>Ga0116227_10014668_pt1 | contig 11857 bp, 4 predicted proteins | sample S1TSphgellanicum_FD_89693 | JGI IMG/M metagenome (GOLD analysis project Ga0116227, IMG submission 89693) | Host-associated microbial communities from peat moss isolated from Minnesota, USA - S1T2_Fb - Sphagnum magellanicum MG | ecosystem: Host-associated > Plants > Peat moss > Unclassified... | reverse complement strand
CCCCCCCCCCCCCCCCCCCCCCCCCAAAAAACCGCTTATCCTAATCACCAATTAATTACTGTCTAGGAAAGGCTGAGTCCCAGAGTTGTTGCTGCTGCTGAATCGCTCAGTGCTCATCCTCCTTCAATACCAAGATGTACAAGCTAGCTAGCACAATCTCCTGTATAAATTATATACACCTGGTGTTCATCATAAACCCAGGAAAACAAACATCATTATAATTCCCACTCACATATCCTAAATGAGCTAGTACTAATTAGCAAGAGGCTCATAGCAGTAAACATTAATGGGCCAAGGCTGTACCCCTTAATAGCGAGTTCAAACAACACAGAAACTACGAAAAGCTCCATGAAGACTGCCAAAACATGGGACTCTCAGTTCACAATAACAGGTCTGGTGAACATCCCTCAAACTTACGTGGGACCAAATGAAAACTACATAGTTCAGTGGCATATTCGACCCAATAATATTATTGTTACACTAGCTAATGGGAAATAGTCTGTAATTTACAGTGGACAGCCGCCCGCTGGCTCGTTGTGATCTGGATATTGAAGTAACAAAAACTTTCCAATTCGTAATCGCGCGCGGAAGCATACAATCGTTCCAACCTCGATCGGCAGCAGAGATCATGCGTCGATTATACAGGGATTCCGAGTTGATACGTCGTTCCCGCGGACTTTGATCTGCATTGCTGCACACTATATATAAGCTATTTGCTAAAATTTTCCACTGTTTTTTCGCACAGTCCAAAGGTCTCATGAAGAAAGGATCTAGATCTAGCTTCTTTCTTTCTAGTGGCCAGAATTAAGGATCTAGAGCTTCAATTTTCAACTGGCGAATATGGGTGGTTTTAAATCTCACAAGTTGCAGTATAACACATGCACTGTCGACATCAAAGGACAGTGTTGATTCCTTTTGTTACGTTTTGTCATTTCAATCCGCGTAATATGCTCTACCTGCGCCCCCCCCGCCATAGCTGCAAGATCGAGCTGGACGATTCTCTTGCAGGAAACCTCCAGCTGTTGATCACATGCTGCACGAAGGTTCTTCAGATCTGTGCAGATTGGTCTGCAGGTGGCGATTCGAGTACTGCTGAAGGTAATTTCGGAATCGATCAGTGCAGATGAATTTCTCATGTAGTTTCTGGATTGTAGGTTTGGGTGGCGGCCAAAACTAGAGTGGTGGCGAGATTAACAGCAGCTAATTATACCGTGGTGGTGAAGCCAAGTGAGCAGAAGACGGAGACGATGAGGTGGCGGAGACCTGCTTGGTTACCGCGGCCAACAACATGCAATTCTCCGTGGCTCTTGTGGAACCGGTGGCGGTCGAAGCGGTAAACGGCGACCACCTCTTCCGATTGCGAGTTTGCGAAGCACTTGTAGTAGACGGAGTCTTTATCCTTGATACCCACCACGTGGAGCCGTCGCAAGTCGGGGTCGATGCCGGCCCTACCCACGATTTCGACGCTAATTCTGTACTCGTGTTTACGCTTAAGGGTGCTGTGATCGCTGTAATTCGAGAACCGAGGTTGGCTGCTGTAACCGTGATTCGTCTGCCGACTGCGGTTGAAAGAGAGGAGAGAACCGGAGAGTGACGAGACCGTGGCAACTGCCAGGTCCAGAAAGGTGATGAGAGCCGTGTCCTGCTCCTGCCAACCCCAGCTCCGTTTGTTCACTTTCAACAGTTCCACCTGCAGCAGCAATATCGCAACAACATTCGTTATAAACACAAAGGAGCTCTTGGATGATTCCCTTGTGGGAAGATTGTCTAACTTGACCTGAGACTAAAAGCGCACTTGTAACAGGGAATTGTGCACCACAGGTAGTTTTGCAACATTCTTTCCCAGGGAACCTTACAGGAAAAGTTCAATTATGCCATCTAGAAGCATACTATGAGCCAATGTCAAAGGGGAAGTTGGTAAATTTTCCCTGTTTTGTAAGCACCTAGATGTTGGAGGAAACGAATTTTTCCTTTGACATTGGTTCTAAGAGGGATGTCTAACAGGGATAACTGAGAGCTTTCCCACGTTACACACAGGTAGTTGAACGAAAACTCCTTGCGAAATTTCACTTCCTCCAGTTTGCTAATCTTGTGCAGCCGAGAATACAATAGATCAACACATAAGCAAGCTCCAGCTGGTAGAACTAGAACTACTATTGACCAGTTTATGCAACAGTTCTGTGCGATTGAGCATTAGACGTGACATACTTCCAATGTCTGCGGGTAACCACGTTCATCGCTTGCGATCTTTGCGGCGATCGGGACATCCTTGTGACGCCAGGTTCGAGGGTATGTAAGCTCCACCATGTAGCTAATAGTCCCATCCTCAGCCTGAATCAATGGAACAACTGCCCTTTTCTTCCTGTACAGCAACTTCTCGCAGTTGGGTGTGGCTACAATGAACGTCGTCACTCCGAAAGACGGCCTATCATACCGTCTACTCCTGCACAACTGGAATTGGTTGGCGCTGGCATACCGTGCAGCCTGCAGGAATCATTGTTCAAGGAAGAACCAATTATAATTAGATCTATATCAGAAATTCTCAATATTATTCTCAAGAGCTGCTTGGATTCAATCTTTGTCGCAACATGAACCAAGAGAACATTACAAGGACTCACGAAACCAGTAGTCCGCAGACTTTAGCTCATGATCTGCAGTACCTCGGCGTAGTCCTCATTAAGCTGTAGGGCGAGGTGCTCAAATTGACATTGGAAAACGTTGAACGGTGCCTCCCCTTTATGTGGCAACCACCAGCTGGACACGGATCCGGCTTTATGACAAAGTTTCTCCAGAAACGCAAAGGCCTTGCTTGCAAACACAAGCGTGTCTTCCAACGTGATACGGTAGGCGTCCAGATCAGAGGTACCCTAGTGCCCACATAACACAATCACCATCGTCAACATAACTGAGAATTTTGCCGAGTCTCGAGATTTCTCTCTTAGCAGCTGATCGATCTACACTGCGCATGAGCTTTTCTAATCTAACAGATTTGCTAAGTAATTGCAACCTCTCGATCACTAACTCATGCAAAAGAAGCTCTTAACATTCAAGTTTATAGTACAAAATTGGTCTGGAATATGGAGTAAGTTGCAGTGAAAGAGTCTAGAGATAAGGTCGTGCAGTACCTGAACTTTTTCCAGGATGTCAAGCAAAGTTTCAAGGGAATTGAGAAGGGCGACGCAGTCCTTGGTACTCTGAGAACCCAATGCGATGAAGTCCTTGCACTTGGAGATGACGGCACCTACTGTCTTGCTGGTTGTATAGTCAATCGCCAAACTATAGTCTCGCGCCGTAGTCGGCGTCTCGGGCAATTCCTGATAGTAGTCTGGCAACTCTAGTCTTGCAGGCGCAACGTAACAACTTACTATATGATCAGGAGCAGTAGCTTCTTCCATATTCTCTCCGCCTGCTGCATCAACTTCTAATTCTTGTGGCTTCTCTGGTTGATGCTGAAGCTGTTGCGACAATTGACTGCAGATTGGACACCAATCGGTAGCAATAGTACGAGGTCGTCACTAGTCTTGCTCCTAGTAATTAATAATTAGTCCAAAGAAAATAAATTGCATCAACTCTCTCAGTACTATGGCATCTACAGCTAGCCTAACAAGATCCTACCAGCTAGAATCTGGATCTTCAAATTATCTATATAATTGCAGCTGGGGATTCTCTCAATATCGGTCGTTCTGGAGACTGGTAGCTGTACTTCCAGGTTCCATACGATTTGCAGTTACAAAACAACAAGCTCTAGCATATAAAACAAGCAGCACACAATTGTCATTTCAGCTTCTTATATGTAAATACTGCACATGTCTAAGCATCTAATTCCCGTACTTAATAATTTTGATGCTCAACCTGTTAATTCTGCACCGCACCTTGAATGCTCGATTATAGCGTTGATGAGATAGGCAGGCGGTGCAGGAGATTTGCTACTCGAGACTGATGGTTGAGGCGCTAAGCAAGCCCTGAGGTAAGTGGTGAACTTCATATTAATTATGAGCTTCAGCTTCACCTGAAGACGACGTTATATTGAGAAGGGATCGATCCGGTAGCCGCGACTGCAAATGAACAGCTTGCTAGTAGCTGCTGCCGATGCAAGGATCAAAGCTGCTGTTACGTTGATGAGCGACCTGCAAGGACTTTGACACTACTAGCCCTGCCGGATGGTTCTGAACTTCTCACACCTAGCTTCCTCACAGCTGCAGCTTGAATCTTGATGATCAATGAAGACGTGTGTGGTGGTATCAGAGACTGACCCCGAGTTACAGCTAATTTATGGTTGACATTCCTGTATGCGGTTTCCGTCGACTCGTCATGATTAGCAACAGCTAAAGACCAATTTCATGAGTCTGACAACTCGGCTACCCGCCCCGCCAGTTGGTCACTCCTCCTACAGCAACAAAAAAAAAACACAGAGAGGCAAGTACTGGCAGCAGCGGCCATATTAGGCTTTTGTTGGCAGGATGTCCGCTAGATTGCCTGCCTCACCCTAACCAACTTTGCGGGTGTCAGTACCTCATCCTGCTCAGCACACGCATAGTTCTGTCGCAGGGTTTGAATATTTAAGCATGCAAGTAAATAAGTAGAGTAAAATAATTTAACGCCATTGCATGGTGTCCTTTGGTTGGAACTACGATGCTGGTAATGCCCTTGCTCAACCTGTTTCTTCACAGGTCATTTGGCAGCTTTCTTTCGGCTGCTTTTATATATTAGCCAGAAAATACAAATAAAAAGCGCTAAAGACAAGTGTTTTTTGTAATTTTCAATAGCCATAATTCATGAAAAATTTAAGAGAAATCACTGCGAGAATTTTTATAGATGGTTCAGGTAGGTAACCAAAAATATAGAACTTGGATGTTTTTTCTTAAAAAATATTTTCATATTTAGCTTGTAGCCAAATCTGGCTACATATTCCCATGGATGATCACGGCCATTTTGGCTACATCACAAAATTGACCCCAAAAAAAGGCATTGGTAGTGGGTTGGAATTCTAGGGCAGGCAGAAGCAGAACAAGCAGGGTTGTCCATTTTGCAGGACGACAGTTGTGAAACAACTTGTTGCAGGACGTCGAATGTGAACACCCGTTCTGCGGTAGAAGCAGACGGGTGCCGCACAGTGCGCTGCCCTGATATCAGTCGGGGATGTTTGTCGTCATATTTTTATTGTTGATGATGAGCATGGGAAGTCAATGATAGTGAAATCGAGGTTGTTTCCGGGAGAGGTGAAACACTCTCTGCTAGCTTGCACCAGCTTGACTAGTGGGCTAGAAGATTCTTAGGACCACCTCCCGCGACATTGATGAATGTGCCGGCCCCACAATAATTGCAACCCCGATATCCCTAATTCCGTCACTAGACGACGATATGGATTCCGTGGGATTCAAGGGTCCTACGCATTCCCTACAGCCTGAGATTCAAGATTCAGCGAGATACGAAAACACCGTCGGATTGAAGATTCCCGCTGATTTCCTGAGATTCAACATCCCCCGAAATAAACCAACGGCGGATTCTAGATGAATTCCGCGAGGTGTCTAATTTAAGATTCTGGATTCTAGATTCAGCCAGCTCTAATTTTCCATCTACATGTTCAAGTAACAAACTCTCAGGACTCGTGCATAGTTATTATTATCCTTTTAAACCCTGTCTGTATACAAAGACTTGGGTTATAAGATTAGTGTAGAAAATATAGACTAGGGTCTTTATATGGAAGAGCTGGGAATGAAAAGAAAAAGTTTATACGATCAATCAGATTGTTTAGAATGGGAGTTTAAAGTGTTTGAAACTCACACTTAGATGTTGGAATAACGTCCTATGCTTGTCAATTGGTGCAAAGGACAAAATTTTGGCCAATGAGATTGTTCAAGTTGGTGCCTTAAATTGTTTCCAAAAGTTTCCTTCCAATGAATTAGTACTTACATGCGCATTTTAAGGAACATTTAACAAGAATTTGAAGGTTTTTCGCATCATAATTTCCTGAGTTTAGTTAGGGTGCTCCTCATATTAACGGACAAGGTTTTAGTACATAACTTGGGTAAGGTTCTGGCAGATGACTTGGACTGTTTGTTTGTTTGTTTTATTTTTGGGGAGGGGTAGGGTGTTGTGACCAATGTTGACTGGGTAGTACCCAGATGGGAGGGGTAGAATTGTCAATTCTGGGCCTGATCTTTTAAACCAATTCCATAATCAGAATCATTATTTTGTTGGGGGAAGAATTTGATTCTCAATTTCATTTATGAGTTTGAACCAAAACTAGAACTAGAGACAATTTTTTTGAGATATATATTTCAATGATGATGTTTCATTGGAATTGGTTTATGTAGGATGGGTATTTTGGTGATTGTCATTGCAACAATTTCAGAATCATTTTGCATTATAATTTATCATAGATCAAATTCCTATTCAGAATCATTTTTTGTTTGTTTTTATTTTGTTGTGGACTTATCTAATGAATCAAACTTTTTTTTAGCATTTTGCCTACCAAATCAAAAATGAAAAAAAAAATTATTGAAACAAAATGACATGTAATAAAATTCACAAAATTTTATCTCCACAAAAAATAATTTAATCATCGCCATTGATAGTGCAAAGCAGCACAGAGCCCAAATATATATATATATAACTAGAATGGGGGCTGATTGAAAATTAATTGACAATTAACTGTTGATTCCAGTCCAGGTTACCCAGAACTGGAATGGAACTAAACTGAACCCAAAGCTGAACCGGAACCAAAATCAGACTTTATTTATTTTTAAAAACTGGACGTAGAACACAATTCCCAATTCCAGTTATGTTTGGAACCAGAACCCAAACTGTTTTAATTTAAAGAACGGGTTCTTCATAAAAGTAAAGAACCACCCAAAACTGGTTGGAACACGCGCATCATGCTCATGTCCCAAAGCCAGTAAAGTCCAACTTAGCAACTTCTACAACGATGATCGACGAAGGCAGTGATGAGACAATAAACGTCACCCAAGAATAGAATAAGGCTACCCACAACCTAGATCACCCAAACTATGTAGAGTCCCGTTGTTTATCGGCTCTGCTGCCATCTGAAGGAAATGAACTTGACTGCGGACAGATGTTAGTTTTTATAATTGGTCTCACATTTTCAGGAATGTTCTCTAAGTGCTGTTGTGTTGAACCAGTGAACCGGGAGAGTTCAGTTTTTGGGAGAATTCTACAGTACATTTGCTATTCTAACTAGGATGAAATACAGTGGAAGCGGAGTATTCGTAATAAAATTTGAGTCCTTCAGTCTGATATGCATCAAAAGTCTGAGATTTAGCAACAGACAAAACTAGATTGAGAACTTACAAAACTTCAAAAAAATTGTAACTAAATACTCAACAGCAAAACCAATCAACCACAATTTCACCTTCTGGAGTAGATCAAATGAAATGTTGACAACTACCATATGGTGATTGAAAGTTGGTTGTGGATATCTAATTTTTACCACATCAATGAAGTGCTAGGGTCGAATTTCACAACCAACAACGGATACTTGAATGCATTATACCTGTATCTTCTTTGCAAAACACGACATGTGTTTTGCAAAGTCACACCATGCAATAGAACTAAACAAAATTTCACGTGTTTTGCAAAGTCACGACATGCAATAAAACTAAACAATATTGCACACCATGCTGTGTTGATGCTTGTGAAATTTGTTAGGATTATTTAATGTCCTCCCTTTAGAAAGATTTGGAAGTCTAGGGAGTGAGTTTCTGGACATGCTTGTGAATTTCATGGAACATTTTCCATTTGAATCCCTGAAGATCAAAAAGTTGAAATCTCAGAGGAAAAGTGGATCAAAATGCTCCACCCTGAAGTTTAGAGGTTAAGTACAAAATAAAGTAGTTTTCATTATATCTTTGAGTGCATTCTTTGTTTTAAGAATTTAAGAGTCACCTTGATTGTAACCACTACTCAGGTTTGTAAGTTTTATGATTTAGAAAATGATGCATTTATAGAATTTTGTAAAGTTTTTGTATATGGGAGTTTTTCATTATGTATTATATTGTTAGAATCCAAAATAAAAGATGACGACAATCAAAATATGGGATACAAAAGCACAACAATATTGTTTATAACTAGTACTTTCAATATTTAGAGAACTTAAATTATTTTTTTCACATATGTAAAAAATGGCATATTTTTAAGAATGTTTGGAAATACAACTTGGACCCCTTGAAAGTCTATAAAGGGAGGAACTAACAGTGTTCATTTTTTTAGTGTTTTTTCTTTCGTATCTTTTATGGCAAGTTCAAACAAAATCATGAATAACAATGGAGCAAGATAACATGGTTAAAAATTTGAGTGATAGTTGAATTTCTACTAGAGGCCAAGTAGGGTTTGGCCAATTTTGGCTCCTTCCTCACCATGTTCAGGACCAAATCCTAGCCTTTTTGTGATAGTGATGGGTAGGGCACCAACAAAAACTATACTTTGTAAAAGAGGGGTTCTTGGGCCCATTTTTTTATGGCAATGAAAATGGAGGAAATTGTTGTCGATGAATCACTTGTGAACAAGCCAAGGCTGGGGTTGCTCTAGCATCACAAACTTCTTGGGAAAAAATAATTATGTAAAAATAATAAAAATTGATACATAATATAATTTGGATCAAATGTGATTTTTTAATTATTTTAAAAATTATTAAAAGTATATTTTATTATCATAGTATCAACATAAACATTTTTAAAAAAAAAAATGATATAAGTTTTAAATCTCCTTGAATGATAAAATTTTATATTTGTGTCATGAAAATTATAATAAAATTTGAAGTCATTATTCTTTTCATTGTCATAATCTTGAAATTAATAAGTCAAAATCATTGTTCATTATGTTTATATATTTTTAACAAGCACTTTAATCAAAAATAAAATAATAAGGTGAAAAATACACAACAATAATATGAAAAAATAATAAATAATAATAAAAATTTAATGATTCATTATAATCATATCTAAGAAAATTTGTGATATAAACTCACAAGGAGTTAGATCAGCCAAACTGTGCTAGGCTTGCTCACTAGTAGAAAAACCTTATTTGGCAACGTGTCCAAGGTGAGTAAAAGCAAACAACATTTTTAGTTGCTTTGGACAAGTCGCAGAATGGGGTGTTTTTACTACTGGCTCTCCCCACCCGGCATCCAACCTTGCCACCTCTTACCAGGGATGCTGGCACAGAGTTCGTCAGGGCTTAGAAATCACAATAAGCCAAACACTTGTCTCTCCTTGGTGTCAAGAGTAGTTAGGTCTTGAATCAGAGTGGGAACAGCAAGGACTGCCATGGGTGACAGCTCCACAGAATCTGCACCTATGCTGAATAAGAAGACTTAAAAACTGTTGATTATTATTAAAAATGGCCTCAAGAGTGCAGCTAAGGCTCCAGGCTCCACTGTCCAGCCACACATACCTTAGTTACAAGTCAAAGAACTATCCCCAAAATACTACTAGTCTGATGTGAAGCTTCTTCCCTCCTCTGGGAGAGCCAACAAAGTCAGAGAGGAAAAAGCTCGTTATCGGTATTCTCTTAGTAACACCAGATTGTGGCTATCACTCTCTCTTCATCCCCACCATATTTAAAATGTTGAGGAAATGCGTATGTTAAGCCGGAATTGCTGAAAGGAAGACTTCTTCATGATCTCTATGGCCATCAGGCAACTACCCATCTTGGCCATCACCTTTGAACGAACCTTTCATTTGTTTCTATTTTAAAATGGACATTGTTTTGTCAAAAGATAGTCTAGAAAAAGCTGAAGATTGAGCTGGCATGGCTTCTTGTACTCAGAGTCTTGGCAGCCACATGTTCAACTATAGGGACTTCCCCTAACATTACCTTTCCCTAACATTACCTGTGCCCATACTTGTTCATGCAGGCAGTACCTGCAACGTGCCCAAAACATGTCTAGAATTGCTATGGTGAAAAAATGGGGCAAAGGGCGAACCGAGGAAAAACTTTTACAGTGATATTCTTGTACTCACTGCATTGACAACTATGGGAATATGTAATGTTAAGGTAGAGACCCATATTGGCCAGTTATTGAGTTTTGATTCGGTTATCAATTATGTTAATCAACTCGATTATTAATAATTTATCAGCCAGTTCTTGATTTTTTATTTGTAACCAATTTAAATTGTTAATTACCTAATAATGAATTTCCAAATTTTAATAACCTACCTGGATGAGCCAATAATCATCCAGGTATAATCTTAGTTTCAAACACTAATACAAAAAAAATTTAAAAACTGAAAATCAATAATTTTAATTTCTTAAAAAACTTATAACCAGCTATAATTGACAAGATAACAGGTGATTATCAACTGGTTATTTGGTAACCTACCCTTATCCATAACCACTGATTATTACTCACATTTTTTGATAACCTACCTGGCAACCAAAAAAAAATTGATATTGAAATTGATAATTTGCATGATCTGAGAAAGAAATTTCAGAAAATAACCTACCCAAAAGTTATGTAAAAAAAAAAAAAAAAGCAAAACCGACCGACACTGGTAGAGACTTTGCATTAGTGTTGGATTTTGAGGTGAAATGTTGGGTGGAACTAGGAATCAATATTATTAGAGTTATAATAAGTAAAGTTACCCCAAACTGGAGGTATGGGACCCAAGTTTGGGGACCAAATGACGAATCAGGATGCAAACAACAACACACAGGGTAAAAGAAGGGACCGAACTAGCTTTCTCACATCAATTGGTCCCAGGGGTTTCACCCCCAGTTTTGGATAATTTGCCTTACCTACTACGCCTTGACTGCTGTCTCATATTCTTCATTAGATCAAAGTCTTAGGAGATCAAGATCTTGCAAATCTTCTGAACTGATATCCAGTTTCATGAAACGGTTCTCAATTTTGCTTGGTTCTCAATTTGGCACTCTTTATATAGATACATTCAAATTGGGGATGAAACAAGGTTTAGGGGGCTCAAACTAAGGCTGAAAGGCAGGGTGGCTTTTCCAGATAGCTGCAAAGGTGTCCCAATGTAGCCTTCTAAATGGAAGCTCTCAAGGGGGCTTTTTTTTTTCCATTACCAGGTCAACAAAGTATCCAAAATACATGCAGAGCATCACAATTCACCTCCCCCACCCCTTGTCAACTGGAAATCCTGGAAGAGTTGGGGGAGGTATTTCCCAATCTAGATGGAATCTCTCAAAGGGGCTCTTTTCCAGTACCAGGTCAACAACTATCCAAAATGCATGTTGAGCATGATCATTCACCTACCCCACCCTCATCCGTGGGAAAACTCGAAAGAATTAGGGGAGGTTTTTCCCAATGTTGGCAAGTTCTTGGTTCTTAGTTGGCTCCAAGTGTAAAGTCTTCTTTTTAAAATGGAAGACCTTTTGATTTTTAAACAATATTTTCAAACAATTTAAAAACTCCTTAACTTTGAGGTTGTGTAAAATTTTCTTGACCGACAATTCTAAACCCAATGGGTCCAAACTTTGTAATAACTTGTAATTTCAATTTTAACACAAGGTTGGTTCCAACCAGTGTTGTGTGAGTATCACAATTCACCTCCCCCACCCAGGGTTTTGTTTTTCAAATTCCTCAAGTAGGTGCACTGGCTAGGATCCTCAGCATTAGTTAGCAGTAAATGGCGACTGTCCTAGTGAACAAGTAGATCTTTTTTGGAATCCTGCCTAATTCTGGCGACTTTTAGGCTTTTTTCCTCAAAATATGGCGAATTGTTTTTAAATTCCCAAAAATTCCTTTGTTAGATTCGCCAGCCCTTTTTTTTTTTTTTTTTTTTCTGGTTGGGGAAAATTCCCCCTTAAAAAAACCATCCCCCCCCCCCTTTTCAATTGAAAATCTTGGAAAAATTGGGGGGGGTTTTTCCCAATT
>Ga0116227_10014667_pt1 | contig 11859 bp, 12 predicted proteins | sample S1TSphgellanicum_FD_89693 | JGI IMG/M metagenome (GOLD analysis project Ga0116227, IMG submission 89693) | Host-associated microbial communities from peat moss isolated from Minnesota, USA - S1T2_Fb - Sphagnum magellanicum MG | ecosystem: Host-associated > Plants > Peat moss > Unclassified... | reverse complement strand
TGACGCTCTTTAAAAGCGCTGAAGACGGTTCGACGACATAAAAATGGCGCGCATTCCGAAGAGATGCGCGCCATGATAACCGACAGGCTCAGCGGATCAGATTCGGATCTTCCTTGACCAATTCATAGGACGGGCCGCCGTCCTCGCATTGATTGCATATCGGGAATTTGTGTCCCTTCACCATCTTCACTTCATGAGGCTGCTTGTGCTGTCTGTCGTGATGGGCCAGATAGATCCCCGTAACTGTGCACGGCAGGCCCGTCTTCTCCTTCATTGTGGTTTCCTGTTTGCCGTCATGCACTTGGTACGCCGGCTTGACGTCGCGCCACTGGAAACCCGCGCTCGGATCAGCAACTTGAATTTCGCGCTCGGGGATCAACTTTTCGCAGAGATCGATGCAGATCTGCTCGATCGGCGCGTCAGTATCGTTTTCTTCGGTCATGCGATCGATCGACATTTCGCCGAACTCTTCGCCGTCGATCATGTGCATGATGAACACTTCTTCGTGGCCCGGCGCGCCATGATAATTGGTTCTGAAGATCTCACCCTTGTATGTAAATTCACGTATCATGGTTCCCCGCCGACTCTTCTCAGTTGGGTTAGCGACAATATGGAATAGATCCACCAGCAGCGATCGCAGCGATCACTGCGATCCACCAAGCGTGGCGACAATAAACATGGGGCTTGACCGAGGTCAAGTCGCTTATATTGCCCTGCTTTCAGGCAATGTAATGTTTCATTCAAAGCTTGCCGCATAAAAAATATTTTTCAGGAGAATATAAATAGATAGATACAGAATATAAAAGGCGACCAAGTTTTTTGTATTTATTCATTTCCGTCTGCCTCGAAAACAACACCATTCTGAATATTAAATTTGTAAAATACACTCAGATATACGTATCTATACTTATGGATTGGACATGACATTTAGAAGACGATGACGGGATTGCCTCGTCGGCGCACTTGATGTCGCGCTCAGGAATGAAGAGCCATCTGCTGCGATCTACGAAGCGTGAGGCCAGTCCTAAATGACGGGCTATGGCGCACATCGCGCAGATCGGCCAAGGCGCCGAGAATTTCCGAGAGCCTCAATAATTCCGGCTCATAAGGCGGTGGCGTCTCGTCTGCCGAGGCCTCCGCCTTGGCTGCGTCGGATTTCTGCTCGGTTTTTGCGGCGTCAGGTCTTTGGTATTTGCGGCCTTGGATGCTGGACATGCGGAATTGGCGCGGGGGGAGCGGCTGCTGGCTGCTGCGACGGGTCTATCCAGCGTTTAAACGGATCACCTGCATCTTCTACGAGAAATGGCGGCCATAGGCCGCCATTTTCTTTTTAGAGCACCGGACCCGATAACGACTCCTGATTTTGGGATCCTATGCACAAACAAACAAAAGACAGGGAGTCAGCTCGGATGCATCGGAGCGTCTGAACTCTCGAGCGCGGCGCTCGCGTCAGTCCTGTCCGTAGCGGCTGGCGACATCGCGCGCGATTCGGCTGGCTTCCTCGAGGAAGCGGCTGATGATCGCCTGAGCGTTCGGGGTGCAGACCCGGTAGGTGATCGAATAGCCGCGTAGGCCGCGATTATAGGCGCCGGCCAGACGCTCACGCTGCGAACCGCTTTTTGCCTCCGCCTCGAGGAGCGCGCTCATGCGGCCCCGCCACGTGTCGCCATCCTTTGCACCGCAGAGATCGCGAAGATAGGTCAAGGTCCCGAGAATTTCCGAAAGCCGCATGAGTTGCGGCTCGTAAGGCGGTGCGGCGTCCGTGCTGCGCTCGCTCGGGGGCGCCTCCGGCTTCGCCGGCTCGCGCGCCTGAACCTCGAGAACGCGCGGCGAAGCGCCGGCGAGCTCGACCGACCCGACCCACAGACCCGCGGCTAAAGCGGCGGCGATCCGGCGCCGCGGCCGAGAAAATAAGGCGGTTGTGCAAAGGGTCAAAGCTTGCCGTTCAATTTCGCGCGGGCGCTTTCGATGATCTCGAGAATGTGCGGCGTGCACCGCAGGCTCGCAAGGGTGTCGCGGTCGGCCCAGACGATCGCGCCGGCTTCTGGTCCCGGCGTGCCTTGGCCAGACATCCATTCGCCGATGAACGAGGCGATGACGAAATGGTGGCGGACCTTGCCGGCTTCGTCGCGCTCGATCGTCTCGACATGGCTGTTGAATGCCAAGATCCGTGCCTCGACCTGCACTTCTTCCCGCAGTTCGCGCAACGCGGCTTCTTCCAGCGTCTCGCCGGTTTCGACAATTCCGCCGGGCAGCGAGAAGGCGCCCTCGAAAGGCGCCGCGGTGCGGCTCGCGAGCAAGACGCGGTCGTCGCGAAATACGGCGATGCTGACCGCCAGGAAGGGATAGGCCGGATAGGAACGCGAAACCGTCATCCGATCGGTCGCCATCGCGTCACGGATAAAGCCGCTGCTTCAGCCAAGCTCCATCCACAGTGTCGCGACGGAAAGCGATTCGGTCGTGCAGGCGGAAGGCGCCGTCCGACCAAAACTCCAAGGCGAGCGGCATAATTCGAAAGCCGGTCCAATAGGGTGGGCGCGGAATCGGGCCGAGCGCGAATTTGGCGGCATATTTGGTAGCCGCCGTCTCGAGCGCGAAGCGGCTTTCCAGGGGCCGCGACTGCTGGCTCGCCCAGGCGCCGATTCGACTCTGCAACGGCCGGCTGTCGAAATAAGCGTCGGCTTCGGCAGCGCTCACCTCCTCGACGGGACCGCGCAGGCGCACTTGCTTGCGCAGCGATTTCCAGTGCAAAACCGCGGCTGCTTTCATATTCGCCTTCAGTTCTTCGCCCTTGGCGCTCTCGGTATTGGTATAGAAGACGAAGCCACGTGCATCGACAGCTTTGAGCAGTACCATTCGGACATTAGGCAGCCCGTCGGGATCTGTGGTGGCAAGCGCCATGGCGCTCGGATCGTTCGGCTCACTCTTCTGCGCGTCGGCGAACCAGTTCTCGAAGAGCGCGAACGGCTCTCCTGCCTCGGTAAAGTCACGCGCTGTTAACTCGTTCAAGGGTAAATCTCTTTCAACTCGTCTACGCGTCTGGACGGGCGCCGCGTCCGCTGCGCAAGCGTGCGTTGATCCAGAGCGCAGCGTTGACGGGATGTCCTGTTCAGCCGGTTTCCAGGTGACAGGTATGCGTTTGGCTGCCTTGGGTCGATATAAGTCCGGTGAAACGCCTTGTATAGCGTCGGCTACAAGCCGGCGCGGATGCCGCACGCTCCTCGCCTGCGCGGGGCTCGCGCTGGGGCTTGCCGGATGTGCCGTGTCGATGCCGATAGGCTCGCTCACCTCGGCGTCGAGCGACGATACGACCGGGTCGATTTCAAAATCCGGTCTTTCCGGCATCCTCGACGGCGAAGATTGGCGCCGGGCCCGGGCGGCGCTCGGGACCGCGCTCGATCCGCAAGGCAACGGTGCGACCGTGAATTGGGACAATCCCGATTCGGGCGCCAAGGGCTCTTTCGTCGCAGTCGGGCGCGCCTATCCGGCCGATAGCCGGGTCTGTCGCGCTTTCCTCGCCGAACTCGAGCAGAAGGGCAATGACCGCTCGATGCAGGGAACGGCCTGCGTCGAAAAAGCCGGCGAATGGGCGGTCACCGAGATGAAGCCCTGGAAGAAGACCTGAGCGCGGCTGCGGCGCGAGCCACGAAGCACAAGGCGATTGACCGGAGCGGCCGAAAAAGCCTTGCGGCTGCGGTCCTGGCACCCCAAATCTCGCAATGAGACATAGGCGTCCGTGCCGATGATCGGGCGGTTGCGGGAGTGGGCTCAAACCATGCGCGATCCATATGTTGTTTTAGGAGTTCAGAAAGCGGCGGATGCGGCTGAGATCAAGAAGGCCTTTCGCAAGCTCGCGAAGAAGTATCATCCTGACCAGAGCACCGAAGCGAAGGCCAAGGAGAAATTCGCCGAGGTGAGCGCCGCCTACGAGATCCTCGGCGACGAGAAGAAGCGTGCCGCATTCGACCGCGGCGAGATCGACGCCGAAGGCAAGCCGCGTTTTCAGGGCTTCGAAGGATTCGGTGCGGGCGCCGGTCCCGGCGGTTTCGGCCGGCGCGCCCAGGGCGGCGGCTTCGACCATTTCGAGTATAATTTCGGCGGCCGGCCCGGTGGCGGCGGGCAGGGCTTCGATACGAGCGACATTTTCAGCGAGCTTTTCGGGGCCGGCCGGCGCGCCGGCGCCCAGAGCCGGTCCATGCCGCGCGGCGAGGACGTCAACGTCCAGGTGACCGTCAGCCTCGCCGAGTCCGTCAACGGTACCAAAACCCGGGTGAGCCTGCCGACGGGCCGGACGCTCGAGGTTTCCATTCCCGCCGGAATCGAGGACGGCAAGCAGATCCGTCTCAAAGGGCAGGGACGGCCAAGCCCTTATGGCAGCGAGGCGGGCGATGCGATGGTCACCGTTCACATCGCCAAGCATCCGTTCTTGCGTGTCGATGGCCGCGACCTTCGCCTCGATCTTCCATTGACGCTCTATGAGGCCGTTCTCGGCGCGCGCGTCACGGTGCCGACGCTCGGCGGCTCGGTCGAACTCAGCATCCCGCCGAACTCGAATGGCGGGCGCACCTTGCGCCTCCGCGGCAAAGGCCTGCCTAATTCGCAAGGAAGCGGCGCTGGCGATCTCCTCGTTTCCCTGCGCCTCGTCCTCCCGGATGAGCCGGCGGATGCGCAGTTCGTCGCGCTCATGCGCCAATGGCAGTCCGACAAGCCGTATGATCCGCGCAAAGACCTCGCCTGATGAAGACCTCGCCTGATGAGGCGTAATCCTGGATCAGCGCGTCTGCATGCGCATGCGCGCGACGAGATGGCGCAGCGACGATCCCCCGACCGTCGCTGCGAGCGCGTAGATGGCGGAGGAATCGCGCCAAATTGCCAAATTTCCGGCCGTCTCGACATCAAGGCTAGAGAGCCCGGGGCGAATTGCGGTTAAGCGCGGCTGCACGCAGAATGCCAGCACTTCGTCGCCGCCGGCATAAGTGAAGCAAGAGATCGCTTGTGCGTCGTCGATCACGCCGGCGCCGATAATGCTCCATCCCTCGCTCGAAAGATCCGGCGCTGCCTGCATCTTGTCTTGCGCCGAACGTGGGACGGATGCAGAGGCATTTGTGCCGAGCACGTGGGCCGCACGCGCGTGCAAGGCGGTGATGGCCCGGCGGGTCAAGCCGATGCTTGGCGACGCGCCGTCCTCGCTGAGCGATCCGAGCACGGCTTGATCGGGGACCGGCCAGTGCCACAAAGCAAAAAGGAGTGTGGCGCCGAGGCAGAATCCCCCGAGAAACGCACCCGGTAGCCGCGCCATCGAAAGACGTGGTCGCTTAGGCAGAGGCGGAGGCAGGCTCGTCCACGTTTCGTGGCCGATGCTGTGCAAGGCGGCGAAGCCTCCGGCCGTGCCTCGCCTGCCGCCGATCTGCGCCAGCGACAGCGACACGGGGACCTGCTCGACTTCGACTTTCGCGAAAGCCGTACGGATGAGTTCGTTCTGGCGGCGCCAAGCTTCGACCCGTTGCGCATCGAGTGGCGCATCCGCGAGATAGGCGGCGATGACCGTCTGCCTCTGCAGCGTCGCCTCGCCGTCGACATAGCTGTGAAGATCCTCGTCGTCGACGCTCGGACACCTGCCGTGCCCGCTGCCGCTATCGCTCTTCACGAGTCGCAGATGCGTGACCTTGCCGCGTCCCGGCGCCAATCCAAGCGCCTCGCAAAGGCGTGCCCGCGCGCGCGCCAAGCGGCCGATCAGCATGGCGCGCGAGATTCGCAAAACGCGGCCCACATCGCCATAGCTCAAGCTCTCGAGGGCGACGAGAAGCAGCACTTCGCGCTCGTCGAGACCGAGCGCATCGAGGCCGCTGCAGAGGCCGGCGGCTGGCAGTCCGGCCGATGATGCGCTCTCATGCCCCGGCAGTCGCTCGCGCCGGATCGCTTTGTCGCGTCCGACCGAGGTCCCCGCCGGCGCGCCGGCATAACGCCCCTGCGCTCGAGCCGCCGCGCGCGGTGCGAAGAGATTGGCTCGACGCCGTTCGCGATGAATTTGCGTGATAGACGCATAAAGCCGTGGAGCGAGGTCGGCGCCACGGCTCGCCGAAGTGGTTTCGAGCATGCGCAGTATGGCGCCATGCACCAGATCATCAGCGAGCTCGCTCGGAGCAGGCGAGCCGTTGACGAGGGCGCGCGCGTAACGGCGCAGCCCTGGTGTCAAGTGACCGAGATCGTCTTTGAGGTTCACCGCATGCTCCGCCCGCCTGCCTCGGATCGGATGCGCTGTGCATCGGACCCGGCGGAATGAAGTCACCATAATTTAGGGCGGGAATGCGCGTCTGCCTACAGGATTGGAGATCCCCAAAATCGGCTATTTCGGACGCTAGAGCATGGGGCGCGAAAGTGTGTGCGGTTTTGTGCGCCGAACGATGCTCTACTTTTTTGAATCCAGAGCATCTTGTCCGCCTTCAAATGCTTCCATTCGAAGCCGGGATGCTCTGGCACCGACCTTTGGCTCGGCGTCGAAATGCGCGTCGCTGTCATGACTTACGGAGCTTCACGCAGATTGCCTCCGGAGCCTGCCACGACGCCGGCTCTTTTTTAGGCAGCGGCCTTGCGCTAAAGGGGCGCACCGCTTAAACGCGGCTCGAGGAGGCGGTCGCCTCCGCCTCCTCTTGGTCCGGATCCAGAATGACCCAAGCGGTAAATCCCACGATCGGACTGAGCACGGCGGGTATTCTGGCGGGTAAGCGCGGTCTGGTATTGGGCGTTGCGAATAACCGCTCGATCGCCTGGGGCATCGCGAAGGCTGCACGTGGCGCGGGCGCCGATTTGGCTTTCACCTTTCAAGGCGAATCGCTCGAGAAGCGCGTCCGCCCTTTGGCGCAGGAGCTTGGCGCTTCTGTTCTCGGCCATTGCGACGTGACGGATGCAGCGACGCTCGATGCGGTCTTCGACAATGTGAAGGCGCTCTGGGGAAAGCTCGATTTCGTCGTTCATTGCGTTGCTTTTTCCGACAAGGATCAGCTCACGGGCCGCTATGTCGATACGACGGCTGAGAACTTTTCGAACTCGTTGTTGATCTCTTGCTATTCTTTTACGGCCGTGGCGCAGCGCGCCGAGAAGCTGATGACGGATGGCGGCGCGATGTTGACCTTGACCTATTACGGCGCCGAGAAATGGATGCCGCATTATAACGTGATGGGAGTCGCGAAGGCGGCGCTCGAAGCGAGCGTGCGCTATCTCGCCGCCGATCTCGGCGAAAAGAACATTCGGGTGAACGCGATCTCGGCGGGGCCCATCAAGACGCTCGCAGCTTCCGGCATAGGCGATTTCCGCTACATTCTGAAGTGGAACGAGAACAACGCACCCTTGCGCCGCTCGGTCTCGATCGAAGAAGTCGGGGAAAGTGCCGCTTTTCTTCTGTCTCCGATGGCGCGCGGCATTACCGGCGAAATCCTGCATGTCGATGCCGGCTATCATGTCGTCGGCATGAAGAACCCGGCCGCGCCGGACATCACGGTGGGGAAAGACTAAACGCAGGCTTAAGGGCGAAGGCGCTCTTAGGTCAGGCGCCGAGCAGACGATGTCGCATAATGTCTTCGGCCATCTCTTTCGGGTGACGACCTTCGGCGAAAGCCATGGGCCGGCGATCGGCTGTGTCGTCGACGGCTGCCCGCCGGGGCTGACGCTGAGCATCGAAGACATACAGGTCTTCCTCGATCGACGCCGCCCCGGGCAATCGCGATTCACGACGCAGCGCCAGGAAGCCGATGCGGTCAAGATCCTCTCCGGCGTGCTGCGCGACGAAGCGCGCGGCGTCGATGTCACGACCGGCACGCCGATCGCGCTCCTCATCGAGAATACCGATCAGCGCTCGAACGATTATGAGGCCATCAAATCGGTCTATCGGCCCGGTCATGCCGATTTCACTTATGACGCGAAATACGGACTGCGCGATCATCGCGGCGGCGGACGTTCCTCGGCGCGCGAGACGGCGGCGCGCGTTGCTGCCGGCGCCGTCGCCCGCAAAATCGTCGCCGATGTCGTGATCCGCGGCGCGCTCGTGCAGATGGGGCCGCATCGCATCGATCGTAGCCATTGGGATTGGGAAGAGACGCAGCGCAACCCTTTCTTCTGCCCCGACGCCAAGGCAGCCGGATTTTTCGAGACCTATCTCGACAAGGTCCGTAAGGAGGGCTCGTCCGTCGGCGCGGTCATCGAGATCGTCGCCGAGCGCGTGCCGGCTGGCTGGGGCGCGCCGCTCTACGGCAAGCTCGATGCCGAGATTGCCGCAGCGCTGATGTCGATCAACGCAGTAAAGGGCGTGGAGATCGGCGACGGGTTTGCCGCGGCTGAATTGTCGGGCGAAGCCAATGCCGATGACATGCGCCGCGGCAATGAAGCAGGTCCCCTCTTCCTGTCGAACCACGCGGGCGGCATTCTCGGCGGGATCTCGACCGGCCAGCCGATCATCGCGCGTTTCGCGGTGAAGCCGACCTCGTCGATTCTGCAGCCGCGCCAGACTGTCGATCGCAACGGCACTGAGACCGAGATCGCGACCAAGGGAAGGCATGATCCTTGTGTCGGCATTCGTGCCGTGCCTGTCGGCGAGGCGATGCTGGCCTGCGTCCTCGCCGATCACTTTCTGCGCCATCGTGGCCAAGTCGGGGGGCAAGTCGGGGGTCAGGTCGGCGAGAGACCGCGCTGGCCTTTCGCGACGTGAGGCATTACGGCGCAGCTTTGGCGACCACGGCGACGATGGGGCCAATCGGCAGCCATGGCTCTGCTTCTTCGACGGGCGGCGCATAGACGCTCGAGATCGTGCCGTCGAGATAAAGCGCGTCGGGGCAGCCGAGCCTGTCGCGAAAGAGGCTGGCGAAACGGAAGAAGGTCACCGGCTCTTCCGAGATCGCGAAAATGACAATATGGCCATCGCGCACGCCGACGCCGTTGCGGATCTTGGCGGATATGCCGGTTGCTTCGATCTTGGGATGGAAGGTGCCGTCGCTGACGAGAAGCGGGCCCGATTGCGTCGCATAGGAAGCGTGAAGCCCGGCTTTGAGAAAGCGGCCCGTCTCGAGAATGGCGGCATGCGCGCCATCCACATAGAAGACGCCGTTCGGCTTCATGTAGAAATTGCCGGCGCCGGATCGCGTATTGGCCGGACGCAACTGCCGGCCCGCCTCGATATAGAGGCCGAGCGGACTGAGGTCTTGCTGAAACATGCCGGCATTCATCGCGAAGGCGAGCCGCTCGCCGTGCTGGCGCAGAGAGGCGTCGAGGGGCGCAAAGCCGCTGAACGGCTTGCCGTCTGGCCCTCGCCAGAACAGCCGCAGGTCGGCTTCGCGCATATCGAAGCTGCAGACGACGTAGCCATGCTCGGCCTCGCGCAACGGTCGGCAGGCGTCTTCAGCCCGTGCCGTGCCGCCCGCGCCAACCGCGGCGAGACCGAAAAGCGCTGCGACGACCAAGTGCCGCAGACACGTTCTCCTCCGGGCGACAGCAGAATTTGATTTTGTTAAGCTCATGAAAGGCCTATCGTTCCGGTATGAAATTCGGCATTCGCCGAAGCTCGGTCGGATCGAGAAGTCCACCGGCGGGCGGATCGCGATCCAGGTGTTGTTTTGCAAAATCTGCAACCCGGTGCGCCCCGGCTCACCCGCAGCCTGCATGGATCATTCTGCGCGAGACGGGCGGCGCCGTCACGCCCGATGATCTTCTTTTAAGGACGAACGCAAGGAGACGGCCTTCATGCCGCATTCGGTCACGCAAGCCATTGAAGCGATCGCACGCGGCGAGATCGTCGTCGTCGTCGATGACGACGACCGCGAGAACGAGGGCGATCTCGTCTGCGCCGCTTCGCTCTGCACGCCCGAGAAAATGGCCTTCATCATCCGCAATTGCTGCGGCATCGTCTGCACGCCCATCACCGCCGAGGATGCGCGACGGCTGCATTTGCAGCCGATGGTCGCGACGAATGACGCGCCGCACGGCACCGCCTTCACCGTATCGGTCGATACGCGGCATGGGATGACCACGGGCATTTCAGCCGAGCAGCGCACCAACACGGTGCGCGCGCTCGCCAACGGCAATATGGGCGCCGCCGATTTCGTGCGGCCCGGCCACGTCTTTCCGCTCATCGCGCGCGAAGGCGGCGTGCTCATGCGCTCGGGCCATACCGAGGCGGCCGTCGATCTCTGCCGCCTCGCCGGCCTGCCGCCGGTCGGCGTTATTTGCGAGCTCGCCAATGATGACGGCACCGTCATGGTCGGGCCGCAGATCGAAGCCTTCGCCGAAAAGCACGGGCTGAAGCGCATCTCCGTTGCCGATCTCATCGCCTATCGCCAGGCCCGGGAAAAGCTCGTCGAGCGGGTCGGCACGTTCAAGGTCGAAGGCTTGAGCGGCGAGCTTGCCGGCTATGCCTATGTCACGCCCTACGACCAGGTGCAGCATTTCGCCTTCGTCCAGGGCGAGATCGGCGACGGGCGCGACGTGCCGACGCGGCTGCATCGCGTCGACTTGATCGCCGACGTCATCACCGGCGGCGAAGCCATCCGCAAGACCCTCGCCCGCTTCAAGAAGGAAGGCCGCGGCGTCTTCATCTATCTGCGCGACGGCACCGCCGGCGTGCCCGTCAATCTCGGACCGAAGGAAACGGATTCCGAAGCGCAGCGCACCAAGGAGTGGCGCGAGATCGGCCTCGGCGCGCAGATCCTGCGCGATCTCGGCGTGTCCTCGATCCGGCTGCGCAGCTCGAGCCCGCGCACCTATGTCGGCCTCTCCGGCTTCGGCATCGACATCACCGCGGTGGAGGGGCTGGAGTGAGGGGCGTCAAGAAAGTCAAAGCGAAGGCTGTGATTCAGGATGTGGCATCCTTCGAAGAGACGCAGGAAACGCTTGCCCTTCTCAAGCTGCTCGCTCTTGGCAATCGAGACGTCGAGGCAGGCAGAACGAAGCCGGCGCGTTCCGTGGTTCAAAGACTAAGATCGAAGACGTCCGGCAGCTTGGGTTAGTCTTCAGCCTTATCGGATCATCACTCGCGTATCCGAGAGCAAGGTCTTCATCCTTGTGATCGCAGACGGGCGCAGAGATATGCAGGCGCTGATCGAAGGGTGGCTCCTCGCACGATAGGTCCTGGCTCGGATGAAGAGCTTCTGCTTTCTCGAAAATGCGACGCGTGAACATAGCCGCGACTTAACGTGGACTGAGCCTAACGGTTTCGGAGATGCAATATCGGGTCGCGCTCCGCGCAACATTGCTGGAGCGGGGAGCGGCCGAGCTGGAGAGTAGACATCAGGCCGCCGATCGGCCAATCCGAGAATTGGTCGAGCGAAATAGCGTTAGACATCGGGCGTATCACGAGACGGATGCGCAATTGATCCAGGGGTCTAAAGCCGGGAAAGGCACGGCTAATGAGCACTTCGCAGGGAAATGACCGAGGACTTGGCAAGGATTTGACCAGCATCCAAGATGCAGCCGAGCGCGGCGATCCTACCGCGCAATATGAGTTGAGCGTGCGTCTTCATGAGGGCGTGGGTATCGAAATAGATAAAGAAGCTGCGGCGAAATGGTCCCTGTTGGCGACTAAAAATGGCTATCGGCACACGAAATATTCGCTCTCCTTGCTCAATGATGTCGGTCTCAGCGCCTATTGGGCCTTGGCAGCGGCTGCCCAAGGCGACTACGAGGCGGAAATCAGAGCAGAATGCCTTCTCCGCGCTTTTATATCGCCACCGGATGATTTCGATCTCGACGCCATTCACAATCAAATTCTTGGCGGGCAAAAACCGCCATTGGCATGGATTCCCTGGATCACAAGACTCGATTTTACAGACCGGCCGCTGCAATCCGTGGTCTTGCTCTCGGATTTTTACCTGTTGG
>Ga0116227_10014666_pt1 | contig 11860 bp, 10 predicted proteins | sample S1TSphgellanicum_FD_89693 | JGI IMG/M metagenome (GOLD analysis project Ga0116227, IMG submission 89693) | Host-associated microbial communities from peat moss isolated from Minnesota, USA - S1T2_Fb - Sphagnum magellanicum MG | ecosystem: Host-associated > Plants > Peat moss > Unclassified... | reverse complement strand
GTGCGCCGCGGCGCCAACATGGGCGTGCTGCGCGTCAACCATCCCGATATCTTCCAATTCATCAACTGCAAGAAAGATCTCGACGCGGAAAATCGCGCCCTCTGGAATCGCCTGAGCGATTCGGGGCACTATTCGGACGCGCAGCTCGCGCTGATGAAACAAGAACTGCTCCAGACGCAGATCAACAACTTCAACATTTCGATCGGCGTGACCGACGACTTCATGGACGCCGTCGCGGCGGACGATAACTTCGACCTGGTCGATCCGCGCGCGCACCACGTCGTGCGGACCGTGAAAGCACGCGAAATCTGGGACGCGATCGTCGCCGGCGCGTGGCAGAACGGCGAGCCCGGCGTGCTCTTCCTCGACCATCCCGACATCAACCCGCTCCCGGGCCTCGGCCCGATCTCGGCAACCAATCCGTGTCTTACCGCCGACACGCTCGTCGCCGTTGCCGACGGTCGTGGTCACGTCTCAATCGGCGAACTCGCGGCCGAGGGAAAGGACGTTCCGGTCTTTTGCTACGACGACCGCGGTTCGGTAGCGGTCCGCACGATGCGCCATCCCCGCCTAACGGGGCAAAAGAAAGCTATTCTCAAGCTCGTTCTTGACGACGGCTCCATGATTCGCGCGACGGAGAACCACAAATTCCGCCTGCGCGACGGCACGTATCGCGAACTGAAGGATCTTAAAGTGGGCGATAGTCTCAAGATTCTCACCCGCTTCAAAGCGTCGATCAGAGACATCTTTCCCAATGCGAACTCGCGTTCCAAAGACTATTGGTGGATCAATAACGGCAAGGCCCAGAATCGTCTGGAGCATCGCTACATCGCAGAGCATTTCTACGCGACGCGCGTTCCGGCCGGTTTCGTCGTCCACCACCGGGATTTCGATGCGTCGAATAACCGGTCCGAGAATCTTGCCATTATGTCGAAAGCGGATCATGATCGTCTTCACGGGCAGTCGATGATCGGCGACGCGAACCCGATGCGTCGCGCTAAGACCGAATGGTCCGCTGCACGTCTTGCCGCGTACGCTGAAAAGCATCGCATCGCGAACTCCGGCGAGGGCAACCCGCGTTTCGGGGGCGTCTCCAATGAGCGGCTGCGAGACTCGGCGCTGGAACTCACGGCCTCCCTCGACCGGCGATTCAGTACCGACGAGTGGATGGAATACGCAAACGCTATCGGTCTGCCGGGTCAGTTCGGCGGCTGGCGCGCGAATCACCTCAACGGCAGCGTCACTGGTCTTTCGAAGTGGGCAGCTCTCGAACTCGGTTACGATCACGTGGATGCCGACCCGCGGGTCGTGCGCCATTATCGAGAAGCGCTCGATGCCGGTTACGATGCCCGAATCGCGGGCGGGGACCTTTTCATCGCGAAGCGCTGCGAAGGCTGCGGGGATCGATTCGATCTTCCCTACGTCTATCGCGAGATCGCGTTCTGTTCGCGCGTCTGCGGGACGGTGGCGGCGAACAAGCGCCCCGAAGTGATCGAAAAACGTCGTGCTTCGCGCCGCACGACACTCGATTGGAATGCGTCTCGCTTACGCGAAACACAACTCGATGTCTACACGGAGCTCAAGGCGCAACAAGAAATCGTTTTCAAGCGCGACTGGCAACGCCGTTGCGCCGAACGCGGTGTCTCTTCCGAGATCTCGCGCGCCAGCAGCCCGTTTCGATCGTACGCCGATCTCAAAGAAGCGGCGTTGACTTTCAACCATCGCGTCGTTTCGGTGGAGTTTGACGGCTACGACGACGTGTATAACGGCACGGTTGACGACTTTCACAATTTCTTCGTCGGCGGCTTCGAGTCGAAATCGCGCAACGGGAAGTTGCAATTCGCATATATAAGCAATCTGCAGTGTGGCGAGCAATTCCTGCACGGATGGGATAGCTGCAATTTAGGCTCGATCAACGTTGGCCACTTCTATGACAAAAATATCCAGGAGGTCGATTGGGAGCGGCTCGCCCAGACGACGGCGCTCGCGCTGCGCTTCCTCGACAACGTGATCGATGCGAACATCTATCCGATGCGCGAGATCGAGGAGATGGTCACGAATAACCGGCGCGTCGGACTCGGTATCATGGGCTTCGCGGAATTGCTCATCGAGCTCGAGATCCCGTACGGTTCGCCGGCCGCGGTTGCTTTTGCAGAAAAGCTCATGGCATTCATCCAGCAGCGTGCCGCGGAGACGAGTGAAACGCTTGCGCGTGAGCGCGGCGATTTCCCGAACAAGCCGCTCTCGATTTGGGCGAACGACCCGCGGCCGCGCCGCAACGCCGCGCTCCTTTCGATCGCGCCGACCGGCACGATTTCGATGATCGCCGGCTGCGCGTTCGGTTGCGAGCCGTACTTCGGCATGGCCTACACGAAGCACGTGATGAAAGACTCCGAGGGGCGACCGCAGCACCTCTACTACGTCGTACCACTCTTCGAAGAAATCGCTAAGCGCGAGGGCTTCTTCTCCGACGACCTGCTCGCGCAGATCGAAGAGAACCGTGGCTCGCTCAAGGGGCTCGCCGCGGTGCCGAAGCACTGGCAAGACGTGTTCACGACATCGGCCGACGTGAGCGTGGATCAACACATCGACATGCTTGCAGCATTCCAAAAGAATACTGACAACGCCGTCAGCAAAACGATTAATGCACCCAACGACGACACACGCGAAAACGTCTCCCGAGCAATCTTCCGCGCCTATCGGGCCGGCTGCAAGGGCTTCACGTATTACCGCGACGGCTCGCGGACCGAGCAAGTTGTCACCTTCTCGAAAGACAACGATCTCGCCGGCGGAAACCGTGACGTCGCCGTTGGCTCAACTGCCGCTCCCGCGCCGGCGCCCGAATCGCCGGCACCGCCCGCGGGTACGACAGCGGAAGTGGATATCGCCGCGCTGCTCGCCAAGGCGAACGCGCTCCTCGAGGTACGTTAGATGGACGAAACCGCCGTAAAAACAACGATCGCCGGGCTGATCGCTCGCGTCGAAGCCTTACAAACGGAGAACGCCGAACTGCGCGCGACGAATGCCGCGTGCGCCCAAACCGTCGAGAAGCTCGTTGCCACGGTCGAGCGTCAACGCCTCGTGCTCGAAGAGCACACGGTCGCCTCGAAGCCGATCGCGTACCGGAAGCGGCCGCCCGTGATGCGCGGCCGTACCGTGCAGTCGAACGTAGGCTGTGGTCCGCTCTACATCACGCTCAACGAAGACGAAACGGGACGCCCGTTCGAGGTCTTTTTCAAACTCGGCAAGAGCGGTTCGTGTCAGCAGTCCTATCTCGAAGCGCTCGGCGTGACGATGTCGGTCGGGTTGCGCTACGGCGCCGATCCCCAGAAGTTCATCGAGAAACTCGAGGGGATGCGCTGCCCCAATCCCAAGATGCGCGATGCGGGCGGTCCGACGACGCTCTCGTGCGCGGACGGCATCTCGCAAGGCCTCGCTAAAGCGCTCGCGCTCGCGCTGCCGATCGCCGATCTCAACCCACGCGGCGAGGCGGACGTCGTTGCGGTCGCGGAGCCGCGCGTTACCCTCTCCCCCGAAGACCGCGCTGAGATCGAAGCAAATCAGCTCTCGATCAACCTCATCGATCACCCCGCTGCCAATACCGGCCACCCGGCCGCGAATGGCAACGGGCACGGCAACGGGCACGGCAACGGGAACGGCAACGGGAACGGCCAGGCGATGCCGTCGCTGCGGACGATGACCGAGCTGCCCTCGCCGACCGTCCGCAAAGCGATGATGACCGGCGTCGGCATGTGCCCGAAATGCGGCGGCAACCTGATCTCGCAGGGCGGCTGCATCCAATGCCTGCAGCAGTGCGGCTACGTCGGAAAGTGTTCGTAAGAAACTGCTCGTCGTTTAGGCCGTTCGCGCGACGATCGCAAACTCGTTCACACGATTCCAATGGTATGTAACCATTTCTGCGCGAGCGCGGGCCAGCGCGTGATTGGTTGTGCGGTCGGCCGCAGACCGAAAGCGTGCCCGCCACGCGCATAGATGTGCATCTCGACCGGAACGTTCTTGGCTTTGAGGGCGACGAAATAGGCGATCGAGTTGCGTACGTCATCTACGGGATCGTCCTGGGCCTGGACGATAAACGTCGGCGGACAATCCGCGCTGACGGGATCGAACGGGTAGAGGTCGAGGCCGTGGCCCGACCAGAGATGACCGGGATAGAGCACCATGGCAAAGTCGGGACGCGCGCTCAGCGTGTCGGCGGCGTCGACCGGCGCGTAGCTGCGGTCTCGCGCATTACTGAGCGCGGTCACGAGATGGCCACCGGCAGAGAAACCAACGACGCCGATCTTGTGCGAGTCGATACCGAGACGTGCCGCCCGCTGACGCAGGAGGCCCATCGCTCGCTCCGCATCCTGCAGCGGAAGAAACGGCCGCGGTTCTCGCTGGCAGTTACAATCGTCGTGCCACCACGTTTGCGGGACGCGATATTTGAGCACCGCGCAAGTGTCGCCGCGAGCGTTTGCCCATGCGCAGATCTCGCTACCCTCGAGGTCGATCGCCAATTTCTGGTAGCCGCCGCCCGGGAATACCAAGATCGCGGCGCCCGTATTATGGCCCGTGGCCGGATAAATCGTCATCGTCGGCCGCGCGACATTTTCGATCTCGGTCGATCGGTATTCGGCGCCCGCCCCCGGCCTGCTCTCCGCGATCTCGGCGCCCGTGAGCTCGGGCTTTTCGATCGGCACCGCCTCCGGCCATAACGGTATCTGGAAAAGCCCGTGACCGGGCTGCCATCGATCGTGCCGAAGGTTTGCGGAAGATTTGCCGGCCAGGGCCGGCGACGCGGCACGAAGGTTCGGAGTCGCGGCGAGTAGCAGCGCGGCGGAGAAGATCGCAAGCCTCTTTTTCATAAACGTTGATCTCGACAAATACATCCCCGTCGGAAAACCGCTTCTTGCCGGTAAGGCCTACGTTTCGGCGGCCAGCACCGACTGCTGATCCCCGCGTGGAACGATCTCTTGCGGCGTTGGCGCGCGCTGTTCGAACGCGTACAACACGGCGCCGTCGCCATCGCTTTTGCCATCGCTTCGAACGATCGAAAGTGCACCGTTTCGCAGCGTGCAAAGCGCCGTCGCGCCGTCCGGAAGTTGCGCCCCGCCATCGCGTCGGCGGACGATCGTGTGCTCGAGTGCTCCGTAGGTGACGCGTCCGAGGGAGCCTGGTATGCGCGCGAGGCCCGCAAAGGCCGGCGCGCTGAGCGCGGCCGGCGAGAACGTCGCGATGCCGAACAGTGCCGCTGTCGCCTGCGCGAAGGTCCGGTTCTCCATCCGCACGACCAGCGGAACGTCTTGGCGTAAAGCGCGAGCGCCGAGAGCGATCTCCAAATTGCCGGGGTCGTTATTGGTGAGGACGACGAGCGCTTCGGCATGCGGGATGTCGCAGAGTTCGAGCACTTCCTCGTGCGTGGCGTCGCCGGTGAGCAGGTCGATCGCGTTCTTCCGAGCGAGGCGCATGAGATAGGGGTCGGGCGAAGGATCGACGACCACGACGTGTTTGCGTGACTGCACGAGTAACTCGACGACGGCTCCGCCGATGCGACCGGCGCCGCACACGACGATGTGTCCGCGGCCGCGAATCCGCCGCAATCCCTGCAGCGCCGTCCATTGCGCGCGCGTGATCGCCGAGCTTATGTAACCGATGAAGATGCTCGTGAGCATCGTGCCCCCGATCATTGCCGCGATCACCGTCAGGGTCACCGCCGGACCGTTGCGCGTAACCGACGCGTCACCGAAACCGGCATTCGTGGCGAGTTGGGCCACGTCGAAAACGGAAGTCTCCCACGTCGAGCGGACGGCGACGTGGAAAAAGAGGACGAGCAGGCCGTAAAAAATGAGCGCGCCGAGCAGGGTCGCGCGCAAGATCGGATCGATCCCGGCCACGGCTCGGACGGCGCCCGCGACGATTCGTCCAGCGCCCGTGGAGCGCGCTTCAGACGCGGGGTCGAACGTGGGTCGGCGTTCGACGATGCGGCCGAAGACGGTGATCTCATCGAGCGCTCCGATGCTCGCGCCCGGTGGCGGCGTGGCGCGCTCGCCGACCGCGACGATGCGCGCGTCGAGGACGTCCTCCGCCGCGCCGACGAGGAGCCCGCCGACACCGTACTGCGCGGCGGTGCCGGTGGAGAATCCGACGAGCGTGCCGGTATCCGCTTCGGGAAAACGCAGCGCGAAGAAACACCCCGGATCGAGCGCCGCACCGGCATAGGTCGACGCCGCGTGCGCGGCCGGCGAGACGACCGAGCAATCGGGAAGGTTCTGTTCGATCTTCCGGCCGATCTTCGTGCCGAATTGGCGCAGCACGACGCGAATTTGGGGGTTGAGCATGCGCGCTCGCAACGCCACCGCGAGATTCGCTTCGTCGTCGTTCGATAGCGTCAGAATCGTCGCGGCCTTCGAAACGCCGGCTTCGAACAGTGCCGCATCATCATCGGGGCGGCGACAAAGAACGCTCGCGCCGAGCCGCTCGAAGGCCTCTTTGCGCTCGTTTGAGAGCGGCGAGACGATGCAGACCCGCGCGGAGCCGGTCTCGACGAGTTCGGCACAAACCCGTTCGGCCAGCGCGTCGTCGCCGGTGACCAGCGCAAGTGCGGGCTGCATGGCGGGCGGTTCGCCGCCCGCGGCCCGAGTCTTACGTCGCGAGGAGCCCGCTCCCTAACACGGCGCTTCGCCGCACTCGACGATCGGCGTTCGTCTGGGCCGCGGAATGCCCGTCGGAGCCGGCGGGGGCGGTTCGTTCTCTTTTGGCGCGAACGTTTCGTGTGGACCCGCGGAAGGTTGCGACGCAGTCGGGGTCATTGTCGTCACGGGAGCCGGCACGATCGAGATGGCGAGAGTGCGCGACGCGGCGTCGTAGGCAACCGAGCCGCCCAGAGCGCGAACGAGCACGGCGAGCGGAGCAAAGGGTTCGGTGCCGTGTAGAGCCGGAGCGATGGGCAAGCGGACTTCGAAGTCGTTCGCGCGAGCGCGGCGGCTTCCGATGCTGATCGCGATGCTGCGCGAACCGAGCACGATCGTGAAACGGCTGCCGGAGTCGCCGCCGTCGATGCGTTCTGCGATGTCGCGGACGAACGGATCGAGCGGCGCGACCACAACCCCCTGCTCCAAACGCGCCGGCCGCGAGGTGTCCACCCGGCGGCCATCGATCACGACCGTCACGGGAGCCCCGTCGGTCATCGTCCGTTTCGCAGCGCCGCCGGCTTCCCCATCGCGGCGATATCCAAGGGCGCCGAAGCGGGCACCTCCGCGCCGGCGCCGCGTTCACACGTGCCGAGCCTCGCCGATTCGTCTGACGGTATCGGCGTATCGTGCTCCGCTTAGGTTGCGCTGGCCATTTGGCGACGGCGTTGCACGAGATGCTCCACCTACAATAGGGCCGAAAGCGGAAGTGCGCGACCAACGATTCGCCCGAGCGCACCGGATTGTGCATTTCCGCGAAAGAAAACAGCTTAAGTCTATGCAAAGACGAAAGCGAACGCTTCGGCTTTATAAGACTCTGCTCCTGACGTAAGATCGCTCGAACGGCTGCGGGGCGTAGCCCCATATGCTGCCTTCCGATGCGCCCGCGAGGTGCCGAACGATGAAATCCGCGAAGGAAAAACCTGCGACCGTTAACGGCGCAGTCGACCCGTTAGTAGAGATCAGTGCTGCAAAGCTCAGCAAGCGCACCGCCGGCGTGAAGGCTTGGATCGAGGCGAAGCCGGGTGCGGAGGGGCGAGCGTTCGCGCCTCGCAAGAACTCGCCGCCCCTCGTGCTCATTTACAAGGTCATGGGAAAGACGTTTGCGATTCTTTCCGTCCGCGGCGTCGAGGACGTGATTCTTAAGTGCGATCCGTTACTCGCTTCGGCCCTACGAGACGAATACACCGGGATCGGTCATCGTTCTCATCTCGACCGGCGCTTTTGGATTAGCGTCCGTCTCGATGCGGACGTGCCCCCTAAGGAGATTAGGCGCTTAGTTTCGTTGTCGTACGATCTCGTGTGCGCGAACCTCAACGCGAAGCAGCGGACGGAACTCGGGCGTTTGCCGTCCGGAGAACCTCACTGAGCGGCTTGGGCGAGATCGACGCGGCGAAACGATGGTTCTGCGAACGCTTGCGACGAAATGGCCACACGTGGGACAAAAACTTTGATTCGCTCGCTGGCCTTCTGGATCGTGGTCGCGCTCGCGAGCGCGGTGCCGCTCGTTTCGGCTGCGACCGATCTCTTTCCGGAGCCGATCGTCGTGGTCTACCCCTTCACGGTATCGGGCAGTTCGGGGACGTCCACCGTGGGCGGCAACGTCGCGCTCTTGCTCGCGACCCGGCTCGGAGAACTCGGGGGCCTCACCGTCAAGCCGTTTACGCCGGGAACCGTTCGCGCCGACTACCTGACCGCGGCGCGGGGCGAAAACGCGGACTACTACGTGACCGGATTCCTCGCGCCGATCGGCAGCGAGGTTTCATTGATTACCCAGGTCGTCACGACCAATAGCGGCCTGGTCGTTTGGAGCAATACGACCACGATCCGCACGTACGGCGATGCGAGCGCGCAGGCCGACCCGCTCCATCAAGCGATCCTGGCCCACGCCGGTCGCGCGCTCTCGGCCATTCCCGTACAATCGGCCGCCGCCACGCCGCAGCCCGCCACAAGCGACGCCGCAAGCTTCAACGTCACGCGGGCTTTGGGAAGGCATCGCAAAGGTCAGCCGGCCGCCGCAACTGCATCGCCTAGCCCAGCCGTCGTGGCCCAGGTGAGTGCGACCCCGGCCGTTCCCGCGGTGTCGGCCGTCCGCGCGTCGGCGGGGGCGGGTCCGGTTTCGGCAACTCCGCAGGCCGCCGCCGTCGTCCCGGCGAGCGCCTCTGCGAGCCCGGCGGCCGCCCCGGCCGGGACGACGCCCCCGCCGTCGGCCGGTCGCAACCGTAGCACGGCGGCCGGAATCGCCGTGGCGGCGGCAGGACCCGTGTCTCCCGGTCCGCCGGGCGCGCTCATCACGAGCGTCGGCGGAACCGGCGACGCCGCGACGCGTGACTACGCGGGAAGTGCTCTGGCCGCGGCGCTGCGCCGCGCCGGCGTGACGCGTGGCGGTAACGTGCCGATCTCGGGTACCGATGCGGTCGCCCACGCTGCCGACCTCTGCCGTGCCAATGCCGGGTCTCAGATGCTGTACGTGCCGACCGTCGCCGTCGCGGGGAGCGGGCGCCGCAGCGTGACGGTCGATATCGACGCCTACGATTGCAGCGGAAAAGCGACGGGGAGCCAGCACGATGTTGAAACCGCTTGGGGCCGGCGGGGGCTCGAGCGCGCGCTCGACCGGGCGACCCAAAAAGCGGTCGAGGCGTTTCTGCGCGCCTCGGCGACTCCGCGACCCGGTTCCGAATCGTAAGCTCTCAAAACGAAGGCTAGCCTTCGAGCAAACCCTCGGGCAGCGTCACGCCGATCGTCCCGGCCCGAATATCGATGGCCGTCACGAAGGCCTTCACCAGCGGAACCAATGCCCCGCCCGGCTCGACGACGAGGCAATCCTGCGCCGGAAAGTGGCGCACCCCAACGACGTGCGCGAGTTCGCGGCCGTCGCTTGCGATCAGCCGCAGCCCGATGAGGTCCGCATCAAGGTACTCGTCCACCGCGAGTTCCGCGGGCTCGATCTCGGCATATAAATCCGCGCCGACCAGTTCGCGCGCGGCTTCGGGGGTTGCGAACCCTTCGAATGCCAGCAATAGCCGCTCGTGGTGCTTGCGCATGCCCGTGCAGCGCACCTCACGGGCCTCCGGAAGGCTGCCGAGTGCGAACGTTTTGCCGGGCCCAAAGGCGTCCGTTCCGCGCGGCGTCGGACGGCATTTGAGTTCGCCTCGGACGCCGAAAACGCCGGTCAACCGCCCGACGGCCGCTTTGCTCACGGCGCGGTCCGTTTCATCGCGCCGTCCGCGCTCTGGCCGGATGCGCGATCGACGGAAGCGCGACCAGCGCGAGCCCGCAGGCGATCGCCGCATCGGCGAGGTTGAAGACGTAGAAGTGTGGCAGGGCGACGAAATCGATCACGTATCCGTGGACGAGCCGGTCGACGACGTTCCCGGCGGCGCCACCGGAAATGAGCCCGAAGCCGACCTGGGTGAGCGACGATGCGGCAAGCGGACCGCGCAGGACGAACCACAAAACGGCGAGTGCCCCGGCTGCGAGAAGCGTCAGCCCGAGCGGGTCCCCTCCTAAGAGCCCCATCGCCCCGCGGCCGTTCTGCAGGTACGTGAAGGCCAGCACGTTGGGAACGATCGTCCGGCGCTCGCCGAGCGTAAACGAAGCGGCGACGGCGTGCTTTGCGGCGAGATCGAGGCCGCCGGTCAGCGCCAGGGCAATCGCAATGCGCTCGAACGTCGCTACGGTGCCTCGCCTTCAGTCGCCGCGGCTTCCTGCGTCGCGTCCGTAGCGCGATTCGGTTTGGAGCCGTCGTCGCCGTCGGCCCGGTCGTCCTCGTCGTCTTCTTCGTCCGAGTCGATGATGTCGACCGTAACGCGCCCTTCGGCTCCGGCGCGGACGATCGTGCGTAGCGCTTGCGCAACGCGACCGCCGCGGCCGATCACCTTGCCGAGATCGTCGGGGTCGACTTCGAGTTCGAGCACCGCGCCGCGTGCGTCCGGAACGAGATCCACGATGACCGAATCCGGTTTGCTCACGAGTCGCTTGGCGAGAAACGTCAAGAGCTCGACTGCCCGCGAATGCGCGACCTCGTCGGCTAACGGTTCGCGCTTGGCCGGCTCGCGGCGGCGGCCCCTCCAGCGCGCGGTTTCGGCGCCCGGGATCGGTATGAATTCACGGTTTTCGGGCGGCGTCCGCAGCCGGCGAGCCGGACGTTCGTCCTCGGGTTCGATCTCATCGATGATCGTCTCGCCGGTCGAGATCGTACGCGCGCCGAGCGTCGACTTGCGCTCGTCGTCTTCGACGGGTTCGTCATCGCCGAAGAGGCCGAATTCGTCGTCGAAGGCGCTCATCGCTTAAGCGTCGCTCTTCGCGGACTTCGGCTTCCGTTTGGTTTCCGGCACGAAGCCGCGTTCGACGAGTCCCCGCTCGGCGAGCAGCCGGCGCACGGGGTCCGAAGGCTGCGCGCCTTTGGCGAGCCACTCTTTGACTTTCTCTTCATTGAGGACCACGGTCTTCGGTTCGGTGCGCGGATTGTAGTGGCCGACGATTTCGATGAAACGGCCGTCGCGCGGCGAGCGGGCGTCGGTGACGACAAAGCGATAGGTAGGTTGCTTTTTTGCGCCCATGCGGCGCAGGCGGATCTTGACCATGTGACTACGTTCTTTCGTATTTGCTTGAGTGACCCGTCGCGCCCGGCGCGTGGGAAGGTTGAAGTGGAATTAGCGCGCGCCTCGCAAACCCGGCAACGACGGGAGTTTCGGCCGTTTGCCGCCACCCATCTGCTTCATCATCGTCCGGGATTGTTCGAATTGCTTGACCAAACGGTTGACGTCGGCCACCTGCGTACCGCTGCCGCGCGCGATGCGGCGCCGGCGCGAGGCGTTGAGGACGTCGGGCCGGCGGCGTTCGAGGCGCGTCATCGAGCAGATGATGGCCTCGACCCGATTGATGTCCTTTTCGTCGATTTCGAACTCTTTGGGCAGCGCTTTCGACATGCCGGGAATCATCTTGAGAATATCGGTCATCGAGCCCATCTTGCGCACTTGACGTAATTGGGAAAGAAAATCGTCGAGCGTGAACTCGTTCTTTCGGAACTTTTGCTCGAGTTCCTTAGCTTGTTCGAGGGAGTAAACGCTCTGCGTTTTCTCGATCAACGTTAAGACGTCGCCCATGCCGAGAATGCGCGACGCGAGCCGGTCGGGATGGAAGGGTTCGATTGCCGAGAGTTTTTCGCC
>Ga0116227_10014665_pt1 | contig 11860 bp, 19 predicted proteins | sample S1TSphgellanicum_FD_89693 | JGI IMG/M metagenome (GOLD analysis project Ga0116227, IMG submission 89693) | Host-associated microbial communities from peat moss isolated from Minnesota, USA - S1T2_Fb - Sphagnum magellanicum MG | ecosystem: Host-associated > Plants > Peat moss > Unclassified... | reverse complement strand
TCCAATGTTCAGGCCTAAGCTAATGCTGATTTGTGCTTGGGCAGGTTTAAACGCTAAAGCGCTAAGGAATAATGCGGCAAAAAATAACTTTTTCATCTTGTTGTGTATTTAATGTTTCATGAGCTTATCATGAGTTTTTGTGTTGTTATAACTCGTGGCTGCTCTTATTGTTTTCAATTTGTTTAGCGGCAAACTTGCTCTGCCTTTTATACTAAGTTAAACTATGCAGGCATAGCAATGTCAAGCGGTGAGGTGTGTAAAATGCGTGTGACAATGCAGAAAGGCCCTTCATTGCATCTTCCTGTAAAATGCGTGTGACAATGCCCTAATCTTATCATCATGGTTAAACTATTTAACTTTTACAGTGTTGAAGCTTATATATATTAATCAGATACAGTTATGAAAAAGCATATTGTAAAACTATTAACCCTTGTGTTATTTGCCAGCGTAGGCTTACAAAGCTGCTCGGTAGAGTATCGCGAAAAGCGCCGCCACGAAAGGGAACAACATCATGATCACGACCATGATAATGATCATCACGACAACCGAAACTATTACAATACCCACTAACGGGAATTTTTATTTAATCAATTAAACAACGATGAGCGCATAGCTCATCAAACTAAAAAAAACAGAAAATGAAAGCTTTAAAAATATTAGCAGTAGCCTTTGCGGCCGTATGTTGTATTGAAACCGCTAACGCGCAGGTTGTAGTAAGAGCCCGTATTGGTACCCCGCCGCCACGCCACAGAGTAGTGGTAGTGCAACACCCGGTTGAGCGCCGTGTTGTGGTAACAAGGCCATATCACCGCCCGTACAGACATCATTATGATCACCATCGTGTGGTAGTGGTTAGACACCCGCACAGATACTAATTTTGAAAAGCCGCTCCGTAACAGGGCGGCTTTTTTTATGATGTTGGATTTTGACACCTGGCGCACACGTAAATACTCTCTACTTGCTATCAAAGGGAGAAAATCCGAAATCGAACATCCGAAATCAAAAAATATTTTAATATATTTAGTCGGAAAAAAATAATTCGACACAGTGAAAAAATGTTTACTGCTTTTATTGCTGATGTTTACGGCACTTACTGCCCGGGCACAGTTTGCCAGTGCCGAGGCCGACACCGCTTTCAGGTTTACACACCGCATATCGCGCTCGGTTAACCATTGGATAGCTTTTCCTAAAGATAACGCTACCGGGCTGTATCCCTTCGGGTATTTGTATATCGACCCTAATCAGGGTTTTTTATTTAACCTTGAGGGTTTTTTTACATCAAACGGTAACGGAACTTTTACCCGTATTAAGCGCAAGATTGACGAACCTACCCGCCTGCAATATAACTTAAAACCAGGCCCTAAACCCCTGATAGCTATTATTGAGCAAGACCATAACGTGGAGCTTGATATTGATCCCCGGCCCGATTGGTTTGCCAACTATAACGATTACACCGATACCGCCGCCCATTGTGTAGAGTGGGCGAAGGCCTACAATGCTATTAAAGACCCCGAAATGGCCGTATCTATTTTGCTGGACCCATACCACACTGCGCCCCACACGCGCGGCCTTGAGGTAGAGCTTTGCCATGCTTATTACGATTTGAAACGTTTTGACGATGCCATAAAAGTTGCCGAAGGCGCCCTGCTTAACGATGTAGGCAACCCTGCCATATACAAGGAGTTAGGTAACGCGCAGTTAAGCAAGGGTATGTTAGACGAAGCCATATCAAGCTATACCACAGGTATTAAACTGTGCGATGCCGGCCCCAGCGACGATAAAAGTGAAATGGCTATGCATACCGCCGTTGCCTATGGTAATAAAGGTAATAAAGAGAGCTATAAAAAATGGATCATCTACGCCAAGCTATGGGCGCCAAAAAAATCGGAAATAGCGGGTTTATTAGAAGAAATGTAAATTTTACGGAATAGGTATAGGGTAAGCCGGAAGATATGATTTTCGCTTCTTTTTCATTTAATCTACCCTGATGCCTGTTTCGTCTACCATTAAACCTTATTCGTCTATTACATTGCCCATCTCAACTGGCGTATCTTCAATTTCATCTATTCCTTAAATAAGTAATATTGATGCTTTTGTTGCGAATATTGTAAAATACAAATCAAAATATCGTTTATTTTTGCGAATATCGAAACGATAGTGGGGGTGATATCTCAAACTAAGGGTGTAAATTTATAGAGCGCTGTTTGGTGCCCATAGCTGCCTACATTTATTTATCCTATGAAAAATTTACGTTGCGATAATATTTTTCGCTTAACTTATTGATAATTTAATGTTTAAGCAAAAAAATATAGTTTTATTACTTTTATTGTGCTTGTGCGCCTGCAGGCCTAATACCAACGAGCGTGCCCGCGATTTGATATTGCGTTACGGCGAGATCAACTACAAACATTACCAGCCCATTGCTTTTGCCCCGGTTAAGCCATATTATGTGCCTTACGAGCGTAATGCCAAAACGGTTAAGTATATAGATAGCGCCCAAAGCCTAAAACGCCGGCACGATAGCCTGCGCCACCTTATTGCTACGCAAAACAACCCTGTGTACCTTTTGCAGGCCGATTCTGTTGCCCTGGCTATAGATACGCTTGATAAAACCCTGGCCCAATACAAACAAACCTACAAGCCCGAGCGAAAAGGCTGGGTTGTAGTGCACGAGTATAACCAAAAGCACGATAGCGGACCTTTAACCAGGGAAACTACCGTTTTTGTGCTTGATGATGATATGAAAAGTATAATTGAAACTTATAACCAGTAACTGAATAATTAGCATACAAACCTATCCTGCCGATCTACATACGTACATGACCACTGATAATCAATTATTAAAACGCCTGCGCATTGTTATTAAAACCTGCGGTGGGCAAAGCAAATTTGCCAAAGCCTGCGGGGTATCACAATCGTTGGTGAGCCTGATGTTATCCGGCGAGCGCGATGTGAATTTTACCGTGATCCGTGCCGTGTGTCATGATCTGGGCTACTCGCCCGAGTGGATCATCAGTGGTAAAGGGGATAAGCAGGTTGATGGTAAAAAAGATAGCACCAAACTGGTTACCGAGATCCAGATCCTCCGCACAGAAATTGAACTGCTCCACGCCAGGATGAGGAGTTATGAAAAGGCTTTTGAGGAGATGAAGGCTGTTGTGAGCCCCAAGCTTTAAGCTGCAAGCTTCAAGCTTCAAATTTGAATCTCAATAAAAAGGTCCTGTTATTGTGAGCCCCAACCTTTAAATTTGAATCTCAATAAAAAAGGTCCTGTTATTTTTAACAGGACCTTTTTATATTAAAAGCTTGCAACTTGATGCTTGCAGCTCTCCTAAATTAAAAGCTTGCAGCTCAATTAAAACCTCAGGTGTTTAACCGTTAGTCCGTTATTGATCAGCTGTTTCAAGCTATCGATACCAACCCGCAGGTGAGTTTCAACATACTTTTCGGTTACTTTGCTGTCGCTTTCGGCGGTTTTCACACCTTCCGGGATCATCGGCTGATCGGATACTAACAATATTGCCCCGGTAGGGATCTTGTTGGCAAAGCCGGTGGTAAATATGGTTGCTGTTTCCATATCAACGGCCATGGCGCGCAGGGTTTTCAGGTATTTTTTAAACACCTTATCGTGCTCCCACACACGGCGGTTGGTGGTGTAGCAGGTACCGGTCCAGTAATCGCGGCTATGATCGCGTATGGTGGTTGATATCGCTTTTTGCAGCGCGAAGCTTGGCAGGGCCGGTACTTCGGGCGGCATATAATCGTTTGATGTACCCTCGCCGCGGATGGCCGCTATCGGCAGTATCAAATCGCCTACGTTGTTCTTTTTTTTCAGGCCACCGCATTTACCCAAAAATATTACCGCTTTAGGGTGTATCGCGGTAAGCAAGTCCATCACTGTTGCGGCAAGGGCGCTGCCCATACCAAAGTTGATGATGGTGATACCATTTGCGGTAACGCTTTGCATCGGTTTATCCAAACCCATAATTGGCGCGTTATCGTTCCACTCGCTAAACATGGATAGGTATTTTGAAAAATTGGTTAGGATGATGTAGCTTCCAAAATCTTCGAGCGGACGGCCCGTGTACCTTGGCAGCCAGTTAGCTACAATGGCGTCTTTTGTTTTTAAGCCCGAGCGGATGGGCGTACTTACTTCTTTAACAACAGTCTGAGTTTTTCCTTCTAATGCCTCTTTTTTTACGTCTTTTTCTTCGTTCATTTTTTTGGTCTATCGGCCCTGCAGAATAGCGGGCCTTGGCGCAAATATAGCAAAAAATAGCCTCATTGCCAAATGGTGGCGTGTAAAGTGTTGGTTTACTTTGTGTTAAGAGGGTAGGTTCATTGGTTTATTTGTTGATTGGTATTATCGCTTTGATAGTAGGTTTAATAAATAAAATATCAATGCGACCCACCATGACACCAATAAACTAACCAACTCAATCAACCAATAATCAAAAATAAATTTGCGTAGTTAAATAGCTACATATATATTTGTAGCCGAATAGCTACATAATGAATTTACGTCGAGATGTTTTCCAGGCAATAGCCGATCCTACGCGGAGAGCCATATTATTATTATTGGCCACGCAGGCCATGACGGCCGGCGCCATAGCCTCAAACTTTGATACCGCCAGGCCAACGGTTTCAAAGCATTTGCAAATACTAACCGAGTGCGAGCTGTTGGGTCAGCAACAAAACGGCCGCGAAATTTACTATCACATCAACGCCAAAAACATGAAACAGGTAGCCGATTTTATTGAACCCTTCCGTAAAATGTGGGACGATCGGTTTAACAAATTAGAAGAGATCATGAAAGCGCACCAAGCTAAAAACGAACAATAAAATGGAACTCAAAACAAAAATTACCGCCCACGATGGCAAGCAGGACCTCACCATTACCCGCGAGTTTGACCTGCCCGTTGCCTTGCTGTTTAAAGCCTACGTTGATGCCGATATTGTGAGCCAATGGATGGGAACCAAGGTGCTTAAATTAGAAAGCCACAAATACGGCGGCTACCGGTTTGAAACATCCGACCCTAAAGGAAACGTGGTTTTTAAAGCCAACGGTGTGATACACGATGTGATCGAAAACCAAAAGATCATTCGCACCTTTGAGATGGAAAACGCGCCCTTTGGCGTTCAGCTGGAGTTTTTAACTTTTGAACAGTTGGATACAAATACAAGTAAACTTACCATACACTCGGTGTACCAATCGCCCGACCAGCGCGATCAATTGCTGCAATTGCCTTTCGCGCAGGGTTTAAACATGGCCCATAACCGCTTGCAGGATATCGTTATTAAAATAAACAATTAATTATTAAATTCACCTTTAGGGGGTTAGGGGGCTGATGAAAACAAAGAAAATCATTTACTGGATTGCCACCGTTTGGCTTGCCCTGGGCATGGTATCAACCGGCGTGGTACAACTATTAAAAAGCAAAACCGGCGCCGGTGGGCTGGATAGCGTAACTCACCTGGGTTACCCGGCCTACTTTTTAACCATTATAGGTATTTGGAAAATTTTAGGCGCTATAGCGGTGCTAATTCCTAAATTTACTTTGCTGAAGGAGTGGGCCTACGCGGGTTTCTTCTTCGCCATGTCGGGAGCGGCGCTGTCGCATATCGCGGCAGGGAGTTTGAACGAGATCTTTCCGTCGTTACTGTTGCTGGCGCTCACGGTTTTATCGTGGTATTTAAGGCCGGTGGATAGGAGGATTGTTCTGGTTAATTAATGTATAGTTATGAAGAAAGACAGATCAAAAATTACAGGCCATTTAGACATTTTTATTGCCGACAATGAAGACGAATTTGAAGGCGAAATTGAAAAATGGCAAGAGGTATTAATCCACGGAGATCCGGAAGGATTAAGATCTTTCGCTCGGCTTTTAATGGAAGTGGCTGATCTGGATCAGGAAAATATGCCGGGGCTGCCAACCGGAGCGAGAGAACACATTCACCTGCGACCCGGATTTGACATTAGTAAAAGTTCGGTCGGAGTGATTACGGGTAGGATTGATGCAAAAGGTACAGGGGTTTTTTATGATCGATACATCGCGAAAGCATAAATTTAAACAATAATGAACTTATCCGCGCAACAAAGCGAAGAATTGCTTAAAACACTAAAAGCCCGTTTTGAGAAGAATACTAATCGCCATATCGGCATAGAATGGGCTGATGTACAGTCAAAATTAGAAGCCAATGCGGGTAAGCTTTGGTCGCTTAACCAAATGGAAGCCACTGGCGGTGAGCCGGATGTAGTTGCCTACGATAAAAATACCGGCGAATATGTTTTTTATGATTGCTCGATAGAGAGCCCTAAAGGCCGGCGCAGCTATTGTTACGACCGTGCCGCCCACCAGAGCCGCAAAGAGTACAAGCCCGAAAACACCGTAACGGATGCCGCCGAAGCCATGGGTATTGAACTTTTAACCGAAGAGCAATACCGCGAACTGCAGCAGTTTGGCAGCTTCGATACCAAAACATCGAGTTGGGTAAAAACACCTGCCGAGATCAGGAAACTGGGCGGTGCCATTTTTTGCGACAGGCGGTACAATACCGTATTTACATACCACAACGGTGCCGAATCGTACTACGCGGCCCGTGGCTTTCGCGGATGCCTTAGAGTTTAGATCATTCAAAAACAATAGTTTATGAATCCAAAAGTTGATTTCTATTTTAATAAAGACAATAAATGGCAGGCCGAATTAAGGCAATTAAGGACAATAGCCCTGAATTGCGGCCTTAACGAAGAGCTGAAATGGGGCTGCCCATGTTACGCACTTGGCAAAAACAACATTGTGCTGATCCACGATTTTAAGGAATACTGTGCTTACCTGTTTTTTAAAGGCGCGCTGCTGAATGATCCGGAAGGAATCCTGATTCAACAGACGGAGAATGTGCAAGCTGCAAGGCAGATCAGGTTTACCAATATTGACCAGATAACCGATAGCCAGGCCACTCTAAAATCCTACATTTACGAAGCCATCGAGGTAGAAAAAGCTGGGCTTAAGGTGCCGCTTAAAAAAACCAAAGAGTTTACGGTGGTTGATGAATTTCAGCAAAAGCTGGATGAACTGCCCGCTCTTAAAGCCACTTTCGAAGCCCTGACACCCGGAAGGCAGCGGGCTTACCTGCTCCATTTTTCGGCAGCCAAACAAGCCAAAACCCGCGAGGCCAGGATAGAGAAATATGTTCCGCAGATATTGAATGGTAAGGGATTGGATGATGAATAGGGTGGGTTATAATGTAAGAAGGGCAAGGATTCGTCATCATGATTAAAAATCACTATTTTTGGGTATGCCGTTAACTAAAACAGAAATATTGCAAACATTAACCCGGCATGGGCATGAGCTTAAGGCTTATGGTGTGGAGCAAATTGGCCTGTTTGGTTCGTATGTGCGTAACGAGGCTACGGTAAACAGTGATATCGATCTGCTGGTTAATATCAGCCAAAGCAAAAAAACGTTTCGCAATTTTATGTCGCTTAGCTATTATCTCGAAGATTTGCTGGGCAATAAAGTTGATGTGATAACAAAGCAATCTTTAAGTCCGCATATAGGCCCGCATATTTTAAAAACTGTTGAGTATGTATCCCTCGCAGGTTGAATTTTTGATGCACATGTTGACGAGTGCTAAATAGAGAAAATGAAAAAATTCATGATCATACTATTTTTAATAGTGGGGGTAGTGAAGGTATGTGCTCAAAGTTTTGTAACAAATGAGATTCTTCAAAGTGTTTTTGAAATTAGATTTGGAGAAGCATCAGGTTCATGTTTTATTGTTTCAATTGAAAACAACGATTATTTAATTACTGCTAAACATCTTTTCCCTAATATAAATACTAAAACAACCATTAACGCTGAAGTATTAAACAATACAGGGTGGCATTATTTCACATGTAAATTGTTAATTCATTCGAATCCCAATATTGATGTAGCTGTACTTGACTTAGGTACGCATGATAGAAAAGAAAATCTGTTTGATTTAAATAGTAAAGGGATAGCGATTTCACAGGATTGCTATTTTTTAGGATTTCCATTTGGTTTAAAAATGGATGATAAAGATGGTAAGATGAACAGTGGCTATCCGTTACCTTTTGTGAAAAAAGGTATTATCTCTTCTTTTTATAATAGTTCGAATACCGGGTTTCAGATATTTCTTGATGGGCATAATAATCCTGGATTTTCTGGAGGGCCGGTGGTTATTACAAATACAATAAATGCGAGTGACGATTTACACAGAATGAAAATAATTGGTGTTGTTTCTGCTTACATAAATGAAAATAAAGTAACAAAGACTCCCGTGGGTGATTTTACCAATAGCGAAAATTCTGGTATTGTGATATGTTATGCAATAAATTCAGTTTTTGAAATATTGAAATTAAATAAATAAACCACATTAATGACATTAAAATAGATATCCCTTAACTAAGAGAATCAATAGAGCATATTCTGGAAAACTAACAATAATTATTCCTTTTCCGCTTCCGGCTGCGCAGTAACCACCTTCTCCGCTTCCAGCTTTTCCTCTCGCTTACCTTCATTTCGCAAACAAAAAAATAGTACAATAACTCCACCGGTAACACACATATCGGCAACGTTAAAAATGCCGGTGCGCAGGCTGCCTATGCCTACGTTCATAAAATCGGTAACATGGCGATCGAAGAAGATACGGTCTATCAGGTTGCCCAACCCGCCCGAGAATATGAGTGCCAGCGCCACGGTTTTGGTGGTACTGATCTGCCTGCGTTTGATCACAAAGTAAACAAACAGCCAAACCATTAGTCCCAGCGGTAACAGGCTCAATAATACAAAGCTGGCCGCTTTGGGCAGGTTATCGCCCAAACTAAGGGCCGCGCCGGTGTTTTCGGCGTACTCCAAAACAAAGGTGTTATGGAAGTAGGACAGCTCGGGCGCGTTCATTAAATGATCTTTAGCGAGTTGCTTGGTGTACCTATCGCAACCAATTAAAGCTACAGATAGCAGGCAGAAAAATATGAGTTTTATACGGGGTTGCATGCGTGGTATTTTTAACGAAGGTAGGGAAAATGGAGATAATGTTAAGTGTGGGTTATGGATAGTATATAGCTAATAAAAATAGCGGGCCGGACATTGATAATATTAAATGGAATAGTTGTAATATCTCATCCCAAAACAACTTAGGGTCGCGCTCGCGATAAGTAAATTTGGGCGCACGCCGATGGCCTGCTTTATACCACCATAATAACAACAAACGATAAAGCGTAATTGAGTATAACGGGCATAATAAAAACAGATAAAGATTTGGGCGATTGTTATTAAAGGGTATAGACAGCAGACCCAAAGCAGCCGTAGCTATGCAGTAGCAGCCTATAATTTTGAAATAACGAGGATTAGCAAGGGGATTTTTGTTTGCAATGCCGCCAACGATATATAATCCGGGTATCGAAAAAAGCCCTAACATGAATGCAATCTCTTCCAGTTCCATATCATGACAATGATAAGAAAAATCCTTAAAACTCGACACCCTGTCATTTCGACCTAAGGAGAAATCTTTTGCGCTTGCTTGGTATGCCGTACACCTGTCGCTCGCAAAAGATCTCTCACTCCGTTTCGAGATGACATTTTGTTTTCAATCCCAACCCCAAAACACAAAACCCCCTTGCCAATAAGCAAGGGGGCTTGTAGCATGCAGCTTAAAGCTTGCAGCTAGCTCAACAAATATTATTGTTTACCAAATTCGCCGTTAGCGTTAAGGGTAATCTCGTCGCTTAACATGGCAGCGCCAAATTTAGCACCGATGCCAAAATCAGAGCGTTTGATGGTACCGCTAACTTTTAAACCAGCAACTTCTTTTTTGCTCATTGGGTTTGTACCTAAACGTACAAAGGCATCCAAAGTAACGGTTTTGGTTACACCGTGTAAGGTTAACTGGCCAACAATTACATAAGTGCTTGCAGTGCGTTTAGTTACCGATGTGCTTTTGAAAGTTACGGTTGTAAATTTATCAACGTCCATAAAATCCGGGCTTTTAACGTGTTTATCACGAGCATCGTTATCTGTGGTAATGCTGGCTGCATCGGCAGTGAACTCGATGGTAGCACCGGTTAGATCAGCACCTTTAGTAGTAATGGTACCTTGAATGCTTTTGAAAGAGCCATCAACATCAGATACAGAAAGGTGAGTGATGCTGAAACCTAATTTTGAGTGCATTGGATCTAATTTCCAAACGGTTTGCGCGCTAACGTTAAACGAAAATAAAAATGCCGTTAGAGCGGTAGCGGCAATCATTGATAACTTTTTCATAATTTTTCTTTTTTTTGAAGTTTGATTTTTATTGATGTACTAATATATACTTATGTATCTAAAAGGGATTATTTAATATCCTTATTTGACTCCAAAGTTACAAAGCTAAATTATATGTTGCAACATATAATTGTCAAAGATTTGTTTTTTTAATTAGAATATTTTTTGAGCTTGTCCGCAAGTATTAGTACGGGAAGGGCGAGTTGTAAGTTGCCCTTTTGAAGGCGACAGGCATAAAAAAAACGACCGGTGCCAGCCGGTCGCTCTCTCTTAAAAATGAACTGATTCTCCCACTTATTTAAACACACCCCTCAACTAAAGGTAAAAACAAGTATTTTATTTGATATAGGTTAACAGCAACAGGCTCAATAAAATAACACTTAATATGTTACTGATGATATTGCTCCACTTACCGTTATCTGCTATCATTATGGCAATGCAAAAAATTAATGCGTACCAATGCCCGGTAGCTTAAAGCCGGGGTTTGTTTAAAGATGGTTTTTCAAACAGCAGGTACGTAATGATAAATGTAGTTAACCGCAGCAGTATAAAAAATACCTACTATTGGGTATTTTGATGGGGGGAGAGCTGGTTGTGATGACTGAGTTTAAACTTTATCCAGCATCAAATTTATTTGGATAATCAGGCTGGCTAAAAAGCTTTCTTTAATTGTCCAGATTATAGTGTAATCAATACCAAAATAATGGTGCACAATACGGTTTCTTAACCCCCGTATTTTATGCCAGTCTATATCTGCATGAGCATCTTTAAATTCATCAGGCAGGCGGTTTGCGGCTTCGCCAATAATTTCAAAATTGCGTACAACAGCATCAATGGTTTTGCTGTCGGCAATAAAACCCTCGTAACTTAAATCCTGGGTATAAAGAATTACTTTTTCGGCACTTTCCAAAATATCTTCTAAAGTAGCCTGGGCGTACGTTTAGACATAAATTATCTCGGCTTCAATTTCTTTAAAGTATTTTGGTTTGATACCCGCTTTAGAAACCAGATCAACCTTACATCTTAGCTTAGTTTCCAACTCATCAGCAAGGTTTATAAATTCAATCCCGATAGGTTTATTAAAATCAACAATAATATCAATATCGCTGTTGGTGTTAAAATCGTCGCGTACAACAGAGCCAAATAAACCAATAGATGCTATTGGATATTTCAGTATCAGATCTGGTTTTAAAAGATCCAATACACTTCTTATTTGATTCAAATTGAGCATACACAAATATATAAATTTAAAATCTCAATAGTTTAAATACAATTAGACTAAGTACTTGCTACCTGATACTCACTACTTGATACTAAAACTACAAAACAATGGTAACACTGCCCGATTGCTGGATGGGCTTGTTGAGGTACAGGTCGTACCCGTCCAGTATCCAGTAATAGGTGCCTACGGGCATTTTTTTACCGTTGCTGCTACCATCCCAGCCTTTAAGGTAATCGGTGGTTTCAAACAGCAGGGCGCCCCAGCTATTGAATACCCTAAAGTGATCTAACCGTACGGATTTAGTGAGCTTAAGGCGGAAAACATCGTTATTACCATCGCCATTGGGGGTAAAGGT
>Ga0116227_10014662_pt1 | contig 11863 bp, 7 predicted proteins | sample S1TSphgellanicum_FD_89693 | JGI IMG/M metagenome (GOLD analysis project Ga0116227, IMG submission 89693) | Host-associated microbial communities from peat moss isolated from Minnesota, USA - S1T2_Fb - Sphagnum magellanicum MG | ecosystem: Host-associated > Plants > Peat moss > Unclassified... | reverse complement strand
TCGGGCGCGCGATATTGGTGACCCGCACACCGTTGATCAGGTTGGTGCCGTAGATCCCGATCTCATAGCGCCCGAAGTCATAGGCCGCCGACGCATCGACGTCATGCGAGGGCGGTATGATCGCAAAACCCTGGCTCGGACCGGTCTTGGAGAGCACGCCGGTCGTCACGTTGTAGCTGGTCTGATACGGGTCGAATGTCGTGTTCTGCTCGCTCCGGAACTGATAGCTGGCCTGCAAGTGCATCATGCCGTCGGCGACGGGCTTGTCGTAGAATATGTAGGTCGAGGCGATCCAATTTGGCGAATAGGGCGCCTGGTCGCCAATGAAAGCGCCAACGGTCGGGATATTGTCCGCCGCGTGCGAGTCGTTATAGCCGACACTGCCCGAGATCGTCAGAGCGCGGGTGACCTTGAAAGTCGTCTCTGCCTCAACGCCCTTGCTGTGAATAGACCCAGCGCTTTCCGTAAAGAAATAGGAACAGTTCAGTAGTAGGCGCGTCTGAACATCAGACCAGTCAATATAGTAGGCGTCGGCATTGAACGTCATACGGCCACCGGCCAGCTTGGCCTTTTCACCCACCGTATAGTCCCAAAGATGATCGGGACCGAAGGTGAGCGGCGCGGTGCTGAGCCCATACTGATTGAGGTCGTACAGACAGCGGTTGGGAACGGGGCCTGAGGCTTCAGCCGGCGTTGCGATAGGGGTTGGCTGGTTGGCGCCGCCGTAGCGGAAGCCCTTAGCCGCTTCGGCATAGATCATCAGGTCTTGATCGACATGATAAGACGCGTTGAAGCGCGGATTGAACCCGCTCGCATTCTCCTTGGCGTTCGTCGTCAAGGGTACATGGTCGATGGCGCCATAGACGCCGCCTTCGTACAGGTAGTATTTTTCACTGTAGTTGAAGTAGCGTACACCCGCTGTTAGATCGAGCTTCTTGGTGGCGTGCCAGGTATCGTCTGTGAAGATCGCAATCTGACTGTCCGTTTCGTTCTGCAATCCCGAGAATATGTCATTGGGATTGAAGGCGCCGTCCGTTGTCTTTGAGTTATAAATCTGACCATTCGGCGAGTATGTGCCGGTTAATTTGTTGTATGTATTGTCATACAAGCCTGCTGTGTAAGATGAAGTGTCAAACCCTGGGGTCGGAATGTCCTGATAGAGATTGCGACGCTGGCCCTCGTAGTAGGCCCCAACCGTCCATTTGATCGGGCCGCCGTCCTTGGAGACCAGGCGGAACTCCTGGGTCACATCGTGGATTTTGTTGTCGATCTCATAATGTTCGGCCGGGATCAGGTCATTGGTTGCGAGATTGAAGCTCTTCGGGGCGCTGTAGAGCGCGTTTGGCAATCCATAGTAGTTCGCGAAGTAGTAACCAATCGTGTAATCGTCACTCTGATTATAGCCAATCCGACGCCAGGTGTAGGACGTCGATGAGATCAAATCGGCGAAGCCCAGATCCTTGTCGATATTCAGCTGATAAAGCTGCATGCTATCGCGCGTGCCTTCGGCCGAGTTGGTATCCATCTCATACTTGGGCAAGCCGCTCTCGGCGTCGTTCAGACCATAGGCGTGGCTTTGCTCAAAGGTCGCCGCGAAGTCGACGGTCAGAGTGGCGTCTGGCGTCCAGCGCAAGGCGGCGCGACCCTGAATGCTGTCGTTGAGGTTGGCGTCCTTCTTATTACGGTCGCCGATGTTGTTGATATAGCCGCCGTCTTGACCATCATAGAAGGTCGCGCGGAAACCAAGCTTGTCGTCAATGATCGGCGTGTTGAACATACCGCGGATGCTATAGCTCGGCGCGCCGTGTTCAGTATCCGCGCCGGTAATCTCCAAGGTTCCGAAGCTGGAGGTCGAGCTCGGCTTGGCGGTGATATAGCGGATGGTGCCCGCCATCGAACTGTCGCCATACAGCGTGCCTTGCGGCCCGCGCAGGATTTCTACCCGCTCAAGGTCATAGACGCGCAGGTCTGGCGTTTGGCCCTGGACCGAAATCGGGGTGTCGTCGAGATAGACCGCCACGAGGGAACGGTCCGACGTATCAGACGTCCGGTAGGGCATGGAAGTCAGGCCCAGCATCGAAATCTGATTAAAGCCTGGCGCGCCCTGGATGATGGTCAGCGACGGCGAGAACTTGGTAAGGTCGCTCAAGTTTCCAAGGCCAGACCGGTCCGCCAAGGTGGGATCGACGACCGAAATCGGGATGGCGACATTTTGCACCGACTGGGCGCCTGAACGGTTTGCGGTCACGACCACTTCTTGAAGCTGCGTGGCGGCGGCCGGCGCCTGGCTCATCGTCGCGGGCGCTGTCGCCGTCGTTTGGGCGTGGACCCCGGTCGCCGCGATGGCCGACAGGCTGGCCGCGGACATCAAGACCCCCATAAGCTTAGCGCTACGGCGGCGGCGTTCGACTTCTAAAGATCTTGATTGCGGCATTTTTGTCCCCTGCTCGGATATACTATTAGATGCCCGATATTATATTATTTTTAGACTTCTGAATGGAGAGGGCGTCAAACAGACCCCGACTCCAAACTTTCAGCACGTCATTCTTGACTTGCTTCAAGGGTTCTTCTGAGAAAGGCAAAGGGGAAAGCGATTTATCGAGATGAGCCCATCGAAAAAAGGCATCTCGGTGTCATAGATTGGCCGGAAGGCCGGCTTTTGCGGCCCATATCGCGTAATTTAGCCCAAAACCGCCGCTGCGCGTCTTTAGACACAAGGTTTTGAAATCCGACCTTTAAGCGCAGGGCGCCTAGAAACTAGGCGAGATTGGGGCCGAGCGCGCGCCTCAGCGGCTCCAGCCAGGGCTCGAAATTCTTCCAGTGATCAAGCCCCTCGGTGAACAGGGGCTGGCGCACCTGCTCGGAGCTGGCGGTGCGCACCGGCCGGCTCGACTCATAAAAACGAAGGCAGGACGGCTCGAACTGAAGCCCGCAATAGGCCAACAGGCGGCTCACCTCGACGTCAGGATCGGCGATCAGCGCTTCGTATTGCACGCGATGAACTCGGCCCGGCAGCGCCTGATCGAAATGCGCCATCAGGGTCAGGTAATCGACATAGTAGCGGCCAAGATCGCCAAGGTCGTAGCTATAGTCCGCCCCGCGGGCGAAATTCTGCTTGAAGCCCGAAAAGCAGCAGGCCATCGGGTTTCGTCGCGCATCGATGATCTTGGCGTTGGGCAGGATCAGATGCAGCAAACCCAGCTGCATGAAGTTGCTCGGCAGCTTGTCGATGAAGAATGGGCGGTTGAGCTTTCGATGCACGCGGGTGCGCTCGATATACTCGCGGCCAAGCTCGGCCAAGGTCTCAGGCGGGAGCGACGCCAGCATGGCGGGATAGTGACTGCCCGGCGGCTGGCCCTCCGCCCCGCGAGACGGCGACTGACCGTCCCCCTCCCCCGTCGCCGGCCGGGCGCTCACCCGCGTGGCGATCGCGATCAGATCAGGGAGTTCCGACACGCCCTCCACCAGGGAATGGCTGGACAGAATCTGTTCAACAAGCGTGGAGCCCGAGCGTGGCAGGCCGACGATGAAAATGGGGTCGGGAGACGGATCGCCGGCCCCAGCGCGTTCGCGAAAGAAGCTCTCCGTAAAGGTCTCGATGTTGCGACGCACGTAATCGCGATTGGCTTTCCAGTCGTAGGGCGACATCGCCCGACGCAGCGCATTGCCCTTAGCGTAATGGCTAAAGGCGGTCTCGAACTGGCGCTCGTCCTCCAGCGCCTTGGCCAGGGAGAGGTGGATGTGGGCGCGGTCATCGTCGTTGAGGTCAGGCTGGGTGAGCGCATCCCGCATGGCGGCGAGGTCGGCCGCATTGAACCGCACCACCTTTAGATTGGCCAAGCTCCAATAAGCCTCGCCGAGCGTCGGTTGCCGCTTCAAGCTTTGCCGATAGGCGTCGATGCACGCCTCGCGCCGTCCGATGGTGCGCAGCACGTGGCCATAGCTGAGCCAGGCCCGCGGTTGATCAGGGTCCTTGCCGAGCGACGTCTCCAAGTCCTCCAGCGCGCCGTCATAGTCGCCCACTTGCAGGCGGGCCGAGCCGCGCAGGCTTAGGAAAAGCGCCGTCCCCGGCGCCTGCTCGACCAGCCGATCCAGATGGACCAGGGCGGCTTGCGGCTCGTTGCGGATCAAGAGCACCACCGCATAGGCTTGTCGCGCCGGCATAAAGCCCGGCGCGGCCTCAAGCACGGGACGGAGCAGCGCCTCTGCGGCGCTGAAGCCGCCCATTCGCATGGCGGCGTCAGCCAGGAGACGGACGGCGGCGACATCGGTCGGATGCAGGCCGAACCGACCATTCAGGATCGGGTCGGCCAGGGCTAGGTCGCCCTCCAGCAGGGCGCGAACGCCCTTGCCCAGCACGCCGTCATGGACCGAGCCCGGCAGTTCGTGGGCCTGGGCCGCCTCCGCCGCGCGTCCCTCGCCCGCGATGGCCAACTGGTCGCCCAGGGCGTGCCAAGCCAGCGAGGACTTTGGATTGAGCTCCGTCGCGCGGCGCAACGCCGCAATCGCCAGCGCTGTGTCGCCGAGCGTGGCCAGGGCGGCGCCCAGCTCGAACTGCAAACCCCAAGCGCCAGGGTTCGCCTGGGCCAAGGGGCGTAGAACTTTGACAGCCGCCGCTGGGTCGCCCGCCCGGCGCAGCGCCGCGCCCAGCAGCAGGCGCGCATCCAGCCGATCCGGCGCCGCCGCCAGCACTTGACGGGCCTTGGCCTGAGCCAAGTCCGGCCGAGCGCCCAACAGCGCTCTCGCGGCCGAAACGGCGGCGTTCAGGTCTGCCGATGCGGCGCCCTGAGCTGAAGAGGCTCTCCCGTCCCCAGGCCTCATGATCGCCATTCTCTCAGCCCCATCGTCAGGAAACCGATCACAGCCTCGCTACGCCCCGATAACCCAAGCGAAATATGCACATGAACCCATCCAAAAAAAGAATTTGAGGCGAGGCTGTGAACATCGTGACAGTTTGATCGGCTTTGGCGGTCGGATCGCTTGATTTCAGGCGCCACGGCAAGAGAAGTGCGCCGCGGGGAACGCGGTTGGGACCAGCGGGAGGGGATGTGATGGTTGCAACGGTGAACTCATGAGGCTCCTGTTAAGCCAAAGTGACTTTGACCGTGCGCGCCCCATGATGGCGGCGAAAAATGATGTTGCGTCACCGCCCCCCTTTCCCGCCTTGCCCGGACTTGTTCCGGGCATCCATAGCGCGACATCGAAGGCGCCGCATGGGCGTCAAGCCTCGCGCCATGGGCCCCCGGAACAAGTCCGGGGGAAACGGAAAAATTGGGCAAGTGGCGCGCCCGCCCGCCTCGGTCGTCCCGCATGATCCGCGGCATCAGGAATGTCGGCGGTGGGCGACTGCATCCGGCCGTGGACGACCTGACCGATCAGTTTCTGCGCGGCGATATCGACCGCCGCAGCCTGCTTCGCACCCTGTCCTGGCTCGGCGTCTCGATCCCCTCGGCTCAGGCCGCGCTTGGGATCGGCGCGGCCGGCGTCGGCGCCCTCGGCTTGAGCGGCTGCGGGCCGGTGGAGACCACCCGCACGGGTAAGCGTTTGCGCATGGTCTGCGCGGTGCAGCAGATCACCGATCCGGCGCTCAGCGCCTGGGTCGAGGCGTCCAACTTGGTCCGCAACGCCCTGGAGTATCTGACCGAGGTCGACGCCGACAACATCACCCACCCCTATCTGGCCGAAAGCTGGCTGCCGTCGGATGATTTGAAGACCTGGCGGTTTCAGCTTCGCAAGGGCGTCCGCTGGTCCAATGGCGACGTGTTCAACGTCGATGACGTCGCCTTTAATTTCCACCGCTGGCTGGCGCCTGACTCCCAATCGGTGAACCACACCAGCTTCGCCGCGGTGACCGGGTTCGAGCGGCTGGACGATTACGCCTTCGTCCTGCATTGCAACCGCCCGTTCTGCTCGCTGCCCGAACAGCTCTACACCTGGACCTGCCCGATCCTGAATCGGCGGTTCGAGCAGCAGGGCGGCGACTGGCCCAAGAACCCCGTGGGCACAGGCCCATTCCGACTGACGAAGTTCGAGGTCGGCCGGCGCGCTCAGTTCCGTCGTCGCGAGGGGTATTGGGGCCCGCCGCCCCGGGTGGACGAGATCGACTACATCGACCTTGGCCCTGATGTGGCGACCCATGTTGCGGCGCTGGCCGCCGGACAGGTCGATATTCTCTATCGGGTCAACATCTCAGAACTCGATCTCGTCAAACGCATCCCCCACGCCCGGCTGCTGAGCACCAAGTCCGCCCAGACCCTGGTGATGCGGATGCAGGTGGATAAGCCGCCCTTCACCGACATCCGCATTCGCAAGGCGGTCCAGCACGCGGCCGACAATGCGGAGATGCTGAAGTTCGCCTATCGCGGCATGGGCGTGGCGGCGGAAAACACGCACGTCTCGCCCACCCAGCCCGACTACGCCCACCTGAAACCGCGCCGGCGCGATGTGGCCAAGGCCAAGGCGCTGTTGGCGGAGGCCGGCCATCCGGACGGCATCGACCTGACCCTGACGCTCGGCAACACCCAAGGCCGCTGGGAGCAAGACACCGCCCAGATTCTGCAGCAGAACTGCGCCGAGGCCGGCATCCGCATCAATCTGAACGTGATGCCGCCGGCCGAATACTGGTCGATCTGGAACAAGACGCCGTTTGGCCTCACCTACTGGTCCCAACGGCCCCTGGGCGTGATGCTGTACGATGTCGCCTATCGCAGCGGCAGCGCCTGGAACGAGAGCCACTTCGCCGACCCGGCCTTCGACCGCGCCCTGGATGAAGCCATGGCCATCCTTGATCCCAGGGCCCGCTCGGCCGCCATGGCCCGCTGCGAAACAATCCTGCGCGACCAGGCGGTGATCGTGCAGCCCTATTGGCCCGAAAAGTTCACCGCCATATCGGACCGCGTCGTCAACTATCGCCTGCATCCGTCCGACTACTTCAGGATGGATAAGGTGGGGCTGCTATGAGGCCAGGCGCAAACAAGCCCTCTTTCTTCCGCCTTGCCCGGACTTGTTCCGGGCATCCAGGGCGCGACGCCGCAACCGCCGAATGGCGTTCAGACCAGCCCTCGGTAACGCCGGCTATTCTCCTCCCCTGCGAAGCGGGGGAGGAGAAGCGGGTCCGGGCTTCCCATCAGCCCTCCCCCCTCGAGGGCCGAGGATGACAAATCTGACGCCCATCCTCAGCGGCCTCGGCAAGCGCCTAGGCGTCATGGCCTTGACCATGCTGACCGTGTCGCTGCTGGTCTTCCTGGTGCTGGAGGTGAACGTCGATGAGGTGGCGGCCAAGGTGCTGGGCCAGTTCTCCACCGCGGATCAACGCCACGCCTGGCTGTTGCAGAACGGCTATTTCGATCCCGTACCGATCCGCTACGCCCGGTGGCTCTGGGGCTTCGTCACCGGGAACTGGGGGCTATCGACCTACTACCACGCCGACGTGCGGGACTTGATCCTGCCCAGGCTGGCGGCGACGGGTATTTTGATGGGCGCGACGCTCGCGGTCACCATTCCGGTCGCCTTAAGCCTGGGTATTCTGGCCGGCATGCGCCAGGGATCAGGCCTTGATCGCGGCGTGTCGGTGCTGGCCATCGTCACCACCTCGATCCCTGAGTTCGCGTCCGCCGTCTTCCTGTCGGCCATCTTCGTGTTCGGGCTCGGCTGGTTGCCAGGCGTCAGCACGCTGTCGAGCGGCGTGACGATCAAGGAGCTCGTTCTGCCGGTCGCGGTGCTGACCCTGTCGTCGGCCGGCTATATAGCGCGCATGACACGGGCCAGCATGGTCGAGGTGATGGCCAGCCCCTATGTCCGGACCGCCCGCCTCAAGGGCGCCTCGACGGCCCGGATTGTGTTCGCCCACGCCCTTCGTAACGCGCTGGGCGCGCCGGTGACGGTGATCATGCTGCAGATCCCCTGGCTGCTATCCGGCGTGATCGTGGTCGAGGTGTTCTTCGCCTATCCAGGGTTCGGCACCCTGCTGTACTAGGCCTCGGTCAACTCCGACATCTACCTGATCGAGGCCTGCGCCATGATCGGCGTCATCGCCGTCGTGGTCAGCCAGTTGATATCGGATGTGATCAACACCTGGCTCAACCCGCGTCTGGTCCGTGCGGTTCAAAAGGCGGCCCTGCAAGATCCGACCGTTTCGGTGGAGGCGAGCGCGGGATGAAACACTTTCGCCGCCCCACCATCCTGATCGGCGGCGGCATCGTAGCGGCCTGGGTGCTGGTCGCCCTGTTCGCGCCGCTGTTGGCCCCCTTCGATCCGCTGAAGAGCCTGACGCCCCTCGCCCCTCCCGGCACGCCCGCGCCGGGCGGCGGGACCTTCTGGCTTGGCGCCGATCTGTTGGGGCGCGATATCCTGTCCCGGCTGATCTATGGCGCGCGGCCGGTGGTGGCGCTCTCGACCTTGGCGACGCTGACGGCCTACGCGGTCGGCGTGTCGGCGGGCCTGCTGGCCGGATACTATGGGCGGTGGATCGATACGGTCCTCTCGTTCCTGGCCAATGTCATCCTCTCCTTCCCGGTGCTCGTCCTCTATATCGTCGTGATCGTGGCGCTTGGGCCCTCCCCGATCAATGTCGTCATCGCCGTCACCTTCGCCAGCGCGCCGGCGGTGTTTCGGATCGTGCGCACCATCGCCGCCGACCTGAAGCAGCGGGATTTCATCGCCGCCGCCGTGATCCAGGGCGAGAGCGCATGGCGCATCCTGTTCATCGAGATTTTGCCCAATGCGACGGGGCCGCTGACGGTCGATTTCTGTCTGCGGCTCGGCTACACGACGATCATCATCGGCGCCTTGGGCTTCTTAGGGTTAGGCCTGCCGCCGCCGGCGCCCGATTGGGGCGGCATGGTGAATGAGGGTCGGGCCTTGGCCTTCGCCTTTCCGCACCTGGTCATCTTCCCATGTCTCGCCATCTCCTCTCTAGTGCTGGGCCTAAGTCTCCTGGCCGATGGGCTGAACGAGGCGCGAGACGCGCAGGCGAGAGGATCATGAGCGCTGAACCGCCGATCTTGAGCGTCAAATCGCTAAGCGTCGCCCTGCCGGCCGGCGCGGATCGGCCGTTCGCTATTCACGACATCAGCCTCGACCTTCGGCCGGCGGAAATCCTGTGCATCGTCGGCGAGTCCGGCTCGGGCAAGTCGATCCTGTCCTCCACCCTGATGGGCGCCCTGCCCCGCGGCCTCGCCATCCATGGCGGCGACCTGACCTTGGGCGACATCGATCTCACGGCCCAGAGCGAGCGGGCCTGGCGCGACATCCGTGGCCGCCGCATCGCCATGATCCCTCAGGAGCCGATGGCGGCGCTGAACCCTAGCGCCAAGGTCGGCCGCCAGATCGAGGAAGTGTTCGCCATCCACGGCCACCTGACGCCCCAGGCGCGCCGAGCAGAGGCGCTGCGCCTGATCCAGGACATGCATCTGCCCGATCCCGAACGGATCGCGGCCAGCTATCCACACCAGCTCTCAGGCGGTCAGTGCCAGCGCATCTGCATCGCCATGGCGCTGGCGCTCAACCCGGACGTCCTCATCGCCGACGAACCGACCACGGCGCTCGACGTCACCAGCCAAGCCCAGGTCCTGAAGCTGATCTGCGAGCTACGCGATGTGCATCGCCAGGCCGTGCTGTTCATCACCCATGACCTCGGCGTCGTCGCCGACATCGCCGACCGCATCGCCGTGATGGAAAAGGGGCGCCTGGTCGAGATCGGAGCCGCTGAAGACATCCTGAAGCGCCCGCTGCAGCCTTACACAAAGGCCCTGATCGCCGCGGTGCCGAGCTTTGAGCCCAAGCCTCGGGCGCCTGCGCCAAACACCAAGCCCGGACATTGCCTGGAGGTCGAAGGCCTTTCGAAAACCTATGGCCGGACGCGGGCTCTGAAGCCTGCGAGCCTGACGGTTGAGCGCGCCACCACCTTGGCGGTGGTCGGGGAATCGGGATCAGGCAAGAGCACGCTCGCCCGGCTCTTGGTGCGGCTGATCGAGCCCAGCGACGGCTCGGCCCTGGTCAACGGCCATGATCTGGCGCGGCTTCGAGGCCTCGCGCTCCGCCAAGCCCGGCGCAGAATCCAGATGATCTTCCAGGACCCGTTCGGCGCCTTGAACCCCCGCCGCTCCGTCGGCGCCACCATCGCGCGGGCGGCGGAGCTGGCAGGGTGCACCCGCCAAGAGGCGCAGGCGTGCGCCAAGGCGCTGTTGGAGCGGGTGGGCTTAAGCGCCGCCGCCTATGCGCGCCGCCCCGCAGCCTTCTCCGGCGGCCAGCGGCAAAGGGTCGGCATCGCACGCGCGCTCGCCATGCGCCCCGACGTGCTGATCGCAGATGAGAGCGTTTCGGCGCTGGATGTCTCGGTCCAGGCCCAGGTGCTCAATCTGCTTCGCGAGCTCCAGCTTGAACTGGGCCTCACCATCGTCTTCATCACCCACGACCTGCGGGTCGCCGCCCAGATCAGTGATCGCGTGGCGGTGATGCGGTCTGGCGAGATCGTAGAATTGGCGGACACGGCGTCCGTCATCTTGGCCCCCCAGCACCCCTACACGCGCGCCTTGATCGCCGCGGCGCCAGGGCGGGGCGCGATTTGACGCCCTCGTTTCAGGCTCGCCCAGGTTTGAGGCCACGGCGGGTCTTTATGCTGGGCGCAACCGGCACAATCGGCCGAGCGACCGCCTGGGCGCTGGTTCAAAGCGGCCATGAAGTCGTCTGTTTCGTACGACCCCGCCCAAGCGGCAGCCGCCCAAGTCGCAGTCGTACCGGCGCGCGGGACGATGCGCTGACGCAGCTTAAGGGGATCGCGCTGAGGTTCGGCGATGTGACCGACGCGGCGTCCCTGGCGCGGGACGGCTTTCGCGGCGAACACTTCGATGTGCTGGTCTCCTGCCTGGCGTCTCGCACCGGCGCGCCCAAGGACGCCTGGGCCATCGACTATGGCGCCCACGCCACCGCGCTCGCGGCGGCGACCTCGGCCGGAGTGAGCCAAGTGGTGCTTCTTTCAGCGATCTGCGTGCAGAAGCCGCTTCTGGCCTTCCAGCAGGCCAAGCTGGCGTTTGAGCGCATTCTGATCGACTCCGGCCTCACCTACTCCATCATCCGGCCGACCGCCTTTTTCAAATCCCTGTCGGGCCAGGTCGAGCGCGTGAAGAAGGGCAAGCCGTTCCTGGTGTTCGGCAACGGGACCCTGACCGCCTGCAAGCCGATCAGCGACGACGATCTGGGCCGCTATATCGCCGGCTGCCTCGACGATGAAAGCCGACACAATCGCATCCTGCCCATCGGCGGCCCAGGCGAGGCGATCACGCCAAAGGAGCAGGGAGAACATCTCTTCGCCCTCCTGCAACGCGAGCCTCAGTTCAAGCGCGTGCCGGTGGCGCTGCTGGATGTCATCGTCGCGGTGCTCAGCGCGCTGGGGCGGGTGGCGCCAAAGCTTGCGGAGAAGGCGGAGCTGGCGCGCATCGGCCGCTACTACGCCACCGAGTCCATGCTGGTTTTGAACCCCGAGACCGGCCTCTACGACGCCGCCGCCACGCCCTCGACCGGCTCAGAAACCCTGTTCGACTTCTACGCCCACCTCATCGGTGGCGACGCCCGCGTCGATCTTGGGGAGCATGCGGTGTTTTAGGGACGTGCGGTCGGCGACATCCTTGACAACAATTATAGTCGCCCTTGTCGCCGTACTGGCGACCGGGCCCCCGCCGCCCAGGCGCCACCCATCTGAACATCCCGGCGGCTCAGGCATTACGGCCGTGCTAGCGCCCGCTAGCGGCTTTGGTCACGCCGCCTGAATGAGCCTAATTCCACCCCCACGCCTCGCCCCCCAACGCGCAGCCCTGTTCCTGGACCTGGACGGAACCCTGGCCCCCTTTGCGGCGCGCCCCGAGCT
>Ga0116227_10014661_pt1 | contig 11864 bp, 12 predicted proteins | sample S1TSphgellanicum_FD_89693 | JGI IMG/M metagenome (GOLD analysis project Ga0116227, IMG submission 89693) | Host-associated microbial communities from peat moss isolated from Minnesota, USA - S1T2_Fb - Sphagnum magellanicum MG | ecosystem: Host-associated > Plants > Peat moss > Unclassified... | reverse complement strand
CGTCCCTCTCTTGTTTTTTGTTTTTTTTTCCTCGTCTCTCTTCCCCCCCTTCTCCTCCTTTTATTTTTGTTTTTTCATTTTCCCCCCCCCCCCCCCCCTTTCTCCTTGTTCTACCATTGTCGCCCCTCTTTCCTAGTTTTGTTACCATCGCCACCTTGTTTCCTTATTCTACCATTGTTGCCCCTCTCTTCTAATTTTGCTACCATCACCCCCCCTTTCTCCTTGTTTTACCATTGCCCCACCCTTCCCTAGTTCTATTGGCATCTCCCTCCCTCTCTTGGTGCTACCATCACCTTCTTGGCAACACCTCTTTCTTTCCTAGTCCTATTGCCATTGCCTTCCATCTCTCCTAGTTCTTCCATCACCCTAAACCTTAAAACCTTCCTGGTAGCACTTTCTCCTACCCTTTTTGTCTACCTTTTTTTTTTTGGGTCTTCACCTCTCTCCTTGTGTTGTTTCCTACCTCCTTATATAATTAAATTTTTTGGGTTATTATTTGGTACATTAGGTTGTTTAGTTGAAGATGTCCCCTTTCACAAAGTTGGAAAGGATGCAAATTCCATGCATCAAACCTTTAGTCATTGATGATAACAACGAGGTCAATGATTCAACAAATGCACTAATTGTGGTGGTTGAAGGTCAAGATATTCCAAATGAAGTAGTGCTTCCTAATGCATCAATTGATCCCTCAAGATTAATGGCTGAAGGTGAAGATCTTCAAAGTGCAGAACACTAGTAGAAAACCCCTTTTTTCAATCGAAATACTTTCAACTACAAATCATTTTCAACTACATTTCAATTGGAATTTTTTTATTATTTAATTAAATAATTTGGTGCTACTAAGCAAGTTGAAACGTCAATTCTTTTGGTAGGCAGTTGAACCCAAATCTCAATTAAAAGGATAGTCACATAATATCATTTATATCCACAGGTGTTACAATTGAATTATTATTGGGGCTTTGACTACGAAAATGACGACATCTCAAAATGAGTCCCATGTCCAATTATTTTGGTCGATCACAAACATAAGCAGGGATGATAAATGCCAATTGGACAAATGAAATGTAGTTTTGGACTAATGTATTAGTTACAATTTTGCCACAATTATCTTTCAATTATACAGACTATTTGCAAATATAGTAGGTCATACTTATATTAGGTACCTATTAATTAATAGTAAGTAGATACCTACCCAATTACTTACCTATTAGTAATTAGGTATTTAATTAGTGTGTACTTAAAGCATTAAATAATTAAATTTTTAATAGGTAATTGGTAGGTAATTATTAACTAGGTAGGTCTAACTTTTAGTTAATTAATAGGTACATACTTACTAAATACCAACATATATATGTTATTATATCTCACCTAAATTAGTATAACTTAGGTATATATTATTATTCTGTATAAATTATAAGTTATTATCAATATTAATAATATTATCAACCATTATTCACTAATATAATTATATTTTATAATCAAAATTATTTTATATAACTAATGTTCAGATTTCATTATAGATATGATTTACATTAACATTAATGTATATTAATATTACAATTGATTGTATGTACAAATTTCTATAAATATTTATTATTATTATTATTATTATTATTATTATTATGCACAATATTAATCATGATATTTACAATTAATGTTTAGCAAGATATTGTAAAATGAATATTTATTTCTGAATATCAAACTTATGTATTATTTATATGATTACTACCATCAATTATATAATTAATTATAAATAAAAACTTAAATTATATTAAATATTTATTGAATATTAATAATATTATTTGAAATTTTTAATTAATAAAAGTATAGTTAATATCTAGAAATATAATAATATCAATATTAATAGTTATTATTATTATAAATATTTGATAATGATGATAATAGGTTTTTTTATTTGTTAGATATTTTTATGTTTGATATTTAGTATAACTAGTAGGTGGATTAGTTTAATATAACATAACTAATGGATAGGGTAGACACTCCTATCACAAAACCTTTACCAAATTTTTGAAGTTTTTTGTTTTTGTTTTTTGGAAAACATTTCATGACCATGGGTGAACCAAGAATTTACAATATTTCTTGAAACTCCAAAAACAAAGTAACAAGAAGAGGATGAGCTTGTTCAAAGAGAAAAAACACATTTAGACCCCCTTACTTTCAAATTTCATTTGTTCCTCATTTCTTCTTTGTTTTAAACAATTTAAAAAGCTATGGAAGCGATATTTGAAGCTCTAAAAACCTTTTTGAAGTGCGAAGATAATAGAATGATGTCCAAAGATCTTAAGCTCCAAAATGCAAACTAGTCATATATGCCAACCCACATCCCCATGACCCCCTTCACTTGGAGAACACATATCTTACTCAAACCTTCATCAATTTGAACAATTTTTGTTACATTAAATGCACCATTTGAAGCTTTACAAAACCTAAAATGACATTCAAAGATCTTAATCTCCAAAATGTAAATTGGTCATATGTGGCAACCCACATCATGCCCATGACCCCTTTCATTTGGAGAAGGCATAACTTGTTGAAACCTTTATTGATTTGAGCAATTTTTGTTGCACTGGATGCACCATCTAAAGTCTTATAAAATATTTTTGAAGTGTAAAGACAATAGAATGAAATTCAAAAATCTTAAGTTCCAAAATGCAAATTGGTCATATGTGCCAACCCACATCATGCCCATGACTCCCTTCACTTGGAGAAGGCATATCTTGCTCAAACCTTCATTGATTTGAACGATTTTTGTTGCATTAAATGCGCCAAGTAAAGGGTTCCAAAATGTTTTTTAGCTTCGAAAACAACATAACAATGTACAAAGATTTATAAGTCTTTATCCTTAAATTACCAACATGTGTATCCTATTAGTTGCAACTAAGATGTAATTAAAATATTTGACCCATATTTTCGTGAATGTGAACTAGGGGTAATGGCTTATTATGATGCAAAACCGTATGACCATTGGACTTCTAATCCCACTTTTCACACATTCAAAAATTATTTATATTTATTTGTGATTTTTCCACTAAAAAGTGCATTAAAATGCATACATGCAATATCACTAAACATCAAGAGCTCTTGAGGTATGAGCAAATTTGTGTGCAACCATCTGTTCATACTAATCTTTCTTCCATTTGACAAAACAACCCATGCCGTTTTCCACCCGGTTGAGGATTGTGCCTAGATGCAAGGTTTCATAACCCTTAATTAAACAATTTGTGTGAAAAATTGGCACATACCACTTTGAGGAATGATGTCACATGGATGCAAAGTGCAACCCCACCTTCTATACACTCCTTCATGATGTCTTGCATGGTCTCCTTTAATTGGTCCATTACTCGTTGCATAGGAGCATTTGATGCTTGGGCCTCCAACACCTTCACATCATCGAAGGTTGAGATGTCATCACCTAAAAAAATAAGCCCACCAATATTGACAACCCCCTCCCCATTAGTAACTCATTCTAACCTTTCATCATCACGAATGCATTGGAATTGTTGTCCAACAAATAAGGTCTGCAAACATGGCTTTGAATCCTCCTCAATCAGTGTCATACCATGTCCCACAATAGTAAAGGATGATCTCTACAATGACATATGTGTAAGCTAAAATAAAATTGTGATTTGGTGCTTACATAAATTTCCACACAATGCCCACTTACATGTGCACTTGACATATTGTTTAAATGGGTGTTTAACTTCATACATGTGGTTGGGAGTCCCTTGGTTCATCACGGTCCAAACACCCTTGGATTCCAATGACAACCACTTCACATTGGCATTTAAAATCAACAATGCCTTTTCCACACTTGCTTTTGTGATGTGCTCCAAAACTTTGTTATTTATGAATCTATGTTTCTTCATTTTAGATGTGTGCATATAATGCTAAGCCACAATGCTTGTTAGCTGCCACACCAATTAGTTAATATGTTGACCTCTAAGCCTTTTTATCTCAAGGGAAAACCATTGCTTCAATGCACCGTGGTAGGACTCAATCAATGCTTGTGTATCTTGGCTAGAATGTAACACATGTTGAAGTCCAACCATCCACAAATCTAAAACCAAAACACCAATGACATATTTAAGTAAGTAAACCTAGAACATTATGGACTCAACTATGAACAAAAAATAATAATGACATGGATAACTAAATACATGATGAACACTTACCAAGGGGGTTCATTCATAGTAAAAGGAACCAAATCACTTGTTGATTGCAATGAAAACTACACTTCCAAACTATTTTGAAAAATGACCAATAATTATATATAGTGAATTATTTGTTCATATTTTGGGGTTTAGGGTATTAATGATTAAACAAGTAGGTATGGTTGGGTAGTGTTTAGTAGGTACCTACCTAGGTGGCCAATAGGTATGAAAATGAAATGACGGCTATTGTTTGATGCAAATAATAGCTGCATCCAGGTAGTTGCAATGATCTTCATCTAGGCATTATTGGTGGCTTGTGTGAACAAATCCAAGAGAAATGCAATACCTGCATTTTTTTATTTGAACATCGCAATGGGCAAATGGCGGGGTCGGTCATACTAATGACCAAGCAAGTAGGTATGACTTGGTGGTGTTTGGTGGGTACTTACTTGGGTGGCTAATAAATATGAAAATGGAATGATGGCTATTATTTGATGTAATCAATACTTGTATCCGAGTAGCTGCAATTATCTTCATTTGGGCATTATAGGTGGCTTGCATGAACAATTATAAAGGAAATGCAATACCTGCATTTTTTAATTTAAGCATCATGATGGGCAAATGGGGGGTCAATCATACTAATACCAAGCAGGTAAGTATAGTTGGGTGGTGTCTGGTAGGTACCTACTTGGGGTGGCTAATAGGTATGAAAGTGGAAGGACAACACAATCATTTACATGATGAAATGCAATACCTTCTTCAAATTTTGTCCTTTGATGGCGCCACATGGATTACAATACCCACATTTAGTTTCATCAACATTTTTTCACACTTGTGTGGTGTGTAGGACGTTGGTAGGTGTGTAGGGGTAGATGGGTAGGTAGGTATATGAATGTCACTTGGTAAGTATATGGGTGGGTAGGTAAGTAGGTGGGGATGAAACTAGGTCATTTGAAATATGTAGGTGAGAAGGTAAGTGAGAAAAAAAAAAACTAGGGTTGGTGGTTGGGAGGTAGGCTAATGGGTGGGAAGGTGTGGTCTTGATGTGGTTAGGTGGGTCCAAAAAAACATCCCAACATTTTTTTTGGGGAAGTCCAAGGGCTGAGACAGTGGAAAAAATGAATCAAATTGTCCTACCCATCTTGGTCCAAGTTGGTTAGCACAATGACATGAAAGGACAGAAAATCAACATCCATCCATTGGACTATCCATCCAAATGGTGTGTTCTTAAGTGCTAGTTCATGCAAGCCCAATGAACCTACGGGACGAAAAGAAGTGAAATAAAATCATCTTGGATGAAGACCTAATGAATGGGCATATCAAGTGTCGAATTCTAAAAATGACAAGAGAAGGATTAATTGAATGTTTTTGGACTTCTGGATTTTGGGAGTTATTCTATGTGTTGTATATTGCAATTTAATTAGGTCAGGATCTTCTCAAAAGAGATCCAATATATCAAATTAATACAAGAGATGGGGGTGCAAACATGGATTGGGAGAAAGAGCATTTGAAGCCCAACCTTACCCAACCATGCCCAACCTATTCATGACAAAACTTGTTCTAGAATATATTGCTACAAACCAAGAAAACCCCATTAATTGTCAAGAGAAAATACCAAGGGGTGTGGAGGTAGATGATTTTCGGATTCTTAAGAAAAGAAGGCGGCTTTCTATAAATAAGATCACATGTTGGGAATTGGTGGTAGAAGTTCAAATGATGGTAGATGTTGAGTTGGTTTGTGAAACAAAGGTGACCACTAATGATGACAATGTTGGTGAAGATGGTGAGCAAAAGTGGAGGGATATTTAGAATGATATGAATTGTTTGCAATTCATACAAATTGCATAAACGCCTTCTAGTGACATTGAAGAAGAAATTTTGTGGATCAAAAAGCAAGCACAAAACTATGTTTGGAAGGGACTAGATAAATTATTTCTAGGACATGATGGTGCCTAAGCCTAATGAGAGGAAGGAAATTGTTTTGGAAATGCATATGGAGATTGGGCATTTTGGAGAACAATGAACATTTGATGAAATCTGTAAACGTAATTATTCACATAAAAAAAATTGAACAAGTTAGGGCCATTGTCAAGGCTTGTAAGGAATGTCAACTAGTTAAACAAACGGGAAGTATCAGGTCAAATGTAGAAAACCTAAAAAATATTCCAATATGTGATCAATTTTATAAAGTTGCACTTGTTACTACAATACCACTACCAAATACCAACAAGGGAAACAAGTATATTTTTGTTGCCATTGACCACTACTCTAAATGGTGCGAAACAAAAGCTATACCGAATCACACTATAGCCACCGCCACTAGATTTTTGGAAAAATATATCATTTACAAATATGGAATGCCTAACTTTATTCTTACTGACAATGGTGGTGAATGGTCTGTTGAATTTGACAATCTACACAAGGTTTATAACATTCACCATCAATACACAATGCCATAATGGCCTAGGTGTAATAGGATGGTTGAAAGGCTAATTAAAACCATCAAACACATGATGTCTGTGATGTCCACTTTTCATAAAAATGTAACCAATTGGGATGTGCAATTACCTAGGGTGCTATTTGGTTATAAATGTGGGATCCAAACAAGCACAAGGTTTTCTCCTTTTATGGTGTTGATTAAGCATATTCCTAGACTAAAAGCTGACAATCAGCTTTGCATGTTGACTCAAACATTTAATGAGGACATGAACTTCAGGCAATTGACTAAACAAATGATTTCCAAAAGTGTAATTCATTTCTGAGCTACATAAGTTAGTATTAAACAATAATGCATAGGTTACAACAGAAAAAGACGTATGTGTTACAAAAAAAGAAACAAATGTTTCTTTCTTTTCAGGCTAGGATTGACTTGGTGAAGATGAAAAAACTAGGTAAGAAGAAGGCTTTAACAAGAGGTTGGGAATGACCTTATTTGTTTGTGGGATATGTGGATGAGCAAGGGGGTTTAGAGTAGGATGATGGTAGAAGAAAATGTATCATCAAGGGTAAGGATGAACAACAATGGGAGTGTCCTAAAAGAGATTTGTAATTGTATTACCTGGAAGCATCACTAACAATAGTTGTGGGGACTCAGTTAAATCTATAAGGAAGCTATTACATATGTGGGATGAAAAGAGGTGAAATAAAATCATTTTGGATGGAGACCTAATGAATGGGCATATTAGGTGCCGAATTTTAAAAATGATAAGAGAAGGATTAGTTGAGTGTCTTTGGACTTGTGGATTTTGGGAATTTTTCTTTGTGTTGTCTATTACAATTTATTTAAACTAGGAGCTATGTGGTGTGTGCTTATTTTGCGAAAAATTAGAGCGGCAAAATTGGTGAAAGTTGTTTGGAACTCTTCATGGTTTTGGAAATGGCGGGCTTTGCAAAGGATGCTAGTGAATAAGAAGAGCATGTTGTTGAAAGCTAAGTAGTGTCTTTCATTTTTCTTTGTGTGGTGAAGTTTGTGATTTGTGAAATGGTGAATAGGAGGAATGCCCTAAACCATAATGTTTTTGTGTATCCGAACTCCAAGTTTTCTTTCATTGTGTTTTGGAGTAGGGATTTAGAATAGAAGTATTAGAAAAAATGAATAAAGAATGTAGAGATGTTGGAATTGATAAACTTCCTAGGGGACAACGTTGGCTAGTCTAAGAGGATATTGGTTTGTGGGGATTATGTTTTGGGTCTTTCAAAAAGTTGAAACAATCTCCTAAGAACTTTAAAGAAGTTCATGTCATTTTTTGGGGAAAGAGGGTTTTGTGTTGTGGTGGGATTCACTTTCCTACTATCACATGTCTAAGAGAGTTGGTGGGAAAAGCTTCTGTGGAATTTCAATTGGGCAATTATCTAGAAAGCCGAAACCCTAATTTTGAAAACTCTAGGGAATTAGTGTAGTTGGGGATGCCATCCTTTCTCTATTACATATCTGGGTAAGTTGTGGGGAAAAGTTCCTTGGGTTTGTGTTGTGAAAATTGGGTTTGTGTAAGACCATGATGGCCAAATGAGAGAGTCCAGATAATGTCAATCCAACAATTTCTACAAAAATATTTCTATATAAAAGTTAGTTCTGTAGAAGTATAGGACACTTAGTGAAGCCATATAGTTGTACTTCAATAATTGTAATGGTTAGAAGTGGTTTAAAGATAAAATTTGTGGTAAGGAAGTAAGAACCTAGCTGATGTTTATGAATTAGTGGAACTGTGTGAAAATTGATAATTGAATGCATAAGTTTCTTGAGGTTCCTATTTGCCTCCTAAACCTTATCACAAAGCATCTTTTGCAAGCCTATTACAACTTAGTTGCTGATGAAACCTAATTGTCCCAACTATAAACTAGTGGGCAACCTTTATTGTTAATAAAAAAGGTCATGTATGTAGTTAGATAGATAGGTAGGCACGTAGGACAGACATGCATGAGCTACTAATGTCCCGTTTAGACTTAGAGTTAGTGACAAAATTAGGGCTTGACATTAGGCTAATGTTTGTTGACAAGCTATAGTAATTCATTTTTTAACAATGAATGAAGGCATCTACTTTGCATATCATCTCTCAAACCTAGGATGTGTTTTTTGGTCGTAAATACAATATGTACCATGGGAGCCAACCTTTGTTCATGATGAAATAGCCATACCATTTTAGTTTGTTCTCTACTTTGGGCTCATTGCTATCTATTAAAGACTTTCAGAGCTTTCTTTTCTCTACAGTTTTTTTGCATTGTGTTCTCAAAGCTCTTCTTCACAAGATCAAAACATGGAAGAATGTGAGTGCAAGAGGCATCAATGTAGAGTGTCAAAACATGATGGCAGAGCATGAAGAAGTGTTGGCAGCAGAAATTCTAGTGATAACAAAGCGTCAAGACACAACACGATGGTAGTGCATGAGGAAGCATTGGCAATAGAGCTTGAATTGGAATGTGCATCCAAATGGTGTGTTTGTGGGTTGGTTCATGCTGGCCCAGTGAACCATCCTTTGCAAGCGTATTACAACTTAGTTGCTAATGAAACCCACTTGTCCCAACTGTAAATTGGTGTTGCGTTTCACCTAGGCAACCTATACTGTTAAAAAAAAAGGTCATGTATGTAGTTAGATAGGTAGGTAGATAGGACAAACATGTAGAGGCTACTAATGTTCCATTTAGACTTAGACCAATAGGAATGCTTGATTTCATTGGACCTTACTTTTTGGAGCCTTGTCTAAAGCGACCCTTATTAGACTCTCCTAACTCCACGCTAAACTTTTCCATGAAAGGGTCCATTCCAATCTCTGCAAAGGTGCATGCCATAAAATTAAATTCAGAAAATTCAAAGGTGAAAAATGTGTTGGGTTTTGATTTTTATGCTATTTTATGAAAATCCAATACATCAAATTAAATTTGATCTACTGAAATTTTTGCTTGCCATCACATTTACGCATAATTCTTTAAGTCTAATTTCACTTTCATCCAATGAAATGCATCACACATTCATCCCATTTATTTATTCTGCACATGGAAGTTCATCCCATCAAAGGGATCAAATTTATCTAGAGCTCTTCTCATCTTGTGGGTTTTTATTCATTTGCCAAATGATGTTTCATTTAGTTGCATTTCATCCTTCAAGTTGATCCATTAACATTCATCTACTTTCTCTTTGGTTTCACTCAACAAAACTCATCCACCCAAAATCACAGCATTGGCTAATCAACAGTGGTTTCAAGCAATGGGTTCAGACTTCAGACTGATACATCCAGCAAGGTCTAGTCAATGGGAGTTGTTTATCAATTTGCTTAACTTCCTGAGAAAGGAAAGTGCTCTCTTCCAATGTTTTTTTCTTTGGGGGGCGAATCTTCGCAAGGTTGGCGAATGTTTTTCAAAAAATGAAAAAATTCTGATTTTCAGGGATTTTTTCGCCATTTTTCGAAATAAAAATGTTAAATTAGCCACATCTAGACAGAGTCACTTGCTAAGTCACCACTTGTAACAGCACTTTTGTAAAAATGCTACAGCGGACCTAGGACAGTAGCCATTTCATGCTAATTAATGCTGAGGATCCTCTACAGTGGACTGACTTCAGTAATGTGGGGGGAAAAAGAAACCCTGCTGTCTTCTAGTTCTCTTCCACTAGAACTTGTAGGGTGTTGATTTTGTAGTCTCGTAGGTGCTTGACTTTGGAGAATAGATGACTTAGGATTCAGGACACTGACACTGACAGGATCGTTCACCTTATCTTCTGGACAAAAATTTGAAAGTACAATAATGCATCTCATGATGTTGTAAATGGTTGCAGGAGGGAGGCTCTGGTGGAGAGTTGGTACTAGTCCTGGGTTCAATCCAGTGATGTGCAGTTATTAGATTTTGTAAATGACCGACTGTTTTGGTTTATTTTATATTTCACAATCAAAGAACCGTGGATTTGTTGTTGAGAAAAAAATCAAAATTAGACAACTGTCGGTTTGGGTTATTTCGGAAACATCGAAGAACCAGCAGTTAGAAAAGCTTCTTTTTTTTTAATTTCAAAAAAATTGAGAACCTAGGTTCTACACCAAAACCCGATTTTAGATCCTTTTTTCACCCCAGTGTGTATATACCCAGGTTATAATCAGTAAGTATCTGTAGCAGATTCTAATACCCATGTATTGGTTCAAACTGGTGTTGTTTGGTTCTAGTTTCTGAGTTGATTCCCCAGATTGCTGATTCTTTAAGATTTTTGAAATAATCAGGACCACAATTCTTTGATTATGATGATTTGTAAAAAATCAAAATAAATCATCACGATCCACACTTCACCGATAAGTTCCTCTTTTTAGCAATTGGGGTATTTGGGTGTCTATACAAACAAACCAATATGTCCCCTCACATTCAATTTGAACTAACTTGACATGCTGTAAATTCTCCTTTTTGTACATTTTCCAAATCTACAGTGTGTTGTTTATAAATAAAGTTTTGCAAGGTTTCATCAAAACCGTCAGTTCTTTGATTCCGAAGTAGTCCAAAAACTGGAACCAATGGTTGAAACTAGTGTTGGGCTGGCCTCACCCATTGGCTGAAAACCGGCACCGGTTTTTACTGAAAACCAGCCAGTGAGAACCAGAAAGACAACCATCATTAGAACTGGATTGAAGGTTCTCACTACAAGTGACAACCGCCAAGTGAAAGCTGCCCAGGTTCTCGCATGGCATCCAGTTTGAAAACCGGACCGGTTCTCACATTTTGATTTGGATCGGTTGGGACTGAGTTGCACCCCATTTGATGCTTCATCCCCTGTTGGATGTTGTCCGCAAAGTCATGAAATTCGATTAAATAAGGGTATGAAATACTGAGACTCAGCATTAAATGCACCAGGCTCGAGAACATATATAGCTACATTACACATAGCAGCCGCAGTGATTAGTTGAAAGTGTTCACGAAAAGAAAGGAACGCGAGACGCTAAATACGCCCGCCCGCCCGCCCGCTCCGCCCACCCCCGCGAGCACTGTCCGGCGTCCTTTCTGGGCCTGACAGTGCAGCCTTGCGGAGAACCGTGTGGTTCTGCCGCAGCGTTTGAGTTTTTAACTGTGGAAGTTATTCAAATAGAAAAGAAAACTTTGGGTGGGTGGGGCGCTTGAGTTTTTGCTTCTTACAGGTTTTCAATGTACTTTTTTTCTTTTTTTCTTTTTTGGGGCGGGGGGGGGGGGGCGCCTTGGGTTTTTTTTTTTTCGGGTTTTGTCTGG
>Ga0116227_10014660_pt1 | contig 11864 bp, 12 predicted proteins | sample S1TSphgellanicum_FD_89693 | JGI IMG/M metagenome (GOLD analysis project Ga0116227, IMG submission 89693) | Host-associated microbial communities from peat moss isolated from Minnesota, USA - S1T2_Fb - Sphagnum magellanicum MG | ecosystem: Host-associated > Plants > Peat moss > Unclassified... | reverse complement strand
TTGATCCGATCTGTATGCATCCCACCCATCCCCGCAAAGAACGCGAGGATGGATGGGGCACCCAAGCTCTGGAGGCCGGTCAGGAGTTCTGACGCGCTGCACCGCCCCGCGTTGCGCGGATAGAGTCCCTGTGACCTCCGGCGGACAGGCGCGGACGGCAAAACGTGCCGGCGTCCGATTCGGACGTCTGCATTTGAACGGAGCTTGAGCGCTCATTAGGGTAAGGGCATGACAAATCCATGCTCCCCCCTCTTTGAGGAACGTCTTGAGGTTACCGTGAAGACCAGCCAGGCACTTGCGACCAAGACCATCTACAGATTCGGCAACGGCTTTGCTGAAGGGAACGGCCGCATGGCCTCCCTGCTGGGAGGTAAAGGGGCCGGCCTGGCGGAGATGACCCTGCACGGAATTCCTGTGCCTGCCGGCTTCACGATCTCCACGGACATCTGCCGGCACTACCTGGAACATGGCGCGACTCCTGAAGGATTCCCGGAGGAGGTGGACGCGGCGCTCGCGTGGCTCGAAGAGCAGACTGGCAAACGGTTCGGCGACCCGGCCGATCCGCTCCTGCTGAGCGTCCGGTCGGGAGCGCCGGTGTCGATGCCGGGAATGATGGATACCATCCTGAACATCGGACTGAACGATGTCACCGCGGAAGGTCTTGCGAAGAGGAGCGGCTCGGAGTTCTTCGCGCAGGACTCCTATCGCCGGCTGATGCAGATGTTTGGCGCCGTGGTGTTACACGTCCCCAAGGCGGCCTTCGATGACATTCTGGAGCGGGCTCGCCTGCTTGAAGGAACGGAACGGGACTGCGATCTCTCTGTCGGGGCATTGAAGGCCGTGGTTGAAGGCTACGCGGCTGCGATCGAGGCTGCGACGGGAAGGGTATTCCCGCAAAGTCCGCGCCAACAGCTCATGGATGCGATCGAGTGCGTGCTGGCGTCCTGGAATAACGACCGCGCGAAGTTCTATCGCAAGCTCAACAACATTGGGGATGAGCTGGGAACCGCTGTGACGGTGCAAGCGATGGTGTTCGGAAACCTGGGACAGAACAGCGGCACTGGAGTGGGTTTCACGCGGGACCCTTCGACTGGCGAGAGAGTTATGTTCGCGGAGTTTCTAATCGCGGCTCAAGGAGAAGACGTTGTTGCGGGTACTCGCACGCCGCTGTCGATCTCCGACCTGCGTGACCGGATGCCCGAGGTCTACGCGCAGCTCGATGAGGTTACTTCTTACTTGGAAGAGCACTTCAAGGATGTGCAGGACTTCGAATTCACGATCGAAGACGGCCGGCTCTACCTTCTTCAGACCAGAAGCGCTAAACGGACGGCGCTGGCCGCGGTAAAGATTGCTGTCGACATGGCCAACGAAGGGCTCATCTCTCGTGGAGAGGCGCTCGCCCGCATCGATCCCGCAAGCATCGATGAGATTGTCTCGCCTCAACTCGACCATGCGGCAGGCGATGCCATTGTGCTCGCGCAAGGGATCTCCGCGTCGGCGGGTGCCGCGGTAGGGCGGATCGCCCTTTCGGCCGCGCAGGCGGTGTCGATGGCGAAGACTGGCCCGGTTGTTCTCGTCACCGAAGAGACGACGGCGGAGGACATTCATGGCATGGCCGCGGCAGAGGGCCTGCTGACAGCGCGCGGGGGAGCGACAAGCCATGCCGCGGTCGTTGCCCGCGGGATGGGCAAGTGCTGCATTACGGGAGCCAGGGCGATCACGATCGATCATGCCCGGGAGACGCTGCGGATCGGGGCCGAAGATCTGAAGGCCGGGGACTGGATCTCGCTCGATGGCGGCGCCGGCATCATCTACAAGGGCCGGCTGGCTACACGAAAGCCCGACGCGGAGAACGCGTCCCTGCAAACCTTGCTGGAGTGGGCGCAAAGCCTGAGCGACTGCGACGTTCGGGCCAACGCGGACACTCCGGAGGATGCCAAGAGCGCGAGGAAGGCGGGAGCCATCGGCATAGGGCTTTGCAGGACGGAACACATGTTCTTTGCGAACGATCGCCTGGAACTCGTACGAAAGATGATTCTCGCAAGCACGAAGGAAGAGCGAGTTGCGGCACTGAAGTCGATCCTGCCGATACAGCAACGGGACTTCGAGGCAATCTTTCTCACAATGGCACCGCTTCCCGTGACGATCCGATTGCTCGACCCTCCGCTGCACGAATTCCTGCCGGCGGCGGACGATGTAAAGGCCGAGCATCTTGCGGCGAGGCGGGACCAAAACGCGGAACGCTGCCTGATCCTCGAGAGTCTGGTGAAGCGAATCGAGTCACTCACGGAGACCAATCCAATGATGGGCCACCGCGGCTGCAGGCTGAGTCTCACGTATCCGGAGATCCTGGAGATGCAGATTCGAGCTATCCTTCAGGCGGCAGCCACGGTATCGAGGACCCATGGCACCTTACAGATTCCGGAGATCATGGTCCCGCTCGTGGCCTCAGAGCAGGAGATTGCAACGATTGCCGACTTGATCCACGCGACGGCGGCGCAAGTGGACAGGGAGCTTGTGGAAGCCGGGTTGCCCTGCCTCGATGGCTATCGCGTGGGCACGATGATTGAGCTGCCTCGCGCCGCATTATGCGCGCGCGCGATCGCGAAACATGTGAGCTTCGTATCGTTTGGCACCAACGATCTTACTCAGATGACCTTCGGCTTCTCGAGGGACGATTGCCGCTCGTTTCTGAATACGTATCTGGAACAGAAGATCCTGGCCCATGATCCCTTCGCCTCGATCGATGAAGAGGGCGTAGGCCAGCTCATCAAGATGGCGATTGCAGGACTTCGCTCGGAGAACCCCGCAATCAAGATTGGGGTGTGCGGTGAGCACGCGGGCGATCCGAAGTCGATCAAGTTTTTCAAGTCATTGGGCGTCGATTACGTCTCGTGCTCCTCTTCGAGGATCCCAGCGGCGCGGCTCGCTTGTGCGACGTAGTGGTATGGGTCACACAGAAGGACTTTGATCCGATCTGTATGCATCCCACCCATCCCCGCAAAGAACGCGGGGATGGATGGGGCACCCAAGCTCTGGAGGCCGGTCGGGAGTTCTGGCGCGCTTGTGCACCAGGCGGTTCTCCAGTGATGCCTATGTTGTTGAAAATATGGAGCCGATGAGCGGAGTTGAACCGCTGACCTACTGATTACGAATCAGTTGCTCTACCAACTGAGCTACATCGGCTTGGATGCGGGACGCGACCGGAGGTCGCGCAGCGTCCGGTGCGGAGCTGTCGCGACGACCGTCGAAGACCGCTTCGACAATGGCCCCCGCCGGCGGGTTGCACGCCGGACGGGATCTTCGCCACCCTCTCAGTCTACCGGCAGGCCGCCCCGATGGCAATGCCGCTACTGAAATTGCAGCGGATGAAAGCCTCCCGCGTCGGAGAGCGCAAGCTGGATGGGGCGCGGCGGACCGGTCTCGGGGACGGTCACCTCGACCCATAGCTCCTGCCCCTTCTCGAGCGGAAACGGCGGCCTGGCCGTGTCGGGAATAAAGAACTCGGTCTCCTCGCTGAGCGGCACACGCTCACAGCTCCGGTCCTCCCGCTGCGACACGGATTGGATGCCCTCGGGCGACCGCGCGGAGTCTTCCAGCACCGGAACGAGATGCCCGCCCCGCACGCCCAGCGAGATTCTCCACTGATAGGAACCCGGCCCGATCTTTCCGTTGAGGTCCTGAAACCCCTGGGTGAAGTGGTCCTTGTCATGCGGCAGGCCACAGGCGTCGATGGCCAGTTGCAGCGCGAGATACCTTCCCCGCAGCGGCGTACTCGGGTCGAACTGCGCCGTCCTCGCCCACACGCGCGGCCGCGTCTTGCGCTCATACAGGTACTTGCCGGCGACGCTCAGCACAAGGGCCAGCTGCACCAGAAGAAGAAGCAACGCCGCGAGAGGCCGCTTCACGCCACACCTCCCGCCATGCCATGCAACAGCCGCCGCCGCGTCCGTTCCAACAGCCAGCCGCCGGCGAGAAAGACCACGCCAAGCCCAATCAGCCCCAGCGACCGCCCCAGCTTGTCCATGACGCTCGAAAAATAGAACCACATCACCGTCATCGCGAAGGCGACCATGCCGTAGTTCACGAGCGCTTTCGAGGCGATCCGCACGCCCCAGACGACAAGAAAGACCGCCGCGGCCGCGACCATCGCATAGGCCAGGACCCCCGGCTCGGTGCGGACATACGAGGCGCCCCGAAGACCCTCGTCGGTCACCTTCGCCTGCGCCCAGGGCAAGGCAAAGGCCAGACCCGCGGCGACCAGCACCGGCGGCAGGCTCCATCGGTCCCAAACCGCCCCGGCGAGCGTCGCGGCGGCCATGATGCCGTACGCCGCCAGGCGGTACCCCAATGGCACAGATCCCCACTGGTGTCCGTAGGCCCAGCTGGTCCATCCCTCCTCCGCCAGAACCCCCGCGCAGACGGCCATCAATACCGCGCCAACCGCGAAGAGAATCCCAAAGACCGCCCGCCGCTTCGAGCGCAGAAACGCCGTAAGATACACCGCCCCGATCACCAGCGCCATGCGCGCCAGAAAGATCGGCGCGCTGCTGTATCCGTCGGTGCGCTGGGACCACTCGCAGACGATCCAAGCGGGCACCAGCAGCAGCGTCAGCGTCTGCTGGAACTGGTCGCGCAGCAGCAGCCACCCCGCCGCCGCGCAGAGCGCCCAGAGCATCACCGCCGCCGGCCAGTGCTCCTGCATGTTGAAGATCTGGCCTACCAGGGCGATCGCGGCACCGGCCGAGACCGTCCCCACGGCGTGCATCGCCGTCGCGAAGCCGGAGAACCGCTCGCGGCTCAGAATCCCAAGCCCGTGAAAGAAGACCAGCATGGACAGAACCATGCCCAGCCGCGCCGGCGGCGAGACATCGCCCCAGTGCGCCGCGACGAAGAGCAGCACGCCCGCCCCGAGCAGGATCGCGCCCAGGATCAGCGCCGCCAGCACCTGCCACTGCTGGCCGGCGGGCCTTGCCTGCGCCGCTTCATACGCGCGAATCGCGCCCGCCGCCTCTTCGCCGATCAGACCCGCGCCCTGCCATCGGGCGATATATCGTTCCGCGCTGTCCATGGTTGCTGCCAGTAGACCAGACCCCGCGGGCGGCCACAAGCAGATTTCGCGGTGCTCTCCTCGGCCGCGAACGGCGAGGCATCGCCAGCCGAAAACGAGGAAGAGGCCGCCCGGCAACAGGGAGGCCTCTTCACCAGGGAGAACAGTTCCAACGGAGGCAAAGCCATTAGAACTTTCTGGCTGCATACTAGATTTTGAGAAATAGCGTGTCAAGACGAAAAGATTGCAGGAATAAGTCGTTATTGGTCAACAAGTTAATCTTACCGGGAAGCGGGGCTTTCTTCGCCTTAACTTCGCTTGATATGGGGCCTGGCCCGGCTGAAAACAATTGAAATGAGCGGATTAGAAGATTGGCTGCACAAGGTTTGGTGCAAACTTCAACGGCCCGGCGCGCGAGGGTCAGCCAGCCGACTCAGCGCCGCTGGATGGAGCCTCGGACCGCAACATGCCCTGCTCGATTGAGGCGCCTCTTTCTGTATCCTAGAGGTCAGGTTCGAGATGACAAGACACCGCCCGGCGACCTCCGGAACCAGACTTCTTCTGATCCTTTTGTTTCTCCTGCTCGGATCCGTTCTCGGCGGGTCTGCCTGCTCCGCGCAGACCGGTCCGCAACAAAGCGCCCCGCAATCCGGGCCACATGCGAGGGTGATCGTCTTCGTGCATGGCCTGCACGGCAGCCGGGAGTCCTTCCGCGCGGCGAACGGCGCCTTCTGGCCGGATATGGTCCGCACCGACCCGCGCTTCGCCTACTCCGATGTCGACGTTCCCGAGTACCCCTCGCCCGCCTCGAACGGCAAGATGTCCAGCGTGCAGCTGGCCGACATCCTCTACAATCGGCTCAAGAAAGACGGCGTCTGGGACCACCGCGAGGTCGTCTTCCTCGCCCACAGCCTGGGCGGCATCCTGGTCGAGGAGATGCTGCTGCGGCATCCCGCGGACGCCGCGAAGGTACGGTTTATCGTCTCCTATGGCACGCCGCACGAGGGCTCCAGCGTTGCCCGGTTCGCCTCGATCTACGACCGCGACCCGCTGCTGAACGACCTCAGCGATGCCAGCGACAACACCTTCCTGACGCATCTCGAAGAGAGCTGGCGCGGCCACGACTCCGTGAACGGCATCCACCGCTTTTGCGCGTACGAATCGCAGGACACGACGCCGGAGGACGGGATCGTCCGCTACCTGAAGCCGCACGCGCGCGTGGTGAGCTACTTCAGCGCGACCTACGGCTGCGACGTGACCACGCCGCCGCAGGAGATCCGCGCCGACCACCTGCACATGGTGCGGCCGCTGGACCGGAGCTCCGCCGCCTACGATTTTTTCCGCCGCGTCTACCGCGACAACCCGATCCTCGAAGAACAGATCGTCACCCGGGAGAACGTGATCGCGGGCCTCGAAGCCGGCTGCGACAAGGTCAACGAGAACCCGGACCTGCAGGTCCCGATCGCGCTCGATCCTACGTTCCACGAGAAGGTGGTGGGAGTGACCGCGTCGCTGATCAACACGGTGGACGTGCGCGATGTCTCGCCCAACCCGCCGGCCGTCACGCGGGTCGATGGAAACGGCGTCGCGCATGTGAGCTATGGGTTCAAAGGCCCGACGAAGAAGCTGCTGGTCTGCCTCGGCACCGCGCATGCGTCGTTGAAGGTGGAGTTCTCGATTAGCCGGCAAGTGCCGATAGTCGAGCCACGGAATTGACCTGACGCCCCGCTGTACCTGATTGATCTCCATGTAACAGGCCTTGAAGCTCATGTAGGATACCGGAATACGTAACATCCGCGGATAAGAGGGCGTTTGTGTACATCACAAGAATCTCGTTGAAAAATGTCCGTGGCTTCGAGTCGCTTGAGTTCGATCTAGACCGGGGCGACAAGACATACGCTGGGTGGACAGTCTTTACGGGAAGCAACGGCTCAGGCAAGTCATCTCTCATGCGCGCAATCGCGACCTGCCTCGTAGGGAGAGACACCTCGCGCGCGCTTGAAACGAGTTTCCAAGGCTGGATAAGGGAGGCCCCCGGCAGCGAGAAATCCTCGATCAGCCTGGACATAGTTTCAGTTCCCGGTGACGAATCAAAAAAAGGGCGGCCAACCAATAAGTCATTTACTGCTCGACTTGAACTACGGGCCAACGGCTCCGAGCCAACTCTAATAGATAGTTCTCCAAAGCCAAACAAGAAAAGAGCTATTGCGGAAGACACCATCTGGAGCGAAAACTCCAAAGGATGGTTCGCCTGTGGGTACGGACCATTCAGGCGGGTGTTCGGCGCAACAGCCGACGCGCAGCGCCCAATGACCGCTTCGCGCACAAGAGCATGGGTGACTCTCTTCAAAGAAGACGCTTCCCTCCTAGAAGCAGATAAATGGTTGCGCGATCTGGATTACCAAGCGCTGGAGGGCAAAGAAGAGAAAAAGAAAGAGAGAGATATCCTCTTAGAAATTCTTCGGGACAACTTCCTTCCGCAAGCAATTACGATTGAAGGCATAAGTTCCAGCGGATTGTTGCTGAAGGATAGGAATGACGTCAAGCTTTCGTGGACAGCGATGAGCGACGGGTATAGAGCGGCGCTTGCCCTGCTCGTAGACATCCTTCGTCACATGATTCAAGCCTTTGGCGTCGAAAACCTCGTTGAAACAGTAGGCGGCCGCCTCCAGGTTTCCCATAGCGGAGTGGTGCTAATCGACGAAATTGATGCGCATTTGCACCCGGAGTGGCAACGGGAGATCGGATTCTGGTTGAAGGAACATTTCCCCAAGGTTCAATTCCTGGTTACGACGCATAGCCCCATCATCGTGCAGGCAGCCGACCTTAACGGGATATTTGTCCTGCCCGAACCGGCCAGTGGCGAGGAGCCGCGCGCGCTTACCCATGACGAGTATCAAAAGATTGTTGCTTCCAAACCAGATTCCATCCTGCGCTCCCCTGCCTTCGGCCTGCAGAATACCCGTTCGGAGCCAGTAGTTGAAATGCGAGCGGAGTACTCCAAACTGAGGTCGAAGAAAAGAGCAGGTGCGAAGCTATCGCCATCCGAAGAAGATGACCTGCAGCGTCTGCTCCCATTTGTCTACGCCGACGAAGAGGAATGACACACGATGCGACGGATTGAACGGGAGGTGCTAGCCTCCGAAACCGCCACCGCCCTTGATCGATTCCAAGCGGAGGTAAACCGTCTCGCGGCAGACCAGGACTTTGACTTGACAAGACACTGGAACGGAAGGAGGAACTCTCAGCATATCCGTGCCGTGCTTGCAGTCTTGCAGCGCATGGCGGGAACGCGGGAGCGGTGCATGTATTGCGTTGATTCAGCAGGCAGCGATATCGAACATTTCTGGCCGAAGGCCCTGTACTCCAACAGGATGTACGTCTGGGAAAATCTGCTGCTTGCTTGTCCGCAATGCGGCCGGCTCAAGGGAGCGCAATTTCCCTTGAATGGCGATGGCTCGCCGCTCTTGATAGACCCGTCAGCAGAAGACCCCTGGGAGTTTCTCGACTTCGATCCAGATACAGGAAATCTAAATGCCCGCTACCTTCTTGCTTTCGGGCAATACTCCGAAAGAGGTGAGGCGGTCGTTAGAGTGCTCCATCTAGATAGGCGGGAGGGAATTGCCGTGGGTTACCTCAAGACCTATCGTCGGCTATGTCAGCTTGTCACGGAGTGGGCCGATCACGGCCTCACGGCAGATTATTTGGACCGGCTCCGGAACGCTGATGATCATGGGCTTCTCGGGTGGTTCTTGCGTGGCGCGGGGCAGACAGATACCTCATTTTCGCGCTTCCGGGATCTCTACCAGGACGCTTGGGCTACCTGTCAGCATTCTCTCGACTGAAGGGCCGCAAAGGTACCGGCTTCGCACCAGCGCGGGCCTTCGCGGTTGATCGCAGCCCCGCCCGCGATATAGCTGTCGGGACTCCGCTGCGCCGCCAGCGTCCGCAGAATCTCGGATTGGAATTTACTGAGAGGCACGGCACAGACCTTCAATCCGCTCGGCGAGCCGCCGGCCGTCCATGCCACCGTGGGTCCGGAGCGCCGCTGTGATCGCCAGCGCATCGGCGGGTGTCGGGTCGTCCAGCAGCCGCAGATTCCAAAGCGCCCGGGCACCATAGTCGGTGAAGGCGCGGCGGTAGAGCGCCGCAAACTCCGGCAGATGAATTGGCTGCTCGTTCATTGCGGCTGCTCTCCAGCGGCTGGCCTTCGGTCTTCTAGATGCCGCCGCTACACTCCGCTTCTTACGCGGTGACCGCTTCCGCTTCCTCGACCGCATCGCCGACGATGGTCACCTTCACGTGGCAGGTGACCTCGCGGTGCAGCTTGATCGGGACGAGGTACTCGCCGAGCGACTTCAGCGGGTCTTCGAGGGCGATCTTGCGCCGGTCGACCGTGTAGCCCTGCTTTTCGAGGTCGTGGGCGATGTCGCCCGAGGTGACCGAGCCGAAGAGGTGGTCGTTTTCGCCCACCTTGCGCTCGAAGGTGAGTTCGACCAGAGAGAGCGTCTTGGCGAGCTCCTCGGCCGAGGCCTTCTCCTTGATCGACTTGCGGATGGCCGAGCCCTTCATCTGCTCGATGACGGCGCGGTTGGCGAGCGTCGCCTCGATGGCGAGCTTGCCGGGAAGCAGGTAGTTGCGGCCGTAGCCGTCGGCTACCTTGACGACATCGCCGCGGTGGCCCAGCTTGTTGACGTCTTCTTTCAGGATGACTTCCATGATGACTCTCCGATTTTCGGCCGCTGCGTACCGGCCGATTGAGTTCGAAATCTGGTTAGGCGGGAACCTGCAGCAGCTCCGCGACGGTGGTTGGCTCGGGGATCCGGTCGCCATACTCGCGCATCACGCTCAGGTGTCCGCCGATTGCCTCTTGCATAAGCCGCTTCGTATCCTGCAGCGTCGGGCCGGTGGTGATGCAGCCGGGAAGGTCGGGAACATAGGCGCTGTAGCCGGTCGGCGTCTTCTCGTAGATGACCAGATACTCGCTTCCGTTCGACGTTCCGCTCATGGCTGCCTCTTCTCCAGTCCCGCCTGCTTCAGGATACTCAGTTTCGTGCCGGTTGCGAGATCATCCGAGGGATGGCCGGGGATGGTTACCGTTCCCGACTTGACCGGATGGCGGAAGTGGCGATGGCTGCCTGTCGTGCGGACGTGCTGCCAGCCATCGCGTTCCACCAGCTTCGTAATCTCGCGAACCTTCATGGCTTAGAAAGACGCGCGCTGCTTAGAAGCGCGCGGCGAAGGCCAGCAGGGCGATGTTGCGCGACTGCTTGATGGCGAGCGAGAGGCGGCGCTGGTGGCGGGTGCAGACGCCGCTGAGGCGGCGCGGGATGATCTTGCCGCGCTCGGCCACGAAGCCCTGCAGCAGGCGGACGTCGCGATAGCTGATGGAGTCGATCTTCTCCGTGCAGAACTTGCAGACCTTCTTGCGGCGGAAGAACTTGCGTCCGCCGGGGCCGCCGGCTCCGGGGCCGCCCGCGCCGGGTGCTCCAGCGGGGCGAGGAGGACGCGGGCCGCCGGGGCCGGCGTAGGGTGGGCGAGAGCTGGGAGCGCGCTCGCCGGAAGATGCGGGAGCGGAGGATTGCGGGGTGCTGGTTTCGTCAGCCATGGTGTTTCCCTTTCAATTCGCGGTGCGCTTCACTCCGCTCCAGACCCGCGGTGGAGTCTCTGAACGCCCTTCGCGGTGCGCGAACGGCGGAAGCGGAACAAGCGGTTCTTCTTGCAACGTTGGTGATTCCCCTGGTTTGTGATTCGCGAAGGGAATCTGCTTTTTTGCAGCCTCTAAACCGTCAGGAATCCGGTTCTAGACGGCGGCGGCGACCGGCTCCGGCGGAGCATCCGCGGCGACCGGTTCGGCCGGAGCTTCAGCCGCGGGCGACGGAGCGACGGCGGCGGCAACCGGCGCGGGTTGGATCGGCTGCGGCTGGACGGGCTGGGACTGGACCGGCTGGGACTGGATCGGCTGAGTGCTGCGCTTGACCTTGGTGTCGCGCAGGGCCTTCACCTTGGCGAGACGCTTCTCTTCTTCGTCCATGCGCACGGTGATGAACTTGATGACGGGCTCGGAGACGCGGAGGCGGCGCTCGATCTCGGTGATGAGCTTGCCCTCGGCGGCGATGTTCAGCAGCACGTAGAAGCCGTCGTTGAACTTGCGGACGGTGTAGGCGAGGCGGCGGCGGCCCATCTTCTCGACGGACTTGACCTCGCCGCCACCGGAGGTGATGGTGGAGGAAAAGCCTTCGATCAGCTTGTCGAGGTCGGCTTCTTCAACGTCCGGACGGACGATGAACATGATTTCGTAGGTACGACTCATTGGTTTACTTCTTTCCGCGAAGTTCTGCTTCGCACCGCGCTTGCGTGTGTTTTGCAAACGACGGTTTGGAGATTTACTTCCTTCTGCGCTGTTGCTCTTCCGGTGCCCCATCCATCGCGTTCTCGTTTCATGCGATGCGTGGACCCGAGACTCTACCCCTTGCTGCCGTTGAACTCCGTCATCGCAAGCCCGGCGCCTTTGGTCAGGATCGTTTCGACCGCCCTTGCGGCGCGGTCGAGAACCTCATCGAGGACCATCAGCTCCTGCTTGCGCAGCGGCGACAAGAGATAGTCCTTGCCGCCTGCCTTGATCGCGCGACCATCATCGAGAGCGGGTTTGCCGACCCCGATGCGGATGCGCGTCCACTCTTCCGTGCCCAGCACGCCGGAGATGGACTTCACTCCGTTATGCCCTCCCGAGGAGCCACGCTCGCGAATGCGGATCGTGCCCAGCGGAATTGCCAGCTCATCGTAGAGGACGATCATGTCCTCCTGGATGCGG
>Ga0116227_10014659_pt1 | contig 11864 bp, 14 predicted proteins | sample S1TSphgellanicum_FD_89693 | JGI IMG/M metagenome (GOLD analysis project Ga0116227, IMG submission 89693) | Host-associated microbial communities from peat moss isolated from Minnesota, USA - S1T2_Fb - Sphagnum magellanicum MG | ecosystem: Host-associated > Plants > Peat moss > Unclassified... | reverse complement strand
CAGCCAGCGCGGCTCTCGAAGCCTTTGTTGCAACGCATCCAGGCCTTTTATTCGAGGATAAGGGCGCGGCGCTGACAATTCACTTCCGGCAAGCTCCAGAGCTGCGAGCCGAGGTGTTGGCACTTCTTTCAAGTTGCACCGTCGATAACGATCTCGTTGTGTTAGAGGGAAAAATGGTCGCAGAGCTCAAGCTCGCCCAATTTAATAAAGGTACGGCTGTTGGAACCTTTATGAAGCTTGCGCCATTTACAGGACGTAAAGCCGTATTCATAGGTGACGACATCACGGATGAATATGGGTTCGATGCTGTCAATAGAATGGATGGCATCTCTATCCGCGTCGATCGCGCAGGTCAGACGACACAAGCGATCTATCGCGTCGATGAGCCGAGGGCCGTACGCGAACAACTCGCTGCGCTTCTCTCAATTTGAGTTAAATCGAACTGCATCTATATCCTCTTCTTTAAACGTTTTCGTTAAAGATGATGGGATCGACTAACGACATATTGATTGATCCTATCCGCATGAAGACAATGCGCACTTTAGATTGCGTCCGAACGTCCAAAAAGATCGCATGAAGTTAGCGCATTCTCGTCATTATAAGGCCGGTATCGTTTCGTAAAAAATCATCACACGCCGGGTTGTCGTGTTCGATCTGGCTGAAGCCAAGGTCGGCGTTAGACCGATCGAAGACATTCATACGTGGGAGAGAGTCTATGAAAATCGATGAACTCGTCCATACATGCGCACACGAAGATGTTGCAAAGGCCGCCGTTTTTTCATTGGGCCTTCCTTTCGCAGGCAAAGTCGCCTCAGCTGTTCAGTTTCATGACACGTCGATCGGCGCTTTCGTAGCGCAAGCTGTCTGCCGCTTTGCAGCGACCGCGAAAGACGAAGAGCGCCTTTTGCTTTTGGCTGAAATGGATGGGAAAGATCAGCCGTTGCTTGCGGGCCTGTCTTACATCCTGACGCCCGTTCTCGAAGACGAGGCGCGTGCGATGGGCTATGCGGCGGCAGCGCACTCCCTCGGCTTGCCCCTTGAAGCGTGATTGGACCTAATCGCCGATCCTGCGAATCCAGGGCCGCGTTCCCGATGGGATTTCGCGGCCTATCGCTGGCTGATAGAAATGCGTCATTGGCGCTTGATGGGCCGCTTCCAAAAGTTTGATCGTCGATGCATCGCTGATCTCGAATGAATCGAAACCGCAGCGCATCATCAATTGCAATTGATCGAACAGCACATCGCCCGTCGCACGCAGCTCGCCTGTAAATTTATAGCCGTCGCGCAATTGTCTCGCCATCGAATAGGCGCGGCCATCGACATATTTCGGAAAGTCGAGAGCAATCAATGAGAAGCGCGAGAAATCGATGTTGAGCTGCGCGAGAAGAATTCCGGCGGGTATGAAAAGTCCGAGCTGGCTATTTGCACTTTGAAGTGTAGCCTGATGAGATAGCCATTGATCCGAAGTGAGGATCACCTGGCCATCTTGCGGAACCTCTTCCGTCTCTGCGAGACGCCGCCATGGATCGGCACAAAACGCCCCGTCTTTAAACAATGACATTTAAATATCTGACCCAGCATGAATGTGGATGCCGCATTCGGTCTTGCCGCGTCCGCGCCAACGGCCAGCGCGGGGATCTTCGCCCGGTTTGACTTGCGATGTGCAGGGAATGCATCCAATCGAAAGATAGCCTTTCGCGACGAGGCTGTGGCGCGGGAGTTTGTTCTCGTCGAGGTAACGGACAACATCACTGTCGGTCCAGGCGGCAAGCGGATTGATTTTAATGCGGCCGCCCTCTGCTTCAAACAAGGCAAGCTCCGAACGCGTCTCCGCCTGATAGCGTTTGCGTCCGGTGATCCAAGCTTCGAAACCGTCCAGCGCTTTGGAGAGCGGCTTCACCTTGCGAATGTCGCAGCACCCATCTGGATCGCTCGACCACAGGAAGGTTTCCGGGTCGGCTTGCGAAAGCAGCTCTTGCTCGGGAGTCACGGTGATTACATTGCTAAGATGCAAATGCGAGACAAGCTCACCGCGATAGGCGAGTGTCTCGGGAAAAAGATGCAGTGTGTCGATGAAGATCACAGGAAGCGCCGCGTCGATCTGCGAGACCATGTGAAGCAGCACAGCGGAATCCGCGCCAAAACTAGAGACGAGGGCGATCCGGTTCTTGAACAAGTCTTCAATGGCGAGCCGCAAAAGCCTCTGCGGTTCAAGCGCAACGAACTTGCCAGCGAGATGGCTAGCTGCGATTGAGTCTCCGAAGAGACCTTGGTCGAGAGCGCTCATAGATTCGCTCCCTTGAAATAAATGGCTTCTTGGAAAGGCACCATCCCGACACGCCGGATGGTGGCGAGAAAGTCCTCGGCCTTTCCGGTGCGGAGTTTCAGATAGGTATCGACGAGCTTTTCGATGGAGTCGATGATTTCGTCGCTGGAAAAACCGGGCCCCATGACGCGGCCGATTTCGCAGGTCTCATCGGCCGATCCGCCGAGCGTGATCTGATAGGATTCGACGCCTTTTTTATCGGTGCCCAAAATCCCGATGTGACCGACGTGATGGTGCCCGCAGGCATTGATGCAGCCAGATATATTGATCTTCAAGGGGCCGATGTCGGCAGCACGCTCGCCATCGCCGAAACGCTCCGAAATGCGCTGCGCGATGGGGATCGAACGCGCGGTAGCAAGGGCGCAATAATCGAGCCCAGGGCAAGCGATAATGTCCGTGACGAGTCCGATATTGCCCGCCGCCAATCCTTGTTCGACGAGCTTGTCGAAAATGGCAGGCACATCGTCGAGCGCGACATGGGGCAAGACAAGATTTTGCTCGTGCGCAACGCGCAATTCGTCGTGCGAATAGATTTCAGCCAGATCGGCGATCGCTTCCATTTGCTCGGCTGAGCAATCACCAGGAATGCCGCCGATCGGTTTCAGCGAGATCGTGACAATGCCATATCCCGCCCTTTTATGCGGCACGACATTGTAGCTGAGAAAGCGCGCGAAAGCTGGATCGCTCGCTTTACGCGCTTCGCAGGCGGCCGAACGGGCTGGACGATCCTGAAGTGCTGGCATTGCAAAATAGGCGGCGATCCGATCGAATTCAGATTGCGGTAGGCTCAAATGGTCGTCGCGGTGAAGCGCGAAATCGGCTTCGACGGCGTCGCGGATTGCGTCTATGCCGTGATCGTCGACAAGGATTTTGACGCGCGCGCGATATTTATTGTCGCGGCGTCCCTCAAGATTATAGATGCGCAAAATGGCATTCGAATAGGCGAGCAGATCGGCTTTTGGCAAGAAATCCCGGATCTTGCTGGCAACCAGCGGTGTGCGGCCTTGGCCGCCGCCGAGGTAAACGGTGAACCCGATTTCGCCCTCCGCATTGCGCACGATCTGAAAGCCGAGGTCATGCACCTGAATGGCGGCGCGATCCGCCGGCGCACCGTTCAATGCGATCTTGAACTTGCGTGGCAGATAAGAATATTCAGGATGGATAGACGACCATTGCCGCAAAATCTCGGCATAGGGGCGCGGATCTTCAATCTCATCGGCCGCTGCGCCCGCGAATTGATCGACCGTCACATTGCGGATGCAATTGCCTGACGTTTGAATGGCATGCATCTCGACGGTTGCGAGCTCGGCCAGAATATCCGGGCAATCGGCAAGGGCTGGCCAATTGAATTGAAGGTTTTGCCGGGTTGTAAAATGGCCATACCCTTTATCGTAGCGGCGCGCGATGAAAGCGAGCTTCCGCATCTGCTGCGATGACAATGTTCCATATGGAATAGCAATCCGCAGCATATAGGCATGAAGCTGCAGATAAACGCCGTTCATCAGCCGCAAAGGCTTGAACTGATCCTCGTCCAATTCGCCGGACAGACGCCGGGCGACCTGATCGCGGAATTGCGCGACGCGTTCAGCGACAAAGCCAGCGTCGAATTCGTCATAACGATACATGTCAGCTCCGCGCTAATGCGCTGTATGAGGCAGGAAATCGATCGTCGGGCCGTTTGCGCGGATAGCGTTGCGCATACTGACAGGTTCAAGATCTCCAGCAGCCGATGCTTTGATCTCTACATCGAAAGGATCGACGATCAGCCGGTTAGCGACATCCGCTTTGGCAAGCACGAGCGCAGATTTCACGTCCTCATCGGAAGAAAACGTCTTGGCCTTGGCCATCTCTTTCGTCCAGACGCCCGCTGCGACGAAATAAACAACAATCCCGTCTGCGAGACCGTTGGCTGAGATGACTTTTAACATAGCAAACCTGTCGATGCTGCCGAAGGCAAAGTTCAATTCTTACGTAAAGCATCTATTCTTAAGTAATGGAATATAATCCATTTAACAGTGAAAGCGACATGAATTTTTATATATACATTTCTTAAATGTAAATTACCGGTCAAAGACCTTTATAATCTTGAAACCACTGAACAAACTGGGCAACCCCATCCTCGATGGACGTATCGGGTTTAAACCCGGTCAGCGCTGTAAGGTCGGAAATATCAGCATAGGTTTCAGGTACATCGCCTGGCTGCATAGGCTCGAACATAATTGTCGCTTCTTTACCCGTCGCAGCCTCGAGCGCGATGACAAGGCGCATCAGTTCGATGGGCGCATGATTTCCGATGTTATAGACGCGCCAGGGTGCATTGCTTGTCGATGGATCTGGAGCATCGCCGTGCCAATCGGGGTTGGGCGTTGCTGGATGATCCAGAAGCTTGACGACGGCTTCGGTCACATCGCCGATATAGGTGAAATCGCGCCGCATGTGGCCGTTATTGAAGAGACGGATGGGCTTACCCGCGAAAATAGCCTCGGTGAACAGCCAAATGGCCATATCGGGACGGCCCCAAGGCCCATACACCGTAAAAAAGCGCAGGGCCGTGCAGGGCAGCCGGTACAAATGCGCATAGCTATGCGCCATCAGCTCATTGGCTTTTTTGGTGGCGGCATAGAGGCTGACGGGATGATCGACGACGTCGCTCGTGCGGAAGGGTAGGCGCGTATTCGCACCATAAACCGATGACGACGACGCATAGAGCAGATCTCCGCAGCCTGTATGGCGGCAGCCTTCCAGCACATTCAAAAAGCCGGTGAGGTTTGCATCCGCGTAATCGTGTGGATGCGACAGCGAATGCCGGACGCCAGCCTGCGCCGCGAGATGGATCACAGCCGGGAAAGCATGCTCTGCGAAAAGCCGTTCCATCTTGCCGCGGTCGGCAAGATCTATCATCTCGAAATGAAAGCTCGCATGCGGCGTCAGAGTGGCGAGACGCGCCTCTTTGAGTTTGGGGTCGTAATAATCGTTGAGATTATCGATACCGACAACCTTACGTCCCTGTTCCAGGAGCCGCCGTGCAACATGAGATCCAATGAAGCCTGCCGCACCGGTCACAAGGATAGGGTTCCGGTTCGTCATTGACCCGTCCATATCTTTTGCAAGCGGAAATCCTTAATGAGACATTGGGTCGGCGCGGTCTTTGCCGGTCACTATCTGAGAACTTCGATGTCGAACGCTCCGGCCCATGTCAAGATCGGCGAAGTCGCGCTCGGCAATGATCTGCCGATGGTTCTGATCGCGGGCCCCTGCCAGATGGAATCGCGCGATCATGCGTTCGAATGCGCCCTGGCTCTCGCCGAAGCGGCGAAGGCCGCTGGAATCGGGTTCATTTTCAAGACATCGTTCGATAAGGCAAACCGGACGTCGATCGATGGCAAAAGAGGGCTTGGGCTTGAAAAGGCACTGCCGGTTTTTGCCGAAATGCACGAGCGTCTAAAAATTCCGGTTTTGACGGATGTGCACAGCGTGGAGCAATGCGCGATCGCGGCGGAAGCCGTGGATGTTTTGCAAATCCCGGCGCTTCTCTCGCGCCAGACCGATCTGCTTATTGCCGCGGGCAAAACGGGCGCGGCGGTCAATATCAAAAAGGGCCAGTTTCTCGCGCCCTGGGATATGACGCATGTGGCGGCCAAAGTGGCGAGCACCGGCAATAGCCGCATTTTGCTGACCGAGCGCGGCACGAGCTTCGGCTATAATAATCTGGTGAGCGATATGCGCGGACTGCCGGTAATGGCTGCGACCGGCTATCCGGTGATTTTCGATGCGACACACTCCGCGCAGCAGCCGGGAGGGCAGGGCGCATCTTCCGGTGGAGACCGCCGCATGGTTGAGGTTTTGGCGCGCGCGGCCGTCGCCGCTGGCGTTGCTGGTGTCTTTGTGGAGACGCATCCCGACCCGGATCACGCGCCCTCCGATGGGCCGGTCATGCTGCCTTTGAAGTCCATGTCCAAATTTATCGAAACGCTGCTTGCTTTCGACCGTGTGGCCAAATCAGTGCTAGGGACCTAATAAACTGTGCGCGCAAATCCTCTCCCAGAGGGAGAGGGTGCCGCCGGATGGCGGCGGGTGAGGGGTTGCTAGACGTTTGAGATCGTAACCCCTCAACCGTCACGCTTCGCGTGCCACCTTCTCCCAATGGGAGAAGGAAACCTATTCTAAGTTTTTACTTCCCACAGCGATCGCTAAAAACTCTATATTTTAGGTACTTTAAGGCCTTAAATGCGTAAATGTTTGTTCTTGGCCGAATCAAACAAAATCCGGCTTGATGCTGGGCGCTTTCTCCATCCATGCTGGCACCGGCAGATTCTTCTCGCGCAGGAACTTGGGATTGAACAGTTTCGACTGGTAGCGCGCACCCGAGTCGCACAGGATCGTCACGATCGTATGGCCGGGCCCCATCTCTTTGGCGAGACGGATCGCACCGGCGACATTGATGCCGGATGAGCCTCCCAGCAAAAGACCTTCATGCTCGGCGAGATCGAAGACGATCGGCAGGGCTTCTTCGTCCGTGATCTGATAAGCCACATCGATTGGCGCGTTTTCGAGATTGGCGGTGATCCGCCCTTGGCCAATGCCTTCCGTGATCGACGATCCCGACGAAGCCAATTCGCCCTTGGTGTAGTAAGAAAAAAGCGCCGCGCCCATTGGATCGGCGAGCCCGATTTTGATCTTGCCGTTCTTGGCCTTCAGCGCCATGCCGACGCCAGCGATGGTGCCGCCGGTTCCGGCCGCGCAGACGAATCCATCGACCTTGCCATCTGTGCCCTGCCAGATTTCTGGGCCGGTCGTATCGATATGGCCCTGCCGATTGGCAATATTGTCGCATTGATTGGCCCAGATCGCACCAGCCGGATGTTCCTTAGCGAGACGCTCGGCGAGACGGCCGGAGAGTTTCACGTAATTATTGGGGTTCGAATAGGGCGCCGCGGGCACTTCGATCAATTCGGCACCTTGCAGGCGCAAAAGATCTTTCTTTTCCTGGCTCTGCGTTTCCGGGATCACAATCACCGTAAAAAAACCCAGCGCATTGGCGACGAGCGCGAGCCCGATCCCTGTGTTTCCGGCTGTGCCTTCGACAATCAATCCGCCGGGTTTCAACACCCCGCGCTTGATCGCATCCTGAATGATGGCAAGGCCCGCGCGGTCTTTGACCGATCCGCCAGGGTTCATGAATTCGGCTTTGCCGAGAATCGTACAGCCGGTTTCTTCAGACGCGCGGCGAAGCTTGATGAGCGGCGTGTTTCCGATCGCTTCGATAACATTTTGCGGTGAGGTCATTGCATCTCTTCCTTATCCGCGAAAACTACTTTCATAGCGTTGCGCCCGCAAGTTTTCCCTTTGCGATGCAGCATCCGGGCATGAAATAATGCGTTGATATCGTTTGAGGGCCTGGCAAGGGTAGATTTTTCTATGAATGATTTGCACAAGAGCAAAAACCTTTCGGCCGCACTCCTGGACATCACATGACATACCGTTCCGCGCCAAAGGATGGCCTCGTCTGGATCACCGGCGCGAGTTCGGGAATAGGACGCAGCGTCGCGCTCGAACTCGCGCGGCGCGGATATCGCGTCGCGGTTACCGCTCGCCGGGCCGATGCGCTGGACGATCTCGCGCGTTCCAACCCGCGAATTTACGCTTTTCCGGGCGACGTCACGAACCGCGAAAAAATGGCGGCGCTCGTTTCGAAAATCGAATTCACCTACGGGCCGATCGCGCTCGCGTTTCTCAATGCTGGGCTTTATCTTCCGGCCGAGCGGTCTTGCTTTTCACCTGAGCTCATCGCGCAGACATTCGATGTCAATCTGGGCGGGACCGTGAATTGCCTGGCGCCAGTGCTCGAAGCCATGCGCAAACGGCACAAAGGCCAGATCGCGGTCACATCATCGCTCGCAGGCTATGGCGGGATTCCAGGGTCGGTTGCCTATTCATCCGCGAAAGCGGCGCTCATCTCGATGGCGGAGGCGCTCCGTCTGACGCTCGATGACGAGGGGATCAATGTTCAAATCGTCAATCCCGGTTTCGTTCAAACCGAAATGACAGCCTATAATAAATCATTCGAGATGCCGTTTTTGATGACGACGGACGCCGCCGCTAAGATTATTTGCGATGGGTTTACCAAGGGAGGCTTCGAGATCACTTTTCCTCGGCGGCTATCCTGGGCCTTCAAAGCCGCAAGGCTTCTGCCTTATGCGTTGTATTTGCCGCTGATGAAGCGGGCCACACGCCGCGCGACAAAAAGATAATGGCTGCTGCGATCACGATATCGCGAGAACGTAATAGCGGCGGATTTTCAAACGTATATGAAACCGTACCGCCTTGCTTCCATAGGCGGGTCTCACACCGGAGCGTTAATATGTTCGATCGCCGCTTTTTCCGCGCCGCATTTACGGGTGCCATGCTCCTTGGCACCTGTCTTCCCAGTTTTGCCTCCGAAGCCGTTTTCACGCAGCAGGCGTTCGAAGCCGCGCAGAAGGCAGGCAAGCCGATCCTTGTCCATATCACTGCAACATGGTGCCTGACCTGCAGAGCGCAACAGCCGATTTTGAGCGAGCTGACAGCTGAACCGAAGTACAAAAATATCACCGTGTTCGATGTCGATTTCGACAGCCAGAAGGATGTCGTGAGGGCGTTTGGCGCGCAAATGCAGAGCACTTTGATCACGTTCAAAGGAAAGAAAGAGGTTGGACGCTCCGTTGGCGATACCGACGCGGGATCCATCGCCTCGCTTCTCGGCAAGTCGATTTAACAGCGTTTTATGCTCGCTTCTCTGGGTCTCGCATTCCTTGCCGGGTTGCTTTCGGTGTTCTCGCCCTGCGTCTTGCCGTTACTCCCTATTGTTTTCGGCACGGCGGCGGGGGAGCATCGCTATGGCCCGGTCGCGCTCGCCTTGGGCGTCGCATTGTCGTTTGTCGCGATTGGATTGTTCGTCGCCACCATCGGCTTTTCGATCGGCCTCGACGGCGATGTTTTTCGCAAGGCCGCGGCTGTTTTGCTGCTGTTTCTTGGCATCGTACTCGTCGTTCCAAATCTTCAAGCGCGTTTGAGCGCTGCCGCGGGCCCCTTCGGAAATTGGGTCAACGCAAAATTCGGCGACGTTTCGACAAGCGGCCTGCAGGGCCAATTCGGCGTGGGTCTGCTGCTTGGCATGGTTTGGAGCCCCTGTGTCGGCCCGACGCTTGGGGCTGCGTCCGTGCTTGCGGCGCAGGGCAAGGATCTGGGGCAGGTCGCGCTTACCATGGGGGTGTTCGGAGTTGGCGCCGCTTTGCCATTGCTGCTGCTCGGGGTTCTTTCGCGCGAAACATTCCGGCGCTGGCGCGGCCATTTGGCGAGCGCGGGCGGCGGCTTTAAGACGGCTCTTGGCGTGATACTTGTGGTCACGGCTGCGAGTTTGCTCTTTGGTTTTGACAAAACGATCGAGACAAATCTCGCCGTGGCGTCTCCCGATTGGCTGACACATCTGACGACGCGCTTTTGAACACAGTGTAAAAGCGGAGGCTTTTTGATCCGGTTTTATTTTCATCCGACGCCGAACCCCGCGAAAGTGGCTTTGTTCTTGGAAGAAGCCAATCTTCCCTACGAGACAATTCCCATCGACACGAGCTTGGGTGCGCAGCATGACCCCGCCTTCCGTTCGATCAATCCGAACGGTAAACTGCCGGCGATCGTCGATTTGGAAGGTCCCGGCGGTGCAGAGGCGCGCGTTTTCGATTCGAGCGCAATCTTGCTTTATCTCGGCGACAAGACTGGCAGGTTTATTGGCACCCCGGCGGACCGGCCGGAATTGCTGTCATGGCTTTTCTTTATAGCAAGCGGCGTCGGGCCATTTTCCGGACAGGCAGTGCATTTCCAACATGCGGCGCCGGAGAAACTATCCTATGCGATCAACAGGTACAGACGCGAGGTCGAGCGGCATTATAGCGTTTTGAACGACCATCTCGAAGGCCGTCCGTTTATCGCCGGGACCGCCTATTCGATCGTGGATATGTCGGCTTGGGGCTGGCTCGATCGCGCCAATCGTGTGTTGCCAGGCGATGATGATGCGCTTGCGCGTTTTCCGCACCTTAAGCGCTGGTTCCAGACCATAGATGCGCGGCCAGCCGTCGCACGCGCGCGCGACGTGGGAAAAGATCATGCCTTTAAAAAGGATCTGGACGATGAGGCCCGGCGGGCGCTGTTTCCGTCAAACTATCCGCCGCCCGCGTGATACCCGTCTTGCGTAATATGGAGCCCTTTTATAACGTAGGCTTCGGACGATTGCGCCGTCTGCGATCAGAGGAAACCATGCCTTATTATGTGTCTTGGGTGAAAGAAGGCCGCGTCCGCCGCTTCGCCTATCCCCATACCGACCTTAAAACGGCTCTTGGTTTCGCTGGTGAGGTTTTGCGGCAGGAATTGGACTGCAGCGACGTCTGGGTCAGCGACGAGGCGGGCCATAAAATAGCCGACCAGACCGCTGTTGCTGAATATGTCGAAGACATTGGCTACGTCGAAGACAGCGACGACGACTAAGAACGCGTGTCGAATTGCCGACAGGATCAAAAGTGCACATTCATGCCCGGTGAAATTCCGCCGTGGCTATTGGTCCCGATGCTGGGAGCTGGTTCTCCGGACGGCGTTTTTGCCGGCGGCTCATTTCCGTATGGAAGTCCAGCTGGCCGTTTTGCTATGTCTGAGAAATCCATCGGAATGGTCTGAGGCGCGGGCTTTGGCACAGTCTCCGAAGGTGCCATCTGTTTATCTGGGTGCGCCTCTGTCTTCGTCTTATGGGAGCCGGTTGCATGGTTTGGCCTGTCTGCGGAGACACTGCTAGTTTGAGCGAAAACCAGGCCTAAAGGAGGACAGAGGGCTAGCGCTGCCATGAGAACTCTGATCGACATGGTCGCAGCCCTTTCATTCTTCGCATCGTGTCTCGATCCGCATTAATGCGTGAATGTGTCAGGCCTAAGCCTTAGCCCCGCCAGCTTAGGCTTTCCTTACGCGCTGATTCTGCCTAAGTTCCGGCAGTTCACGCGGACCCCCGTTTATGCACCAGATCGTGACTGCGATGACCGTCGTTGCCTGCGGTTGCTTTGCTTCTTTAATCGCAGCGCAGGCCAAGCCCACGCATGTCATGCGTGCAGGCGAATGGGAAAGCCGGGTGGGCGGCGCCCCAAAGCGTCTTATCTGCCTTAAGGCGGATCGGCCCTTCGATCCGGTGACCCTGACCAAAATGTCGGATCGGGTCAGTGCCAAGTGCCACATCGGCGATGTCAACGAAACCGGGGCCGCGATAACTTATGTGACCATGTGCGACATCGCCGGAGGACATATGGTCGTTCACGGGACCATTACGGTCGATAGCGATGATTCCTACATAAGCCGCTCAAAATCGCATTTCGAAGGCGGCCAAGTCAGATTGCCGGATATGGATTTGACGGTGACCTCGCATCGAGTCGGGCCATGTCAGCCCGGCGATACGCAATCACCGTTTTGACGCTGGCCGAAAATGAAGGTCCACGCGCATCTTCTCCTTATGCGGCATGGTGAGAGT
>Ga0116227_10014658_pt1 | contig 11865 bp, 13 predicted proteins | sample S1TSphgellanicum_FD_89693 | JGI IMG/M metagenome (GOLD analysis project Ga0116227, IMG submission 89693) | Host-associated microbial communities from peat moss isolated from Minnesota, USA - S1T2_Fb - Sphagnum magellanicum MG | ecosystem: Host-associated > Plants > Peat moss > Unclassified... | reverse complement strand
GACCCAAAAGTGGATACCGGTTTTGGGATAATCCGATGCTCCAACTTTTTGAATCTAGAGCATCTTGTCCGCCTTCAAATGATTCCATTTGAAGGCGGGATGCTCTCGTCACGAGGCCGGATTGGTCGCCAAAGCGACGAACCGGGTTCCCTGCTCGCCTTTGATTCGCATCAGCAGCGCCTTGCGGCCGTCCTTGCGGGCGGCGGCGAGCGCCGCCGTGAGATCCGCCGGCCGCGACACGGCGTGACCGCCGGCTTCGAGGATGACGTCGCCGACCTTCAGGCCTTTCTGGGCCGCAAGCCCATCCGGATCGAGATCGGTCACGACGACGCCCTCCTTGCCCGCGCCCGGTACCGCGCCGGAGGGCGCAAGCGTGAGGCCGAGGCTCGCGAGCGCGCCCTTCTCCTGCATCGGGTTGCCGTTGGAATCCGCCCGCGCCTGCTGGTCGTTCGGCAAGGTCCCAAGCTGCAGCGAAGCGCGCTTCTCCGCGCCGTCATGCCAATAGCTGAGATCGACCTTCGCGCCCGGGCCGAGCGCCGCGATCTTGCGGGCGAGCTCGCGCGGGCCGTCGATCGGCTGGTTGTCCACGCCGAGAATGACGTCACCGGCGGTGAGGCCGGCGCCCGCCGCCGGCGCACCCGGCTGCGCCTCGGCGACGAGGGCACCTTTATCCGACTTTAACCCGAGGCTCTCGGCAATGTCGGAGGTCACCGGCTGGATCTGCACGCCGATCCAGCCTCGCGCGACGCTTCCCTTGTCCTTGAGCGAGGCGATGACGTTCTGGGCCACCTCCGCAGGAATCGCGAAGCCGATGCCGACGCTGCCGCCCGACGGCGAGTAGATCGCGGTGTTGACACCGACGACCTGACCTTCGGTGTTGAAGGTCGGACCGCCGGAATTGCCGCGGTTCACCGGCGCGTCGATCTGCAGGAAATCGTCGTAAGGGCCGGCGCCGATATCGCGACCGCGGGCCGAAACGATGCCTGCCGTCACCGTGCCGCCGAGACCGAACGGATTGCCGACAGCGATCACCCAATCGCCGACACGCGGAATTGCGGAGGAGAATTGAACGTAGGGATAGTTGCTTCCCTCGTTGAGCTTGAGGAGCGCCAGATCGGTCTTCTGATCGGTGCCGACGACCTTGGCGGGGATGACCTTGCCATTGTCGAGCGTCACCGAAACATCGGTCGCATGATCGACGACATGGTTATTGGTGACGATGTAGCCGTCCGGCGAGATGATGAAGCCGGAGCCCTGCGCCTGCGCCACATGCGGATGGGCGCGTCGGTTGTTATTGCCCTCTTCGCCGAAGCGCCGGAAGAAGCGCTCGAGCGGATCGCCCGGCGAAAGATGCGGGATGGCCGGCTGATCGCTATCGCCCGCATCGGCGGCCTCCGCGATCTTCACCTTGACCGAGACCACTGCGCCGCGCACCCGGTCGACGACATTGGCGAAAGAAATCGGCGAAGCCGCTTGCGTTTGGTCGGCGGCGGCCGCATGCGCCGGCTGAGACAGGAAGGTCCCGTTGCTCGTGAGGGCGCCGGTCAAGGCGAGCGCGCAGACGCCGCCGAGCAAAATCGCACGGGCGCCGCGCGAAGGCGAAGAAAATGCCATCTGAATGTCTCCCAAAAAGGTGCCGGCAGAGTGCGCACCTGAGGTCGTGATGGCAGGACAATGCGGGAGGGCAGCTTACACTGCCATTTCGGGGCAATGAATTTTTGGTAACGTTTCGCTTGGGCTCAGCGCCGGTCTTCTCAGCGTTCGTCTTGCCCCAGCAATGTCGCAAGCTTTGCTTGCTCACCGGCGCTCAAGGCGGGCGCTGGGCCTGCGCCCCTGCTGCGTCGGCGCCAAGCCAAGACGAAGGCGACGCCGCCCACGATCAGCAAAACGAACGGCGCGCTCCAGAGCGCGATGGTTTCCGGCTTCACCGGCGGCTTCAGGAGAATGAAATCGCCATAGCGCGCGACGAGGAAATTCAGGACCTGCGCATCGCTCTCGCCGGCTTTCAGATGCTCGCGCACGAGAAGACGGAGATCGCGGGCGAGATCGGCATCCGAATCATCGATCGATTGATTCTGGCAAACCATGCAGCGCAATTGCGCCGAGAGGCTGCGTGCACGTGCCTCGAGGCGCGGGTCGGGCAATATCTCGTCCGGCTGCACCGCCGCAGCGGGCGCGAGCCCGAGAAGGCAGAAAAACACCAAAGCTATAAAGCGTCCTATCGTCCGCCTGGAAGAGAAGGTAGCCTCCATGCGCGGCCGATCGAGACGCCCAATGCTCGCCATCGTCATTCCGCCGGCTGGGGCATCGGACCCGCCGCGCGGGCACGCCGCGCTACGCCGATGCGCAGGCGCCGATCCGCCAACGAGAGCATGCCGCCAAAGCCCATGACGAGCGCGCCCAGCCAGATCAGGGCGACGAGTGGCTTCCAATAGAGCCGCACGTCGAGGCTGCCGTCCTTCATATTGCCGATGCTCATATAGATCTGCCCGAGCCAGAGCGTCGCGATGCCAGCCTCCGTGCGGCTCTGGTTGCGCACCGGATAGAAGCGGCTGGCCGGCAGGATCGTCGCGACGTCGACGCCGCCGGAACGGATCAATGTGCGCGCCACGCGCTCGCTATAATTCGGCCCCTGCCCGGCGGAAAAACTTTCCATCACGACGGAATAGGGGCCGATCTCCAGCGTGTCGCCGACCTTCATCGTGGTGATCTTCTCGATGCCCCAACCGGTCGCCGCGAGCCCGAGCAGGCTGATGCCGAGACCTGCATGGGCGAAAGCCGCGCCGAAAGCCGAGAGCGGCACGCCGCGCAGGCGCGCCCACACGGCCTGCGCTCCGCCGCCGAACAGCCGACGCGCGAGATCGACGAAGGAGCCGATGATGACGAAGACCGCAAGCCCCGCCGCGCCGATCGCCACCGCCGGCCGGCCTTGCCAGGCCGCGAAGACCAGCATCGCGGCGAGACCGGCGCCGATCGCGATCATGAGCCGTTGCGCGGCGCCCAAAAGATCGCCGCGCTTCCAGGCGAGGATCTGGCCGAACGGCATGGCGAGAAAGAGCGGCAGAAAGAGCGGCACGAAGGTCGCGTTGAAGAAAGGCGCGCCGACCGAGATCTTCTCGCCTGTCATCGCCTCGAGCGCCAGCGGATAGAGGGTGCCGACGAGCACCGTCGCGCAGCAGGTCGTGAGCAGAAGATTGTTGAAGACGAGCGCGCCCTCCCGCGAGATCGGCGCGAAGAGGCCACCTTGCTTCAGGCCGCTTGCCCGCACGGCGAAAAGCCCGAAGGAACCGCCGATGAAGAAGACGAGGATCGCGAGGATGAACAAGCCGCGCTGCGGATCGCTCGCGAAGGCATGCACCGAGGTCAGCACGCCGGAGCGGTCGAGGAAGGTACCGATAAGGGAGAGCGAGAAGGCGAGAATCGCCAGAAAGATCGTCCAGATCTTCAAGGCTTCGCGCTTTTCCATCACGGCGGCCGAATGCAGGAGCGCGGTTGCCGCGAGCCAAGGCATGAGGGAGGCGTTCTCGACCGGGTCCCAGAACCAGAAGCCGCCCCAGCCGAGCGTATAATAGGCCCAATAAGAGCCCATCGCGATGCCGAGCGTCAGAAACGTCCAGGCGAGCAAGGTCCAGGGCCGCACGAAACGCGCCCAGGCCGCATCGAGCCGCCCGCAAATGAGCGCCGCGGCGGCGAAGGAGAAGGTGATCGAGAGCCCGACATAGCCCAGATAGAGGAGCGGCGGATGAATCGCGAGGCCGGGGTCCTGCAGAAGCGGATTGAGGTCATTGCCCTGCGCCGGCGGCGAGGCGAGGCGCGCGAACGGGTTCGAGGTCAGCAGGATGAACAAGAGGAAGGCGCTAGAGATCCAGGATTGCATGCTGAGCGTCACCGCATGCAGATCCTGCGGCATGCGGCGGGCCGAAAGCGCGACCGCTGCGCCAAACAGCGTCAGGATCAAGACCCAGAGCAGCATCGAGCCTTCGTGGTTTCCCCACACGCCCGAGATCTTGTAGACGAGCGGCTTTGCCGAATGAGAATTCTCGACCACGTTGACAAGCGAGAAGTCCGAGACGACATGCGCATAGGTGAGCGCGTAGAAAGCATAGGCGACGAAAACAAACTGGACGAGCGCCGCTGACGGCGCAATGCCCATCAGGCGCTCGTCGCGCGCCAGCACGCCCCAGAGCGGCAGGATGGCATTGACCAGAGCCAATGCGAGAGCGAGCACGAGCGCATAGTGGCCAGTTTCGACGATCATGCCTGCCTCATTTCACTGATACCGTCGGCATGGCTGCGGGATTTGTCTCGCCTTCCTGCCAAAGGCCCTTCTTCTTCAAAGCGTCGGCCACCTCGCGCGGCATATAGCGCTCGTCATGCTTGGCGAGAATGCTGTCGGCCCGAAACGGCGAGCCCGGCTCGACGACGCCTTCGGCGACGACGCCCTGCCCTTCACGAAAAAGGTCCGGCAGCGCGCCATTATAGGTGACCGCCACGTCCTTCTTCATATCGGTGATGACGAAGTCGATCTCCTGGCCGTCGCGTTTCACCGAGCCCTGTTTCACCAAGCCGCCGACGCGCAGATGCGTGCCGGCAGGCAGCGCCTTCTCTGCAAGCTCGGTCGGGCCGTAGAAGAAGACGATCGAATCGCGCAAGGCGAAGAGCACGAGGCCCAGCGCGATCCCGAAAGCGCCGAGCGCGATGCCGATGAAAGACAGCCGGCGTTGCTTGCGCGTCATCGCATCACCCTTCGAGACCGAGCTCGCGCGCCAACGCGTCGAGGCGCGCGGAGGCTTGCCTATCGTCGGCGAAGCGACGCCGCGCGTTGCCGAGCGCGGCGCGCGCCTTCTCGCCTTCATTCAAGACTTTGTAGGCGCGGACCAGGCGAAGCCAACCGTCTATGTCGCCGCCATTCTGCGCCAGCCGCGTCGCGAGCCCCTCGACCATCGATCGGATCGTCGCATTGCGATCGGCCTCTGGCATAGCCGCGATCGCCGCGCCGGCCGCGCTATTCGGCCCCGACATTGGCTGCGAAGCGGGCGAAGCGGATTGCGAGGCCTGCTCGGACGGGCCTTCGCCGAGCGCGGCCATGCGCGCCTCGAGGCCGCGCGTCCAGGGTGCGTCGGGGGCAGACGCCGCCACGAGCCTGTGCCAATAGCCGAGCGCTGCTGGCTTGTCGCCTCTCTGGGACGCGCCGAGGCCGAGATAGAAAAGTGCCGGCGCCAGCGCGGCATCGGTTCCGAGAGCTTTTTCGAACGCCTGCTGCGCCTCGCTGGTCACCTCGCCGCCCGCCGCATAAACGAGCGCTTCGCCATAAAGAGCCAGTCGGATCGGTGTCTCGCCGAGAAGCCGCAGCGCCTGCGCATAGGCGTGGGCGGCGTCTTCCGCTCGTCCGGTGCGCAGATAGGCGGGGGCGAGAACCTCGTAGCCGCGCCCGTCATCCGGGTTCTGCTGCAAATGCGCCTCGACCCGCGCGATCGCCATGGCGATGTCGAGCCTCTCGGGCGGCTCCTGGCGACGCGCTTCGAGCGGCTCGTCCGGCCAATCCGGATGGCCGATCTTGAGATAAAGGCCGAGCGTCACTGCGGGGATGAAGAGAAGCGCGACGACGGCGGCGATGCGCAAGGTGAGCGCGCTCTTGCGCGCCGAGGCCGGCGCATTGGCTGGCGACTGGGCTTGCGCCGCCGCCAAAAGGCGGCGCGCAGCCTCGGCCTTGGCGCCCTCGGCTTCGCCCGGCGCGACCAGGTCGCGATCGATGTCCTTGTCGATCTCGGCGATCTGGGCGCGATAGAAGGCGATGTCGAGCGCAGCCGATGCCGTGTGCCGCGGCGGGCGCGCCAGGGGCCACAGCACGGCCAAGACGGCAACCCCCGTCAGGATTGCGAAAACGACCCAAAGCATCTGAGATCTCTAGACCATGTTCCGCGAAGATTGAACGGCTTTTGCGGCAAGTCCAGTGAGGCGAAGGGACGCTTCACCGTAGCGCGGCCTGGGCTACGTCCTGCGGTAGAAGAGCGCCCGTCCGGCCGGGATCAGTCTAAGCAGGATATCATAGTCGCGAACATTAGCGGTCAGCACCACCAGGCCGAGCTTCTGCGCCTGAAGGAACAGCACGCAATCATGAAGCGCGCGCAGCTTGTCATCTTTTCCGTAGCCTTGGAGGCGGCACAGGATCCCCGACAGCAATGCCGCTCTCCCGAGGACCTCTACATCCGGCGCAAAGATTCGATGGGGCCGCATTGCCTTGATCTGTCGGCCGATCTCGGCGACGACGCCCACCGTTCGGCGGTCCGCCGGGCTCAGCACGCCGACCGTGTACATCAGCTCCTGGATCGCGACGGTCGAGTGATTGATCTGTCGCCGGGCGATGAGATCATCCAACAGGCGCGGCGAACGATCCTGCATCTGATCGATATAGACGCAGGTGTCGAGCAAGAGGCCCTGCCCGCCGAGCCCGCTCGCCTCGACGAAAGGCAGATCTTCGTCGTCTCGTCGCGCCAGCGTCTTTCGCAGACCCAACCGTGCCCATCGCCGCGCAGCGTCGAAATCGAACTCGGCCACCTCAGAAGCCGAGCTTCAACCCTGGATCGACCTTGCCCCGCGACTTCCTGAACGCCTCCACGAACCCGTCCTCGAGCGCGACCGTCGCCAGCGCAAAGGCGATCAGATCCGTATCGGCGCCGATACCGGTCAGCCGCTTGGCTTGCGCAACCAAAGCCGGGCTTACCCGCCCGCCGATACGCCCGCTTTTTCCACGTAGCAGACCGGATTGTTCGGCCGCCTGCATGACGGCCTCGAAGCGCGCCTTGCCCACGGCCACCGCATCGGTCTTCGCGTCGCGCCGAACCATCTTAGTCCGCCCGGTCTCTGCCCCTGCCACCGGCTTGTCTCGGCGCTGCACGGCCTTGCTCCCTTGCGTTCTTGCCATTAGAATCGCCTCACGTACAACAAAATGCTCATTTGGTAGACATATATCGCCGTTCCACCGATTTCAACGTAATGGGGATTGTGATTTCACAGGCTGTTCTTGATGAGGTCGGACGTCCAGGCTAAACCTTTGGGGAGTTTGACTCATGGCGAGATCTTTCAAAGAAAAATTTGATCACTTCCTGCAATTTGTCTTCGTTTTATTTAATGGAATAATGGCGCTGCTTCTATATAGCTATTGGTTATTTGCCGGCGATACACATCGGCTAAATACAGTGCACACCGCGAATGTAGTTTTGGCAAATCTCATGATCGCCGGCGTCTGGTTCCTCGGAGGCGTGTTGCTCTGGTTCGTCATGCGGCTCTTTAAAACATCGATGCCGAACGGAGTTGATCTTTTCAAGCTAGGCCGTCGCCACGAATAGTTTTTGAGAAGAAAGATATAGTCATCGTTTAATTCAACCGGACCCGGCATCGATTGGATGCTGGGCACGTTTCGAGCGGCAATAATCCCACCTCGCAAACCAAGCCAGGACGGTGGCACCTAGAGCATCGTGCGCAAAAGTGTGCGCGGTTTTGCGCGCCGAACGATGCTCTAACTTTATGAATCTAGAGCATCTTATCCGCCTTCAAATGATTCCATTTGAAGGCGGGATGCTCTAGGAAGACAGTACCAATGAAAGATATTCACTCATTGCTCTTCGTCCAATGCACCAAGAGACCATCTACCCAGGAGATGTAGTATCAAGGCGGTTGCAAGCCAAGCATACCGAACCGCGCTTGCAAGCGGCATCTCACGCCATCGGCAAGCGAAGCTCCGCCCTGAGGCCGCCGGCGGGCGCCGTGGAGAGCGCGAGCGCGCCGCCGTAAAGGCCGGCGAGATCGACCACGATCGACAGACCGAGACCGGAGCCTGGCTTCGTCTCGTCAAGGCGCTGGCCACGGCGCAAAGCCGCGTCGCGCGAGTCCGGCGCCAGACCTTCGCCGTCATCGTCGATCACCGCGTGAAAGAAGGCGCGCGCCGCTGCGTCTGCCGGCGGCTCCGGCGCAACCGCGATGCGGATCTCGCGCTTCGCCCATTTGCCGGCATTGTCGAGGAGGTTGCCGATCATTTCCTCGAGATCTTGCCGCTCGCCGAGAAAACGCAGGCCCGCCGCGACATCGGTTTCGAAGACGAGCCCGCGCGCGCGATAGATTTTCTCGAACGTGCGCACGAGCCCTTCGACGACCGGCTCCACGTCCGCCGCATTGCCTTTGCCGCCGGCCCGCACGGCGGCGCGCGCGCGATCGAGATAATAGGCGAGCTGGTCGCGCATGATCGCCGCCTGCTCGCGCACCTTGGCGGCAAAGCCCGCCGGATCGCCATCCGTCTCGTTGATGATGACGCTGAGCGGCGTCTTCAACGCATGCGCGAGATTGCCGGTTTGGGTGCGGGCGCGTTCGACGACGTCGCGATTGGCGGCGATGAGAAGATTGAGCTCGCTTGCGAGCGGCGCGATGTCTTGCGGAAAGCTTCCGTCGATCTTCTCGCTCTCACCCTGACGGATGGCGGCGACGCCGGCCTGCAGCCGCCGCAGCGGCTTAAGTCCGTAATGCAATTGCAGGATGGAGGAGCCGACGAGCGCCAGCCCGAGCAAACAGAAGGTGACGGCGAGATCGATCTCGAAATCGGTGATCTGGCTTTCCATCTCCTCCGTCGTGCCGGCGACCTGGACGAGATAGAGGCCCTGATCGCCGGTATCGATGATCCGCTCGACGATCCGCAGTGGCCGATCGTCCGGGCCCGTCGCGGTGCCGCGGCGCGCGCCGCCGAGGCCGGCCGGAACGCCGAGATCCTGAAGATGCGGCAGACGCGCCGCGAAAAGCGACCGCGAGGCACGGATCTCGGGCTTGTCGCTATCGAGCCGGGTGATCTGCCAATACCAGCCCGAAAGCGGCAGCTCGAATTGGGGGTCGCCGAGCTGGCCGGGCTCGCTATGAGTATCGTCGCCGAAGGTCGCTATATCGGCGACCAGTGCCCGCAGGTAGACGCCTAGGCGCTCGTCGAAGGCGCTCTCCGCGGAACTACGGTAGATGGCGGTGAGGGCGAGGCCGGCGACGAGCAGGATCGCAAAGCTCAAAAGCGCGGCCGAGAAGAACAGCCGGACCGCGATCGAATCGCCCTTGAGCCAAGCGATCCGCGGCAGAAGGCTCGCCACGGGGTTCAGCGACCCGAGGCGGCCGTGCCGGATTTGCCGGATCCGGATTTGCCAGTCCCGGATTTATCTGGCTTGCTCGCCGGCTCCGTCGTCTCGGGCGGCGTCAAGAGATAGCCGAGACCCCGCATCGTCTGGATGATGTCGACGCCGAGCTTCTTGCGCAGGCGTCCGACGAATACTTCGATCGTGTTCGAGTCGCGGTCGAAATCCTGGTCGTAGAGATGCTCGACGATTTCGCCACGCGACACCACGCGCCCGGCATGGTGCATGAGATAGGACAGCAGCCGGTATTCGTGCGAGGTCAGCTTGATTGCGTTGCCGGCGACGGCGACGCGGCCCGTCCGCGTGTCGAGCGTCACGGGTCCGCAGGCGAGCTCGCTCGACGCGTGTCCGGCAGCACGCCGCAGCAAGGCCCGCAGCCGGGCGAGAATCTCCTCCATGTGAAAAGGCTTCGCGACATAGTCGTCGGCGCCGGCATCGAAACCCTGCACCTTGTCGCTCCACCGGTCGCGGGCGGTGAGGATCAGGACCGGCATCGCCCGGCCCGCCTTGCGCCATTCGCCGAGCACCGAGATGCCGTCCTTCTTCGGCAGGCCGAGGTCGAGGACCACGGCGTCATAGGGTTCGGTATCGCCGAGAAACCAGCCGTCCTCGCCGTCAAAGGCGCGATCGACCACATAGCCGGCCTCGCTCAGCGCAGTGACGATCTGACGATTCAGATCCTTGTCGTCCTCGACCACCAAAAGCCGCACTTTGCTTTTTCCTTGGCTCTGTCGCTTGCACGATCCTGCCGATTTTCACACGATTAAAAAGACTTATCGCGGTTTTTTTGAGAATTGCTCCAACACAGCGGGCAGATGCGTGCCGACAACCTGCCCGTCCGCGGCATCCATGAAGACGTGAATCAGATGTCCGTCGCGCTTGAGCAGGCTTATCACATAGGCATAGTCCTCGCTCCAGCGGCAAAGCTTGGCGTTCAGCGCCTCGCCCTGATAGCGCTGGGCGGCGGCGCGCATGGCACGAAACGGCTCGGCGAGCTGGTGCTGCGCGATCTGGGCGCGCGTCTCGGCCACGGAAAAGCAGACGCGCTCCTTGCGCGGCTCGGCCGCCATAGCATTGAAGCCGATGGCGCCGCTCGCTGCGACGATCGCGCTGGCCGTCAAAGCCAAAAGAACTGCTTTCATCGGGCAAAAATGAGCGGCCGGCAATGAATGGACCATGAACGACGGATCGCGCCGATCACCCGTGCCTACGAGGACAGGCGGGCGATCAACGCCTCGAGAGATGAGTATTCGGCAAGATTGCCCCCCATTTGCGGCAACGTGCATCGGACGCTATAGCGCGACGCCATGCGCATGCGACGTTCAAACCGCGCGGGCTGTCGGCTCGTTCTGAGGGCGGCAACCGCCCTGATGGTTCTCGCCGCGCCGTGGCACGCAGCGGCGCTCGTCGGGGAAAGCCAGCCCGCCCCCGAGCTGGCCGGTCGTCTCGTGATGGTGCTGAAGCGCAGCGGCGGCGCCGCCGGTTTCTGCAGCGCCAGCGTTCTGGCCCAAGATGTCGTTCTCACCGCCGCGCATTGCGTCGGGTCGCCCGCCGATACGCGCGTCCATTATCGCGGCCCGAACGGCGAGCCGGTGCTGGCGGAGGTCGCTGCGGTCCAAATACATCCGGGCTTTCGCCCGGATGCGGCGGCGACGCGACGTCCCTCGATCGATCTCGCGCTGATCCGTCTCGCGCAGCCCCTGCCCGCCCGCTTCACGCCACTCGCGCTTTCGCCGGATGGCATCAGGATCGGAGACGAATTTCGCATTGCCGGCTACGGCGTCGCCCGGGAAGGCCAAGCGGCCACCTCCGGCGTCCTGCGTGCCGGGCGCATCAGCGCGCGGGCACCGCTCTCCTCGATCCTGTTATGGGCCGAGGATCCGAAGCACGCGGGCACCGGGGCTTGCACCGGCGATTCCGGCGGCGCGATCCTGACGCTCGGGCCGCCCCGCCTCGTCGCCGTCATCGACTGGGCGGAAGGCGCAAGCGGGCGTCGCTGCGGCAGCCTCACGCAGGCCGCGCTCGTCGGCCCGCAGCGAAGCTGGATCGAGCGCTTTCTGAACCCGTGACGCCAATTCCCTGGTCGGAACCTCTCTCCGCTTTCAGGCGCGTCGCCTGAAAGCGGAGTCGTCCGTCTCAGCCCGGCATCAATAGTAATGCCACCGGCGATAGTGATAGTGATTATAGCGCCAGCGGTCATGGCCGCACGGCCCCCAATGCAAAAACCGGCCGGTGCGCGTCGAATAGCAATAGAGTCGCGCCTGCTCGACCTGGCTGCCGCGCAGCGAATCTGGCACGGCCGCCCGGTTCGTCGGCGCCGCCGACGCAATCGATGCCACGAGGCAAACCCCTAGGCCTGCCGCCAAAGCGATCAATGCTCGTTTCATATCTTCGTCTCCCTCCTAGGCAGACAATGCGTCTCGCACGTCTGTTGCCGCGTGATGACAATAGCAAAGAAACGCAGCTTTCGTGCCTCTAAATGAATGTGACGCGCATTGCGCTATCATCCGGCATCGCGTGACGACGAAGTCAGGCCTTTTTCGGCGACCCCTTGCCCGCGCCGAGGCCCTTCGCCGCCTTGGGCACCTTGCCCGGCCAGCTCACGATATGGGCTGGATATTGATCCAGAGGCAGATCGGCTTCCGACGCCGCCACGCGCCCGCGCACGGAAATCCCTGCCGCGACGACGCTCTCGCGTGTT
>Ga0116227_10014657_pt1 | contig 11866 bp, 12 predicted proteins | sample S1TSphgellanicum_FD_89693 | JGI IMG/M metagenome (GOLD analysis project Ga0116227, IMG submission 89693) | Host-associated microbial communities from peat moss isolated from Minnesota, USA - S1T2_Fb - Sphagnum magellanicum MG | ecosystem: Host-associated > Plants > Peat moss > Unclassified... | reverse complement strand
CTGTATGAAACCTCTTGTCCTCCACCCCCACCCCCATCTCAAAAATTGCCCCCCCATGAAACTCCCCCCCCCCCCCCCCACTGATTCACCTATTACAATGAAAACACCATCCTCGTGAGAAGTGCCAAGTCCCTCCCTTGCACAAGCAGCCATGGAACCCCATAGTAAAATCCCAGCACTACCATCTGCCAAAATCTTATATCCAATCCCTATTGATGTACCAACACCAACCCCTACAGAGGTGTCAAAACCACTACTTGCCAAGGTACTAGTTCCACCCTCAATTCAAGCACTAGCTCCCCCCATTCATAAGGTATCTACCCCATCGTCTATTGAGGTGCCTCCAATTTCTACCATCATGGATGTGTGCAGAGAAACTAAGGAGTCATCAAAGACATTGTTGCAAAAGTCTTCCAAATCAATTACGCAAGTTAAGAAGGATGTTAAACTACAACAATTGTATGTTTCTTTGCAATGAGCCCTCTTGCCATCCTCGTATGTTTATATACCATAATTCTGGATATGTTACACTAAATATTTTGTTATTCAAATAAGCTACACCATGTTACAAATCGTTCATTGTATCTCATGTTACATGAACTATTGAGATGGTTTGTAACATAACTTGAAATAATCATGATCATGTTATAGCAGAATGTGTAACTAATATATGCATATCTTACTTGCATATCTTCTAGTATGTTAGTTACTTACATGAGCTATTGAGGTGGTTTATAACATAGGTTGAAATAGGTTTGATCATCTTATAACATAATGTGTACCTAGCATATGCATATGTTTTAATTTTGTAACAATCATATTTCCATTGTTATCCCTCCATGTTACAACTCCTATTTGTAATAAATTCATTGAATGTAACCATGTTACATGACTTACTATGTAACTTGCTAATTAGTTTCCCACCATATAACGCAATTATTTCACATTATAGTCTAATGTCTTGAATTGCTTTGTAGGGTTGATGATATACTAAATGAACTAAAGAAAGGTGTGAATGTGGAGTCAGCTAATTACATTGTATTTTCAAGGCTTTGAAGAACATGGAAATCAACATTGGTTTTAATGATATTCAGGACCTCCCTCATTTTTAGGCACAATTAAGTGACACATGGCTTGATTTCATGCTTGTACACACATTTGCAATGAATGTAACATCAAATAGGAGTGGATATTCGTTGTTGACTTCACAAGCCTCTTCTTGTTTAAATAACGATGTTAAAAGTAAAGGAGGGGTGGCTAGGTGGGGGAAAAAAATTTCAATAACCATACAAATACTTGTAATACTATGATTGCCCCTTATTTGGCATGGAACCTTTGGTCCTTATACATACTTGAGGAGAAGAGGACCATTCACTTTGATTCAATACTAGGGCACCATGATAACCCATCAGCTTTGCAATTTTCAAACAATGTGCAAAAAACAGTAGCTATTTTTAAGGGCTTGAAGCCAGGCAATGGGAACTTTGAGGACTTCATGGAAGTGGAGTTTTGTATTCCCAAGGTGCATAATCAAACAAATGACTAGGAATGCGGGCATCAAGTTGTTGCAAACTTTGTCACTTAAGAGTCGAGGGACACAATCTTCTTTATTAGAATAGTTGGTGAGTTACATATGCCTATGCCCTTAGATTCGTATGTAAAATCCCATATTTTTTTCCCCTTTTGTAACGTGCCTATGTTATTGGATATGTAACAAGCATGAACCATTTAGTAGGAAGGTTTTTCTATAACAATGTTTGATGTTGTGCATTGTAGGGGATATGGCTTCAAGTCTCAGCATGGGAAATTGAAAACATGATCATCCGTGACTTTGTTGATGAGTTTGGTGTTGTAGATGAAAGTAGAGACTATGTTCCTCCAAATGCTCTACTTGCAGGGGACACGCAATTTGGTCCCATTGCTACAATTGTTGTAACAAATGTAGAAGCACAACAAGCCATCTTGGATGATATTTGGAACAAGAATCAAGATAGCAGTTCAGAGAAGACTTTAAAAAAGGGCAAGAGGGTCATTAAACCTAGTGAGAAACTTTCCTTCCCAACCATTTCTAACCTTATAACCCCATGTAAAACACCCAAGGCCCCTAGCCAAACCGCTCAAAGTAAGACAACAAATGTCAAAATATGTAAATGCCCCTTGTAAAAAAAACTAAGGATGCATGTTTTAGTGCCCATAGCATTTCTAGACATGTTGTGTTACATGTTACATTAATATGTATGTATACAAAATTGAGATGATGCTTCTTTCAACATGTATGTTAATGACATATAATGTATTGTAATGTGATGGTGTATAACATAATATAATTACAATGTGGTGGGACTTATAGTCCAATATAATTAATGTATGTTATTGTGCATGGAGTCTTCTTTTGCAATGTCCTTGCACTTTTGTAGGTTATGACAAAACTATTTTGGAAGGTAGAGCTTTAAAAGGCATTTAGTTGTTGAGGAAGAAAGCAATTGGGCATTGAGTTAAACACCCTTAGAGGAAGCTAACATTGACTGAAACCCTAATTTACCTTGGTGTTTTTTTTAGTAATCTTCTTCTTCTCATTTTCAAGTTTAGGGTTGGCATCTTGTTATTGCAAGTCTTGTAGCTTAAATTACCCATATTGGGTCTAGGTTTGATAGTGACCTTCACCCATTGTAGGTGAGCAAGTGAAGTTCACATGGGATGTTACATGGTAGGTGGTCAATGCATTCATTTATGAATATTTTGTATGATTCTTTGTTGTTGTTCAAAATGTTCCTTTAATGTTGGTTTTGGCAATAGTTTACCATCATTGTTGGTGATAATTTGTTGAGATAGGATTTTAGAATAACAATCATTAATGTCATGATTTATTTTGTTCAGTTTACCTATATATAATACATGTATTTTTATATAATTTATATGGATGCAATGTTAATGAACAATATAAATGCAATGTTGTATTGATTTGCTATGAATCAATGTCAAAACAATGCTACTAGTGGTTTCAACACTCATCAAATGCAAGATTTGATTTCTATTGAATCACTGTTTGTTATTTGCCCATTTGATATTGCAGCACTTCATAGGATTGTATTAATGTTGTGACAATGAGTACCATTGTTTTAACATTTTTAATGTGTTGATTTTATGTGATATGCAGCGACATTGAAAATGCACCTTTATGAAGGTTGTAACAACATCAATTCAATAGTTAATCAATTTGTGTTGTTTCAACATTGACAAGATCTTATCCATTGAATGCGTGTTGAAAAAATGTAAATTATGTCAAAACAATCCCAATGTTAATTCAATACATATTGTTATAATGCCATCAACATATTATATCAATGACCATATTAGCATTGAATCTTCAACATATAGTCATCAATTTGATGACTTATTAATGTATGTTGTGCCAATGTTGGTCATATTTTTTTCATTGATTTAATATTGATAAGGTGTCAAATGTTTTAGTATAATATCAATGCCATTTCAAGACATGTTGTTACAATGTCATTTTAACATCATATTAATGATTGTATCAACATTGAACGTTGAACATATTGTTAAGGTGTTGTAAAAGCATTGATACAAAGAGGGGGCAAGTTTGTGATGTTGGCAAAAAAATGGGCAAATGAATTATGGCGAAAACATCAAAAGGACCCACTTAATGTGAGAATGTGGGTTTTGGAAAATCTTGAGTTAGTTTTCTACTATGTAGAACATGCCCTTTTAAATCTCAATATATCAAACCAAGATGACACCCCTTTCACCTTGGGAATCCAAACTACGTGGCAATGTGAAATGATGATGAAATATGGGCAAGGGAGTTCAATAGCATTCGATGTAACATTTGGCACCAATCAATGCAGGGCATGGCATTGTCTTCCATTTTTTGAAATTGCATACTTTTAATTTTTATAACATTCAACCTATTAACCCTGCACCGTGTTTTTTGTGGTACCCTCTATACACAATGATGGTGTTTGACAAATGGAAAAATGAAATACCCATTGCATTCATTGTAATTAGAAAATGTTGAGAAAATGACTTCCATCTAGTCCTCCAATCACTATCACAAAGAATGCCAAATGATTGGATGTCGTCTATTATCATTGTTGATAATGCTCAAGTAGAAATCAACATCTTGAAATAAGATTATTCTTTCCCAAAATAAATCCCAAAGGTTATTTGTCCCCATTTGGGATTTGTTGCCACTTGTAGTGTTTTCAATTCTACCTTCAAAGGCTATATTTATCTTCATATGAATAGAACCAAAATATACTACAATTTGTCAACTTGGGTTCACAAGTTTTGTTTTAGGTATAAGTTTTTGCTTTATTTCAACTTGGGTTTATAGGTTTTTTTTATTGCAAAACAATATCCTAGGTGTATGCTAATGGGCATTGAAAATTAACAATGTGTCAGTTCAATAGTTTGGTACAAGCCTAAGTGTCCATTGCAATTTCATGTACAAATGCAAAAAACCATTACAATCTGCAGTTTACATTTGTAGCAAATGTTCCCATGTAGAACATAGTCATTGCCATATTTTGTGTCATTGCTCCTAGGTACATTCTCCCCAATAAAACAAGCATATCCTCAATGTGAATTTGATTTGTTTTTTCCATTGTTGTAGGGGCGCATATTGCCTTATTGAAATTGTTTTTACATGAAGTAATGTTTGACAAAAATCTAACATGCTTTTGTGTTTGTGGCATGTGTGGAAAACATGGGTTGGGAATGTCGTAAAGAAGATTGCATTTGTAGTAGAACAAGTTAAAGTCTTATGTGCCCTTGGGAGGATAATGCATTTGCATGGATGTCCCATTAATTCAAACCTTATCTTGTGGGAAAAACAATAAATTGAGTTGTTGGAAACAAGTTTTCCAAATGCAGTTCAATTCATTCAATACCACAAAGATCACTAGTTGTTGAAGGTAGGGATGTGATGTGTTGAGAGTTGAAACATATTGCATGTAGGGTAGGACACAAACTCTTATGCAGGATCATTCCACAACAACATGAAAAGAATATTGTACTCTTCAAGAGAAAGGTTCATTGGGTGCAGAATGGATTGGTTGATTTACCATCTAGTTGGTGATATTCTAACACACTACTAGTATGGTGTGTAGCTTAAAATCTTTGGTTATATATGAAACAAAAAAAGGAAGGCATTGTTGCGAGTGTTGTACTTAGAGCCCGTGATATTCCAAACACAAATGTGATGTTACGTCTAGATGGGGAGGATATTGCATTGGTGGCATCCACTAGCCACCCATTGAAAGTGTGGATTATACACACTCCAATTTCTGAATGGCCACAATGTAATTGCCCTTTTATAATTTAAGGAATAATTTGTAAACATGTTATGAAGAGTTTCAAAATGTTCCATCCTCACATTCTAGATGGTGTAATTGTACAAAAGATGGGTACACTCCATGGGGTTCATAAGGGTTCAACATAGGATGTCCACATTAATTCTATTGACATGTTTGATCAATAAGTTGATGTGAATGAGAAGCCTAATGATGTTGATGCCTTGGAAACAATAGAACAAGAGGAAGCCTACACAACTTTTAACCTAGGTAAGCTAATTGACCAAGTTTTCAAGGAGCTCAAAACCATTGCATGTGATTTTCCGCTATTACAAAAACATTTACTATCTAGATTGAAAGTTTTGAAAAGAAAAAATAGGATATGCTAGCACAAGGCATTGCAGGTTTGGAGCACTCCAATGTAGAACCATTGTTCTTAATTGTGCCTAATGATAATAATTTGAAAAGACACAAAGGATTGTTTGAATCCAACGTTCTAAAAAAACAACTAGCTGAAAGATAATCAACAAAGTATATTTGCATATAGACATTTCTAAATGGCAGCCATTCCATTAGAGTATGTCAAAGTAGTTCTAGGTGGTTATGCCATTGGTGTGCCTTGGGTCACATTGTGCTCATAGGCAAGTACATACTAAAACAATTTGCCATTTGTAGAACCTATATAGTATATGACATAATTTTTTTTGTAAAACATTTTGAAAAGTTTGAATGAAATTGTTGTTTGAAGAAAAGAAATAAAGTTTGCCTTGAGTTCAATAGGCACGTTTGATGTTTTCATCGTCTACCAAATTTGTTTACACAACTCAACTTGGTTTGTGAAGACTGTGAATGCAATTTGCATTTTTTTCTACCAACTGTTTCCACAATTCAATTTAGTAAAACATCATGTAAATCTTCAGATTGTATAGGATTGTGTAATATGAAGAACACAAATTTGAATATAAAACAACTCTTACGAACGAGGTGAATTAGAAAACAAAATATTAGTTTCCAATGTGTTATGAACTTTTATAAACAATTATGCTTCACAAATTGAGTTACAAGATATCATGAAACATTGACTGCAATACTATGTAGTATTCTGATCTAATGAAAACATGCACGTGCAAATTGCATCCATTTGCTTTCAAAATCCTATAGGGTTTCAAAATTATTGTCTACATCAGGAATTTTAACATTAGAGAATCAATGAATGAGCACATTACAATGGCAAAAAATTTGAATATATGTTCCAACCATTATGAGAGCTTGATGTACATCTCCTAATTGCCTAGATATCTAGATCCATTAAGTCGAACAATTTATTGGTCTTGAACTGCATCCCAAAACCACTAACTGCTACTAGGTGCTAGTGGCACATTTTCCTAATTACTTGTGCTAATTCATGTAACATGATTAACTTCCACTACTCCAACAAATAATATAATCACTTGCTTCACATTTCCTAGGATTGATGCCAAACTATGAAAGTTACATCTAACCACTCCAAAGCACCTATAATCAGCATCCTCACAGCTATTCAATGTCTTAATTGCCCTAATTATTGGCAACCCTACATTCAGTGGACTCAAAAAATGAAGAGTTATTTGCACTCCAAACTTGTTACATGTCATGTAATATTAACAACTATATGTGAATGGTTCAAAACAAATCCACCACAGGTATTTCTTGCAATAGGTGAGAAGTTAGTTTTCTGCATTAGGGCAAAAGACAATATAATCAATTCTTTTACTAATTTCTTGCAAATTTTGGAGTCTTGAAAATTGGGTTTTTGTGGCTTTCAAAGGAGTATGATCAAAAGCATTGGTCATTCCTGAAACAAAGACATCTTAGACCATGTATATTTCCAAAAAAATTTGAGGCATTCCACACTATGTCCAAAATGTTTTACAACAAGAACCTAGTAACATTCAACATTGTTTGCCAACAAATCTAGAACCACATCTAGACTATGTGGTTGACTAACTGGTATAACACACCATCCTCCTAGGTTGATCACTCCTTTGAGTACATGATAGTTTTATGAAGTGGTCCAATTAAACAACTTTTGGATGTTCTTCCAAGTCAATCAACCATGTATTGTCTAGAACTTCAATGTTATGTAAAATCTGTTTGACTACTTCAACCAGTGATCGACTTTGGATTGTTTCATCACTTGAGAACCAAGTCTTTGTCCCCTACACCCAAGCAAATGTGTAACTGTAATTGTAAATATGATTGATAATTAGGGGAAGAAAAAATGGGATAATGAACTTTTTTAAAAATACATAAAGACAAGTGGATCTATCATGTGTCATCCATTTGTAGGACTTTGTGATGAACTTTATCACATCAAATCCACATTCCCAATTTGACACCTGTTGCAATCCATCAAGCCAAGTCCAACTTGTCTTAGACACAACTCACTTCCATTCATTTGTCCTAGCCAACTTACCTTGTTTCACCACCCAAATCTTGGCAAAGAAACGATGTAATACTGGTGAATGAAAGATGTTTGCAAATTTTAGCGGGTCATAGTAATATAGACCATCATCATTCATTACAATAACACTCCAATGGTTTGCATCTTGAAATGGGACTAAAACAACCTTCATTTCAATGGGCACATTGATTTTTTTTCTTACAAACTTAATAACATTATCCTTTAACTCTCCTTTTTCTTTTATCCAATTCTTCACAATATCCCACAAGTGGGGGTGGGTGATGCACATAGACTCCCCTAATAATTGGCCATGTGTAAACCACACCCTAAAGAATTCCATGGCATTAGTAGACAAGAACCCTTATTTGTTGTTGAATAGGCCAATGTTAACATCAAGCCTTAGTTTCAAGTATTCACCTACAATCACAAATGAGATAGTAGAATCGTTGGTCCCACCTTTGGACTGTATGAAGTTTTGCACAATTGGCGCCAAACTACCAATGAAATCAAGGATTGTTAGTTAAACAAACATAACATAACTTAGCTAAGAAAAATGACAATATGAAAATTTCAATCAAATTTTTTACAAGCATATCATGTAATGTTTTGTATAATTCACCTAGGTATAAGTCCTTCCAATGGTCCTAAAATGAACTAATCCAGGAAAATAGATAATGTAAATCTACATTTTTTGCTGGAACTATTCATTTACTTACGTATCTTCTTCAAGTAAGGCATTAGATCGTGTGGTAACCCCATCTTCTGCAACCACGAATACGCAATCCTTTGATTCACCAATATTTGATCCCACCATACATGTCAACACATTGCTTGCACCTTTTGGGTTGAGCTTTGTGATTAGCTTAAAAAAATGCACACCTTGGGAAGATGTGTCATTAAGGTTTGATAATGATCTTAAGGGGTTCAATGCAGATTACCCTAGAGGCCATAGACCAATGGAAAGGGATGGTGCCCGCTTGAACCCAATAAGGGTAGCAGAGGCAACATTTGATGGGAGTGGTGATGCTGGGCTGGGATTATTGATGTAAGTTTGCAAGTCAATACCAACTGAATGGCTTGGGTCTCATTTCAGTGTTTCATGACTTACAACCATCCGCACCAAATCTAATCCTTGAAACTCTTCGACTTCTTGCATAATATTTGTCGAAATAGGTGTTATTGGTAGAATTTGGTCATTAGTCTTATAAAAGGGAATGATTACACATCAAATCACTCAAATTGAAATGTAAACCATAAATTAGTAATTGGTCATGATCTGCAAACTAAAGTAATAAAGTAGAATTGGAAATATGAAACACGTGTATATACCTTTTGTTGTTGCCTCGTCCAATTTGTGGGCAGCAACATTGACATCAACACTGTTCTGATATGTTTTTTTTAGCATCCTTAGTTTAAGGGACAATGCATGAAGCTGGATCTCCATAACTTTGCTAGCAATTGTTGGCATTTACCTCCCCTATTACAAAAGGCATTACCATCTCCAAAGTTTGCCTTCCCTAGGAAAACCCAACCCATGTCTATCTCCTCCTTCAACACCAAGGTTTTGTTGAAAACCTACTAATAGAATATTCAAATGAACACTTTAGGGTGTGAACAAGATACAATGAGCCAACGAGATTATTGGAAAATAAGATTACATCTATTTTTTGCCAGAAAAAACTTTTTCATATGAATGAATTTTGGAATAGTTTTTTTTACAACTTGTTATAATAAATACTTATAATTGTCCAAGTACATAATTTATTTTTCTTCATCATTTTTGAATAAATATGAATTTTTGAAAGTGTCATGATTCCTTGTAAATTCAATGTTTCGTTTTTTTGAATGCTAATAATTTCAAATCATAATTAAATTTTTTTTTTTTACATTTTTATGTTTTCATATGATAAAATACAACTTTTCTTAACACATCATGTACATTTTACCCCATTTATGTGTGACAAAGGACTTTTGAAGTTCTAAAATTCTGGATCAATTTTGGAAAGTTCTTTGAATTTTTAAAGTTTTACAATTCCACATATCTTAGGGTATGAATTTTTTTTAACATGGTTAATAAGTCTTTATCTTCTTAAATTTTTCCCATCAAATGTGATTTATTATATGAGTCCTTTTGATAATCCTTTACAAAATTGATTCTTATCTGATGCGTTCATGTACATTCTTTGAGGTCCTAAATCAAAACTTAAAACTTAAATTTTCATCAAATGTATTTTTGGTTTGGATTCTCCTAACATTCAAATGAATGAAAAAGAAATAACTTGCCATGATTTCCATCGCTTTAGATGGCAAAACATAAATATTTATCAAATTTTGATTGTTTTTCTTTGCGGTCCGATGCCCTTTTTGGCTCATTGGATTGTGACTATACCCATTATGGCATACAATGTGGCATATTGAATGGAATGTGCAACATAAACAAAATAAAACTAGGAGTACTAGTTGGAAGATGTGATACCTCGTCTAGTGTGAGCCTATCACATGGCCCAATGGAAGAACTACACCACATATATTCCAATTGCTTGTTTAGTCCAAGACTACGCATGTTTGAGATTGCTCTATGAACAATTTTGGCCATAAACCCCCATATTTTCTCAACCACTGGGTTTTGTAGCTCAAGTTCAAAACCTAGTAGACCCAACAAGTCTTCTCAAGCTTGCAAAACATCTTCAATGCCGTATTGCATATTTGGGAACCAAAGAATTCCATAGTTTATTACATTTTGCATAACAATGGTTAACTTCATAGAGTGGGTTTGGTCATAAGCATAATAGAGGATAGTGCATTGTGTTAGACCTTTGCTTGGATGTGCCAGGGGGTTTTGTTTACTAAACAATGTTCTGCAAAAAAGTTTGAAAGTTCTAATAATATGCGAGCATGCCTTATTTAATGATAAGGGTTTTGATTCCTTTTCAAGCTCTTCAGTGATGATTTCCAACTCCTTTTTTGTGTGTTGACATTGGCATTGAAGACCAATTTGCAAAGGATAACGTTTCAATAGCTAGTATAAAAGCGACCATCCCCACTTGGATTTCTCCTTAATACCCTTAACTTGTTGGTCATAAAATTTCAATTCTTGTTAGACATAATCTTTTTTCTTCTTCTTAAGTGTTTTTGCAACCCTTGCCTTATTTGCATCATATATATATTTTTTCACATACTGTAGGTATTCCCAAAGATTTTTCATCTTTATGAATCGTTTCATGGTGTTTTTTCCACAACTAGCTTTAGTCCATGCGTTCAAAAACTTCGCAATAATCTCAAAAATTATGGTTGTCCTTTCAACCCTTTTAGCACTTTATGTGAGTCCAAACTGAAAACATCGGAAGAGCAAAGAGTCGGGGCACGCTCCTTGGTTTGTAGCACTTTGAGGGGGTAGAAGGGCATGCTGGAGCTCCAGGATGGGACTAGGAAGAATGATGAGCATTAACTACTCACACAGACCTGCATAAAACCAACACAAGGTGGTTAATGCATAGTTGCAGCACTTTTGGTGCTAGGACGAGCCACGGGCAATTCGGACTCACAAGACTCACCATGGCCCGGACTTGGGGGAAGCCATCACCTTCCCCTTTGTAGTATACTCTGTGCCTCTCCACAAGGTTCACATCCAAATGGCATTTTGTCCCGGGGCTCCCAAGTGGGAGTTCTGAAATTACCAAAGTTGAGACTCCCACAACTTTGGGGCCCCATAACTTTGTGTGTAGACCTTCGATTGAGATGAGGTTTGAAACAAAGTTGTAGCCCTTGTTGAAGCTTTTCAAAGGTATGTCACACGCCACCTGAACGTAAGGAAATTGGGTCGATTCCTAACTTTTAATGGTCAAGAGTCAAACTGCTAATTTGACTCCTAACCCTTCTTTGGCCATAACTTGTGTTTCAGATGTCCAAATGGGTGATGCGAGCCCATTTTAGACATTTACATTTCAATAACTTTCCAATGACATAAAGAACTCCTCAAGCCATTGGGTTTTGACCCTTGTAATTGCTCTCTGAACATTCGGGAGTCCACTAGGACTCCAACTCCCAAAGTGGAAGTTCCTTTGGGAGTGTGAGGGTTCATTCCCTCACACTTTCCTTCACTCCAGGG
>Ga0116227_10014656_pt1 | contig 11866 bp, 9 predicted proteins | sample S1TSphgellanicum_FD_89693 | JGI IMG/M metagenome (GOLD analysis project Ga0116227, IMG submission 89693) | Host-associated microbial communities from peat moss isolated from Minnesota, USA - S1T2_Fb - Sphagnum magellanicum MG | ecosystem: Host-associated > Plants > Peat moss > Unclassified... | reverse complement strand
TTTGCTTTGGGTCATGTAAGTGGGGAGCTTCCTGTAAGCCCACTTGTTCTTAGTCCTTCCCTGTTCTTTTCCCTTTCTGTCTTTCTTTGTTTCTTTGTCTAGTCTTTGTTGTGGGGTCTGTTGGTAGCCAGTAGTATGGCTGAGTCTTCCTGTTGCTTCCGGAATTGCGGCAGAAACTCAGTTCACAGGATGGTGCTTGTCACCGGCCTTTACCCACTGTAGGGAGCTGATGAAGTCAGTGGGGAAATTGTGATAGTTAAGTCACTATCATACATACTACTGTTGATGGTCCCTGAACCGGTGTCAGACTGGCACTTTTGTTCATACCGCTAGTGTGTTTTTTTGTTTTTTGTCTCCCCTTGTTTGGTTCTTTTTGTGGCTTCCTGAGGAAGTGTTAGCCTTGCTGTTTCTTCTTCATCATGAGAACGGAGATTTCTCTATTCTTATGAAAGATACATTTTCAAGTATCTAGCCATTTCTATCTTTTCCTTATGTTGGATGGCTGACTGTGGCAGGGGATTTTATCTCAACAAGAGTATGGAGAAACGAGCACAGCTACTGCAGCCTCCAGAAATGACCACAAGTATTGAAGTGAAAGAGAGTGCAAGACCCCTGATCAAGGAGATACAGAGGATTCCACGCAGATTGAAGAAACTCATTGCCAAGCTTCCCCAGCAGGAGGTATTGTGTGTCTCATCCCTGGGTATCAGAATAATGAAACAGTCTCTGATGAACTGTGTGTGATCTGTTGTTGTTTACTGTCCCTTCTCTTTCTACTTCACAAATGTGCTGTTTCGTTTTGGAATGATGTTTTATCTTGTAACTGGTGCTCCTACCTCCACACCATAACCTTCTAGAAGGGTTGACACCCAATGTTCCTGAGTAATACATTTTGGGACAAATTGGGCTTTGGCAAGCAATTTGCATATCTTCTAATTCTAATAGTGAATACACAGGTAATAATTGCCTCTGGTGGATGTGAGTGGAGTTGTTTGTCAATCTTCTCCTAAAGAGAAGGTTGTACTGACTGCATGGAACTGCTTTGCAGGTGAATGAAGAGGAGGCATCACTGTTTGATGTTTTATGGCTGTTGTTGGCGAGTGTTATTTTTGTTCCCATTTTCCAGAAGATTCCGGGAGGTAAATTTGGCCTCCCATTGCGAATCTTTAACTTTTTCAATCAATCTGTCCTGTGAGTTCAGTATGGTTGAGGAGTTGTTTCTAAAGGACTGGATTGTTTCTCTCTACAGGTAGTCCTGTTCTTGGTTACTTGGCTGCTGGTGTGCTCATTGGGCCATACTCTCTCTCAATCATCAAGAATGTCCATGGAACAAAGATGATTGCTGAATTTGGAGTGGTGTTTCTTCTATTCAACATTGGTCTTGAGGTAACACCTATCTGGTACCACGTTCTTCAAGGGTTGTCTTCTGAATCTTCCTTGACTAACAATGATGCTTGTAGGGAGAGGTCTATCTGCAGACAGTTGTGGGGCTCATTTTGTGTAGGTCATTTTGAAACAAGGGGGTCCACTCACATTGTAGACAGGGTTTCTGTCATTTTGTCTTGTGTCCACAGCCAGAGCCTGAGCCGTTATGATGTCTTTTGATGCAGTTGTCAGTGGAGAGGCTGAGCTCAATGAAGAAGTATGTCTTTGGGCTTGGGTCAGCCCAGGTGTGTGTTCGTTTCTTTTCATGGACTTTTGTGATTCTATGACATTTCATATTCTATTTCCAGCTTGGTGGTGCTCTTCATGGGAGTGCACACAGGTACACCTGCCAGATTTGAGTCTCTGGATGTTGTTCTTCGATATGTTACTTGCATGGGCAACAAGTTGTGACCTTAAGGTTGTCTTGTGTGAAAGCAGGTTCTTGCGACAGCATTTTCTGCTGGCTTGTTTGCACATTTTGTGTCAGGTGTATCAGGACCTGCAGCAATTGTCATTGGTAATGGGTTGGCACTTTCTTCTACAGCAGTTGTGCTTCAGGTCAATCTCCCTTTTCATCTAGAAAACTTCAATCTGGTATCTCAATCTCATCTGCAAGTAGACTGAACCGTAGTGTGGAATATTCCATTGCATTCAACCGGAATTCTTTGAGGCCTTTTGAGGCTGATGGTTTGAGCTGTAGAATGCAGGTTCTACAAGAGCGTGGGGAGAGCACATCTCGGCATGGAAGAGCTACTTTCTCTGTTCTACTATTCCAGGTTAGGATCTTCCAGTGTGTGTTTCTAGTGTAGAATGGTTGAAACATGTCAACCATTGCTGTCATGTGGCTCATTGAAGCACAGAAAACTTTTTCCTACTGCTACAAGGATTCCTCCTTAAAAGGGCCTTCTTTTGTTGTCCACTTCCAGACTATAGTATTTCATTTTCAAGGTCTGTTGTGTCTTCTGACATATAATCCATGGTGTCATTCTTTGTTGTTCCTTGCCTCATTTGTTTGGCATCTCTGGAATCTCTTGCAAAACAGGATCTGGCAGTTGTGGTGCTTCTCATTTTAATTCCCCTCATCTCACCAAATTCTTCCAAAGGAGGGGTGAGTATTATCAATCTGTTGCTGCACACTTTGGACCTTTCTTGTATTGAATGTAAGCATGGCTCATGCAACAACAGTATAAAATTGTTGTCTTGGTTTGAGCATCAAGCTGATAGTGTTAGTAAGGTACCGCTTGGATCTGGAATTTATGATGAGTTGTGGCAAGAAAACCTACTTTTCATCCTGATGGCATTGGTTTTACAGGTAGGATTCAATGCAATAGCAGAGGCACTGGGGCTTGCAGCAGTTAAGGCTGTTGTGGCCATCACCGGCATCATTGCTGGAGGCCGCTTGGTATGCACTGTAGTTTCAGTCCAGATGGAGTGATTATGTGTGCAGCAGAGTTGGAACTATGTTCTCCGCATTTGAAGAGTAGTGCCTGTTGTATTCTCGTGTTCATTGGCTGTCTGATTTGTGAACTGGATACTTTGGAATGGCAGCTGCTTCGTCCCATTTACAAGCGCATGGCAGACAACCAGAATGCTGAGCTTTTTGCAGCGAACACACTTCTGGTGGTTCTTGCGACAAGTCTGTTGACAGCCAGGGTACTTTTGTCTAGCCCTTGTGTTTCCTTGATATACCAGAACTGTAACAAAAAGGATAGGGAAGAAAGTTCAAGTGTGGGGTTTGTTCTTTGTACACTGGTCTTGGTTTGATCGCTTTACTGCTTTTTTATATCAGTACTGAATGAATTTTTTTTGGGACAGTCGGGCTTGTCAATGGCCCTGGGAGCCTTCCTTGCAGGGTTGTTATTGGCTGAAACTGAGTTTGCACTGCAAGTGGAATCAGATATTGCTCCATACCGAGGCTTGCTCCTGGGTCTTTTCTTCATGACAGTGAGTGCCTTATGTACTTAAAGCATGGATTTTGGTTTATGCACTTAGTCACCAAGGTCAATGCCACTGCAAGAAATGCATCTGTGGGTCAAAGGTGAAGGCCTGCAAATGGACACAGACACATGAGAGTCTTCCATGAACATGAATTAAACATATTCAAAGGCCCGAGCAGTTCTTTTGATGCTGTTTCAAATGCCTATGTACATGTGTGCACTTATATTATCACTGATCAAGCCTTGTATTGTCCTCTTATATAGGTGGGAATGTCCATAGATCCGAAGCTCTTTGTTGCCAAGTTTCCCATTATTGTAGGAGCTCTTGGGCTCCTTATTGTAGGCAAGACGTTACTGGTGACTGGGGTGGGCCGCTGTTTTGGTTTATCAACTGTGGCTGCTGCAAGAGCAGGTCTTCTTCTTGCACCAGGAGGTGAATTTGCATTTGTGGCATTTGGAGATGCAGTAAACCAGGTGAGCTCTTTATCATATTTTGTATTTGATAGCTGTAGTCCAAGTTGTAGATGGTAAGCCTTGGCTGTTCTGGCAGGTTTTCTTACTTCAAAACTTCCAATATGTATAATGTTTCAACAACAGTATGCTGTTCTCAACAGGGTGAAATATTGTTCTTACAAAACTGAGTATGTAATGGTTTGACAGGGTATCATGACCACCCAATTGTCATCATTGCTCTTTCTGGTGGTAGGTCTGTCCATGGCTATTACTCCATGGCTAGCTGCTGGGGGACAACTCCTTGCATCACGTTTTGAACAGCAAGATGTGCGTAGCTTGTTGCCCGCAGAGAATGAGGTACTTCCTCCACTCATCTTCATTTTCAATGCTGTGATGAGAACAGGTGTGCAAGTATTGGAAGGTTCTCAGGGTTTTGATTTGTGCACTGTGCTGGGCAGACTGATGATCTACAAGACCATATCATTGTATGCGGGTTTGGTCGCGTTGGGCAGGTATGTGAAGAAATGTCAGTTTCTTTCTATTGTGGAGGAGTAACTTAATTTTGCAGATGTTTGGTACAGCTTTCTTTTGTTGGATAGTATTGGATTGTGGAAGCAAAGCTTTGTGAGGAAGCTGACCAGGAAGAACTCCTTGCCTTTTTGCAGATCATAGCCCAGTTGTTGTCCGAAAGATTGATACCATTTGTGGTCCTTGATGTGCGAAGGTTAGTATACTTTAGCACTGTCAAGACCTATGATGTGAATTCCTAATTGTTAATTGGACATAATGCATACATGTCAACCCACCAAATCTACAATAATAGCACTAGGGGAGGAAAAGAAATCCATCAACTACTTGATAAAAGAGCATGTGTGTTGATTTGAACAGTGAGCGAGTGAGTGTAGGGCGAGCACTTGACCTACCTGTTTACTTTGGAGATGCTGGCAGCCGAGAGGTACAATCACTAGTCTCCTATTTTCATAGAAATGATCCTTTCCACATGATGGAGGGGTGACTTGAGGTCAATATGGGCCCATGGTTGGCACTGTACTTTGCATTCAGAGTTCTTTTTGGCATGAAGAATTTGCACAAGGCTGCTATCATGGATTGTGGTTGTGATTTGTTTCAATGGGATTGGCTTCAGGTGCTTCATAAAGTGGGTGCAGAAAGAGCTGCAGCAGCCGTCTTGACTCTAGACACTCCGGGTGCAAACTACCGTACTGTGTGGGCTTTAACAAAGAACTTTCCCCATGTGAAGACATTTGTGCGTGCACATGATGTAGATCATGGTATCAACCTTGAGAAGGCTGGGGCTACAGCGGTAGGCTGCCTAAACTTCTGATTTGTGTCTTGTTGTATTGGGAACCAATACATGCTGTTCCATCCATGTGTTAGAGTTTGCTGTGAAGCACATCCTGTGTTCCTTACAACCACTGCAACTATCATAGTTACTAATGTCAGTTCCTTTACATGCTGGTTACTAATTTGGTCTATATGCCTCTGGCTACCTTTGAACATCCAGCAAATGCCAGATGTCACTTGATCAAAGAGATGTGAACTGTTGAACAATATGATCAATTTTTTCAGGTTGTCCCTGAGACTTTGGAGCCAAGCTTGCAACTTGCAGCTGCTGTTCTTGCTCAGGTACTGGTTTGCATTTCCTTGAGACTCAGTTTTAACTGCATCTTCTTTACAGTAGGGAAAAGATTGTCACGGTTTTGTAACATAGCAATGCATTCCCCAGGGATATTGTATTGTGCATCTTTTGCAAAGCCTCTACTGAAATTGTACTTCATTTTCTATTATTTCCTCAGGCTAAGTTGCCAGCTTCTGAAATAGCTGCAACAATTGATGCATTTCGCACCCATCACTTGGCTGAACTTACAGAGGTACACATCACATTCATTTGCTTCTCTTATATTGTTTCTTAAATCTTATCTTTGTGCTCTGGCCCCTTTGTAGTTTTCTTCACCTCTGTTTAGTAGAGAAGTATTGCACTTGGAAATTGCACATCTCAGGGCAGCCCAGCTTACATAAGCAGGAATGCTGCTTTTGTGTGGTGTGTATACAGCTGTCAGAGAGAAGTGGAACATCACTAGGATATGGCTTCTCTCGGATTATTGCAAAACCCAAGGTGGAAGTACACAGCACGAAACCCACAGGTGATGATGATGGAACAGCAGATAGGAGACCAGAGGGAGGCATTGTAGCTGTCCCCTGAAATTCATTCAACCGGCGATCTTTTGAGATTCAGACAAAGAGTGTCCCTCTACTCCATTGAGAAGCTGTGGTCAATCAAAGATAAGCTGCCAATTGAAATACACAGGAGACAAACACAAAGGTACATTGTGTTCAGTGATGAAATATGGGCATCTTCTAGGAAGAAAAACAAAGATCAAGAGCAAAATTCACCTGGTCAGTCAGGGCAGTTTGTGTAAGTTGAATGCATTTGTGCAATTATTCTGTCTCATTACTTTGCATTTCATACAACCTTGTAACTTCAATAAGGTTATAATGATTTGTGTAAAGAGATTTATGGACTGTTCACTACCACACAAGTCACTGAGAATTGTATCATTTTGTGCATTTTAAGTTCTTTAAGTTTTCATGAGTAGATTTGGAACAAATTTAACTGCACAAAAAAGATAATTGACTGTACACTGCTTGAAGAAATTTGACTGCACACTTGACTGTACACTGAAGAAAATGATCCTGGATGATTTGAAGTTCAATCACTATGTTTTCTCTCACAATACAAAAACTCTTTGCTGCACAACAAGAGCCAACCACCATGTTTGTGGCATGTAACAACTTTTAAAGACTGGAAACTAATTTCTACAAGTACAAAATGGGTTTTATAATGTAAAACCCAGAACCTTCCTTTTCTACACAACAAGCATCTCTCACTGAGGGTTAATTCATGTATGTCTATTTTTTGTTGATCATCTAACTCTGTGTGCAAAGCAACTCATGCTCCTATTGTACACACCAAAAGCTCAATTCAAAGAACTAAAATCCCCAATCTAGAGGCAGGCTCAAGTTCCTCTTCAAGTTCTTTCCTTCAAAAGCCACAATTTTATCAAAGCCTGTTGCAGTTGTCATCAATGGGAAGGTACCTGTGCATCATGTCCTTCATCAACCATGGCTTTGGAGAATTTGGGAGGGTTGTGAGAAGCCAACTTTATATAAACAAATTTGTACCTGAATTGTGTTGGATGCTGAGAGATTGTTATGTCTCTTTGTTTTCCAAATTTGGTAAGAACCCTGACCATGAATTTGCTTCCTCCATCAGGGATGGGTGTTTTGGGCAAAAGTAACATGGCAGTGAAGAGCTTTTGAATTCATTCACCAAGAGCCTCCTCACACAGAATGGACTGACAGTTCCTTCCTCCCTTCCCAATGACAAAGCAAATTTTTGCACACAAGACTGGTAGATTCATCATCTAGCCATCGCCAAACAAAATTTTCGCACAGAAAGAAAATTTGTACACGAAGATTTTGAAGATTCGCCTTTTAGCCATTGCCTTTGAGGTTTTTTCTCTCAAGCAAACCTTCCATGATGACCCTCTTGCGATACTCCATTGAATTGATATCAGTTTTCATCATAGAAGGACTCATTGGACTCCCTGGCATGCCAGGAACATGAAGCTTTCTTGAAGCTTCCAGTGCCCGTGTCATTGTGGTTGGAGTCATTGTAGTCACATCTTTATCTCGTCCCTGCTGCTGCTGCTGCTGCCCTCTGCTAGATGACGACCTCACTTTCTGGAGCTGTGAAAGCACCAGAAGGAAGAAAGAAGTTGCCAAAATTGCTGCTACTCGGTCCACAAGGAGAAATAGCAGAGCAATAAGAAGAAGACCGCACAGTAGCCAGCTCTCCTCTCTGCCTTCCAAAGATGAAGAAGAAGATGAATGCATTTTGGTTTCTCTCCTTTCTTCAGCAACTGTTGGTAGTCCAGCAACACTGCGCATAGTTCTGATCTTCCTTAACCCTCTTGATGATGCATCAGCCGCCACGGTTGTGAAGCTCCTCTCAACTACTACTACCTCATCAACATTTGCTGCTGCAGCTGTGGAAGACTTGTTCTTTCCATTTGGTGGGTTGGACCTCTTATAAGAAGATAGCTTTTGTCTACTTGTTTCTTCAATTGCCAAGGATTCAGAACTTGTTTTAGGTTTCCTTGAAAAAAATAATTTCTTGCCTCCTCCCTTGCATCGTGTTGGAGCTGCTGCATCATCTCCCCCCTTCCTCCCCACCCCCTCTGTTTTTCTGGAGGAGGATGGTGATGATACAGTGTTGGAATCCGAATTCTCCATCTCTAGAGATGGAGATGGAGATGAAGATGAAGATCCTGGTGCAACAATGTGCTTGTTGCCAGATGATGATAATGATGATGGTGATGGGGTGGCCAGCTGCCTTCCTGGAGAATTCATGGGAGGAGTACTACTACTCCCTCCTCCTGTTGCAACTTTGCTCAAATGGAAGGATTTCACAAACCTGGACTTGAATTTCAACGAGAGTTTGTCACTGCTGCTGCCTTTCACAGTCTTAGTAGGGGAGATGATGGGGAGTGGAGGATTGGAAGAAGATTCAATCTCAGCAGCAGCAGGAAGGATTGGCATTGCAAAGCTTGAGATCTCCTGCTGCTGCTCCTGTTGTTCCATGCTAGAGGTTTCAGCTTCATGATCCTTCTCTTGTTGTTGCTGCTGTTCTTCCTCCTCCTCCACCCTCTTCTGGAGAGCGGCAGACGAAGCGAAGAAGGTGAGACGCTTGGGAAGAGGAGGAAGAGGCGGGCGCTGCACAGAAAGGTAAGAATGCAGATGGGTGAGGACATAGCTTGCCATGGCAGAGAACATGAACCTGGCGTAAAGCTTCCCATTGCGCCATCTACGGATAATGATGCTGAAGCTCATGGCATCCGCAACACGCTTCCCCCACTCTGCTCTCTTGGATGCGAAGAAAGCTCCCACGGCTACTAGCACTGCAACCGCGGCCTTGGAAGCAGCAGCCTTGTCTCGCAGCAGCACACACGGTCCCCTCAATCCCAATGATCCTCCCGTCCTCCCCCCCATTCTTCTCGCCGTCTTGATTGTCCTTTTCATCATCTTCAATGGCGGCACCAGCTCTGCTACAATCTCAGAAGTTATTACTCCCCCTGAATCAGCTTGTTCCCGAGGCGCAACAACAACACTAGATTCATGTGCACACTCTTGCTGTTGAATCATCCTCCCCTCCTGCTGCTGCTGCTGCTGCTGCTGTCCTTCTTGTTTTGCACCTTCTTCTTCCGTTTTTTGCGCAACTTGGAGGAAGACTTCGTTCCTGGTGGCAGCATCGGGAGCTTTGGAGAGGAGGAGCTGCTGTTCGGTGATTCTGCTGCTGCGCTTGGTGGCTGTTGTTCTGGTGGAGAGAGTAGAGGCAGTCCATTCCTGCGCAGACTTGGACAAGCTTCGAACTGCGGAGACGGACATAGCTGTTTTGTCCACCATCGCCAGTCGCTTGGCTTGAAGCTCCTCCACCAGAATGGCAAATCTGTCCAGCCCCGTGGATGCATATGGATTCTCTTTTCTCCTCTTCTTTTTCCCCCCGCCACTCTCCTTCTTCACGCGTCTCCGCAGACGCGGCCACAAGGAGGAGGAGGAGGACGACGACGACGACGACGACGACATCAAAGCTCCAAAACCTCCCTCAAAGAACAACTCTCTGAAAGAAAAACTCTGCAAAAAAAAACCTCCAAATTGTTTTCGAAAACAAACCCGACCGAGAAGAAGAAGGGGAGAAATGGAAAGAAAGAAATCCCGGAAGAAGAAAAAACCCCCACCATCAAAAGACCACCTACCCGCAAGCAAAAAACACGACACGAAGTGAGACGACCTACATGAGCGCTGCTGCTATATACTTCAAAAAACAAATTTTGAAAAAAAAAGGGAACTCAAGATGAGATTTTGATCAGGCGATTGATTGCAACAAGTAGCGCAGTGTCCAGCAACAAATTCAAAGAAAAAAAAACACGCTGAGCGTTTATGCCAACCATCTTTCGTTGCTCCTCCTCCGCGTAGGAACCGCGGAAAAGGTCGAAGGAAGAAGCTCAAGCACCGCGCGCGTTCTTTCTTGCGACGAGCGTTGCAACAAAGACCCGACGGGACTGGACTGGACTGGACTGGACTGGACTGAGTTCTTGCCAGAAGAAGAAGGAAGAAAGAAACAACACTTTTATGGTCATTTATTTGTCCTATTGTTGGTCAATTAGCAAAAGGCCACTTTGGGTGAGCCCTAATAAATCTCCCAAACCCCCCTCCCACCCATATCACAAAACCCAACAAATGGATGAAAATGGATTCTGATGAATGTAGAACATCCACTTGGGTCACCAGTCCAAGGGTGACTTAACAAAGATGGACATGCCAGAAGAAGAAAGAAAGAACACTTTTTTGGTCATTTATTTGTCCTGTTCTTGGTCAATATATATATAGCAAAAAGCCACTTTGGGTGAACCCAAAATGATCTCCCAAACCCACTGACACAAAACCCAACAACCCAACAAATGGATGAAAATGAATGTTAAACATCCACTTGGGTCACACAACTTCCAGCAGTGTTTTTCTTCCAACAAATCTTGTCGTTTTTTCTTTGAAAAAAATATTGGAAAAATATTGGAAATTTTGATTTATATAGTGTAAATTGGAGTGATTTTTCTTTTTTGGGGGGGGGGGTGAAAATTCGCCAATTTTTTTGATATCACAAATTTTTTAAAAATAAAATCCCTGGGACTCACAAAGGAGAAGGCAACAACCTCCAACAACAAATGTAGTTAGTAGCAAATTCAGGATGAAATTCTAATGAATTTGAATGGACCAATTCTCATGTGGATGAAATGAAAATTAAAACATCCCACTTGATAAACTTCTTTTTCAATTTTATGATATTTAAAAATTGGAAAATTTTCCAAAAAACATAAAGAAGCAAAATTAGTCAAATTTACCCTAGAAAAACACATATTGTGGAAAAAACAACAAAATTTGTCCAAAACAAAAAAAAAACTACCCCAACCCCACATACACACAAAAACAACAAGAAATGAGTTGATAATTAGTTTAAGGTTGATTGGGGGGGGGGGGGGGCGGGGGAGGATATGTTAATTGGATTTTTTTAATTTATTCTAGTGGGAATAGAGTTGTAGATAAATTACATACAAATCTTAATTTGTTTTAATTCACCCATCACCAAACCCTGAACTCCCTTACCCCATATCTTCCTCATTCTTTTACTGAATTGAACAATTTTTGCTGCATTGAAAGTGCTAGGTGGAGGATTACAAATATTCTTGAGGCTTCAGAAGCAGAGAAACAATGTGTGAGGATTCAACCTCCTTTGAGTTTTTAAGTGTTTGCTTACCAGTGTATCTACCCTACCATTGTGAGATTTTTTTTAAAGCTTTGATAGCAGCCTGGTCCAGTACTCTTATTAGACATCAAGGCTGAATTTAGGCTGGTATGTGACAGGTTTATAGTTTATCCTGTAGTTTCTTCACCATTTCCACAGTAATTAAATTATTTTCAATAAACGTCATCTTTTCTCAAAATCGGCTGCTCTCAATGTCAAAAGTTCTAGAAATTTGTTTGACATTGTTATTGACTACCTGCCCTAAAGCTTGGTGATAGTGTGTCATGCCTAAGTCATCCAAGATTACTTGGCTTTTTTTTCCCCACCTCAACTGTTGGAATTTCAAGAAATTTTCATTTTTGCTGCCAAAGTTTTAAAATGAAAACAAAACCATCAAGAAGATGCCGGAATGACAAAGGTGTTCCGATATTTGGTATTGAGACCAATATAGCCCTGATCTCAAATTACCTCTCAATTCCATTCAAGACAAACGAGTGTGACCCCGTGCCTAATGCACAGGTGTGTGCCACCTAGGATGCCACCTAGGTGATTAAGTTACCCACTTACCTTGGGGTTAGACCCCTCTGTGGAGTCCAGCAAAATCTGGCATGGGGCCTTCTGCTTCACAGAATGGACCATTTTGAAGGAGTGAAATGCCTTGTGGCCATGGAAA
>Ga0116227_10014655_pt1 | contig 11867 bp, 11 predicted proteins | sample S1TSphgellanicum_FD_89693 | JGI IMG/M metagenome (GOLD analysis project Ga0116227, IMG submission 89693) | Host-associated microbial communities from peat moss isolated from Minnesota, USA - S1T2_Fb - Sphagnum magellanicum MG | ecosystem: Host-associated > Plants > Peat moss > Unclassified... | reverse complement strand
GTCGTCGAAATCGTAGGCGCCGCACCTCAAGATGATCGAGATCGCGTGGACGATCGAGATCGCGTGGACGATCGAGATCGCGTGGACGATCGAGATCGCGTGGACGATCGAGATCGCTTGGACGATCGAGATCGCTTGGACGATCGAGAACTCCGCTAATCGAGATCTCCGCTAAATGATCGAGATCGTCTCTTTGGGTCGGGGCCGGGCCGCAAGGGCACGCTCGAGCGCGGCGGCCAGGTGATCGGTGATCGGGTCGTCGATCTCTTCGATCCGCCCGGTATCGGCCAAATGCATTATGGCGGGGTCGATCGGAATTCGCGCCAAGACCGGCGCTTGCGCGAGTGCGGCGACTTGATCCGCGTACGACGGCCCGAAGATATCGTAGCGCTTTCCCGTATCCGGCGCGACGAAGTACGACATGTTCTCGATCACGCCCAGGACCGGTTTCTTCAGCTGGTGCACCAGGTTGGCGGCCTTGCGAACGATCATCGTCGCTAAGGCCTGGGGCATCGTCACCAGGACCACGCCGTCGATCGACAGCGATTGCAGGACGGTCAGCGGCGCATCGGACGTTCCCGGCGGCAAGTCGATCAGCATCACGTCCAGGTCGCTCCAGAGCGTCTGCTCGTAGAACTGGCGGATGACGCCGGAGAGGATCGGCCCGCGCCAGATCATCGCCGTGTCCTCTTCGGCGGTCAGCAGGTTAGCGCTGACGACCTCGATCGCCGAACGGGTCTTCGCCGGAACGAACAGGGGCCGCGGTTGGGCTGAAGCGTCGTTCGGGTCCTTCTCCATGCCGAGCGGTGTCCGCAGCCCGAAGAGGCGCGGGATCGAGGGCCCGGTAATGTCGGCGTCGAGGATTCCGACCCGCTTCCCAGCCCGCCGCAGGCCGACGGCCAGCAGCGCGGTCGTCAGCGACTTCCCGACGCCGCCCTTGCCCGACATGACCGGAACGACGGCTTTGAACGTTCCGCGTCGCGCGAAAGCGCCGGGAGCGCCCGGGACGGCCCCGGGGGGCTTGCGGTCCTCGTTCATGATCGTGGGCACGCGGCCCGAGAGCCGAGCCTGGTTCAGCGCGGCCACGATCGGCTCGACGCGCAGCCCGTGAGCTTTTGCGCCGGCTTCGAGCGTCTCATACTTGCTGACGCCACAACCGGAGCATTGGAGACCGAAGGCGGCCAGCACGTCCGGCGCGATCGGCAGCTCGGCGACGAGAGCTCGAATATTGGTCGACGGAACGATCGTCATGGGCGGTATGACGCGCAGGCTACAACTTTCATGGTGCGATCTCTATAGAATAAGACTGGGTACCCAACGGTTCCACTTTACACGGGGGGACACGTCCCCCCGATCCCCCCGCCCTTCGACAGGCTCAGGGTGACATCGATCAAGCGAACCTATTGTCCGATCACCCTGGCCTGACGTGCCAACCACTGTCACCCTGAGCCTGTCGAAGGGTGAGCCTGTCGAAGGGTGAGCCTGTCGAAGGGGTCCACGAGCAAACCACCTTAGCGTGGCGCCACGCACCAGCCAAACAAAGCCCCGAATCCCCTGCGACGTTGCCCGCTCGCTCTGTGTTGGGAGTCACGGTGGGTCCGGCGCAGACTACGTACGCTTACCGCACCCCGGCCTAGGCCCGGTGCACGAAGGAGAACGATGGCGGCTTCCGCATCGCTAAACATCCCCATATCGGTGACGACGCCCGCCCAGGCGTTCGATGCGCAGAAAATCTTCACCAGTACTCCCGGGACGGAGGACATCGTAATCGACGCTGCCGGCGGTAAAGCAACGTTGGGTTTTCAATTTCCCGGGAACATCGACACGCTTGTCGGCCGTCTGAGCAGGCGCGGCCTGTTGGCGTCCAAGACCGTTTCGCTGTCCGTACCCGTCCAAAATATCAGTGGCCGGACGATCGATTCCGCCACCTTGCTGGCGCACCTGAACCACTCGCCGGTCATTTCCGGGGCGGCCTACGACGGCCACCACATCACGGCGACCATCCTGGCCGCGACCAACGCGTTCCGTTTCGTTTACGAGGAGATCATTATCAGTGGCCTGATGCCGCTCGACCACGCCACCGTCGCGGGCCCCCAGGAGTTTGTGCTCTGATCGCAACCGCCCAACCGGATGTTTTGATCGTCGGCGCGGGCCCCGCGGGGCTGGCGGCGGCGAAATACCTGGCCGACGCCGGAAAGACGGCACTGGTCCTCGAGAAACGGCAGATCGCGGGCGGCAAACTGTCGTCGTGGCGGGATCGCGACGGCGACTGGCTGGAGAGCGGGTTGCATTCGTTCTTCGGCGGCTACGCGGACCTTCAGGCCCTGCTCGCCGACGTCGGCATCTCGCACAACGTCCTCTGGCAGCCGCATACGCTGACCTGGGGCTTCCCGCCGGGCTTTTCCCCGCGCTGGCAAGGCCAAGACCCCGTTTTCGAGGAGTTCCACTTCGTCGATCTGCCGGCTCCGCTCAACGGCGTCGGCGCGGTGCTCAACGGCAAGTACGTCTTCAATACGCTCGAGAAGCTGCTCTTCGCGAAGGGTACGCTGCCCGTGCTGCTGGGCGACCACGATTATGCCGAGCGGCAGGACGACCTCACGTACGTCGAGTGGCACCGCAAGCGCGGCATGAGCGAACACATGCTGCGGACCTTCTTCGCGCCGATGTCGCTCGCGCTCAACTTCACGCCGATCGACAAGATCTCGGCCGAGGCGATGCTGCGCGTGATGGCCTATTTCGCCTCGAGCAAGAACGCAAGCCGGGCGGGCTTTCTCAACGGGCCGCCTTCGGAGGCGTTCGTCGAACCGTTGGTCGAGCACGTGCGCGGGCGCGGCCAGGACGTCGTGATGAGCGCGGGCGTCGGGGAGCTGATCTTCGACGGGGACCGCATCGCCGGCGCGCGGACGCTCGACGGCCGCGAGTACCGCGCGGAGGTGACGATCCTGGCGGTTCCGGTCCACAACGCCGCCGAGCTGTTGCCGGCCGACATGCTGCGCGACCCGCTGGTCAGCGGCGTCGGCAAGCTGAAGTCGAGTCCGATCATCAACGCGCACCTCTGGTTCGATCGCAAGATTTCGAAGCTTTCGAACCTGATCTTCGCGCCGGGGACGATCTTGCCGGTCCATGCCGACTTGGGTCAAGCATCGCCCGGCTACGAGTGGCCCGACCGGTCATTCGTCGAGGTGTGCGTCGCGCCGGCCGACGACTTGATCAAGCAGGACGACGAAACCGTGATCGATCGGGTCATGACCGACATGGGCCGTTTGTATCCGCTCGCGACCCGCGAGCATCTCGTCAAGGCAAAACTGGTCCGCATCCCAAAGAGTGTCTACCGAGCCGCGCCCGGCGCGGAACGGTTACGCCCGGGAGCGAGAACGCCCGTGCCGAACCTGTTCTTGGCGGGTTGCTATACCAATCATCGTTTTCCCGCGAGCATCGAAGGTGCGGTGCGTAGCGCGAAGGCCGCCGTGGAGGGAGCCCTGGAGCAGATCGGTGTTCGAGCGTAACGCCGAGTTCGGAATCGCAGCGACGGACGGTCCGGCCATTGCGCCGGACCTGCGCGCGGCGTACCAGACGTGTCGTGAGATCACGCGCATCGCCTCGAAGACGTTCTTCTTGGCGTCGCTGTTCTTATCACCCGAGAAGCGCCGCGCGGTCTGGGCCGTCTACGCGTTCTGCCGCACGGCGGACGACGTGGTCGACCGCACGGCGCCCGCCGGCGACCGGCTGGCGGCGATCGAGGAGCTCGAGCGTAAGCTGATCGCGGCGTCGAGCGGCCACGCGAGCGAAGCGATCTTCATCGCGTATGCCGACGCCGCGCAGCGCTACTCGATCCCGCTCGATCCGGCGCTCGCGCTGCTGCGCGGCGCGCGCATGGACGTCACGGTCCGGCGCTACGCGACGTACGAGGAGCTGTGCGAATACTGCTACCTGGTGGCCTCGACCGTCGGTCTGCTGGTTTCGCCTATCCTCGGCTACGCCTCGCCCGAAGCCTTGGATTTCGGCATCACCCTCGGCCGCGCGATGCAGTTGACCAACATTCTGCGCGATGTGGGCGAGGACGCGTTGATGGGCCGGATCTACCTGCCGGCCGAAGACCTGGAACGCTTCGGTTACGACGAGCGCAACGTCTTCGCACAGACCGTCGACGACAATTTCGTCGAACTGATGCGCTTCGAGATCGATCGCGTGCGCGCGCTGTACGCCGAGGCCGAACCGGGCATCGAATTGCTCGCGCCGGAGAGCCGCTACACCGTTCGGCTCGCGCTCTCGCTCTACCGGCGGATCCTCGGCGCGATCGAACTCAACGGCTACAACGTGTTCACGCGGCGCGCCTACGTGCCGCTGCGGAGCAAAATCGTCACCGCCCTGGGCGTCGCGCTGGTTCGCTAGTTCGTCGCGGTCGCCGTGTGCGTCGCGGTCGCCGCGTGCGCCGCGAGCGCGGTGTGCGCCGCGTGCCAGAGGCGCGGGCGTTCGTAGGCATCCCAGAGTGCGGCGTACTCGCCTTCGCGAGCGCGCAACTCATCGTGCGTTCCGCTCTCGGCGATCGTGCGGTTCGCGATGACCAGGATCTCCGGCGCATCGCGAACGGTCGCTAGCCGGTGAGTGATCAGGACGACGGTTTTCGTCTGCGCGAGCGCCTCGATGGCGCGGTGGACCGCGCTCTCGGCGTCGGGATCGAGGCTCGCGGTGCACTCGTCGAAGACGACGATCGGGGCGTCGGAGAGTAGCGCGCGCGCGATGGCGATTCGCTGACGCTCGCCGAGCGAAAATGCCGTGCCGCCCGCGCGCACCGGCGCGTGGATGCCGTCGGGCAGGCGCGCGAGGAATTCGTGGCACTCGGCAGTGCGCGCGGCGGCGCGGATTTCGGCTTCGCTCGCGCCGGGGCGGCCGGCGGCGATGTTCTCTGCTACCGTGCCGTCGGTCAGGGCCGTGTCCTGGAAGACGAGCGTGACGGCGCGCGCGCGAGCGGCCCGTGAAAGCGTTCGAAGGTCGACGCCGCCGATCGTGACGTGCCCCGCGGCTGCGGGCCGCAAGCCGGCCAGCAGCGCCGCGAGCGCCGACTTTCCCGCGCCGGAGCGGCCGACGATCGCCGTGATGCCGCGCTCGGCGAAGCGATGCGTGATCCCCTCGAGCACGGGTCGCGAGTCGAAGGCGAAGCCGACGCCCTCGAGGGCTAAGGTCGACGACGCGGTGCCTACAGGCAGTGCGTCGCTGCCCGACGGCACCGCCGCGGCCAGCGCCAGCACGCGTTCGACGTCGACCACGTTGGCGCGGGCGTCGGTGAGCCGCAGCGCGCCGTCGACCACGTCGAACAGCGTCGCGAAGTAGCCGAGCGTCAGCGTCAGCGCGAGCACGTACCCCTGCGGCGATGAGCCCGCGATGCCGAAGCTCGTGCCGGCGATCAGCGTGATCGCGAAGCCGAAATCGATCCAGAAGAGCGCGATCGTCCCGAAGGAGATCGGCGCGATCGTCGTTTCGAACGCCGAGAGGTTGAGCTCGTCGAGCGCCCAGGCCAAGCGCCGCGTTCGCTCGGCCGTCCAGCCGAAGGCACGCAGCAGCGGGACGGATTCGACGTATTCGAAGAAGCGCGACGAACCTTCGGCGCGGGCCCGGGCGAAAACGGGCGTGGCCCGCGCGCTGATGCCGCGCGATTGCCGGAGATAGACGACCGTGACCGGCAGGAACACGAGGGCCACTAGCGCGATGCGCCAGTCCAGCGCCGCGACGACCACCAGCGACGCGCCGGCAGCGAGCGCGCCGCGGAAGAGCTGGTCGTACGCGCCGGCCAGCGCTTCGCCGGCCTCGTCGAGACCGGTCGTCAGCAGCGCGACGGCGCGGCCGGCGTCCAGGCTCGCGAGTTGCGCGGCCGGCACGTCGCGTAGCCGCTCGATCGTGGTCGTCCGCAGCCGTTCCGCGCGCGCGGCGAGCTTGGCGCGGACGACGCGCGCGGCGGCGGCGGACAGGACGAGCTGCAGCAGCAGCGTTCCGGCGACCGCCAGCCCCAGCGTGCGCAACTCGGAGGTCGACGTCGCGCTCGCGAGCGCCCGGCGGATCGCGACGGCGACCGCGCCGAGCGGCACGGCAGTCAGCAGCGCGGCGACGCCCGCACAGGCCGCGGCACCCCACAGCCCGGGGTCCCGGACAGCCAATTGGCGCGAGGCGATCACGTCGCAACGCCTTCCGCGGCGGGGGTAACGGATGTGGAGGAAGCGGTCACTGCGGCTGACGTTGCCGATGCCGCCGACGCTGCCGACGCTGCCGATGTTGCGGGTACGGTGGGCGCGACATCGGATCCGCGGTAGGCTCGCCACATCGCGGCGTAGGTCGGGCTCGTGCCCAGCAGTTCGGCGTGGCCACCCTGTGCCTCGACGCGGCCCGAATGGTCGAGCACCACGATGCGGTCGGCGTCGACGACGGTCGAGAGCCGGTGGGCGACCAGGAGCACCGTTTTGCCGGAGAGGAGCGGTGCGAGCGCCGCGGTGATCTCGGCTTCGGTCGCGGGGTCCATCGACGCCGTCGGTTCGTCGAGGATCACGATCGGTGCTTCCTTCAAGAATGCGCGCGCGATCTGCAGGCGCTGCCGCTCGCCGCGCGAGAGCCGCAGGCCGCGGTCGCCGATCACGGTGTCGTAACCGTACGGCATCGCGCTGATGAAATCGTGGGCTCCGGCTGCCTTGGCCGCCGCGATCAACTCGGCCTCACTCGCTTCGGGCCGGCCCAGCCGCAGGTTCACGGCGACGGTATCGTCGAGCAGCGAAACGTCTTGGAAGACGCACGTGATGCCCCGCATCAGCGCATCGAGGGCCACTTCGCGAACGTCGACCCCGCCGATTTCGACCGCGCCGCGGTCGACGTCCCAGAACCGCGCGGCGAGCCGGGTCAGCGTCGTTTTCCCGCTGCCGGACGGTCCGACGATCGCGGTCACTGCTCCGGCCGGCGCGGTCACGTCGACTCCCCGCAGTACGTCGCCACGGCCCGCGGTGGTTCCCGGATAGGCGAAGGTCACGTCCCGGAAACGCACGTCCGCGCGCTCGGGAAAGCCGGCCGCGCCGCCCACGACCGGCGGCTGGGCCAGCAGGCCCGCGATCCGCGCCCAGGCAGCGCGCGCGCCGGCGCTGGCCGCGCCCGTTCCGAAGGCGACGACCCACGCGCTGGTCGAGCGTAAGCCCAGCGCCGCGAACAGCATCAGCAGCGACGGCGCCGCGTGCGGACCGCCCAGCGCCAGCGCCGTCAGCACGAGCAGCGCGCCGAACGTGCCGGCCAGGACTCGCCGGACCGCGGCCTGCACGGCGACGGCGGAGTCGCGTCGCTCGGTCGCGACCCGGTAGGCCCGCGCGAGGCCGGGAACTGCTCGTGTGGAAGCCCCGGCGTCGGGAAGCGAACGATCGAGTTCGGTCGCGCGCGCCGCCGCGAAGATCGCGGCGCCCAGCGCCTCGCGCGCCGTCCGTTCGCCTTCGCGATCCTTTCGCCGCAGGCCGGCGAGCGCCGCCAGCGCCAAGCCGCCCACGGTCGCAGCGAGGGCGATCAGCGACACGGTCCGGTCGCGCACCAATAGGACGAGCCACGCAGTCAGCAGCACGCCGTACGCCGCCGTCAGCTGCGGCAGACGTTCCGAGCAGAACGTGGCGACCGTGTCGACGTCGCCGAGCAGGACGGCTTCGAAGGCGCCGGGTCGCGCCTCGGCCAGCGTGCCCAGCGGCAGGTTTCCGAGCGTGGTCGCGGCGGCGGCCCGCAGGTCGCGGCCCACCAGCATCGATGCCGCGCCGGCGGAAACCCGCGAGAGAATCGAGAGTCCCAAGCGGACGGAGACCGAGGCGATCGCGGTAAACACCAGCTGCATCACGGTCAAACCGCCGGGATCGAAGTGGTCGAAGTAGACGGCCGCGATCAAGGCCGCGGCGAGCGCCGGCACCGTCGCGGCGGCACCGGAAAACAACCCCGCCAACGTCGAGAAGGCCAGCAGCGCTCGCGCGCGCGGTGAAATCACGTCCAGGTCTTGTACAGAAACGGCGAGATCTCCGTATCGGCCTCGGCGCGCCACAGTTCTTCCGCGGCCCGCTGAGCAAGTGTGCGCGCCCCTGGCCGGCGCTCCGCGATCTCGGCTGCGATTCGTCGCAGATTAGCCGGGCCTTCGGCAAGCGCGGCGTAATCGCGCGCGCGTTCGCGGGCGTCGCGGAGTTTGAGGAGATGCATGGCACGCGCATCGGGCGGCATCTTCGGACGCCGCAAGAATTCGATCTCCACGGCGTTACGCCAATTCAAAAGCGCGGTGCGCAGCGGACGGGAAATTCCAGGAACGTTGCGCAGCGTTTCGCGCGAGATCTGCGCGACGCCGGCGATTCCCTGGCCCGCGAGAAAGACGCGCGTCCGCTCGTCGACGAGCCGGTGCGTCCGCAAGGTCCGGGTGGCGGCGAAGCGTTCCCATTCAAGCGCGTTGCGCCGGCGCTGCAGCAGCGCGACCTCGGCATCGTGGCGCGTTTTGCCCGAGAGCAGGCGCGCTCGTAGCTTCGCCAGCCGGCTCGTCTCTTCGAAAAAGCGCGAGCAGCGCGCCTCGCGTTCCCACTCGCGCGCGGCGACCGCGTAGGCGGCGCGGGCCGCGGCGGCGCGGCGCCACGCCTGGGCGACCGCGCTGCGCGCGTCCGGCCGGAACGCGACGCCGAGCCCGAGCGTGCCCGCCAGAAAAAGCAGCGCGAGCAGCGGTAGCTTCGCGACGAGCGCGGCAGTGATACAGAGCGCGCCGGCGGCGCCGCCGGTCGCGTACGCCGCGACGCGCGCCTTCGTCCACAGCCGAAGCGGCGTCGCGCGGCGCGCTTCGACGGGCGTCAATCGCGAGTCGAGCGGCGCCGGCGGGCGCGCGGCCGCGATCTCGCTCCAAATGCGCGCGACCTCTTCATCGCTGCAGCGCTGCCAGATCGATTCGTCGACCCCGTAGGAGCGCGCGCGGTCGCCGGGCAGGCTAAAGTAGTGCAGCCCCGAGCGGTCGAGCGCGCACCATGGACAGGGCGCGCCGCGCAGATGGCGATGCGCGGCGTTGCTCGCGCAGCGGACGGTCCGGGTTTCGATGTCTTCGAGGGCCCGGCACCACACGTCCGCCGATGGGCGCTCGAGCGGTTTGCCGAGAAAAGCGCGCGTGAAGAGCGCCGCGATTTCCGGCGTCACCGCGCTCAAGGTCGGGCTGCCCGGCGGCGGGCGCAGCCCGCGGCGCCGCGCCTGCGGATGATAGAAGAAGCGCCGCGCGGCCACGTTGGCGCCGATGGCCCCCGTTCCGTCGAGGCCGGGCGGCAGTACGCCCGAAAACGGATGTTTCCCGACAAAAAGCAGCTGGAACAGCATGACCGCGAGGCCGAAGAGGTCGTGCTGCGGCAGCCGTTCGACGGCCGCGAAGTCGGCGGTCTGCAGCTCCGGCGGTTGATAGTCCGGCACGCCCACGTTGCAGCGGTAGAGCGCACCGCCCGCGCGCACTTGAAAGCTGTCGCAATCGATCAGGCGCGCGGTCGAATCCGCGCAGACGACCACATTATTGGAATTGACGTCGCCGACGACGACGCCGCGCTCGTGGAGCACGGAGAACGCCCGCGCCAAGTTGACGGCGGTGTGGATCAAGAACTTCCAGTGCGCGCGCGGGAAGAGCTCCTGGCGGCTGCGCGGTCCGAGCAGTTCGTGCAGCGGATGTTGCGCCGCGAGCAACGGCATCGTGAACCCGACCGCGCGGGCGCCGTCGTGGATGAGGCCCGTCGGCCAGGCGGCCACGGTTCGCAGCTTCTCGTCGGAGGCCCGGACCATCGCGGAGAGCTTCGCGAGCTGTTCGGCGGACATCGGGCGGGTGTAGATTTTGGCGACGGCGTCGGGCCGCTCGAGTATCCGGTAGACCGTCCCTTCGCCGCCGTCGCCGACGCGCGCGCCCAGGGTCGCGCGAGCGCCGGCGGAGTCGCGCAGCGCCGTCACGCGGCCGCGGCCGTGCGGCAACCAACGACCAGCGCCTTGTCGTCGTCCGTGCGCTGGTTGACGGCTTCCGAATCAAGATAAGCGGCCAGCGACCGGGCCAGTTCCTCGGGGGAGGCCGGACTCTCACGCACGGTGCGCACGAGCGGGCCGAAGAACGGTTCGAAGGCCGTGCGCGACGAGCGTTCCAACGCCAGCTGCTGCAGGCCGTCGGAGAACGCGATCACGTCGGCCACGCCGTCGAAGCGCCGAATCGCCACCCGTTCCGCCACGGTATCGTCCGTGAGGAAGTAGGTCTGGTTGGCGTACTCGCCGCCTTCGGGCCAGAGCGCGACTTCGAACGGCCCGCCGGCGGCTTCGCGCACGACGACCGCGCCGTCGCCGACCGACGCGCACAGCGTCTGGTGGTCGCTCGCGACGGCGAGCAGCGCCGTCGCCGAAAAGTCCCGCAGGTCGGCGTCGGAGTCGCCGGCATGCGCGCGCAATTCGTCGCGCAGCCGCAGAAACCACGTCCGCACGTCGTCGTCGGAGACGGCGTCGAGGTCGCTCGACGCCGCGAGCGCGTCGCCGACGAGGACCGGCAGCCGGTCGCACACGAGCGTCGCGCCGCGCTCGGCGAAGGCCGCCGACCCGGCGCCGTCGGAGACGACGCATACGAAGACTTGGGCGCCGTCCGGACACGCCAAGACCGAGCCGGCGCAACGGTCCTGACACGGGGTATCCGAGCGGACGTGCGAGGTTCCCACGGCGATCGCGCTCACGTAGCGCCAGCTCATGCCTGGGTCGTCGTCCAGCCGGGCGGATCGAGGGCGATCGTTTGGCCGATGACGGAATGCGACACGGTCCGCATCGACTTGGACAACCACACGAAAAGGTCCCGGAAGCGGAGCCCGTCGAGTTTGACCGGCGGGCGGCTCGGCGGCGAGATCTCGGCGAGCTTGTTCATGTTGGCTTCCCCGACGCCCACGCCATAGAAGGAGAACGCGCCCCGCTCCTCGCCCTCGCGAACGCTCTTGGCCGCGGTCTGGTACTCGTCGGTCGGTTCGCCGTCCGTGATCAGGAAGACCCAGGGCCGATAGTAGGCGATCCCGTTGGTCCGGTACGTTTCCTTGCGCGCGGTCAGGCGCGACAGCGCGTCCCAGATGGCCGCGCCCATCGGCGTCAAGCCGCCGGCCCGCAAGTCGGGCGGCGAGAAATTGGCCGCGTCGGTGAAGTCCGCGACCAACTGCGGCGCGTCGCCGAAGGTGAGGACCGCCACGTCGACGCGTTTGGCTGCGAGCGGGTCGCTCAGCAGTTCGTCCTTGAACGAGCGCAAGCCGAGGTTGAGCGCCGCGATCGGCGCACCTTGCATCGAGCCGGAGGTGTCGAGCACCAGGAGGCAGGCGCAACGAGGTTCGGGGTTCTCGGCGAACTCGATCGTCTCGAATCCGCCCGCTGGGGTCACGGAGCCCTCTTCAAAGGGAGTCTGCGCGTTCTGGTTCATGGTCATCGTATCCGTCAGAAACTCGTGTTACTGGGTAGACGGCGGCCACCTGGGATGAGTCGCGTCCACAGCGAACGACGGCACCAGATTAGCCTGGTGCCGCCGATGCGAGATTTCCGGTGGGCGAACCGAAAGCTACTTGGTAGCCGAGACCGCCGGGCCGAAGACGGTTTCCCATTTGGCGTGCCCGGCCGGGTTTCCGAGCACGGCCGCGTGGATTATCACCATCGCGAGCACGCCGGAGAAAGCATAGCCGAACACGGCCGCCTTGAAATCGTGGATGTTGTCGCGGTACTTGGGTCCGCCGGTTCTCCCGCCGCTGAATGGATCGTACGACATGCTTGTGACTCTCTCTCTGCCAGTGCTACTTGTAGAAGGTCAGGTACGCGAAGTGGATGATCGCGGCAATGACGAGGAAGAGCCACGAGCCCTGGACGAC
>Ga0116227_10014654_pt1 | contig 11867 bp, 6 predicted proteins | sample S1TSphgellanicum_FD_89693 | JGI IMG/M metagenome (GOLD analysis project Ga0116227, IMG submission 89693) | Host-associated microbial communities from peat moss isolated from Minnesota, USA - S1T2_Fb - Sphagnum magellanicum MG | ecosystem: Host-associated > Plants > Peat moss > Unclassified... | reverse complement strand
TTGTTAATTCATGCCTTTAATTATTATTATGCATTTTTACGCATGTTTTGTATGGGAATGTTAGGATTAACACCATAAGGAAAATAGTGGACAATTTTGGTGGGAATTCCCAGTTTTGGTTCAAACATATGTGTCATCATGTGATATCATGGAACCGTAAACCTATCAATTAGTTTCCCAAAACCCTAGTCTACAATAAAACCTTTGGCTAGTTTAACATTTTCCAAAGCTTTATAACTTATAGAGCATGTACATAGTCTCATATCTTTGCATTCTATTTGGCCACACTATAATGTTGCTTATAGATTGCATTTATAGTGACTTATTATGGCAATGGGTGCAGATTTAATCCTTTGGATGCTTCAAACAATTCCTAGCAATGTTATGTTTACTTATAATTTAACACAATTTGGGGAGTTTTTTGTGGCAAGTATTCTATCAATTAGGGTAGCTGGAAAGAGCAACATGATAGAATCAGAAGAGTAGTTTGAAGGCTTGTTAAGGTACTATGTCAAAATGAATGCAGGGCAATTTGTAGAATATTGGGTGACCTTCGAACTCTACCATGAATTGTTGGAGTAGACCTAGGTTATTTGAATTCATCCACTACAGGAAAACAAGGATCGCCCTGACTTCCAATGAATATATTGTGGGGGTGAATGATCCAATAAGTTAAGGTTGTTTGACCATAGGTTTAAAAGGTGTGAACTTGGTCTGATTCAACCAAATACAAAAAACAAAATCCCTCTTCTAGTCTTCCCTAACCTAGGTTCAGCCCAAATGTCTAAGCTCATGAAACAAACAATGGAAAGTAATAATGATTGTTCACTACCTTTCAAGCTATGGACACAATTAGAAGTTGATGCAAAACAAAATTTAAATAAAGGCTCCCCTAGAAATGGAGACCATGTGGATGTTTGGGTGTGCAGCTTCAAAACTCTCAAGGGTTTTTTTCTAAAGCCTATCTATAACGAAAACAATTGGAAACCACAAGTAACAAATTCAGGCTCAAGGGCAGTTGGATCAACTATTAGGCTACAATTGGCAACAAAATAAAGTGTGGTAGATTTGCAAGGATCCAAGGGTGTTGCACCAAAAACAAGGTTCAAATTGAAACCACAAAGGGCTATTGGGCGACATAAAGGTGCACAACCAACCTTTATGCAAGTTGTGCCATCAAATCCGTTATCAGAAGACGAAGATGAATTTGATTACATTATGGGAACCACCACAAATGCTATGATACAAAAACATGTTATTCCTGGTCTTGACCAAGGGGGGCTAGGTGAGAATTGGCATACACAAAAACAACACCCCCATAACCCAAACCCCCAAGTAGGTCAATTTGGGCTTGACAAGGGACCAACAACACTTACTACAATTGATATTTTGATAGAGTCACCTTCCAATAAGAGGCCTAGGATTACTCCAAAGGGTAAAAAACCTTTTCAACCCCTACTCGTAAGTCCAATTCACTCCCATGATGGAATTCATTTGGGGGAGCTAAGGAGTGCTAATGAATTTGAAAAGGTCCAGGTGGTTTGCTATTAGTAGTCCCCTACCGATTTGATGTCCCAGTTTCAGTTTTATGGGTGGGGTTGCAAAAGCATACATAACTAAGTGAAAAATATTTTAGCAGGGCCATATATTGAGCACTGCTGGACATGCTCCAAAAGAGCACTAGGCCGAAGAAACTAAACTACATTCACATAGCAAAAACCCAAAGATTACAAGTACATGCAAAGTAATGAAAGTTCATCAGCCATTTAAAAATATGTATTACGTGTTTTTTTTCAACTAGGAAAAAATAACTTTTAATCCCCCCCATTGAATGTCATATGACAACAATCTAGGTTCCAAATCCAAGATTGAAAATCATGATCATTTTGACAAAAACCAAATCATCCAAGTCTTTAAAAGTAGATTAAAACACAACATGCAGTGAGAACAAAGATTCAAATGGTTAGGCACTATAAAAGAACCCCATGAAAACCTATTTTTCATCCAAAAACCAATACTCAATTAACAACATTCCTCTATCTTATAATTTGGTGGAACATTACTTTTAAGACTCCCCATTTTTCCAAAAAAAAATACTGAATTTTTTTGTGAAGGTCTCATTATGTGTTAGAATTCATAGTCTAGAAAACCTACCAGAAAAGTTTGCCTATAGTTATTGTTGAAATTTCATAAATTATTATTTCTACTATACAAATGAATTTTGAGAAATAAAATAATTATTCAATGCCTAAGTGCCAAACCTAAAAAGGTACTATGATACTCATCAACAAACAATTGATTAATTTTGCAGAATTGGCCCCCTTGCTGCCAATTGTGCAACTAGCGGATTTTGCCATGCTCCTACCAATAGTTCTCCTTTGTTCCCAAGGAGTTCCCTTTCCTTTCAAGGTAAATATCAAGGCATCCAAGGTGGATTCCAATTCATAGTGTGCCCTTGAACTCACCTTAAGGTGCTCACCCAATGGCTTGTAGATAATTAGAATTCACCCGGGTGGCTTGTTATCTAGCATATTAAATGTTTCATTAAACATACTTGGGTTTTGTGTTGTTGCACACTACTAGTTAATAATGACAATGAAACAAGGAAAAATATGAAATTAATTTTTTGAAAATTAAGTTCCATTTGAATCAGAATATTGAACGACATTACATGCAACTTGAATTCAAATTCAATTGAATGGAATTAAAATATATATTGAATGTTCCACTGAACATCTTAGTATAATAAGGTGAATTGGAAAATAGAGATGGCTATAAGAAAAAGCCCAAAAGTTTCAATAAGTTGTTTAGTAGGGTTTTTTTTTTGCTTTCAATTTTGTGATATTGAAAATTTGGCCAAATTTTCAAAATCCTTAGCAAACTTAGTTGAATTTTCACAAAAAAAAACGAAAAAGTTCCCTTTTTTTTTGGTGGCATGTGTTTCTTTTGGTGGTAATAAATGATTAGAATAGCCCATTGCAAAAACAAAATGAAAAAACTTTTAAAAATACCCTAAACTTTGAAAAACATTAGAATTTTAACCTTGAGATCCTTCAACCTTGAGACTCTTACCCATATTTTAGGCTCACAACCCTAAATTGGTAAAATTCAATTCACTTGTGCATTGTCTTGTTAGTCTAGTTGAACCTTTCAAAGTTATTGTGTACATGTGTGTCATATACCACTTTATTTTTTTTTGAAAATATTTCAAAATTTTAAAAGAAATATTGATTATTTTCTACCAAACCAACAAGTTGTCATTTCAAATGTGATTATTTAAATGTGTACCATAACCCATGACCAATTTATTTCCTTATTTAATTTTGTAACATTTTAGTGGAGCATCATCCCAAAAAACATTCAAGTTGAATTGGTGGGGCATTTTGTAAAAAAATGTCCAAATGTAAAACATTAGCCATGGAAACTACACCAAGGTTCAATATTTTATTACAAAACCATTGTCAAAAAAATTCCCCCAGTTTTGTTTTTAATTGAAAGATTTTCAAAAAGTTTAGGGAAAAAAATTTGGAAATGTTTTCTGAAAAAAAAAATAGAAAATGAAAACACCCACCTTTTCACCCTTTGACCATGATGTCATGTAATAAAATCAAACATAAACTATATAAATGGTTGTAATTTAAACAAGTGACTCATCATTAATCATAATAACAAATCTCCAAATTTAACCAATTCATAACTAGAGGGTATTTGTCCCTATTAATTGAAAGAGCTCTCAAAATTAGATAATACATGACTTGACAATGTGATACCTATCTTGTAAGTTAAATGTTTTAAAATATTTCAATGACAATTGTTGAAACATTTTTTTTTACTTGAAAACCATAGCATTAATGAAATTATATATACCATAGAAAGTACCTTTATCATTTTTGCAAAACAAAAATTTAATAAATCCAGAAAATTTTCAAAATAAGTTGCCCAAAGTGCTAAAAATTCTTTGCTCAAAAGAATACCTATTTGTTGATTTTTTTCCCTCACTTCTTAAATATTGTAGTTGGAAACTTTTAATGAATTGTGTTTGTAACAGCAAAGTAAGGAGAATCTTGTGAGTGAACCCATCTTTCACCATGTTATACACAATTTTCCAATGGTAGATTGGGATCTGATGTTGAGAATCCCTATTGTGAAATTGGGTTTATGTCCTAAATAGATTGGACTGGCAACTTGTTCAGAGGTGGAGTCAATGGAAGTGATACATATTCGAAGTTTGTAAACAACTATGATGTGTGATCATAAAATTGGAAACTATGATGTGTGCTTTTTAGACCATCCCAACTAGACCAAACACTTTGTTGTAGCCAAGTGGAATATGTGACTGGAGCTAGTTTGATGTGATATGGGAGGGATCCTTGATTTTGTGTAGATTTGTTGATTGTTGTAATTGATGCAGTAAGTTGAACAAACACACTTAGTTTGCAATACATGCAAAAATTGCTTTCTTGGGCCAAAATCAACAAGTGGATGATTTTTTTTCTTCTTATTAGAGTTATCCATAAAGTCACCCTGTCTTTGGGCATGCTTTCACCCCCTATCCCCACTTTCAGTGATATCAGCAAAGTAAGGAAATTTTATTAAATCTTAGTATGAAATGCTAGAACTCAGCATCTAATGCACAATGTTTGAAGGTAATTATAGTAGTTGTACATGTAGGAGCAGTGAAAATATGTGTAGCAGCACTGGAGGCGCTAAGGAAAAAGGAAAGACAGGATGAAACTTACCACCAAAATTGCTTGAAAAACTAGTCTGGGTCCCATTTATTTCGTTTTGTAAAATTTCCATTCCCAATTACCCGGTTGATGCCCTATTAGGTAAGCTGAAATTGACTGCTCGACCCTTAATCGAATAGTTAATTAATTATGAAAGTTTCATATTGAAAAGTAAAATACTCCTGAAGATTCAATGGTTCCCTTTTTTAAAAAATCTTTGAATTTTTAAGGGGAAATTTTCAACAATACTAAAATATATATAATTAGTGCTAAAGCTACGAAGGCACTACAATATGTAGGCCAACTCCTGGTGCAAAGTATCAACACTCGTAGCAAGGATCTTACGAGGCTACAAAGATCTGAAAATATGCCTCTACATTTATACCCAAATCATCAGATAACTATCGAAGAGTCTTTTACCCACTAACCAGGCATGCCAAATAATTTGCTTTGCTTGTTCAAATCAAACTCAGTCTTTTCAAGCCGAAACAGCAGGAGTGTTGACCTTTTGTGAAGATGCTGCGCGAAGACGCTACGCTCGGGTGATGGGAGTGATTAACCTTGTCCCAATATAAGCCCCCAAGGACCTGAGGTAATACCCCTAATACCAGTTTTCTATGAGTATCTCCAAACTAGACCAACAATGGCTCTTTTATTATTTGGACCCAATGCTTTTATTTTTGGGTCCTTGATTTTCTGATTTTGCAAAATTGTCAATTTCCTTTTATTGAAAAAAACACATTTCACACTTTAAAAACCTGTTTTTCTTCAAAGGTTCACAGACTAGATTAAATTCAGATCCCAAGAAATCAATGTTGAGACCTACGTGGGTTGGGACCTGCTTGGAATGGCCCCACCTCCCTCCAAACACAAGCCACTTGGGCCCTTATAAATTCAATAATGTTGTAATCATGTTTGTACACCCACTACTAGAAATTTTAGGTTTTGCAGCTATCGTTTATAACTAAAATTCAGTTGCATACAACACATGCAACTACAAATTTGTGTGGTTGCATAAGACAAGTTGCACATGACATTCAGTTGCATGCGACACTACGTATGCAACATGTATATATAGTGCTAATATACATGTTCATCCATACATACTAATCCAAATGTAGTTGCACCTTGTTGCAACTCTCCTTGCAACAACAATGTAACTAATAAAAATATGACATGTGTTTAAAAATTGGACAACTAGCTTGTGGACACATGTCACTTTTAATTATTTTTGTGTTTTCAAAATTAAAAATTCATTGGATTAATCTCAATCATTAAAGTTTCTACCATTGAGATGATGACACATGGCACACCATGGAGTGTTCATTGACCATTTGACATGTGTCCTTTTTAAACACAAATTATATGATGACGCATGGTAATTAAGGCCTACCTATTTTTTAATTTTCAAATTTTAATTAATGAAATTTTAATCGTCCAATTTTTGACCAATAAAATGTTAAAATGTGTGCTTAAGTAAGTAGGTAATTTTAACCTTATTAGATAAGTAGGTTTATTTAGGTATGTAAGTAGGTTGAACATAGCTAGGCTTAGGCTATATAGGTAAGATTAAAATAATCCAATTTTATTTTTAAGATTAACCATTTCATAAAGGTCAATCTTTATTTATTCACTCATCCCCAATGGCATTTGGTGCTTGGTTACAATAAAGCTATTGCTCCTACTTATATACTGAGCCAAATAGAATTGGAAGCCAAAGGATATGGGATAAAAAATTTCATTACAAACTTCATGAACCAATTTAGTTGCACATTACATGCAATTAATGTATTAGAGTATAGTAGTCAAGGGAGGGCTTTGTTGCTTTTGGTGTCCAAACAAAACTTGAAGCCCTCCTCTTGGCGCATCTAACACACTAAAAATTGTCAAAAACAGATTTAAAATGAAAAAGTTATGGCCCCCCCAATATAAAGGGGGTCAAAAACTCAGAAAAAAAAACCATTTAGCACTACAAAGGCCGATTCTTAAACACCTAGAAAGTTCCTTTTATGTTTGTTTTTTGCTATTAAAGTTCAAACATAAGTTGTAAAACTTCAGATGGCGCTCCTATAGCATTTTAAAACATTTAAGATGAATAAGAAATAAGAAAGTTATGAGGTTTGAAAGTAGGAGGGGTCCAAAGAAAAGGAAAAAAAAAACATTTTGTAACTTGGAAAACTTATTCTTCTAGTTAATTTTTCATTATTCCTTCTTTTTTGCACTTCAAAGATGATTGTAGAATGTTTTTAATAATTATGATTACTCAATGAAAATATGATTTTAACATTATTATATAACTTAAACTAGTAATTAGCCTAAGATGTTTGTGTACTTGGAGGTTAATTCGTGTAGCCTATTTACATTAATATTTTAACATAAATAATAAATTTTAAATATATAATACCTATTGATATTATATATATAATTGATTATCATTCATTATAATAAAAATTAATTGATAATTATGAATATTTATAATAAATTTATAATTAGTTGATTCTGAATAATGTTTTTGTTTAATCAATTTTACATTTTCTGAAAAAGATTCCAAATAAAATAAAATAAAAAAGTTTTACTTGCCAAAACAAATATTTAAATATATTTGACAAATAAAATTAAAAAACTTGTAATATGTATTTAAACCATGGTTTAGTTTAGCTTAATTTAATTTAACATATTTAGTTTAGCCATAATTAATTTAGCCATTTTTAGTTTTAGTTTAATTTAATTTAGCCATAAATATTTTAGCCTAACTTAATTTAGCCATATTTATTTCATGTTAATTTATTTTAGCCATAAATAATTTAGCCATAATTAGTTTGGCCTAATTTAATTTAGCCATATGTATTTTAACCATAAATAATATAGTTTAATTTATTTTAGCCATAAATAATTTATCCATAATTATTTGGCTTAATTTAATTTAGCCATAGTTAATTTAACATAATTTGATTTAGCCATAATTATTTTAGCCTAATAAATTTGGCCACGGTTAGTTTTAGCTTAATTTAATTAAGCCATGGTTAGTTTAACTTTTTAGTTTATTTAACCTAGGTTAATTTAGCCACGGTTATTTTAACTTAAGTTAGTTTAGGTTAGCATAAGTTAGCATGTGGTTGACCTTAATACTAAAGGCACATAATATTATTATACATAGCCTATGTACATATATTAAGTATAATAATTTAAGTATGTATAAGTTTAGGCCATCATTTTTATGGCATGTGTCCATGTTGTACACATTTAGTTGCATGTTAGTTGCACACACAACCGTATGGTTGAAAATTTATATAATACCAAATTTATAGTTGCAAACATGACCAAAATAGTTGCAAACGACAACCAGTTGCATGCTAGTTGCATAGCGACTAGTTGTAAATGACAAGATTTCCAGTAGTGACCTTGTGAAACTTTGGGAACTTTGGTATGGGAACTTTGGGAACATACCAATGTTGTACTGGTATATAGGGTGCAACCTAGGTATATGATACCCTTATTGAACAACATATTAGCTGGGTATGACATTAGGCAATATTAACCTTATACCAATACCAAATTTAAACCAAGAAAAAATCAGCCTCAGACTTAATAATACCAATAACCTTGGTTTGGAATGGAACCCTAAACCCAAGGAAAACCCTAAATTCCCATCTTTAGTGTAGTTACCAATTGTTTTTAAAGCCACCTCATCTTTAGCCTTGGGAGTGACTCATTTTCTGACTTTACCATTCTTAAAGAATTAGGTGAAGATTATACTTCAGTACTTAGGTATTCAATTAAGGGATAACAAAGAATATAAAAGAGGCATGTAACAAATTGTCAAGCCCTTGAGAAGCGAAAGGTGCCATCCAAAGAATGCAGGGCCTATGCTGGCCCTATTCCACCTCACAAGATGCCATCTTATAAACTGGGGTTACTTTAATCTGTTTTATATTAATTAGTTGGTGGTGCCTCACAAGTCACCTTTTTTATTTTATTTTATTTTATTTTAGTTTTGTAATGAGCCAATTTGATTTGCCCATCACAAAAAAAAGTTGAAACTATGGAGGCTCCCCAAAATAGAAGATTCTATGGAAAGATGGAGTGCTTCCCCCTTTGGCCCGCCTATATGGGTGAGAAGGGGAGAAGTTTGGGCAAAACATATGGGATTAAAACAAGGTGCTATTGGGAACACCTTGGGGAACACATTGGGAACTTATTGGGAACAAAAGAAAAATGAAAAAAAATGACACACACCTTTGTTTCATTGGGAACAAAGGACAAGAGAACATGATGCATACATATTGACATTAGACTTAGAGTCTATCTATTTGGTTGCTGTGGGTTTAGGGTTTAGGGATTACAACACAGGAATGACACATGTGAAAAAAAAGGAGCAAATGATGTGAATGCTTTCCAATTTTATGATCACACCTATGTGATTATGAAATACCTATTTGTTGCTTTTTTCATCATAATTATTTTATTGGTGATTATGTTTTAGATGAAGACTCAAAGCCTTTTGATGGTCTTGATTGTGGTTCATTTGCTAGAAAAACATTGAGGCTTGCTTATTTGCTTGAAGCCAAGTCTATTGATTGCATGGCTTCCAACCCAATTTGCTATCCTTATTTTCAAGAGATGAGCTGACACGCTCCCAAGTCACGAGAATATGCCACCACCATACTCCCTATAGTATTCTCTGCACCTCTCTGCCGAGGCTACATCCAAATGGCATAAATTCTCGGGACTCCCGAAATGGAGTCCTGAAATTGTCCCGGCGGGACTCCCGGGACTTTGAACCATCATAACTCCCGACTGCAGAGTTGAATCGCGACGAGGTCTGAACCAAAGTTGTAGCCCTTGTCGAGATCTTTCCAACGCCATGTCGCACGCTCAAATCGGACGTCAGGAAGAGGTCGATTCTCGACTTTTAGTGGTCGGGAGTCAAATTGCCAATTTGACTCTCGGCCCTTTTTTTGCCCGTAACTTGGGCTGCAGATGTCCGAATTGCCAATGCGAGGGCATTTTCGATATCTACGTTTCAAGACCTTTCCAATGACACCAAGAACACCCCAATGCGAGGTGTTTTGCTACTTGCTGTCGAGCTCTGAACATTCGGGAGTCCCAGAGGACTCCTAACCTCCAACTTTTCCAAGTGTTGGGCTTCACCCCCACACTTGGCCAAAGTGGGGTTGCGACAAATAGGATCTAATGTGTTTGTTCTCCCATAATTCAGTATGCTCAAATCCACTGTCCAACAATTCTTCAAACTTGTCTTTGTAGAAGAAAATCCATCCCAATGAAACAACCCAAAATTTTGCGGATCGCCCTACAAATGCACACAAAGTATATTAATGCATGACAAGAAACACTAAGTTTGATGGTTTTTGTTTACTTCCTATTAGACCCTATCAAATCTTTGATAATTGGTTGTTAGCTGGTTTATTAGCTTTGGTTCCTACAACATTTATGGATTTAGATAGGTTTATTTTGTTGATAACTAGAACCTAAATATTTGGACATTTGCTGTAAGTTTATTTTTACTCAAGGAAAAATATGAGGTTGCCAATTATCTAATTATCTAGTTATATATACAATTGAAAGCCATCGAGCAAGATTATTTTTTTTTAAACCTAAAAAAAAAACTTTGTTAACAGAAATGTTTTAGGGTTACTTTCAACATGCGCCTTTGAACATTGATAAGAGTTGAACACTCTAAACATGGAAACCTATAATAATCTATATTTGAATCCCAATGCTGAAGCAATTATTCGCATTTTTGAGCTGGAGGAAATGCTCGAAAAAAGTGGGAACATTTGCTGTTGGGACAAATTACAGGGGTCTCCCACTCCCCTTCAAGATTCCAAAATGTTTGATACTCACGAAACTTGCTACCATCAAAATGCTCTTTAATAATTTTCGGCAAAACCTTAGGATCTTTTCCCAACCACCTGTCCTTAGTTCTCCATGTCATCAACATCCTTTCACAAATGCTCTTACTTCTACACAAGCTTGTTAACAAGGGTCCGATAGGCACGTAATCATAGGCTAATATGTGTTTCCTCGTTTGTAAACAAATCATGCACCTATGAAAACAACATGGACAATCCTTCTTAAATTTTTGTCTTGAATTAGGCCCACACTCACAGCACACAACCTCAAAGCCTTCATACAAGTCCTCTACACTAAAGGACATCAAATGCAGATCATGTGGTGCTTGTGTAAACCCAGTGCACAATCACCACCTTTCTGTTGCTACAAGCCCCAACTCCCTATACAAATTATGAAGTTGTTTCCACAAAATTGGCAATGAAAACCTTTTAATTAGCTCAAGCTCCAAACCAACTAGTGTCAACAATTTGCCAATTGGTAGGGCACCATAATCAAGTTTCCCATCTTCAAAAACATCAAGTTCCTCGTGTAATGATGTAAACAATTGATGTAACATGTAATCTTGAAGGTTGATGAGTACTTGGTTTACATCCCATTTTTCCTGAAGCTCCACGAATTTGTTGGTTAAGGCTTGTCTTAAGGTCACAACCTTAATTGGGCCTGTTGGATGTGGGTCACTACACTGACTTGGCTCCCTGGATGTTGATGAAGGTGGGCTAAACTCAAAAATATTTGTTGATGTATCCTGACTTGGTTCATCCAAAATAACAACCTCTTCTATAAGCTTTATCTCTCTTTGATGACTATATTGAACAAGCCATAGTAAACCAATCAAAAAATATGTTACACCATCTCCATTTCTTTTCATCATCTTAGTGAAGTAGATGTTTCCACACAAATGGACATACGAAAGAATCTCAATTAATAGTAGGGAGCTAGTGGGGTGGAAAGGAATGGAGGTTGGTAAAAGAGGTTATAGATAGAAAAAAACAACACTGTTGAACACCAAGTGCAACCTTGGACATAGGATGAGCTTGATGCTTTGTGGACAGGTGTATGCCTGCATGGACTCAGGAACCAATTATTTTTACTACAAGACCAGTACATGTGTTTCTTAAGAAGATGGATTACTAATGATTTGGCAGAGAAATGGACAGGGGAGCAATTGAAGATGTTTGGGGGGGGGGGGGGGGGGGGTGGGGATTTTTATTTAAAAAGGGGAAACAAAAAAAAACCACCCCCCTGAAGGTTGGAGGGCAAAACCAC
>Ga0116227_10014653_pt1 | contig 11868 bp, 5 predicted proteins | sample S1TSphgellanicum_FD_89693 | JGI IMG/M metagenome (GOLD analysis project Ga0116227, IMG submission 89693) | Host-associated microbial communities from peat moss isolated from Minnesota, USA - S1T2_Fb - Sphagnum magellanicum MG | ecosystem: Host-associated > Plants > Peat moss > Unclassified... | reverse complement strand
CCTTTTCAAGTATTGTCGAGTCTTGGACCAAACTAAATCCCGGGGCAAATTTTTTGCTTGACCTCCCCACCCCCCCCCCCCCCCCCCCCAACACCTCTCAGTGCTCACTTCTCACAAAATTCCTGGTCATGGTTTTACTAGTGTTTTTGTGGTCCCACTTAGATGAAGAGCTTGACCTTAGAGGGCCAAAATGGTTTACCACCAGCTCCACATCAATGCTGGATGGATGGCATTAGGACAGAAAAAAAAAAAAATTCATTGAATTCCTCTCTTGTAGCTAACCCACATTTGGTTAGCCATGTACTAACTAACCATCCACATGCATCATCTATCTACCTAAGTAGTAACCACCAAAGTGCCTTTCCTACTTACATAGTAACCATTTACATTCCTTACCACCTTACCTTAGTAGGGTTACCTACCTACTTACTTACATAGGTAGTTAGTAGTTTGCCTTGGTAGGGGAAGGGAGAAGTATAAGTGTTTTGTGGGATAGGTTACTAAGGTAACTCGATCATGGTGGTTCATCCGCAACGGAGTCATAATGGGTTTTCAATGGATGTAAGTGCTTTTTTTTTCTCCTAAATGGGAACATTTCCACACAAGTTTTCAAGTTGCCTTTGGGGTCTTGGGAATTCATTATTACATTAAATTGTGTGTCCATGTTCATCGGTAGTTGTTGTTGTTGTTGTTGTTGTTGGTGGTGGTGGTGGTATGTCTGAATTGCCATCATTCAATGTAGATACTTACATCATTGTTGTGTTCTTGTTACATTTTTGTGAGTGTCGGGATGTGCAATTTTGAATTCAAGCCTTTTCTAGGTGAAAAAAATTCATGGGGGAGAAAAAAAGGTCAAGAATTTTTTTGTAAGAACATCATCCATGCACAAAAAACAAAAAAACTTAGTACTTGGAAGTTTGGCATATTAAGTACTGACTTGCTCACAAGCTCAAGTTTATGAGCTCAACAAGACTTTCTTTGTTTGTCATGTACTTGTATGGACTTTCCGAGAACCCATTACCACTAGAACCCATTACCACCTAATAGAACACTAACTAGTGTGTGCAAGGAATGAGAGACATTTGGACAAGATTAAAGTTAGGGTAACTTTGCCCATCACCTAAATAGTTTAGAGAGAAAAGCTCATTACCAAACATTCAAACACCTTCTTCCATTGGTCAAATCAAATCAAAGCCTTTTGATGAATGAATATATCTAGTGAGAGAAAATTTTCTATGGAAATTCAAGAAATGTCAAGCTAGCATACAATAATTGTGCTCGGTCATGGGTGTCATATATACAATATTTATCCAATGTAAAAATATTTGGTCATATAAATTTTTATAAAAGGTGTTTGATGTTTAAGGTTGTCACGTTCCAATGCATATAAATCCTTGCAAATTTGGAAATATTCAAATCCGTAAGATTTTAACTGTTTGGTGAAGGGTGTGATTTATAATAATTTTGCAAATTTTGCAACTCATTGTGTGAGGTCATTATTTGGTAATGGGTTTTTAATTGTCTTAGTTCAATGCAGACGCAATTACACAAATATACATAAATTTATATGTCTTGGTTTTTCAATGTTTGGTTAAGGATGTGATTTTAAAACAAAATTTATAGATCTTGTAATTTATAATGTGATCTAAATTGTTTAGGGATGGAAGGTAATATATTACATAAAAAGGTAAAATATCACAAATAAAAAGTGGAAACTTTAATTAACTTGCAAAATCATCTATGGGATGCAAGGTGCATTTAGGCTTTTTGCACAAATTTAAACCAAAAAAGTAAGAGGACACAATATAATTTTGGGATATGACAATGCAAAATTTATGAACAACCTAAAGATCACCAAAGAGACTTTTATATCTATTTGCATAATTTTCGCCAAAATAAAATCATCACAATTTCAAATCTTGAAAAGTTTAATTTGAGTTATTCATTCTTTTCAACTATGAAAAAGCATGCCCAACTATCGGCAAGTGTGTTAGTTAAAGGAGCTCCAAAAAAAATTTAAGATTTTTAAAGATTATAATATATAATGCAAAAGTGTTAAAAGAATAGCAAAAGAGACCAACATAGATGTGAAATTAAAGGATAAGTTTGATGAGTGTAAAATTGGGGAAATTGTGTTAAAAGTAACAACAAAAGAGACCAACATAAAAGTGAAATAGATGAGAAAATTGATGAGTGTAAAATTGAAATATTAAAAATGTTTTTTAAAAAAATTTAAAAGAAAAGTTTGATGAATGTGGAAATTTGGGAAATTGTTTTAAGAGCAAAAGTAGAACAAATCAACATATATGTGAAAATAGAAAAGAAATTTAATGAATGCAAATTTGAAGAAATATAAATCTTTGCAAGGAAAAGTTTGTTAAGTTCTTATACTATCACTAGTAATTAAACATGTAATCACACAAGAAGGAAACAATGCAAGGAAAGTTGGCCATTATAGATTTCAATGTGCTCCAACCTTTCATAATTTGAAATTCACACTCACAATTTGTACACAATTTGTACTACAACATATTAAAATTTGGAATGGGAATAGTTTGCAATTTTTTTCCATTTCATTAATATTACATGGGTGACAGTTGAAAGCACGTTATTCAAGCATTTCCAAACCTAACTAATTTCTTATGTGTTTGATATAATGATAAACAAATAAGGGGATGCCTCCTATGGAACCCAAGTGCACACCCCCATCTTTTGGAGACTAAGGCCAAGGGAACAAAAACAACATGATATTTAATGTGCTTCTCCTAAAAAGGAGTACCAAATTAGATTAGCCAAATATGCACAAGAAAATTGTCCCACCATACTTGCATTGGTCATAATACAAAAATGAAAAATAGTAAAAGGGGAGCCTATTGCATGCCCTATAAGCAAACAAAAAATGAGTAATTAAAGGAAACCGTGAATGGAAATAGGGGTGAAATCCATGAAGAAATTCAATAGGCATTGGAACATACCATTATCATAATTGTCTAACCATATAAATGACAAAACCAAAAGCAAAAAAGTTAACCCATCACATGTTTATACCCAAAAAAATTAGCCCACCAGATGTCCTAACATAAGAAGGGGATGTCATTGTTATTGCTTGGATTCTAAACAATATGTAAAAATGTGGATTATTATATATTGCAAAAATTCAAATTCAAGATGGTAGAATTCACTTAAGCCTAGCCCATTTCATTTTGAAATAGTTTATGTAAGAATTTTTTGCTCTACTAGTTCAAACCACATGTAAACATGCAAAATTATGCATTCATCTTGCATAAAGTCTGAAAAACTCCAAAACACACAATTGACCAACCAATCTTGCAACTCATTATATAAAAACTTATAATCAACACACTTACAGAATAAATCACATCTAGAATTTAGATGAGATGAAAATCCAAGCAAGTAAACAATTAAGAGCTTGTGTTTTAACTAAATGGGTTCACAACATCATCCCCAAAGAATGGTTGATTATGAATTGTGTAATCAATGCATGTAGCAAGCAAGTTTCTATCAAGATTTTACATTTTAAAAATAAAAAACTATAGATGACTCCATCAAATTATGCAAAACAAGGTCATGTATAACAAAACAAAAGGCTTGGATGATATCATTCAAATTCAAAGATTCATAAACGTTTTCAAGAAATTTATACCAAATGGGATTTTTTTTAACATGTCATCTTTTAATCCTAGATGGCCATTGATCACATGTTATTTTATAAGTAATAAAGTAAATCAATTTGGGTTTTAAATGATCACATTCGCAAATTATGTACATCACATGCACTATAAAAGGATTACAACCCCTAGATGTGTCATGTTCCAAACATTTTTAAAAAACAATGTAATGGTTATAAAGTATTAGTCCAAACTAAACAAGATCACATTGGTTGAATCGGATGTAAACAAACCATTGGACCAAACACTACCCAAACACAATATCAAATATGGATTTAGGGTTATTAAAATTTGGCTTCTAAACCTGAGAATAATGAATAACAAGTTATCGTTGAATGAAATGTATACAACAATAGATAATAGGAAGGCAAAACATGCAGCTCAAAAAAACCTTGGTCTTAGCATTATAAAGCAAATTTCACAATAGCACCACATGCAAAAAGAAATGACTTCATGACTAGTTAGAAAAATGTTAATAACTACAAGACAAACACATTCAAAGAAACAAGAATTGAACAAAATAATGAATTTTTAAAAAAAAATTCATGACCGTCAACAACACATATGTGAAACAAAGAAGGTGAACAAGCTTGTGCAATAGCTTTGCCAAAGAACGAAGACTCTCACTCACAACTGCAATTGCCTCTTTTTGCAAGGGAGAAAACAACATTAATTCATGACCATTGGAACATTAGGTTTTTCCAAATGCTTTCATGTTGGTGATCTTCTAAATTTGGAAGCGCATGTTTTTTATAATTTGAACTATCAAAAAAATGTGAATAATAATTGAAGGAAAACCACATAATTTTGCACATGCCACATTTTACAAACAAAATAGGTAATAAATTGGGTTGGTAAAAAGTGATTATTTGACAATGTATGTTCAAACTTCACAATTTGTATGAATAAATATTAAATATTACCCCATCCTTAGTTCCAAACCTTAGATCTTTCTAACTTATTGATAGATTAAAGTAATATTTATGGGTTCAGGTGTGCCGAACCCAAATTTACAATTTGTTTTCATATTTGAAAAGCTACTAAGTTATGTGTGTGAAATTTGAACTATTTGATACATAATATTGTGTTTAGTTGTAAATGTAATTATATTATATGTTGTGCATCTTCATTTGATTTGTTCACATTTTATTCAAAGGTTCATGATTTTATTTATTTTGTTTTAGATTGTTTCAAATGTTTGTTTTAACAATTTATGACAAAGGCATCACCATTCAAACCTCACATAATAGGACAGAACTCAATGTTAAAAAATTCATGTTTTTCATTCACTTTGAAAAATCATGTCTAGTAGAACCACACTACCTTGCAACTAAAGTTCCAAAACAACTAATATACAACTACACTATAATTAAAGCATGGAAATACAAACAATTAATAAATAAAATGCCACATCAAAAAATCAAAAATTGTATTATAGTTATAGTTTAGTTATAAATGAAACACCTATACAATGTAATGTACACATCATACATACAGATGTAATCAATTATGTTTGACTTCTTAACAAGTTACATTTTAGTTGCATGTGGCAACTACAATATAACTAGTGTAAATGTAACACCCAATTAGCAATTACATTACAAGTAATGTACATGTTGACACATATGATCATGCCGCATGTACACATTTCCACCGCCCATTAGATATGGCATTTGTAACTAGTTATCAACTATGATTCCCATTAATACAACTAATTGTGTCACTCCATTGTCATTATAGAAATAAGGTGAAAATATACACAAAACTAATGTATGCAACAAAATATTGGGATCTTTTAATAAAAGGGCTAATTTAATGAAAGGATTAATAAATAGATGATTTTATGGAGATGATAATATTATTTTTGGGTAGATTATTTTTTAATTATTTTCGCATGGATTTCAAAAGCTAAATTATTATCATTTGTTTTTAAAAATATTTAAAAATATTTTATTAGAACTAAAATTTGTGGTAGTTTGAAAAATAAATATCATGTACTTGAAAATGGGTGAAATGTTTTTCCAAGTATTTGGTTTTTTTCAAGCACCTCAATATTGATGTGGCGAGCATTTATATATATATTGGTTCATGGAGTTTTTTTTCAAAATTAAAATCATTTTTAACCCTTTCAAAAATCATGTAATTGTTGGGGATATTTTTGGGTTACTTTTTCAAGTCAAATCATATAATATAAATTGTTTTGAAAAACTAGAAGGATGCCAAAGATGCCCATGAAAAATCTAAAATTTTTACATCTTTTGAAATGTTAAAGGAAGGCTAGAAGTTTTTGTTTCGTTTTTTTCAAGTAGAAAACAAGGTACACAATGTATTACTTACACCCTATACCATTTTTCCATTATTTTGTGACTATTTTTAAATTATTAATAAACTACAAACTTTAAATTTTCATATTTAATCCTTAATACTTAGTAATGCATTTTTAATAACTTACTAACTATTGCATAATTGATATTTCATAATTAATCTGAATTAATCATTTTAACTCAAACAATTAGTTTGTTAATTCATTCAAACAATTAGTTTATAACTAATTCAATAATTTTTTTAAAAAAACTAATTTGATCCCTAAAAATAATAAGTTCAAATTATTAAACATCAATTCAAAAATTCAAATAATTAATTATTTGATAACTATGTGTTATACCCAAATTCATATTTCATATTTAATAATGAATTTCGTCAATAATTTATAAAATATAAAATAATAATTAAAACATAATTTAATTAATTAATTAATTAATTGCACTAAATACTTAAATATCAATATGAAATATTCAATCTAATCCAAATGATCAATTTGTTAGCTAATTTAGATCATTAATTTAAAAATTAAAATTCACATAATAAATGACCGATTATTTAGATGATTAATTATTTGATAATAAATTATCTGAAGTCAAATAATTAATGATTTCAAATAACTAACTTATAAATTAAATGATTTGGACCAATTAGTTCATAATTAGTCAATAATTTAACTCAAATAAATAACTGTTTGAATTAAATATCTAAAAATAAATTGAACCCTTTAAATTCACCAACTAGTTAATTAATTGAATTATGTTAATTAATTTAGATAATTAATTCAAACAATTGACCATTAGATAATCTGAATAATTAGTTTTGCGAATCCATATGATTAATTACCTAAATTTTATCTAACTTTAGATCATTAATGATCTAAAAACTAACTAGCTAATTATTTAAATTAGACTAATTAATATTATCAAAATTAAAATGATTATTTTACATAATTAATTCATATATATAAATTTCAAATAATTACTTATTTAGTTGCATAATTTCAAAAATTAAAAATAAACTCAATGAATGTGGGAAAATCTTTTTGTAATTGCAACCCAATTTGTAACTAATGTGCAAACTAAAAGATTTAACCCATAAATTTTGTTCTTGAATCTCATTTTACAAATTATATAAAGGTGTATTTTTTTGTGTGGTCACATTTAAATACATGTGTCAATTTGAGATGAACTTGAAAAAATTAACTTTAAAAACAAAACATAAAATAAATTTTAAAAATATTTACATGGTTATTCTTTAATTCACCTACAATTCTATCTTTCGACTTACTTGCTTACCTAAGTAAATAAGTAATTAATCATATTTTTTACCTATTTACCTTAGAAAGTAAATAGGTATGTAATGTAGGTTGGTAGTTATGTAGCCTAGGTATGTAGGTATGTCTTATCTAGCTAGTTTTACCACCTACCTATGCCTATGTATTGGCCCCAAGGGGAACATGTATAAAGTCTAAGATCTACATGTGTCAAACGACCATTTTTAAGGGGGGGGGATTAGATAATTGTCCAACCTATTTTTTATCACCCTATTATTATCTATTTTAAAAATAATATATTAAAGCCATTTTATATTAATTATAATCCATTATTTCAGATTATTATATACCCTATATTATAATTAAATTAATTATGTGAGTAAAATGTACCCTATTTTTTAACTTATTAATTTATAATTTTTACCCAACAACCAATATATTGCACCTTATATTTTTAATCACATATTTAATCCCATATTTTCTTTTTTTAATAATGTCCCCCCCCCCCCTTCACACGAAATATTGACCTACCTACATTTTTTTTTAAATTATTTTTTTATTTTTTTAATTAATTAATATGCCACATGGAAATTTTTTATTGTGCCACATTTCATAATATAAAACTTTTTGAAGACATGAAAAATCACAAGAACAAAGGCTAAAGGAAAGGCTTAAATTTAATTTTCAAACAAGGAACAAGACAATATTATGTGATTCAAAAACAAAATGTCACAAGCATGAAAAACTACAAGAATAGGAAATTAAGCCAATGATAAAACAAGAAAAACAAATCATAAGAAATGTAAACCTAAATTTAATCCAAGACTATAAACATAAAGATGTAAAGCAAAAACACGATATATGCTAGAAGATGATTCAAATAAAACTTTATTGTAATAACATATGAAAATAAAAGTTAGGATAAAAAAACATACCCAAAACTAATGTTGAACAAACTGAATATAATGGGAGGTCCTACCCCTATTTATACCCCATTTGGGAACTTAACTCACAAAAGCTTCCATAAAGGCTTCCATGTGTGCACCGACCAAAAAAACTTTAAAAAAAATTTCTTAACTAATAATGAATTAAAAGTCACTAAAACTTAACTAAAGGTTAACTGAAAGTTAATTGAGAATTAATTCAAACTTAACTCGAATTTAACTAAAATTTAATTGAGATTTAACTAAAATTTAACTAGGACTTAATTAAAACTTAATTAGGACTTAATTAGGATTTAACTAAAACTTAACTGGGACTTAATTAAAACTTAACTAGGACTTAACTAAAACTTAACTAGGACTTAACTAAAATTTAATTGAGAACCAACTGAAAGTTAATTAATATTTAACTAAAACTTAACTAAAAATGAATTGAGAAATAATTGAAAATTAATAATGATGTGAACGATGATGCATGTGACTATGTTGGTGTAAGTAATGATGCATGCGATTATGTTGGTGTAAGTGATGATGCAAACAATGGGTGATGGTGGTGTTTATGACACAAAAACATTAGTACTACGAACAAAAACCCGAAATGTGCAAGATAAACATGAAAACAAATCTTTATTATGTTAACATATGTAAACATGAACATGAAAAAAACATGACAAGGTTATGGTGCAAGATTGTGCTTAAAACTAATGTTGAACAGACTAAAGGAGATGAGGGGTCCTACTTCTATTTATACCCCTTTGGGAACCTAGCTCAAGGAAGTTTCCAAAAAAACTTTTATGTATGCATTGAGTAATTTTTTAAAAAAAACCTTTTTAACTGAAAATCAACTATGAGTTAACTAAGACTTAATTAAAAATCAACTAAGAGTTAATTAAAACTTAACTAAAAATAACTAAAAGTTAATTAGGACTTAATTAGAACTTAACTAAAAGTTAATTAGAAATGAACTAAATTTTAACTAGAAGTGAATTAAGAGTCAACTAGAAATGAACCAAAAGTTAATTGTAAGTGAACTATGAGTCAACTAGAAGTGAACTAAGAGTCAATTGGAAATGAATTATGATTCAACTAAAAGTGAACCAAAAGTCAATTGGAAGTGAAATAAAACTGAATTAAAATTATATTAAAAGTTAGGTACAAATTTATTACAAGTCATGGATGATCCTTCAAATGAATGAATTCAAAAACTCATTGTGATGAAAACGGCTTAGTACATAAAATACCATCGTTGTGTACTTAATTTTTAATATATATGACACATTAGAAAACATTTTCAATATTTTCAAAATATATTATCAATTCTCTTGATTTCAAAATTCCCAGCATTTTTATGAAATAAATTCTTAGCAAAAGAAATTTCAAAAAATACTTTAATTAGTAACTACACATATTGCGTACAATATAATAATCATTACTTTCCATTTAAATAACCAAAATCCAAAAGAAACCCTTTAATGAACAATCATAATGGATGGTGGAAATCAATATTTAAAAAAATAATAATTTTCACCTTAAAACCCCCATAGTGCCATGTGTCAACTTTTGATGGATCAATGAAAAATGATGTCAACATGGTGTAACCATGGTAATGGCAAACTAATTGCATTAAATTTACATAATAATTGTTCTTACATAGTTGTAACTGAATTGCATGAATTGTTTATGCATACGGTTTCACATATAATGAATTGCATCCATTACAACTCATGCAACTTGTTTGATAACACTCACACCTATAGAAATACATTGAGTTGTAATGAGTTGTAAATGAATTACAAATGGTTATTGTAATTTAAAAACTCAGTTGCAAGGCTAGTTGTAAATCACCTCATTTTCTCATAATGATTTATTCAATCATAAATTTTACATAACACCAAATCTAACATAGCTAATCCAATGGCACTTGATGTTTGCCTTATGTTAATTGATGGTAATTTAATGGTAAAGTAACATCAAACATCGAAAAAACCTAAATTTGCAATGAAAATGACAAATGTTATGTAGCAAATAAAAAAATGTTACATTAATTCAATGTTTGTATTAACTACAAGTGTTCCATGTTCTTTAAAATGTTCCCCATTCCCAAAACATAATCCCCCTTCCTTGTGCATCTTCCTTATGCCGCCATCATCACCAATCACAAAAGTTTTTCACCATCACCATAAATTTTTTCTCTTCCATTCAATTTTTATCTTTGCATGTGGTTACGACTACAGTAAAACAACAAATGAGACCATGGAGATTTTAACACCATGCTATCAACCTATGAAAAATTTGAACATTCATAAAAAATTTAAGATTAGAAAAGAAAAAAGTTAAGGGTCAAAGATATATTTTTAAAAATCCATAACTTTGGTGGAATGCAACTTTGCACCAAGCTAGGTGTAGTTTTGACTTGTCACCAACATCAAAATAATAATAATAATAATAATAAATAATAAAGCTTCAAAACACAACAAAAAAACAACAAAAACTATTGCAACAAATCAAAAAATGAAAAAAAATAGAAGGTTGAAAAAAATTCTTCACAAAAAGAAATTATAAAACTTTGGTGGAGTGAAAACTTAGCATTGAATTAGGTTATCATCAATGTTAAAACAAATAAAGAATAAAATAACGAAAGTTTCAAAACAAAACAAAAATAACAACAAATGTTTTGATGAAATGTTGTAGTCACAACAACATGCACGCTGAAAATTTTTACAGTGTCAAAAATTTGGAGAGTGTGAGAAAATGTCCAAGTGTCAAAGATGAAGAAGGTCCAAGAAGATGTTGGTGAGCCAATGGCGTGAGTGAATGCATAAATGTTGAAGGACAAGAAAATAAGAGAAAAAATAATGATGTTAATCTTGTTACATGTTTCATGTATGCCATAAAATTGTAACAACCTCCATATGTGAAGATGATTCATTTTAAATAGGTCTAGTACACATAAAATTTAACTTTAACTATTAATGTGTCAATGTTTGGTGTGAATTATCTTTTTACATGTTAACTACCATGATGGTTGGTTATAGTCTAGACATAAGACCTAGCACCTTTAAAAAGTTAAATCAATGTTAGTGAACAAATTTAGTTGATCCCCAATGTCATGTTTTGATGTATTTTTATACAAACAAATCATGATAAAATCAAACATGTCATGAACAATGCTTCCAAATGGTTGGGCCAAATACATGTATGAGTTATTGACTTATGCAAGGTTTATGAATCTAAGATATTTTTGCATCAAAATGTTGTAAATTAATTTTGAAAACAATCAATTTAAACAAAAAAAAAAGATATATATTTCATAAGAAGCTACAATTGTTAAAAAATAAAAAAGACAAAACTTGATCCCCTTTGATTATGGATGTCACTCAGATGTGAATTACACAATTCATGTGAATGAATTTGTTGATCTTGAAGACCATCATCACATAAATTATAATTTTTATTAATATTTAAAGCTTAAAAAAAGGTGATTATGAATGACAAATTGGATGTGCTTGATGAACAACAAGCCAAACCTTTTTTTTTTTTTTTTTTTTTTTTTATTTTTTCTTTTCTTTTTTTTTTATTTTATTTTTTTTTTTTATTTTTTTTTGGGGCCCCAAAATATTTTTTAACACTTCAAAAAATT
>Ga0116227_10014652_pt1 | contig 11868 bp, 7 predicted proteins | sample S1TSphgellanicum_FD_89693 | JGI IMG/M metagenome (GOLD analysis project Ga0116227, IMG submission 89693) | Host-associated microbial communities from peat moss isolated from Minnesota, USA - S1T2_Fb - Sphagnum magellanicum MG | ecosystem: Host-associated > Plants > Peat moss > Unclassified... | reverse complement strand
TCTTTTTCTTCGCGATCCCGATCGTTTCCAAGTTCAAGCAAAGCATTGGTATCTTTGAGGTTAATCACCAATAATATCACTGTGGTGATCAGGGCAGAATAGGTGATTGAGCCTGGAATAGCGGTTTCCAGCAGCAGGATCATTGCAATAATGACGCGAAGTTCTGTAGGCCCTAAAAGACCTGCATCAATTCGATATACACCCAAAATCTTATAGCGCAGCAAAGAGATAATCATAGACCAACCATAACATACCACAAAGATAAAACCTAAAATCCTAGTAGAATCTGTTGCATAAAAATAGTATCCCATCCCAATCAGGATGATGCTTAGCCAATCCATAATAATATCTAAAGCAAATCCGTACCATTTTCTGGCAATGCCTCGATAATATGCCAATCTCCCATCAAGCGAATCACCAACCCAGTTTATGAAAAGTCCAATAATTCCAATAGGTAAAAAAATATTTCCAAAATTTGCACCCAAAAGAAAGGCTGCGCAAACGATAATAGAACCAAACATGCCTACGCCGGTCATGATATTTGGCGAAATAAAGCCTGGTATCTTTCCGAGTAAAAAATGAATAAATTGTTGTTCCCCTGCTCTTAAAATGTTTGTTCTTTTTCTATCTGCGAAAATCTTTGCCCGTTCTGTTGTGATATCCTTCATTTATTTAATGACCAAAAGCTAAAAGACAAGCCACTATGGCTGTTTCAGGTCTGATCAGCTTTCCACTGATTTTTCTGGGTAAAGACTTGATCAGGGTAAGCTGACGTTTTAGTTTGCCCGATCGCGCAAGATAACTCAAAAATAAGATTATTAGCATATGTTATTTGACTATTCCAGCGAAACGCTGATAAAATACCGTAGGACTATTCTCGTTTTTAGGCACGTATTTTCCGGCAATAATTGGAATGTAGATCACTCTTCTTCGGCTTGGTTCACCTCGAAGTGAAGATTGTGCCACACGGTGCCAAAGTCTTCCATCATGCACGGTTAAATCTCCGGCCTCTGGCAAAATGGAAATTTCATCTTTATCAGGGCGATTATCCAAAAAATATTTTTTACGGAAAAGCATTTGATAAATACTTTGCTTGTGCGTACCAGGAATAATTTTTAAACCACCATTTTCTTCGGTTTGGGTACTTAAGTGTACACCAACATTTAACATCGGGTTCAGTTTGCCACCATAAAAAATGTCTCTCAAACCATCAGTATGCCAGCCCATTTTGGTAAAACCACTTTCTGGTCCGTTAACATAATGATTAAATACCATTCCATCCTTTTCTTCAATTCCTAATCTCGAATCTTCACCTGCTAATGGCAATAAAGCAGATAACCTTGGGTCTAATAATAATCCACTTAAGGTTTTATGATGCTGGTTGATAAAAGCGAAACGTTGTACAATTTTTTCGCCGTCTATATCCTTTCCATATTTTATAGGAACACCGTTAACTTTTTGAATATCAGTATTAATCCATTTTTGCTGTACTTCCTTTGAAGCATCGATAATGGATTCAACGGTTGGTTTGGTAATGAAATTTTTAAAGTGTATGAATCCGTGAATATTAAAAAATTCTACCTGCTGATCGGTGAGTTTTTCTGATAGGGTGAAGGTTGGATACGATGATGCCATTTAAATAAGATTAATAGTTGGAAATTAAGAATTGGTAGAAGAGAAAATTATGCGCAGCAACAACACATTCGCATTAGCGATGAGTTTTGTACCGATAAATAAAACGACTGTGTTTTATTATACATAATCTATGTATTTAGTAGTGTATAGTACAAACTTAACATTTTTTTAATATTCTTAAGAACAATGTAGCGTTTTTTTTTCTGATAAATTTTTTTAAATAAATTGATGATGGTAAAAAATGAGGTTGGGTGGTTGGTTAGGGGGTTAGATGGTTTAGTTGTTAGGGAGTTTAGGTGGTTAGTTGTTTAGAGGGTTAGTTGTTTAGATTGCCACTAGAAGACTGACGAAGTTTCCCTGGCACACAACCCATCAAAACTTCGTAAGTTGGCAAGGGGGTTAACTTGCGAAGTTTTAAAGGCCTGGGGCTGGCAGAACTTCGCCAGTTTAGATGTGGATTTAGGTTGTTTGGTTGGTTAGGTGGTTAGTTGTTTAGAGGGTTAGTTGTTTAGATTGCCACTACAAGACTGACGAAGTTTCCTGGCACACAACCCATCAAAACTTTGTGGGTCAAGATTTAAGCACTAACCTTCAGAATACTGAAGATTAGTGCATAATCGCTTATGGTTGACCAGATCCTCCGGCTGCGCCATAAATTTGACCGGTAGAAAAACTGGCATCATTTGCGGCCAATTGAACATATATGGAGGCTAATTCAGCGGGTTGCCCGGGGCGACCCAGTGGTGTATCTTTTCCAAATGCCTTTAATTTCTCTGGTGTAGAGCCTCCACCCATTTGCAAGGGTGTCCAGATGGGGCCAGGTGCTACACCATTTACGCGTATTCCTTTCGGACCAAGTTGTTTGGCTAGTGATTTTACAAAGTTAGTAGTAGCAGCTTTTGTTTGTGCATAATCATATAAATCAGCTGATGGATCAGTAGCTTGTACGGATGTGGTGCCGATAATAGAAGAACCTGGCTTTAAATAAGGTAATGCAGCTTTGATAATCCAAAAGGGCGCATAAATATTGGTTTTAATCGTCCAGTCGAATTGCTCGGTGGTAATATCCATAATGGAAGGATTAGATTGTTGACGGGCAGCATTACTGATTACGATATCTAAACCACCCAATTGCCTGGCGGCTTCATCTACCAGTTTTTTGCAGAAGTTTTCATCCCTTAGGTCTCCGGGAATAGCAACTGCTTTTCTTCCGGCTTTTTTAATTAATTCTACTACTTCACGTGCATCAGGTTCTTCTTGTGGCAAATAATTAATGGCTACATCGGCACCTTCACGTGCGTAGGCAATAGCCGCTGCTCGCCCCATGCCAGAATCACCACCGGTAATGAGTGCCTTTCTACCCATTAAACGACCAGAACCTTTATAACTGGTTTCGCCATGATCCGGTTTAGGATCCATTTTACTTGCTAATGCCGGCCAGGGTTGGTTTTGATGTATGAATGGCGGGCGTGGATATTTTGTTGTAGGATCTTGCAAATCCGCAGGGCCGAATTTAATATCTTGCGGCACTGCGGCACTACTTAAAATAGGAGAAGCTGCAACGGCAGCCATTGCTAAACTCAGGCCGCCTAAAGCCTTTCGTCTGCTAATTTTTTCATTTTCCATGATGATCTTTTTCTTAGGTATATCTTTATAACCCACTTAATTTTTTTAAGTTTCAGAATTCTGATCAATGGTAATATTTAAATCATGTGAAAGGAAATCACATCACAGTAGTAAATTTAAAAGCTAACGAATTTTACACCTAAGCTCACCCAACGGGATGGGAGTGGAATAGCACCAATTTCATAATACTGAGTATCGAAAATGTTTTGCGCATCTACATATATCGTTAATTTTTGAATAGCCTGGCTAATCCGCATATCATTGATCCAATAAGTTGATCCGGCAAATCGCTGGTTGAAACGTGTAGCCACTAATAAAGTAAAATTATGGTATTTAAAATCTATGGTGTTGGTTACCTGATGTTTTAGTGAAGCCAGTTGGTATTTAGACGAAATCCCGGGTTGCATCTCTCCAAACCTGGAGTTAAGGTAAGAATAGGCCAGATTGATATTCATCTTTGCATTTTCTGATATTTCGAGGCTGTAGTTAGAGCGAAGATTAATTCCCTTCGTAATCATGGTGCCCAAATTATTGGCTTCAAATGGTTCTGTGCTTACAACTCTTGTATAATCAATAAAATCGGTGATTCTTCTGTAGAAAAAGTTAGTGTTGAAAGTAAAATCTCCTTTGACAATTTTGAAGCCCATTTCACTTTGAAAGGCATTTTCAGGCTTTACATTTGGGTTACCAATGTTTCCTGGCCGCTGGTTCAGATAAAGATCGGTAAAGGATGGCAACCTTTGACTGGTGCCGATACTACCAATAATTTTAAAAACATCTGTAAAAGAATAACTGGCATCAAGACCTGGATAAACCTGCCATTTATAAGCAGAGTTATAGTTTACATAACTACCCAGATTAACATTTAATTTTTCGGTGAGGAAGGTACGGTACTGGGCATATATCCCCACATTTTCTCTTTGGTGTTTACCAATATTGGAAGAATTAATGGCATCACTTCTCAATTCGGCACCTATGCCTAGCTCTCCACCAGCGGTTTTATACGTGCTGTTTACTTCTGCCGCAAGTGAATTTGTACTGTGTTTGCTAATGCCCGCATTAGGATTGGTATTGCCGAAATAGCGGTAGTCATCGAAGTTGTAGCGATAACTCAGTCTAGGCATTAGCATCCATTTTTCTGAAAGCTTATGTTTGGATTGCACACTGGCCAAAGTCGTTTGTACAGCCTCAGTAGAATTTCGGTCTCCTGGTGCAGCGTAAAATCCATTAGCGCCAAACTCATTTTTGGTGTAACCAAATGAAGTCATGATTTCATTAGCGCTATCAATTTGAATATTCCCCTGGTAAAGTAACTTGAGGTTTTCAAATTGGGTATTAAAGCGGTAACCATTGCTTTGATCACGTGAGCCAAAAATAGAATGTTGATTAGTCTTGTTACTTAACACCGCTCCGGCCTGAATACCTGCACCATAAAATGTTTTTCCGTTACCTTCTGCATTTTTCTTAAAATTTGAGCCTGCATAGGAATCAACCAGAAAACCAGATTTAGTGAATTTTTTAGTGATGATGTTTATGGCTCCGGTAAGGCTGTTGATGCCATAAATGCGGGCAGCTGGTCCGCGAACAATTTCAATCCGCTCAATTGCTTCTACCGGAATAGGCAGATTAAGCATGTTATGCGCCGTTTGCGTATCAATAATTTTAATGCCATTTAACAATACCACCGTTTGCTCAAAACTTCCGCCATCAATACTAATATCTGCCTGACTACCAAAAGGTCCTCTTTGCCTTAAATCTACACCATTGGCATATTGCAAAAGCTCCTGAATAGTGCGGCCGGGTAATTTGGCAATCATAGCCTGATCAATGATATAAACATTTCTGTTTTGTTTGGATACGGGTGTATGGAAACCATTCTCATTAATCACCACATCTTTAAAGGTGATGACGGTATCTTGCTTTTGTTGAGCGTATAGGTTAGTACACAAAAAAAGCGGTATAGCCAGGTAAATTTTTTTCATTCCTTATAATTTTCAGCAAAAGTACTACCTTGCCGTACCACTAATGTATACCAGTTTTAATATAATGGATAGTCCGGTTCAAATTCCCTTTAAAAGTTTTATTCAGCTTAAGTTGGGTGATTCTACACCAGTTTATTTACAAATTATCTTTGAGTTTATTAAAGCCATTCAATTGGGTTTACTTCCTGAAGGTACAAAACTTCCGGGTACGCGAATATTGTGTAAACTGTTGTCTATTAATAGAAATACGCTGATTAAAGCCTTTCAGGATTTAGAAGCACAGGGTTTTATTGAAATTCGGCCAAATCAGGGAACATTTATTTTGTCTGATCAAAAACAGCTTAGAAGTAAAAGGGGAGTTTCAAAATCGGAAAGAACACAGGCGACGATTGATCATTTTACCTTCAAATCTTCGTCAGTTCTTGAAAATCCTGTTGAATGGAGTGATTTGCCCTTACAGTTTAATGATGGCTTACCTGATTTAAGATTAATTCATACCGATATACTGGCGAGGTTGTATGTTTCAAAACTTAAACGGCAGAAAATTAGACAGCCATGGGAACAAATCCAAACACAATCTCATCAGCATTTTAAGAAACAATTTTTTAATTTTTTAAATCTTACCCGCGGATTGCGGATTTCTGAATCTAACCTGCTTACCACTAGCAGTCATGAGATAAGCCTTTTTTTAGTGGCTAAACTGCTGGTTTCCGAAGGCGATCATGTTGTAGTGGGGTCTCCCGGATATTATTTATCCAATATGACTTTAACAGATAGTGGTGCGAAGATTATTCCTGTAGCTGTAGATGATGAAGGTCTTCATTTGGCCTCGTTAAAGAAAATTTGTGAGGCACAAAAGATTAGAATGGTTTACCTCACTTCAATTTACCATTATCCAAGTACCACTCCGTTAAGTGCCAAAAGGCGAATGGAAATCCTTGCACTGGCAAACCAATATGGTTTTGTAATTGTGGAAGATGACTATGACTTTGATTTTCACCTGGATAGTAATCCAATATTACCCTTGGCTGCCATAGATACCAATCATCAGGTGGTTTACCTGGGCTCCTTCGCCCGGTCATTGCCTGCAGGCTTTGGCTATGGTTTTATAACTGCACCAGCAGCATTTATCAACGAACTGGAAAAACATCAGCGTATTTTGGAGCCCGGAATTGATGTTATTAAGGAGCAGGTTTTAACAGATTGGATCCAGGATGGTGAAGTTCACCGGCTTTCTAAAAAAAATAAGGTCATTTATAAGGACCGGCGTGATGCATTTGTGCGTTTGCTAACAGAAAAGCTGAATGGCCGGATCAGATTTAGTATTCCCGTACGTGGCCTGGCCATTTGGGTGGAGTGGCTCGATGACTTTAACCTGATCAGGATGCAGAAAAAATGCGCTGAAAATGGATTGTTTCTCCCCAAAACCATTTTATACCAAACTAAAAATATTACTGCTACCCGTTTAGGTTTTGGAAGTCTCAATTTGAAAGAGATGGAAAATGCTGTTGATATCCTGGCAAAGTCACTTATTAGTATCATCAATGATTCGTTAGTGGTAAAAAAATAATTTAACTGCTGAAGATTAACTATTCAGGTCAAACATTTTAACCTGCCGTATGTTATTTTCGTCAACCATTACCCTTATATTATTTATAAATAGGGGCATGTGGCAGAGAATAAAATATCCTTTAAAATTTATGGGGATCAAATAAATATGGTTTGATCAAATATGATTTGTTAATAAAATGTCGTCTGTGCCACTACCTGCTAATGAAATTGAACGTTTAAATGCGTTGCAATCTTACAATATTCTTGATACATTATCTGAGCGTGAGTTTGATGATTTGACCGAGCTTTCTTCCATTATTTGTAATACACCGATTGCTTTGGTTAGTTTAGTTGATCAGCATAGGCAATGGTTTAAATCCAGAAAAGGTCTTGATGTTGCGGAAACGCATCGAGATCATTCCTTTTGTTCGCATGCTATTCAAAATCCATATGAACTGATGGAAATTGAAGATGCCAAACAAGATGAAAGATTTATGCATAATCCGCTTGTAACCGGGCAACCTTACATCACTTTTTATGCTGGTGTACCACTGATTAATGAAGAAGGTTTTCCAATCGGCTCACTTTGTGTGATTGATTCCGTTACGAGAAAGCTTACAGATGCACAACGGTCGGCTTTGAAAATTATGGCCAAACAGGTGATGGATAAGATGGAATTGCGCCGAAAAATGAGCCTGTTGGAAAAATCCGAAAAATTGAATACCGCATTGTTGGAACGTTCAGTTTTAGGAGAAATGAGGAGCCATATGCTCATTCAGCAGGCCCCGATTGCCATGGTTTTATTTAAAGGAAATGATTTTCATGTTGAAGCGATAAATCCACCGATGCTGGATTTTTTAGGGCAGAATGCTGATATCCTGCATCAACCTATTCTTTCCGTAATTCCTGAATTTAACAAGCAGGAAGCTTATCCGCTATTATTAAAGGTTTATAAAACTGGTGAAACCATATATGTAAATGAGCAGCTGGTAAAAACAACCGGTAAAAATGCTGACAATATCAGCTATTATAACTTTACTTTTTGTCCTTTAATTGAAAATGAAATCATCACTGGTGTGATTAATATGGCAGTTGATGTTACCGAACAGGTAATGGCTAGAAAGAGGGTAGAAGAAGTAAGTAATGATCTTCATGCCTCATATATTAAACTGGAGCAGAGCGAGCAGAAACAGAGCAGTGCAATTGAACAAGCTAAATTGGGTACATATACCATTGATGGTTTTACAGGCAAAATGTGGGCATCTGCCCGGTTAAAAGAAATCTTTGGTTACAGGGAAGACGGAGAGATGACCTATCACTCTGTAATTGATCAGGTAAGTGCAGAATATAGACATGAGGTAATCAAGGGTGCAGAATCTGTCATTAAAAAAGATCTCGTTTTTGACATGGAATATACCATTAAAAAACACAATGATGGTATGATCCGTTGGGTTAAATCTACCGGAAAACATTACAAAACGGAAGCTGAACCTTATGGCCATTTTTCAGGAACCATTCTAGATATTACAGAGGAAAAGGAAGACAATATCCGTAAAGATGATTTTATAGGAATGGTGAGTCATGAGCTAAAAACTCCTCTTACCTCATTAAAGGGGTTTATTCAACTTTTACAGCTTAGAACAAAAAACGTAGAGGATGCGCTTACTAAAAATATTTTAGATAAGGCTGATAAACAGATCACCAAGATGACAAGGATGATCAATGGTTTTCTGAACGTATCGCGACTCGAATCGGGTAAAATTCATATTGAAAAAGAACTTTTTGATATCAGTGTATTGATCAATGAAATTGAAGATGATACCATTCTGAATGCTGACGGCCATACTGTTATTTTTGATCCGGTGGAAACCGCCTGGGTAAATGCGGATAAAGATAAAATAGGTCAGGTAATTAATAATTTTATCAGTAATGCCATTAAATATTCTCCAATGGGAACTGTTGTACGAATTTCCTGTATTTCAAATCAGCAGGGATCGGTAATCAGTGTAAGTGATGAAGGTATGGGGATAGAAGCTTCAGATATTCCTCATCTTTTCGAACGTTATTATCGGGTAGAAAAACACAATACAAAATCAATAGCCGGATTTGGAATTGGCCTTTATCTGTGTGCCGAAATTATGAAAAGGCAAAATGGAAAAATATGGGTAGAAAGTGAAATTAAAAAAGGTTCTACCTTTTATTTTAGCCTTCCTGCTGCGCAGCATTCTGTTTAATTAATAGTAGTGAATTGGTGTCTGATTTAGTTATGACATCTGGCAGACATGACTTAAAGTACTCTACTCAATTGTTTTATCATCTGTATAACAAATAATGAATTTGTGCAGACATTTTATTTTTAATTCCAAACACTGATTCGATTTATATTTGTTATTAAGACTAATAACTAAGATATTTTATGATAGCAACAAAAGGATATGCGGCACAAAGTGCCGAAACAGACCTGGCTCCCTGGAATTTTGAACGCCGTGAGGTGGGGCCACATGACGTACAGTTTGAAATACTTTTCTGTGGTGTATGCCACTCTGATTTACATCAAATTAAAAATGACTGGTTTCCAGGTATTTTTCCAATGGTACCAGGGCACGAGATCGTTGGTCGTGTAATTAAAGTGGGTGATCATGTTAAAAAGTTTAAAGTAGGAGATCTTGCAGGTACGGGCTGTATGGTAGATTCTTGTCAGGTTTGTGAAAACTGTAAACAAGATCTGGAGCAGTATTGCTTAGAAGGAAATACACAAACTTATAATGGAATGGAGCGTGATGGTTCTATGCCAACTTACGGTGGTTATTCAAACAACATCGTGGTAAGAGAAGAATTTGTATTGCATGTTTCTGATAAACTGAATCTGGCGGCTGTTGCACCCTTACTTTGCGCAGGTATCACCACGTACTCTCCATTAAGACACTGGAAAGTAGGTAAAGGACATAAGCTTGCTGTTTTAGGTTTAGGTGGATTAGGCCACATGGCCGTTAAATTTGGTGTAGCATTTGGTGCTGAAGTAACTGTTTTAAGTACTTCACCTAAAAAAGAAGAAGATGCTAAAAAGCTAGGCGCACATCACTTTGTAGTAACAACGGATGCAGATCAGGTGGCTGCAGCAAAAGGTACCTTTGATTTTATTTTGGATACGGTTTCTGCAGAGCATGATTTTAACATGTACTTATCTCTTTTAAGAACAAACGGAACGCATATCTGCGTAGGTGTACCGCCAAAACCTGCTGAAATTGCAGCGTTTAGTTTATTGGGAGGTCGAAAAAGTTTAGCAGGATCTGGAATTGGCGGAATTGCTGAAACTCAGGAGATGCTTGATTTCTGTGCAGAACACAACATTGTTTCGGATATTGAAATGATTGATATGAAAGATATTCATAATGCTTATGAGCGGATGGAAAAAGGTGATGTAAGATATCGCTTCGTGATTGATATGGCAACATTATAAGATTGATAAATATTTCATTGGATATTTAAGGAAACTTGATTCATCTGGTGGAGATAGTTTAAATCATAAAAACAAGGGATGTCCAAATGGTTATCCCTTGTTTTGTTTTTAAGGGTTAACATGAAAGGTTGTTGGTTTGCAGGGGGATAGATGGTTAGTAGTTTAGAAGGTTATAAAGTTTAGAGGGTTAGTGGTTTAGGGGGGTAGAAGATGAGGCGTTTAGCTTCTTGTTTTAAGACTGACGAAGTTTCCCTTGCATACCATCCGTCAAAACTTCGTAAGTCGGATTAACTAACTTGCGAAGCTTCAAAGGCCTTTGCATGGCAGAACTTCGCCAGTTTTAGTGGGGTTATTTTTGGTTAGAGGGTTATTAACTTAGAAAGTTAGTTGTTTAGAGGGTTAGGTTCTTGTTTTTAAAACTCACGAAGTTTCCCCGACACACCATCCAAAAAAACTTAGTAAGTCGGGAAAAGCAGATTTTTAAATCACTGGAGCCAGTAGAGATCATGAAGTAAGCCGGTCGCAAAACTTTATATCTTTTATCGTGTTGTAATTTTTAAATCGCAGATGCATTTATCATTCGCAATAAGGGTGTCATATCGATAATCAATATTTTGGTTTTAGCTATTGGCACCTTAACTTTAATCTATAAATAATATAACTATGAATACTGAAAAAGCCATTCTTGCTGGCGGTTGCTTTTGGGGGGTAGAAGAATTGATTCGTAATCAGCCTGGAGTAATTTCCACTGTGGTGGGTTACACTGGTGGTGATGTACCAAATGCAACATACCGCAATCATGGTACACATGCTGAAGCCATCGCCATTGTTTTTGATCCTGAGAAATTATCATACAGACGTTTATTAGAATATTTCTTTCAAATTCATGATCCAACAACTAAAAACAGACAAGGAAATGATGTTGGAACATCTTATCGTTCTGCTATTTTTTTTGAAAATGATGCCCAGCGGGAAACTGCGGAGGAACTGATTGCGGAGATGGAAGCATCAGGAATCTGGCCAGGTAAAATTATTACGGAAGTAGTTCCTGCTGAAGATTTTTGGAATGCAGAGGAAGAACATCAGGATTACCTTCAAAAATACCCTTATGGCTATACCTGTCATTTCGAAAGACCTGAGTGGAAATTAAGCTAATTAAAGAATTTAAAGATTCATCATTCCGACCGCAGTAGAGGAATCTTTGAGCTAGTTAAATTATATAAATCAATAGACCTAAGTTCAAGGATCTCTCCGTTACGCTGTGGTTAAGTCGAGAGGACGATCCTCGTATAATCGTCATTTCGAGCGTAGTTGAGGAATCTTTGACCCAATAAATTGTTTAATTAAAAGAACTAAGTTCAAAGATCTCACCGTTTCGCTGTGCTTCAGTCGAGAGGACGATTATACGAGGATCGTCATTTCGAGCGTAGTTGAGGAATCTTTGAACCAATAAATTGTATAATTAAAAGAACTAAGTTCAAAGATATCTCCGTTTCGCTACGCTTCAGTCGAGAGGATGATTGTAAGAGGGGTCGTCATTTCGAGCGTAGTCGAGAAATCTTTGAACCAGTTAAATTATATAATTAAAAGGCCTAAGTTCGCAGATTTCTCCAT
>Ga0116227_10014651_pt1 | contig 11868 bp, 6 predicted proteins | sample S1TSphgellanicum_FD_89693 | JGI IMG/M metagenome (GOLD analysis project Ga0116227, IMG submission 89693) | Host-associated microbial communities from peat moss isolated from Minnesota, USA - S1T2_Fb - Sphagnum magellanicum MG | ecosystem: Host-associated > Plants > Peat moss > Unclassified... | reverse complement strand
GCGCAGCTCTCGCCATCGGTCGCCTCCTCGATGAAGATCGCGAACTCGTCGCCGCCGAGCCGGGCGACGGTGTCGCTGGCGCGCACGCAGGCCAGCAGGCGGTGCGACGCCTCGACGAGCAGGGCGTCGCCGGCGGCGTGCCCGAGGCTGTCGTTCACGGTCTTGAAGTTGTCGAGATCGAGGAAGATCATCGCCAGCGGGAGCGCCCCGCGGCGGCTGGCGCGGAGGAGCGCGTGTTCGGCCCGGTCACGGAGCAGGGCGCGATTGGCGAGGCCGGTCAGCGGATCGTGGAGCGCCTCATGCCGGAACCGCGCCTCCCGCTCGGCGCGCTCGGCGAGCAGTCGGCTGTTGTCGCGTGCCGCGAGGAGCTGGCGGACGACGACGAGCGCGGTCAACGCGATCGCGCCGAAGACCGCGCGGCCGACGTCCGTCCCCCACGCCGGGCGGACGACGGCGACGAGCATCGCGAACCCGGCGGCGACCGAGAGATAGGGGAGGATGCTCGGACTGCCGCTCCGGGCGCGCACCGGCCCCGTCTCGCGCTCGCCGGTGGCGATCGTCAGCTGCAGCTGGGCGGCGAGCGCGCAGAGCGTGCCCTCGACCAGCCAGATCCAGTCGATCGAGTCGCCGGTATGATAGGCGTTGACGAGCCGCATGTGGCCGTAGACCAGATCGGCGACGAAGCCGCAGCCCAGCGCGACGACGAGCACGCGGAGCGGGCGCTGCGAGGCGCTCGTCGGGGCGCGGGCCATGACGGCGGCGATCGCGACGAGGACGACGAGGTCACAGACCGGAAACGCCAGCGCGACGAGCCGGTCGCGGAGGTTGCTCTCCTCGAGCATCGCCGTCGGCTGCAGCACGAGATACCAGCTGACCATCGCGCCACCGACGAAGACGGTGGCGATGTCGAGCCAGAAGCGGGCCCGCTCGTTGGCCGCCCGCGGGGCGGCCGGGAACGAGAGGAGACCGAGGACCCAGAGCGGGAAGCCGAGGAGCGAGATCGCGTCGTCCCAGAAGGGAGTATTCTCGATCCCCCGCACCAGCTCGAAGTACAGCCAGATGGTGTCGCCGACGAACGTGCAGAGACAGGCCAGCGCGCCGAACCGCCACGCCCGCCGGGTCGCGGGGTCGAGCCCGACCCGCCGCGAGGCGCGCCAGGCGAGCAGCGACGCGACGAGGAAGACGGGGAGGTAGTAGTACGAGAGCGCGAGGTCGCGCGTCGCCGTCGGCCCCCACCAGAGGAGCCGGAGCGCCGTGTAGCCCAGCACATAGAGGCCCGCCCCGGCGATTCCCGCGGCGCCGGTGTCACGGGCCCACCATCGACGAAAGACCGCGAGCAGCCAGGCGAGTGTGCGCCGCGTACCGGTACCCAGGGCGTTTAGGGAAGAGGCTATCAGCAGGACGACCGGGCGGGCGGGCGGGAACAGCCCTGCCACGCGGTGCGGCAGCGTGCCACGATCGGCACCACGGTCGGCCGAAGTAAGCGGCCATCGGGCAACCGTTTACACGCCGCACGGGCGCCGTGGCAGGCGCTGGTCCCGTCGCGCGTCCGCGCCTATCTTGGGGCACCAGTGACGGGACGAACCGCGTGACCGGCGCCGATCTCCGAGAGCAACTCCAGGCGGCACTCGCGGGCGCGTTCATCGTCGAGCGCGAGATCGGTCGCGGCGGGATGGCGACCGTCTTCCTCGCCCACGATCTGAAGCACGACCGGCTCGTGGCGATCAAGCTGCTGCGTCCCGAGTTTGCGGCGACGCTCGGACCGGAGCGATTCCGCCGCGAGATCACGCTCGCTGCCGGCCTGCAGCACCCGCACATCCTCCCCGTCTTCGACTCCGGCGAAACGGCGGAGGGACTGCTCTGGTTCTCGATGCCGTACGTCCAGGGCGAGTCGCTCCGCGAGCGGCTCCGCCGGGAGCGCCAGCTGCCGTTCGAGGACGCGCTGCGGCTCACGCACGAACTCGCCGCGGCGCTCGACTTCGCCCATCGCCGCGGCGTCGTCCACCGCGACGTGAAGCCCGAGAACGTGATGCTGACCGGCGAGGGCGAGGTGCTGCTCGCCGACTTCGGGATCGCGCGATCGATCGCCGACGACGGCCGGTCGGCGACGACGTCGGGCGGCTACACGCTGACCGAGACCGGGTTCGCGGTCGGCACGCCGGCGTACATGAGCCCCGAGCAGGCGAGCGGCGACCGACGGATCGACGCGCGATCGGACATCTTCTCGCTCGGGGCGGTCGCCTACGAGATGCTCGCCGGCGAGCCGCCGTTCATCGCCGCGACGCCGCAGGCGGTGATCGCCAAGATGCTCAGCACCGTCGCCCCGTCGGTGCGGATCGTGCGACCGGCGGTGCCGGCCGGCGTCGACCTCGCGATCCGGCGCGCGCTCGCCCAGCACCCGGGCGACCGGTTCGCGTCGGCGACCGACTTCGCAACGGCGCTCGAGACTGGCCGCTCCGAGATCGACCCGCCGCCACCACGCCGGCGCATCCCCTGGTCGGCGGCGCTCGCTGGCGCGGCGCTGCTCGCCGTCGTCCTGATCGGGGCCTACGCCTCGCGCTCGCTCCTCGGCGGCGCGCGTGTGCCAACGGTCGCCGTGCTGCCGTTCGACAACCTCGGCGACTCGTCGGACACCTACTTCGCCGACGGCATCACCGACGAGGTGCGCGGCAAGCTCGCGGCGCTCCGCGGGCTGCGCGTGATCGCCAGCGGCAGCTCGGAGCGCTATCGGCACACGACCAAGTCGCAGCAGCAGATCGCCGGCGAGCTGGGCGTCCAGTATCTCCTCGTCGGGCACGTCCGCTGGCTGCGACATGCCCCCGGGGGCGATCGCGTCCGCGTCGATCCGGAGCTCGTGCACGTCGGCGCGAGCGGTGAGCCGGAGACGACGTGGCAGCAGGGTTTCGACGACGTCCTGTCGGATGTCTTCGCCGTGCAGACGCGGATCGCCAGCGAGGTCGCCGACCAGCTCCGCGTCCGGCTCGGATCGGGCGAGCGCGCCACGCTGGCCGCGCAGCCGACGCGCAACCTCGACGCGTACGATGCCTATCTGCGTGGGGAATCGTACGGGGCCAACGGCAACGACCTTGGCGCCCAGCGGCGCGCCGCGGCCGCGTTCCGCGAGGCGGTGCAGATCGACACCGGATTCGGGCTCGCATGGGCCGCCCTGTCGGCGACGTATTCGAACCTCTTCGGCATGCAGCCGGCGGCCGCCATGGAGGACTCGGCGCGGATCGCCGGCGAGCGCGCGGTCCGCGTCACGCCCCAGCTCCCCGAGGCGCATGCGGCGCTCAGCTACTACTACACGGCGGTGCGCCGCGATCTCGCCCGCGCCCTCGCCGAAGTGGAGCTCGGGCGCCGCCTCTCGCCGAACAACACGGCACTCCTGCAGCGACAGGGATACGCCGAGGGGCACCTCGGGCGCTGGGACGCGGCCGTCGCACACCTCGACACGGCCGCCCGGCTCGATCCGCGCGACGACGGGATCGCGGCCGATCTCGGCCTCACCCTGCTGTACGCGCGGCGACCGGCCGACGCCGCGGTGGCGCTCGACCGCGCGCTCGTGTTCGCCCCGACCAACGTCACGTACGTCGAGTGGCGGATGCTGGTGGCGCTGTCGCAGGGCGATCTGGCCGGCGCGCACGCGATCCAGCATGCCGCGCTCGCCGCGATCGACACGACGACCCTGGTGACGTACATCGCCTCGGTGCGCGATCTCGGGTGGACGCTGGACGAGCCGCTGCAGCGTGTGCTGCGCGGCCTCGGTCCCGCGGCGTTCGACAACGATCGCGGGACCTGGGGACTGGCGCAGGCACAGGCGGCGGCGAGCCGGGGTGACTCGACGGCGATGCGCGCCTATGCCGACACCGCGCTGCGCGCGCTCGCCACCCAGCTCGTTGCCACGCACAATGATCCCGAGACGCACGGGCACTACGGGATCGCGCTCGCCTATCTCGGTCGCGACTCGGCGGCGCTCGCCGCCGGCATGGCGGCCGTGGCGGCCGAGCCGCGGTCCGTCGATTCGCGCGGGGGCGTGCTGATCCAGCACCTCCTCGTCCGCATTTGTCTGTACGTGGGCGACGACGAGCGCGCGCTCGCCGAGCTGCAGCCGCTGCTCAACGGTCCGGGATACCTGACGCCGGCGTGGCTGCGCATCGATCCGGACTTCGCCCGCCTGCGACGCACGCCGGCGTTCGCCCGCGCGGTTGCGGGCCCCTGATCAGGCCCGGATGGTATTCGTGGCGGTGCGCGGACCGGCGCACCGCCACGAGACCATCGACACGCGCCCGGCTCGCGGCGCTAGCGGACCGCACCCTCGCGGAGCTGCTGCAGGAGGAGATCCAGCTCCTCGTCCGCGCTGATCGCCGATCCCTTCGGCGGCGGTGGCGGGGCCTTTGTGCTGCCTCCCTGCTTGCACTCCTGGGGGCCCGGCGGCGGCGGGACCTTCGTGCTGCCGCCCTGCTTGCACTCCTGCGGGCCGGGCGGCGGCGGGACCTTCGTGCTGCTCCCCTGCTTGCACTCGAACGACGTAACGGCGGGCGAGAGATCGATATCCAGAATCAGTTCACGGGTCTCGAACGGCATGGCGTGCTCCGGGCTCGAGGATCAGCTACTGCATTGATGACGGTCGAATATCCACCGCACAAACCGCGAGCCGCAAGCATCGTCTCATGCCGTGACGGCACGTCGCGCGCCGGCACTGCTCTCTCTCAGCGCAGGAATCCGAGGAACGGCATCACCGGCGATGTACTGTCGAGGTCGGCTGCGAGAAGGGCCACGCCACCGTCCCCGCGAAAGAGTGAATCAGCGAGCGTCTCGTGCGGCGCGGCCGCCGCGCCGCCAGTCGGATCGACGCGCGCCGTGTCGGCGTGCGCGCGCTCCGTCGCGCGGGCGGCGCGATCGGCCAGGACGATCGACCGGCGGCCCCACGCCGCATCGCCGGTCGCGCGCTCGAGGGCGAGCATCGCGTACGCGATGCCGGCATCGCCGCAGCAGAGCGTCGGCCCCGCGGCGGCGCTCTCTTCCCAGCTGTGCCAGCCGGCGCGGACGGCCAGCTCGATCCAGCCGTCGCCCAGCCGGTGGCGCGCAGCGGCAAGCCACAGGTGCACGAGGCCCGCCGTCCCGTTGCACCACCCGGGCACGTAGGTCGCGTGCCCGTCGGCGTCAGGATCGACGCTCCACGGCCAGCGGACGCCGCGCCCGATCGGCTCCCCACAGGCCGCAAGGGCGGAGAGTTCGTCCGCGATGCCGGACGGCAGCGCGTCGGCACTCGCCTCGGACCAGACCAGGATCGCCAGCAACAGGCCGGCCGATCCGTGCGCGATGCCCGTCGCCCCGGGTGCCCGTCGCGCGCCACCCGCGCCCGCACTGTGCGCCCAGAGCGCCCGCGCGAAGGCGGTCCCCCGTGCACGCAGCTGGTCACGGAGCGCGGCGTCTGCCTCGTCGATGAGCGGGACGAGCGCCGCGGCAGCGAGCAGGACGCCGGCGCTGCCCAGGGTGACGTCGGGGTCGGGCGAATCACCCGGAGCATCGGTGGCACACGTTGGCGTCAGCGCCGTCGGCGTGGTCGCCGTCTGATCGAGAAACGCGGCGATCGCCTCGCGACGGGTCACGTCGTCGTCGACGGCGTCGGCGACCAACGCGCGCACGACGTGCGCCCCGGCCGGCATGTGATGGATCGATTCGGGACGGCAGGTCGCCGCTGTCACGCCGTTCGCCTCGCGATATCGTCGCGCCGGATCGGCGGCGGCGACACAGGCGTGCTCGGACCAGATGTCAGCGAGCGCCCACTGGCGCACATCGGCCCGCTCCGCCGCGACGCGCGCGAGGAGATACGCCGTGCCCGCGGCGCCGTACATCACCGATCCGCCGCCGACGCCGGCGAGCCGCCCCTCGACGACGTCCGCCTCGGCGCGCCGCAGCACCCGATCGAGTACCGCCCGCGTCGCCGCCGTACTCCGCCCGGCACGCAACGCTCCCCCGGCCGCACGCAACCGGACGTCGGATGTCGCACTCGCCGCGATCGCGGCCCGAAGCGCGGAGGCGTACGCGGCCATCGACGGATAACGACCGGCCGGGTCGGCGCCGAGTGCGCGGGCGAGCACCGCCTCGACGTCCGGCCAGGGCGCCGCGCCGACCGCATCGAATGACCGCGGCCGCGCGACCGCAAGCGCCCGCCAGAACGCGTCGCGTTCGATCGGCAGGTCGGTCGGCGCCGCGCCGGTGACCAGTCGATAAAGGAGCGCGGCGACCGCGAACTGTTCGCCCGCCGCGGTCACGGGCGGATACGACTCCCCGGCGAGCGCGGCGACGGCGCACTCCGGCTCGAAGTAGGACGCCACACCGGCGCGCGGCGGCGCCTCGGGATGCAGCGCGCCGAGATGCGGCGCGCCGAGATGCGGCGCGCTGAGCGACGCCGCATGCGCGTACCCGAAATCGACCAGCCGCACCGTCCCGTCCGCGTCGACGAGCACGTTGTGCGGGTGGACGTCGCCGTGGAGCACGCCCCTGGCGTGCAGCGCCGCGTACGCGTCGGCGATCGCCAGCAGCAGCCCGCCGAGCGCGCGGCGCGCCTCGGCGAGCGGCCAGACACGGTACTCCGCCGCCGCGGTCTCGACGTCGGTGCCGGGGCACCAGCTGAGGATCAGGTACTCGGATGCGCCGATCGTGCCGCGGGCGAGCAGCCGCGGGACACCGATGCCGTCGAGCAGGTCGAGGACCGCCGCCTCGTGCGCGAGACGCGCCACCTCGGCGGCGGCCGCGCGACGAACGAGCTTGAGTGCCGCATGGCGACCGGCCGACGGGCGATCGGGTGCGGCCCGCGCCTGCCAGAGCTCGGAGTCGGCGAGCATCTGCACGCAACGGATGGGCGTCCAGCTCGCGACGCCGGCGGCATCGCGGACCGTCGGGACGAGCGCGGTCGCCTCGTCTTCGGTCACCAGGAGCCCGGCGGCCATCACCGTGCGCAGCATCGGCCACGCGGCGCGCAACAGGCCCTCCGGATCGCGCGACCCGGCGCGACTCGCCGCCAGGACGGCGTCGCGAATCGTCATCGGCGTGCGAAATCGCTCGAGCAGCGCGGCCGAGTCCCCGTCGACGAGATGCGTCGCCGCTCGACTGCGGGGCCGCGTGACGACGACGCCGGCGGCCGCCGCGTCGCCAAGCCCGACGCGGGCGACCTGCGACCGGACCTCGACGTCGAGGGTCTCCGCCGGCACGAGTTGCACGTCGGTCGGCAACACAAACCGGGCGGTGAGCGACCCTGGGCGACGCTCGGTGTGAGGCGCCGTCATCCGATCGCCATCGGCGGTCGGTGGCTGCCGATCGGCGCCCACCGCGCGGCATCGATCCCATCGGCCGTCACCGCCGCCAGCACCCGCGCGCCGGCGTCGTGGGCGATATCGGTCGACGCCGCCGCCGCTGGGCCAGTAGATCGCGCGATCGCCTCGGCGACCCGCCGAGCGACGAACTGTCGCCAGCTCGGCGCGCGGGACGCCGCCGGCGATCCCGCGGGCCCGGGCGCGGCGCCCAGAGGGTCCGCCGGGTCGCTCCCCCACGAGAGGAGCCCGTCGGCCGTGATCGACGCCGAAAACGGCACGCCGTGCGGCGTCAGGCCGTCGAGTACGCCGGCGATCGACTGCGCCGCCTCGGCGAGATCACCGGGCGTGGCGAAATAGACGACCATCTTGTCGGGTCGTCTGAGGCCAGCGGCCGCGCGCGCCACCTTGATCGCCAGCGGACGGTGGCGCGTCAACGCGGCGAGCGTCGCCGGAAAGGCGGCGCGCACGTCGGCCGGCATCGGGCTCACGTACAGCTTGCACGATTCGTCATCGCGCGCGTAGTCGGGGACGGCGCGCGTGATCCACGCCGCCCACGGATCCCCGTCGGCGCATGCGACCGGGACCCAGCCGCGGGCCAGGAGCCGCACCGCGGCGCTCGTGTCGAGGCCGATCGCGTCACCGACCGGATGGCCGGCCCGCTCCCCGCGTGGCGCGGGCAGCGTATTGAAGCGATAGAGGCGACGGGCGAGCGGCTCGACCTCGCGGATCGGGAGCCGGATCGCGTGCAGGATCGCCTCGCGCGACAGGCGACCGATCGCGTCATCAGCCGACGGCTGGGCGGCCGTGGGCCAGGCGACCGGGGGTGCCGCCGCGCCGTCGCGAAGCCGCGCCGCGACCGCCGGCCCCGATGCGTACCCCGCGCCATCGGCGACGTCGAGGATGCCGTCGCGCACCCACGCGACGAGCGTGGCCGCCGCGTCGGCGCCCATCGCCCGCCAGGCGTAGCGCGGGACGGGGCCTGGCGCGCGGAGCGTGAGCAGGAGCAGCGCCGCGTCCCGGTCGACGATCGTCGCCCGCTCGCCGACGACCATTCGGCCGCCGGCCCCGCGCCGCGCGAGGAGTCCGTAGTACGCCGGGTCGTCGGCGACCGCGCCGATGCGGGCACGCGCCGAGGCGTCGAGGCGATCGAAGACGACGAGGTCGACGTCGGGATGGAGCCGCACGGTCACCGACCGGAGGTCGACGGCCGACGGTGGGTGCCGATGGTGCGCCGGATCCCCGGAGCGCGACATCCTGAATCCGTAGGTCCGCACCCCCGGGCTGTCAACACGATCGCGCCAGCCGACTCGCTGCAGCGCCCGCGGACGGGCGCGATTACGTTCGGCGAATGATCGAACGCCGGCAGTTCCTCGCGACGTGCTCGGGTCTCGGACTCGGCGCCACGCTCTTCCCTGGCGCGCTCTGGGCGCTCGCCCACGCCGCCCCGACGATCACCGCCGAGATGATCGATAACGCCGCGGTCATCGCCGACGTGCCAATCGCGCCGGGCCAGCGCGACGCGATGCTCGCTGCGCTCAACCAGCACGCGCAGGCGTACGAGTCGATCCATGCCCTGCATCTGGCGAACAGCGTCGCGCCGGCGCTCGTCTTCGATCCGACGCTGCCATCGATGACGTTCCCGCGCGAGCGGAAGCCGATCAGGCTCTCCGCGCCGTCGGTGCTCGCCACCCGCGGTGTCCCGGCGAACCTCGAGGACCTCTGTTACGCCACGGCGCGCGACCTCGGGGAGCTGGTGCGGACGAAAAAGGTCTCGTCGGTCGCGCTGACGGAGATGTATCTCCACCGGCTGACGCGACTGGATCCACAGCTGCATGCCGTCGTCACGCTGACGACCGATCGCGCGATGGCGCAGGCGCGCGACGCCGACCGGTCGCTGGCGGCCGGCACGTATCATGGGCCACTCCATGGACTGCCGTGGGGCGCCAAGGACCTGCTGGCCGTGAAGGGGTATCCGACGACGTGGGGCGCGGGCGGGTTCGAGCATCAGATGCTCGATGAGGACGCGACCGTCGTGCAGCGCCTCGATCGCGCCGGCGCCGTCCTGATCGCCAAGCTGACGCTCGGCGCGCTGGCGATGGGCGACCACTGGTTCGGCGGCATCACCCGCAACCCGTGGCGGCTGGAGCAGGGCTCGAGCGGATCGTCGGCGGGCCCCGCGTCGGCGACGGCGGCCGGCTGCGTCGCGTTCAGCATCGGCTCGGAGACCCTGGGCTCGATCGCGTCGCCGTCGACGCGCTGCGGGGTCACCGGCCTGCGCCCGACGTTCGGCGCCGTGCCGCGAACCGGGGCGATGGCGCTGTCGTGGAGCATGGACAAGCTCGGGCCGATCTGTCGCAGCGTCGAGGACTGCGCGATCGTGCTGGCCGCGATCGCGGGCCCGGATGGCCACGATCGGACGGTGCGCGACGTCGCGTTCAACTGGGACGCGGGCCTCGACTGGCGGCGCCTCCGGGTCGGCGTGCTGGCGAGCGACTTCGAGGTGGCGGCGCCGATCGGACCGCCGCCGGACACGACCGCCGCCGGCCGGCAGCGCGCCGAGCTGGCGCGCCAGCACACCGCCTACGACCGCCAGTACGAACAGGCGGCACTCGCGGCGATCGCCGCGATGGGGGTGACGGCCACGCCGGTGACGCTGCCGGCCTTGCCCTGGCAGGCGATGACGCCGCTCCTGCAGGTGGAGGCGGCCGCGGCGTTCGATGAGCTGACCCGCTCCGGCCGCGACGCGCTCCTCACCGAGCAGGGGCCATCCGACTGGCCGAACACGTTCCGCGCGGCGCGCTTCATCCCCGCGGTGGAATACGTGCAGGCGAACCGCGCCCGCATGGCAGCGATCGAGGCGATGGCGACGGTGATGGCGCCGTTCGATGTCATCATCGCGCCGTCGCTCTCGACGCAGCTCCTCGTGACGAACCTGACCGGCCACCCGGCGGTGATCGTGCCCAATGGTCTCCGTGGGTCGGACGCGCCACCGTACGTGGCGGGCCAGGGGGGCGGCTACGGCGGGCCGGGAACCCCTGTCAGCCTGACGTTCATCGGGCCGCTGCACGGCGAGGCGGCGCTGCTGGCGTTCGCGCGGGCGTACCAGGAGCAGACGGGCTTCCACCACGCGCACCCGACACTCTAGGCGCCGGGCGCGGGGCCGGCCGCGCTAGGCGTCCGGCTGGCCGACCGTGCGGCCGATGACGATGGTGATGTTGTCGCTGCCGCCGGCGTCGAGCGCATCCTGCAGGAGCGCCTCACAGCCCTGTCGCGCCGACGTCATCGCGAGGAGCCGCTCGCGGATCCGGTCGTCGCTGACGTGTTTCGTCAGGCCGTCGCTGCAGAGCAGGCCGATCTGCCCCCAGTACTGGTTGAGGCGGTGCACGACCGGCGCGGTCTGCGGGCCGCCGATGGAGCTCGACAGGACGTGCGCCCAGCGCGTCCCCTTCGCCTCGGCCGGATTGAGCGCGCCGGCGTCCACGAGCTCCTGCGCCATCGTCTGATCCCGCGTGATCTGCCACAGCTCGCCGTCCCGCATCGCGTAGCAGCGACTGTCGCCGACCTGCAGGATGTAGGCGCGGGGCCAGACGCCGAGCCAGAGCGTGAGCGTCGTCGCCATGCCGCGCATCGCCGGGTTGTCCTCCGCCTGGCGGAGGATGTCCTCGTGGCCGGCGAGCGCCGCCGCCTCGAGCGACTTGAGGAACCCCGCGTCATCGGTCTCGTCCTCGGACGAGTAGCAGCGCATCGTCCGGTTCACGTACTGCATCACCGCCTCGACCGCGAGGCGGCTGGCCGCGTCGCCGGTCTGGCCGCCGCCGACGCCGTCGGCGACCATTGCGACCAGCGCCACGCGCTCGGTGCCGCCGAACCGCGTCTTCGCATCCTCCAGGCTCGACCCATGGACGACGATGCTCTTGCGCATCGCGCAGATGAGGAAGTTGTCCTGGTTGACTCGCCGCACGAGACCCGTGTGGGTCAGGCCGAAGATGTCGATTTCCTCATCACGCGGCTTTCGCACGATCGGCGCAGCGGTCGTTGCCATGCCGCATCATGCCATCGCGTCGGACGGGTGTCAAAGTGCCGGCCGTCGCTGGCCGCGTGGCCGACGGCAGCGGCGATGACGTCGGGCACTATCTCCAACGCCGCCATGGGGTTGGCCATCACTGGGCGGCCAGCAGCCCCGACTATTTGGACGCGGGTGAAAGGTTCACGGAAGGTTCATTTGACGCTCCGGACCGCATCGCGATACCCTATGGGGAACCGCGTGGCGAACCCCCACCCGCAAGGAGCGGCATGTCGAGCGAACTTCGCAACTATCTCTCCCTCTCGTATGACGAGTTGGAACAGCTCAACCTGCAGGCGAAGGAGCAGCGCAAGAATCGCGTCGCCGCGCACAAGATCCAGGAAGAGCGCCTCAAGTACCTGACCGACGAAAAGCGGATCAAGGCCGTGACCGTGCTCTTCAGCGATCTCGAAGGCCGGCTGCACATGCTCGACTACGACAAGAAGTTTCTGATCGGGAGCTACGACAACCTGACGTTCGACGGCT
>Ga0116227_10014650_pt1 | contig 11869 bp, 11 predicted proteins | sample S1TSphgellanicum_FD_89693 | JGI IMG/M metagenome (GOLD analysis project Ga0116227, IMG submission 89693) | Host-associated microbial communities from peat moss isolated from Minnesota, USA - S1T2_Fb - Sphagnum magellanicum MG | ecosystem: Host-associated > Plants > Peat moss > Unclassified... | reverse complement strand
TGGCAGAGTGCTCTTGAAATCTTCGGAGATCGTGATGTAGCGGTAACTTACGTTCCAGCGCAAATGTTCTCCGAGTGTGCCATGGAGACCAGCCTGCACGCCCATTTCGTTGCTCGACCCGCCATTGACCGTCTCGGTTACCAGGCTGCCGTTCACGAAGACATAATTCGTTTCTCCCGGATCGATGATCATTTTCGTGTTGCGTTCGAAAAACAGCGCAGCGTCGAGACTCGCCGGGATTTCAGGCAGAATTTTTGTGTAGCCGAGCTCCGCGTGCCATACGGCGGAAGGTGTCGAGTCGGGCACGCCGGTGAGCAGTTGCTCGCCACGCTGGAATTGAAAGCCGAAATCGAACAGGGACGGCAATTGCAGCCCGCGCGCCAGCGTCAGCCGCAGCGTGTCCTCAGGCGTGAGATGCACGACCAGGCCGGAATTGAAACTGGGCTCGGTCAAGGTGGTCCTGTTATATTCGGCAACCGTGCGGTCCGGCGTGATGATCAGGCCGGAGCCCTGGAAATGCAGCGCCATGTGATCCAGCCTGACGGCATTCGTCAGATCGAACATGGGCGAAATCTGCCAGTCCCACATCGCATTCACGGCCAGGTTCGTGTAGGAAACGGTGCCGCCAACACGCACCGCCGACGTCATGGCCGAATCGCGGTATTCGAACCCGAGCCGAAGCGTATGATCCGCGCCGAGCTTGACGACGTCGCTGATCCGATCGACCTGCGTGTTCAACTCCAACCGCGTGCCGACGGGCGAGAGCCGCGAATTATCCGACCCGAAATTATCGTAGGCATCGAGATCCAGAATGCCGACCGCGGTCTGCGCCGTGGCGCCAATGCGCCAGTCGCTGAGATGATTCTGGAAATTATTCTCCGGCAGATCGACCACGGCGCGGTCGGTGTTGGCGTCGGTCACGCCGCCCGATGCGCGCAGCAGAATATTCGATGTGACCTGCCAGCGCCCATCGATATTGAAGCTTGCGTTGCGCGGCGGCGGGGCGTAGGGCGACAGCGGTTCGCGGTAGCCATTCGCGGTATAGCCGCCCAACGAAAGCCTGATCCCGGCCGTGGTCCCGATGTGCTGCGTGACCACCGCCTCGCCCTGGCCGTAGCCGAGATTGCCGCCGCGGACAGTGACGCTGTTCACATTATCCAGCAGCGGATCGAAGGTGATGATGTTGATCACCCCGCTGACGGCGTTGAAGCCGAACAAGGCCGAGTTTGGACCTTTGACGATTTCGATCTGGCGGATTTCGCTGAGCTGCACCGGGAGGGTATTCCAGGCCTCATAGCCGAGCGTATCGATATAGACCTGGCGGCCATCCACGAGAACCAGAAGACGCGGGTTGAGCGGCGTGTCGTAGCCGTTCACGCCGACCTGTGTGTCGCCAAAGCTGTAGGTACGCACCTCAATTCCGGTGACGAACTGCAAAACGTCGGGGATGTTGTCGGCACCCGAGCGGCGGATGTCGTCCTGCGTGATGATCACCATGTCGGCCGGCACGTCCGACGCGCGCTGGGGTTTGCCGGTGGCCGAGGTGGTGATGGGCTCGCCGAACATTTGTTCCAACGTGCCGTAATCTACCGATTGGGCGTGGGCGCTGTGGATGCACAGCATAAGGAAGCAGTTCTTTTTTGAAAAAAAGAACCAAAAAACTTTTGCAAACTTGGCTTCGGCCTTTCCGGAAAGGCTCAGCCCAATGTGCAAAAGTTTTTTGCTTCTTTTTTTCAAAAAAGAAGACTTTCTTCCTGTCTTTGTCTTCATATCTCATGCACCAGCATGCCAAACGCCGCGGTAAAATCGATCCCCGCGGCCTGGGCGGCCGCGCGGTTGACGATGATTTCCACCCGCGGCTGGGAGTGCACGGCCATGACGCATTTGCCGGACCGGACCAGCTCATCCGCGGCGGTGATGCTCAGCAGCCCGCGCGGTGCCGGTGCCTCGGCGCCGGCGGCGACGATGACGGCGACATAGCCGCTGCCGTCGCCGACCTCGGCGGCAGTCACCGCCTTTGCGGTCACGCTGCCGCCGGCCGAGGCCAGGCCGTCGCCGAACAGGAGCACAATGTCGGCGGCATCGGCGCGCGAGGAGGCGCTGCCGCCGGCGTAGATCACGGCGACCCTGCCGCCGTGCGGGGTAGGCTGGAGAAATCCCAGCGCCTTGGCGATGATCTGCACGTCGCGGCCGGACAGCGAGGCGGCCGCGGCCGCGCCGGAACATGCCAGCCAGACTCCGATGAGGGCAGCCACGGCCGCGCAGCGCGCGGGCGCGGGCGCGTATGTCGCCACGCTCGATCTCTCCTCCTCGGCCGCGGGGCATCGGCGCCTGATGCTTGACGGCGGCCTAGACTGTGCGGTCGGGATGAAAAACCGGATAATGTTTCGGTGGCCCCGACGCGGTCAGGCGCCGGCGGTTCGGACCGAAGCTTTGCCGAGAGCGCGGTTACGCTCCGGCGCCGTATCGGGCGGCGGGTCGGCCGGGCTGTCGCCGACGCGGTTGCGGCCGCCGCGTTTGGCGGCATACAGGCCCTTGTCCGCGGCTTCGATCAGCGCCGCCGCGGTCAGCGGCGCGCGAGGTATCAGCGTAGCGACGCCCAGGCTGACCGTCACCACGCCCGGCGGGCCGGCGGCCGGATGCGCAATGGCGCTGGCCTCGATCGCCTTGCGGATACGCTCGGCCACCACGCGCGCCCCTTCCGGCGGCGTGTTGGGCAGGATGACCGCGAACTCCTCCCCGCCGTAGCGCGCGGCCTTGTCGGGCGCGTCGCGGGTGCTGGAGGTCACCGCGGCGGCGACCCGCCGCAGACATTCGTCGCCGGCCTGGTGGCCTTGGGAATCGTTGAATTTCTTGAAATGATCGATATCGAACATGATCAGGCTGAGCGGCTCGCGGCTGGCGGCGCAGGCGTCCCAGGCGGCGGCCAGCGTGTCGTCGAAATACCGCCGGTTGCCCAGGCCGGTCAGCGCATCCACCTGCGCCATGGCGGTGAGCAGCCGGTTCTGGCGGGACAGGCGGCGGGCGCCCACCGAGGCGCGGGCCATGTTGGCGGCGGCGAACAAAGCCAGCAGGACCGCGGCCGTGCCGACCGCCTCGAACGCGCGCATGGTGTTGGCCGCACTTGTCAGCGCGGTGTCGGCGTCGCGCGCCTGGAGCGCCTGCACCTCATGCACCAGCGCGTCGATGGACTGGGTCAGATCCTTGAAATTCTGGTCGAAGGGCTGGATGAAGGAGACGGCGGCGGCGAAATCCACGTCCAGCATCTGGGTCACGAAATCGATGGCGCCGCGGTAGCGCTCGATGGAGAGGATCAGCACCGCGACGCGCGCGCGCTGGGCCGGGTTGGCGCGCGTGTCGCGCCAGTGGCGCAGCAGGCCGGCCACGCGGTCGCACTCGGCGAGCAGCGGGCGGAGCTGGGTGGCGGCGTTGAAACCCGGCGTCTGTGCGCCGCGCAGGGTCAGGATATGGTAGAGATTGCCGTTGATGCCTTGCACGCCGGAGGCAATCGACTCCAGCTCATGCGCGGAGCCGGCCGAGCGTAGCGCCGATTGCAGGGCGCGCGCGCCTATGCCTAGCCCGTGGATGCCCAGGGCGGACACCACAAGCGTCGCCGTCAGCGCCACGATGGGCGCGACGGGCAGTTTTAGCCGCGTGAACACGCTTGTCTCAGAGTTGGGTCCCCAATCCTGCCCGCGTTGGGGCGGAATTTAGGCGGCAGGGCTTGCCAAACCGTTGATCCTGGAGGTGCGCTTAGTGGGGTTTCTGCGGCGGCGCGGCTTGCTGTGGCTGGGCGGCAGCTTGCGCGTTCTTCTTGTTTTGCACCGCGGTTTCGTGGTGCCCGATGGCGCAGCCGGCGGCAGCGCCCAGCACCGCATGGTGGCCGGCGACATGGCCAGCCACACCGCCGACGGCCGCACCCTTGAGGCAGCCGGCGTGGGCGGTGATGGGCGCACAGAGGAACAGGGCCGCCACGGCGGCATGTTTGAGGCTGGTCATGATCGCTCCTGACGAGATGCGGTCAAGAACGCAGGAAGGAAGGCAGCAGTTCTTTTTTGAAAAAAAGAACCAAAAAACTTTTGGAAATTGGCGTACGCCTACCGGATAGAGATGCGGCAGAAATGCAAGAGCTTTTTGCTTCTTTTTTTGAAAAATTCGACCAGCTGTCAGCCTGGTTGCTCGGGGAGAGGATTTCGACCAGCAGAACCGGGTCCGGCATCGATGCCTGCCCAGGGGTGACCGGGGCGCATGTCACCCCCAGGTCCGGTATGCGGAAATTGTGCGCCGAGAGCAGGTTCGGGACAACGCCGGGATTGGTGATCACGTGGCACCCAGGGCGATGCTCACGTAGATGATTGCCGATCAGCCGGCCGAGCTCGCTTTGCAGATAGCCGTGCACGGTGCTGGCCGGCGCCATGGCGCGCGGCTGGCCATCGACAAGTTCGTAGCGCAGCCCGTCACGCGGTTCCCAGCCGAGAAACTCGTGAACACTCATCCTTGTCGCCAGCTTTGCGACCGCGGTCATCGAGCGCCCGCCACCCGCGTGCGTGTTCTCAGCGTGACCCATTCCTCGGCCGAGGTCGGATGGATGCCGATCGTGCGGTCGAAATCCGCCTTGGTGGCGCCGGCGGTCATCGCGACACCGATGGCCTGCATCATTTCGCCGGCGTCGTCGCCGATCATGTGCGCGCCGACCACGCGCTGGCTGGCCTGATCGACCACCAGCTTCATCAGTGTGCGGCGGCGGCGTCCGCTCATCGTGTGACGCATGGGGGTGAATTGCGCGATATAAATGTCGGCCGGGCCGCGGGCGGCAGCCTGCTCCTCGGTCAGGCCGCAGGTGCCGATGGGCGGGACGGAAAAGACGGCCGTGGGAATCGCCTCGAACGACCAGGTCCGCGGCGCATGCTGGCCGAACAGGCGGTCGGCCAGATGGTGGCCCTCGGCAATGGCGACAGGTGTCAAATTCATCTTGTTGGACACGTCGCCAATCGCAAAAATGTGGGGCTGGCTGGTGGTGTTTTGCGCATCGACGATCACCGCCCCGTTGTCGGCGAGCGCCACGCCGGCGCGGTCGAGATGCAGGCCTTTGGTGTTGGGCACGCGGCCGAGGGCGAAAAACACCAGGTCACTATCAAACGTGCGGCCGTCGGTGAGGTGCAGGCGGCGTTCTCCGTTTCCCAAATCCTCGAGTTTGTGGAGGAGGACGCTGGGGTGGACGCGAATGCCCTGGTCGCTCAGCGCCGTGTTGAGCGATTCGCGAAGATCATGGTCGAAACCGCGGAGCGGCAGGCGCTGGCGGAACAGCAGATCCACTTCAGCGCCCAGGCCGGCGAAAATACCCGCAAACTCGACGCCGATGTAGCCGCCGCCTACCAGCGTCACTTGGCGAGGCATTTTGGAGAGGGAAAATGTCTGGTCGGAGACGATGCCTAGCTCGGCCCCCTCGATGTCCGGCCAGGATGGATGGCCGCCGACGGCAATCACGATGCGCTCGGCGGTAACCGTTTTTCCGTCGAGTTGCAGGGTATGCGGGTCGAGGAAGATGGCGCGGCTTTCGAAGGCGGTGACGCCGGAATTGTCGAGCAGTTTGAGATAGATGCCGTTGAGCCGGGCGATTTCGGCGTCCTTGGCGGCGATCAGTGCGGCCCAGTCATGCGTGCCGGGCTCGGTGTTCCAGCCGAAGCCGTGGCTGTCCCGCGCCCAGGCGCCGTATTCGGCCGCCTGCACCATGAGTTTTTTGGGCACGCAGCCGACGTTGACGCATGTGCCACCCCAGTAGCGCTCCTCGGCGATGCCGACGCGGGCGCCGTGGCTGGCGGCGATGCGGGCGCAGCGGACACCGCCGGAGCCGCCGCCGATGACGAATAGGTCGAAGTCAGCCACCACGCCTCCAGGAGAATTGTCGGCTAGCGCGTAGCCACCGACGTCTTATGGCACGATGCCTGCCGCCGACCAACGCTCGCCCCGTCAGCCACGGCGCAAAGAGTGCGTGACCGCCGGCCCCGATTCTGCTCTTTGGATTTTGCTTTTTGGATAAGGCAAAGTCAGCTTGTCCCTCGTGACCGACGAATCTGGCCCGCCTCGCGATCGAATCCAGAGCCTGGATGCTGCGCGGGGGATTCTCGCCTGTACGGTAGTGTTGTACCATGTGTCCGCCGCTTACGGTTTCGCCACATTGTCATGGCCCGCCCATTTGGCGGTGCTCGCGTTCTTTTTCCTGTCTGGCTATGTGCTGGCACTGACCTACGACGGACAACCAATCCAGTTCATGGCGCGGCGGATCATTCGGCTCTGGCCGCTCTACGCCTGCTGTCTGGCCGCCGGGTGTGCGATACGCGGTGAGCGATTGCCCTATCATATCCTGTTCTGGTTTCCGTTTCCGGCGATCGGCACGCTGCCGCCAGGGGATCCGCCCGCGTGGTCGCTGTATTACGAAATTTGGGCGACCCCTGGAATCATCCTGCTGACAATGATGGCGCGAAAAATCCGGATCGCCGCATTATCGCTGGCGTTGGGGTCGGTCGCGCTGTTCCCGCTAGATCTGCGGCTGGGTTATGTGCCGTTCTTCGCGCTCGGCGTGGCCCTGTCAGCCTTTACAATTCGACTGCCAGGCAAGGCACCGAAATTCCTGCTTTGGCTAGGCAAGCTATCCTACAGCATCTACCTCACCCATCTTCCGGTCCGCTTCGCGGCAGAAAATCTGCTTGGGCCGCCCGGCAGCGCTCTGTCGCTCCTGGCAATGCCTTTTGTCGCCTATGGCGCCTGGAGGTGGATCGAGCGGCCGTCGATCAACTTGTCCAGACGGCTGACGGATTTCAGGTTTGTCGGTAGTCGTGACGCCGCACGGGAGCTACACCGCGCCTGGCGACGGGGGGATGATCCCCTCGTCGCCGAGCAACGGAGCGAGGCTCAGCCGTAGGATGGGTCTTGACCCATCATTCTACGCGCGAACGGCGGCAGGCGTGCCGATGTGATGGGTCAAGACCCATCCTACGGCTGGTCAAGCCGCGTGGGCCATGCGGCGTTCTGCGACCTGAGCCTTCATCGCCTTTTGCAGTTTTTCAAACGCGCGCACCTCGATCTGGCGAACACGCTCGCGCGAAATCCCGTACTGCTGCGACAGCTCTTCCAGCGTCGTCGGATTGTCCTTCAGCCGGCGCTCGATGAGGATGTGCCGCTCACGGTCGTTCAGCGTGGTCAGCGCGCCGCCGAGCAGCGCCTTGCGGCCGGTCAGCTCCTCCCGCTCGGCAAGTTCCGACTCCTGGCTTTCGCCCTCATCGACCAGCCAATCCTGCCACTCGCCCTCGCTGTCCGCCCGCACCGGGGCGTTCAGACTATGGTCGGGCGCGGCCAGGCGGCGGTTCATGCTCACCACATCCTGCTCCGGCACGCCGAGCGTGGTGGCGATTTTCGACACATGCTCGGGACGCAGATCGCCGTCCTCGATCGCCTGCATCTGACCTTTGAGGCGGCGCAGGTTGAAAAAGAGCTTTTTCTGGGCGGCCGTCGTCCCCATCTTCACTAAAGACCAGCTGTGAAGGATGTATTCCTGGATGGCAGCACGTATCCACCACATGGCATAGGTGGCCAGCCTGAACCCGCGATCCGGGTCGAAGCGCTTGACCGCCTGCATCATGCCGACGTTGCCCTCGCTGATGAGCTCGCCGACCGGCAGGCCGTAGCCGCGGTAGCCCATGGCGATTTTGGCGACCAGGCGGAGATGCGAAGTGACGAGCTTATGTGCGGCCGTCATATCCTCGCGGTCGCGCCAGGCGTGTGACAGCGCCAGCTCTTCCTCGGGGGAGAGCATGGGAAATTTGCGTATCTCCTGCAGATAGCGGGAGAGGTTGCCCTCTGGGGCGATATTGAAGACAGCAGCGGCCATCTGGGCGGCTCCTTACGTCTGGTGCGGCATCGTCACCCACCCTCTACGGCATAGGCGATGCGCGGTTCCGACTTTGTTAAGACCAAGCGCGGGGATTATCATCACGTCTTGGGGCGCACCCCATATAGTCGGCGATACGCCTGGACGCTCGCCACCGCCGCACGCCCGCGACGATGGCATAGGGGTTTATAGAGGACCGGTTTAGTCCTGTCAATGAAATGCCGCGGTGCGGCGGATTAAGCCTTGGTCACAATGAGGGCACGAATTGGGCCGATCTTGCGGACAACGGCAGTCCATGCACCGAATGCACTGCTGACTCCGGATTTTCGTCATGGTCCGTTACGGCGTGATGAGATCGATCTCTGGAAAATAGCTACGGTAGCGCTGGGCCTCCGCATGCGCGTGTCCTACTGCCGCAGCACAGGCGCGCGCTCCACATGCATGTCGCTCAGCGTCACACCGGGGCTGTGATACAGAAGGATGCCGCGCGCGAACGAATCGGAAATCGTAACGTTGCTGACGCTGCCTGAGGCGTTGAAAAACGCCAGCGAATCGTCGCCAGTGCCGGCGCTGGTGAAATTCTGCACAATATCGCCGCTGGTGGGCGGGTCGCGCGGCTGGCCGATCTGCGGGCCGCCGGCGGCCGAGGACAGGCACGGCACCTGGCCGTGCACCGGCGGATCGCGCAGGATCGAAGCGTTGAGAATTTGGACGTTATTGACGCCGCGGAACACGCCGCGCGTGAGACGGCTCCAGGTGACACCGTCGAACACGATGTCGTCGCCGCCTAGAAAACGGTAGGCGTTGCCATCCTCCGCCTTGGATTTGATGGCGAGCAGGTCGCCAGCGCGAAAGTTTGGTCCGCCGCGCCGGGGCCTGATTTCCAGGCGCCAGCTTCCGTTGGATACGGGATCGGCCCTGGTCCACGGCACCTGCACATTGTCGGGGGCCTGGTCCATGTGCGAGGAGGCGCCGTCGCGCAGGCAGCGGCGGAGGTAGCGGCCGCGATCGGACGTGGGGTTGTAGAGATCGGCGGGCGTGGGGAAGCCGGCGTCGATGCGCAGCACCACGGCGTCGGGCTGCACATCTTCGACAATGCCCTGGCTGACGCTCATGTGGCCCATGGTGAAATGCAGGCCGGTGAAGGTGACGTGGCTGGTGGCGCGGCCGAAAATCTCGTCCTGGTGCGTGTCGAACACCAGCGTTGTGCGATCCGGGCCGGCGCCTTGCAGGATCAGGCGCCCGGAGGGGCCGGGGTTGACGCCACTGACGTCGATGCTGGCTGGCCCCGTAAAAGTGAAAACGCCGGCGGGGAGGTGCAGGGTGATGCGGTCGTCGGGGCTGGCGCGCAGGCGCGTTTTCGCGTCGGCGATGGCGGCGTTGATGGCGGCGAGCGAGACGGCGCCGTATTTTTGCGCCACATCGATGTCGAGCGCGGCCGCGTGCGCCGCGCTTGTCGCCAGCAACATACCGGCGAGCCGTGCTCTCCGCCATGGCCAGCGGCGCGCGTATGCTCTAGGTGGTTCTGCTGCACATTCTGCCAGGATCATCTTATGCCCGAGATTTCGCCTCACGACTGGCTGCGTCCGAAACTTGCCGCCCTCATGGCCGAGGCCGAAGCGGCCGGCATTGCGCGCGACATCTCCGTGGCGGTGATTACCGACCTGGTCAACGGACCGCTGTTTTCCGTGGGCGGGCCGGAAACCGACGAGGAATGGAACAAGGATTTGGGTGAGCCCGACGAGTACGTGAACAAGAATGAGCCACTCTCCGCCGAACCCTCGATCGGCGCTTCGGTCGTCAATCCGATGGACGGCATCGGCAACCGGCGGCGGTGGGTCTGACACGCCGCGCCCATGAGCGAGCCCGGTGTCGCCTCACCTTGCATCGACATGTGCCGCCTGGACGCACAAGGCACGCTCTGCATGGGATGCTGGCGCACGCTGGATGAAATCACCGCCTGGCGCGATCTCGATGACGGCCAGCGCCGCGCGGTGATGGATGCGGTCGAGCTGCGTAGGATGGGTCTTGACCCATCATTACTGCCAGGCAACCGAACTTGGCGCGTGAAATGATGGGTCAAGACCCATCCTACGGCTATGATGCTCTTCGGCCGAAGGAAATCACATAGGCGCGCACACGGGCGTTGATGAGCGGATCGTCCGATAGCTCTATCCCCGGCTCCAACTGGTTCGGCAGATAATGGAGCTGCTTCTGCGCCAGCACATTGTCGGCCACGGCGCTGGTGAGCGTGATCGTGCCCATATCGACCATCTTGCGGTCCGCCGGCCAGGGTTTCGTCGGGTCTTTGGTCTGATCGCCCGGTTTGGCGAGTTGCGCCATCAGGTGAAACGATACGTGTGAACTCTTGAGCCGTGCCGGCAATTCATCGACCAGGAAATCCGGTGGCATTTTGGCGGCGGCGGCCGGGGCCAGGTGCTCGACGCCGGCGGCGGGCACGATTTTGAAACGGAACGGCTGGCGCTTGCCGGCTTCGTTGACGAAAATGAACGCATCGACACCATTATAGATTTCGCGTGCAAAACTGCTCGGCGTGCCGAGCGCGCCGAAAGCCGCCTTCACGCTCGGGTGGGTGGCGATGAATTTGTCAGCGGCCGTGGGTTTCGGCGCCGTCGGGCCGCTGAGCGAATTGGCTTGCAGCAGGGCCAGGAAATCCTCGCCGGTGGCGACGGGGAAGAAGGGGAGCGAATTGGTGATCACATCGACCACCGTGCCGCCGGCGGGCTGAAATTTCACCGCCATGCCGTGCGGGTTGGCGTTCGGCGCGCCATCCGCGAGCGTCGGCAGGCCGGTCGAGTCGGAGAAGCGGACCGTCACCGGCACCGGCGCGCCGGCGAAAATCGCCGCCTTGCTGAGCGTTCTGGCTGCCGGAGTGGGGACAAAACTGCCTTGCACCACCACGCCCTTGGCGTGATTCGCCCGCAGGCCGGGGTGGCGGCCCCAGAGCTTGTTCATCGTATCGATGGTCTGGATGGCGGTGCTGGGGGCTTGCGCGCTGGCGTGAGCGACGGGCAGTGTCAGGCTTATGGCGAGGACTGCGGCTAAGCGTGTTGCAAACATGCTCTGCTCCTGTGATCGGCTTGTCATCGCAGAAGAAGGTGGAGTTCGTCCACCCTACGCCATTACGGGCTCGGCATAGAAGGCGACAGGCGGCCGCCGGCGCGCACCGGCTCGATGCGCACGGCCAAACCCGTCGTATCGCTGGTTTCGACAAAGGTGCCGCAAATGGTGGCCTCGCCTTCGGCCGGGCCCAGGCGCTCGCCGGGGATTTTGCGCCAGAAACGGGCGGCGGCGGCGGCTTTCTCCATGCCGATGACGCTATCGTAGTCGCCGCACATGCCGGCGTCCGACTGGAAGGCGGTGCCGCCTTCCATGATATGGTGGTCGGCGGACGGCAAATGCGTATGCGTGCCGACGACGGCGGAGACGCGGCCGTCAAACGAGTGGGCGTAGGCCATTTTCTCCGAGGTCGCCTCGGCGTGGAAATCCGCAAAAACCGCCTGCACGGTGACGCCGAGCCGGTGCTTGCCGAGCAGCTCGGCGGTCATGCGGAATGGGTCGTCCGTCAGCTCCATATAGAGCCGCCCCATGGCTTGCAGCACCAGCGCGCGGCGGCCATCCGCCAGATCCACGGTGACGGACCCGTGGCCGGGACTGCCGGGCGGGAAATTCAGCGGGCGGATGAGACGCGGGTGGGTTTCGATGTAGGCGGCGAGTTCGCGCCGGTCCCAGGCGTGGTTGCCGAGTGTGATCACATCGGCACCGGCGGCGAACAGCGCATCGGCCATGGCCGGCGCGAGCCCAAAACCGTGGCTGGCGTTCTCGGCATTCACGATGACGAGATCGGCGGCGAGCGTCTTGCGCAAATTCGGCAGGGCCGCGCCCACCGCATCGCGGCCGGCACGGCCGACGATGTCGCCTAGAAAGAGTATGCGCATGGGGTCAGGGGTCAGCCATCAG
>Ga0116227_10014649_pt1 | contig 11870 bp, 10 predicted proteins | sample S1TSphgellanicum_FD_89693 | JGI IMG/M metagenome (GOLD analysis project Ga0116227, IMG submission 89693) | Host-associated microbial communities from peat moss isolated from Minnesota, USA - S1T2_Fb - Sphagnum magellanicum MG | ecosystem: Host-associated > Plants > Peat moss > Unclassified... | reverse complement strand
TCACGATGCAAGCGCGCGGCCATTTGCAGGCGACGGGCCGCGACGCCCGCGGCCGCAAGCAATACCGCTATCACTCCGAATGGCGCCAGTTTCGCGACAGTGCGAAATTCGACCGCATGGTGGCTTTCGGCGAGGGCTTGGCGCGCCTGCGGCGCATCGTCAAGCGGGATCTGGCGTTGCCAGGGCTGCCGCGGGACAAGGTGCTCGCCGTCATCGTTCGCTTGCTGGACGCGACCCGCGTGCGCATCGGCAATTCCGAATATGCCCGCGACAACAACAGCTTCGGTTTGACCACGTTGCGGGACCGGCATGTGAAATTCATTCGCGACGGCCGCGCCGTCTTGAATTTCCGCGGCAAGGGCGGGGTGCAGCACGAAATCCTGATCAACGACAGGCGCATCGCGCAAATCGTGCGCCACTGTCAGGAGCTCCCGGGTCAGCATTTGTTCCAATACGTGAACGACGACGGCCAGCGCTGTGCCGTCGATTCGGGTCAGGTCAACGAGTATCTGCGCAGCGCAATGGGCGACGTATTCACGGCCAAGGACTTCCGCACCTGGGGCGCGACGCTGCATGCCGTCATCTTGCTGGCGGGCACGGCCTTGCCCGAACCGCCGAGCGAGCGGGCCTGCAAGATCGCCATCCTGCAGGTGGTGCGGTGCGTCGCTGAAAAGCTTCGGAACACTCCCGCCGTGTGCCGTAAGTCCTACATCAATCCTGCGGTTTTCGACTCCTGGCGTTCCGGAAGGATTCACCAGGTGTTCAACGGCAGCCTGAGCCGCGCCGGCCCGCGCAAGGCGGAGGCCTTGGTGCTCGACTTCCTGCGTTCGAGCGCCTGGTCCACGGCGCCGGCTAGAGCGGCACGACCGCGCTCAGTGACGAGCCGCCGGCGGTTTGCAGCACCTCGAATGTTCCGTGCAGCCGCCAAATCCGATGCTTCAAGGACGCAAACTCCGGAAAGTCGCGGTCGTCCGTCTCGACAAACGGCGAGCCGTCCTGGCTCAGTACGATTTTCAAGCGCGCATTTTCTTCGATCGTGACTTCGAGATCGACCGCGCTCGCCGTTTTGTCGCGGACGATGAGATGCAGCGCCTCTTCTACGTACCGAAACAGCGCGATGGAGGTCTCCGAGCTCAAGTGAGGTTCCGTCGCCGGGAATTTTCCGCAGATACGCAGTGCGGTGGCGGCAGTGCCGTGCTTGAGCTGCCAGCTGAGCGCCGCAAGCAAACCGAAGTTGTCGAGCAAGGTCGGCCGCAGGTTTTCGATCAACTTGCGTTTCAAATCGATGGCGGCGCCCAGCGATTGTCGAACTCGGCGTAATTTCTCCTGCGCCAGGCCCGCGGACTCGGTCAGGTTCTGTTCGGCCCAGGCCGTATCCATGAGCGCGGCGACGATCAGGCCGCCAAGATTGTCATGAAGCTGCCGTGTCAGTTCGGCTTTGTCGACTTCCACCTTGGCTTGCAGGTAGCTGGCCAGCCCGTTCGGATCTTTCAGTCGGTAGGGCTCTTTGCAGTCCGGGTTCATGCGCCCGACTCTACAGAGTCGCCTTGGCGATTGCCGCAGTGCGCGGCGCGACCGGACGTAAGCGTTGGCTGTCAGAGATGAAATGTTCAACAGACGCGCCGGATGCCTTTGGGCTAAGATCGAACCACCATAATGCGCGACGCCATCGTCATCGTCGGCGCCGGCTTTTGCGGCACCGTGCTCACCATGAATTTGCTGCGCAGGCCGGGCGCTACGCTGACCGATATAGTCCTGGTCGAGCGCAGCTCTGCGATGCACCGCGGCGTCGCCTACGCGCCCCGCGAATATCCCTATTTGTTGAATGTACCGGCGGGACGTTTATCGGCCGATTCGGCCGATCCGCAGCAATTCATAGATTATGCCCGCACGCGGGTCAGCGGCTGCGATGCGGAGGACTTCCTGCCCCGTGCGCTGTACGGCGACTATCTCGAGGAGTCGCTGTTGCGAGCGCAGCGCGAGTCGGCGCAGCAGGTGCGCCTCGAACGCATCAACGATGAGGTGCTCGACTTGAGACGCATCGGGGAGCGCGACATCGAAGTCGAATTGGCGCGGCGACCGGCCTTGCGCGCCAATCGCGTCGTGCTCGCGGTGGGCAATCCGCCTCCCGCACTGCCTGCATGGCTCGAGAGCCTGCGCGACCACGCCGCGGTGCGGGCCGATCCATGGGACCTGCCGCAGGATTTACAGGAGCATCATTCGGTGCTGATCGTCGGCAATGGCTTGACCATGGTGGACGCGGCGCTGGCACTGAGCGCCGATCCGCAGCGCATGCCGACCTTGCACACGCTCTCGCGCCGCGGCTTGGTGCCGCAGACCCAAACGGCATTCAAGCCTTGCGCGGTTTGCGGCAACGGCGAGGAATTGCTCGCGGCAACGGGTTCGATGCGCGCCTTGATGCGCGCGAGCCGCAAGTTGGCGCACGAGGTCGAGAGTGCCGGCGGGGATTGGCGTGAGGCCGTCACGTTCGTCCGAAATCTTGCACCGCAGATCTGGCGCCAGTTGCCGCACGCCGAGCGGGCGCGTTTCGTGCGGCATGTGCAGCCTCAGTGGGATGTGCACCGCCATCGTCTGCCGCCGCCGCTGGCGCAGCGGCTTGCGCAATTGCGCGATTGCGGCAAGTTGCGGATCAACGCCGGCCGTGTGGATCAAGTCATCCCGGTCGGCGATCGCCTGCAGGTCGGTTGGCGCGGCCGCGGCGGACAACCGCGCAGCACGCTGACCGTGGATGTGGTCGTGAACGCGACGGGGCCCGATTACGTACTGGAAAGATCGCGCTCGCCGCTGCTGCGCTCGCTGCGCGCGCAGGGCTTGATCGCAGCCGATGCCCTGCACCTTGGCATCCTGACCGACGCATCCGGCGCGTGCATCGATGCGCGCGGCGGCCGTACCGAGGATCTGTATTACCTGGGGCCGATGCTGCGGGCGGATTACTGGGAAGCGACTGCCGTGACCGAGCTACGGGGTCACGCTGAGCGGCTGGCACAGCACCTCGCCCGTTCGCGGTGACGCTGGGCGGTTCCTGCCACGGCCCGGGGTGGAGGCAGAAGGGACGGACGGCAACTGTGCCTTTCCGTTGCCGTCCCTCCCGCCTCCACGCCCTGCCATGGTACTAACCCAGCGCGACCGGAACGAACAGTCGATTCTCGCCGCGCTGAATGAGCAGCGCGACTTGCTTGTCATGCTGCCCAATCATCTTGCGCAGCTGCGCCACGGAATCCACGGCCGTGCCATCGACCGACAGCACGACGTCTCCTGGCTGAATGCCTGCATCTGCCGCATGACCTTCCGACTGCTCGACCAAAAGACCGCCGGTCACGCCGGCTTGCTGACGCTCGGCCGGGCTCAGGGGCCGCAGCGCCAGCCCCAGTCGCGGCTGTCCCGCCGCACCTTGGTCGCCTGCATCCGCGAGCGTCGCGGCGGCGGCGGAGCCGATGGTGGCGGTCAGCGTGGAGGTCTTGCCCCCCCGCCAGATCTCCAGCTGCGCTTTGTCGCCCGGCATGGCTTGGCCGACATGCGCGGACAACTGCCCCGCATCGACGATGCTTTCGCCGTTGTACTTGAGGATGACGTCGCCGACCTTGATGCCAGCGTGCTCGGCCGCGCTATCCGGTTCGACCTTGGCCACCAATGCGCCGTTGGGCGTGGGCAGCTTGAAGGAGTCGGCCAGAGACTGGTCGATCGTTTGAATTTCGATGCCGAGCCGCGCGTGAGAGACCTTGCCGGTCTTCACGATCTGGTCTTTGACCTGGACGGCCACGTTGATGGGAATGGCGAACGACACGCCCTGGTAGCCGCCCGAATTGGTGTAGATTTGCGCGTTGATGCCGACCACATTGCCTTCCGCGTCGAACAGCGGACCGCCGGAGTTGCCGGGATTCACGGCCGCGTCGGTTTGAATGAAGGGTACGTAGCCATCGCCGGGGAGGGAGCGGCCTTTGGCACTGACGATGCCGGCAGTCGCAGTCTCTTCCAAGCCGAACGGCTCACCGATGGCGAGCACGTAGTCGCCAACGCCCAATTTGTCAGAATTGCCGACGTGCACGGTCGGCAGGTCGTGGGCGTCGATCTTGAGCACCGCGATGTCGCTGGTACGGTCGGCACCCAACACCTTGGCCTTGAACTCGCGATGATCGGAGAGCTTGACGGTCACCTCTTTGGCACCATCCACGACATGAGCGTTGGTGAGAATGATGCCGTCGGCGGAGATCAGAAATCCCGAGCCTTGCGCATGCATCAGTTGATGGGCATGCGGATTGGGACCAGGCATACCACGAAAGAATTGCGCCAGCGGATTGTCATCGTCGTTGGGGTTGCCAAAATTGAATCCTTGTGGCGCGGAGGTTTTCATTTCGCCCGCCGTCGTGATGCCGACCACCGCCGCCTGGTTGCGCGCGACGATGGCGCGATAATTGGGCGCGGTCGTGAGCGGAATTGGACCATCCGGCTGCGGCGCAGTCGCCGGCGCCGGCGCACCGGACGTATCCTTGGAATTGAAAATGGACGGAGCAGTCAGGCCGGTGGCGGTACCCAGGGCGAGCAGCCCCACAGCCGACCAGGCCATTGTCGTGACGCGAAGTTCCATGGTGATCTCCTATGCAAATGAGGCTGAGGCCAGCCAATTGCGCTGCAGGGTGCCACCGCTGCCTTAAGGCAATCTTAAGCGGGGTTGGCTGCGGCGCTCTTTGGGAAGCGAACGGTGACCAGCAGGCCGCTCAAGGCGGTTGCGGGCGCGCCCGAGTCGAGGGTTACCGAGGCCCCATGGCGCTGCGCGATGGCCTTGACGATGGCCAGCCCTAAGCCGGTGCCGCTTTCCTGCCCAGCATTGAGCCGATAGAACCGATCGAAAGCGCGCCCACGGTCGGCGGCTGGGATTCCATTGCCCGAATCCGCAACCTCGAGCAGCACGTCACCATCGGGAGCCGCGCGGCAGCTCACCTGCACGACGCCCGCCAGCGGCGTGTAGCGCACGGCGTTGTCCACCAGATTGCGAATTAGAATGCGCAGCGCCTCACGGTCTCCCCGCACGCGCAAGCCAGGCGCCGCCTGAAGACTCATATCGACCTGGCGTGCCACCGCCAGTGCGTGGCAGTCGGCGATGGCTTGCGCGGCGATCGGCTCGAGGTCCTCCAGCCTGAATTCCAAGCCCGATTCCTGCGGATCGATGCGTGCTAAGGTCAGTAGCTGCTCGACCAGATGAATGGCGCGCTCGACCGCAGCGCCCAGCATCTCCCGCGCTTCCAGACGTTCTTGGTCACCGGGCGCCCGGTCCAGCAATTGCAGCTGCAGGCGCAGCGAAGTAAGCGGGGAGCGCAGCTCGTGCGCGGCGTCCGCGACGAAATCGCGTTGTGCGGCGAAGGCATCATTGAGGCGTGCGAGCAGGCGGTTGAGCTCGGCGACCAGCGGTTCGATCTCGAGCGGCAGGCGCGTCGTGGACAAAGGGGTCAGGCTGCCTGCATCACGCCGCTGCACTTCCGAGGTCACGAAACGCAGCGGGTGCAAGCCGGTTTGCACTATCCAGGTCACGCACACGATCATGATCGGCAGCAGAAAGACGAGCGGCACGACGACGCGCAGCGCCGCGGCGCGCGCCAGTTCCTGACGCACCCGCGACGGCTGGGCGATCTGGATGACGCCATCGGCAGTCTGCAGGCCATAGGCCCGCCAAGTCTGTCCCTGCAACGTCAGGTCGGCGTACCCCAGAATGGTTTGATTGATCAAAGGCAGGCCCGGTCGCGACAAGTACACGCGTGCGCCATACGGATTCCAGATCTGAATGACGAAATCCGAGTCGCCTTGGTCAGGGGGAACTTCGATACGCGGTGCCAGGAAAATCTGCGCTCGCAAGGACAGCGCCATCTGGCGCAGCTGATAATCGAACAGGGTCGAAGTCTCGCTGAGCACGCGCCGGTAGGTGACTCCGGCCGCCAGCGAGGAGATCAGCGCGACCAGCACGATCAGCGCGAGCAGCAGCCGCGCGCGGATGGATTTCATGGTTTCGGCACGTAATACCCGACGCCGCGCAGCGTGCGAATCGAGTTGCTGCCGAGTTTGCGGCGCAAACCGTGGATGTAGACCTCCACAGCGTTGCTGCCGATCGCCTCGCTCCATCCGTACAGCCGGTCCTCCAATTGCGCCCGCGACAGCACGGCGCCCGGCCGCTGCAGCAGCGCCTCGAGCACGGCGAACTCGTGCGCTGACAAGACCACCGGTTCGCCCTTGAGATGCACGCTGCGTGTGGTGGGATCGAGGCGCAGGTCGCCGTGCTGGATCGCCGGATCGCCGCGCCCGGCACTGCGGCGCAGGACCGAGCGCATGCGGGCCATGACTTCGTCCAAGTCGAACGGTTTGACGATGTAGTCGTCGGCACCGGCATTCAGTCCCGCGATCCGGCTCTGTACCTCGTCGCGTGCCGTGAGGATGATGACGGGCGTGGCGTCGCCCCGCGCCCGCAACTCGCGCAGTACGCTGAGGCCGTCGCGCTTGGGCAACCCCAGGTCCAAGAGCACCAAGTCGAAAGACGAAGTCTGCAGTGCGCCGCTGGCCGCGTTGCCGTCCGGCATGGTGTCCACCGCAAAGCTGGCCTGGCGCAGCCCCGTTTCCAGGCCGCGCGCGATCATGGCGTCATCCTCAACGAGCAGAACGCGCATGCCGCCGCCTTCCAGGATTCCTACACGCACTTGCACGCACGGATGACATCACGATTTCTTCCAATCGCGCTGCAAACGCCGCCGAGCGGCATTCTAGAATGGTCGGTATGTTAAAATCGTCAGCCACTCGAATCTGCTTGTTCCTGCACGTGCGCACCCACTCGCAGATGCAATATTACTTGAATCTGCACAACACCCGGCGCGCCGCCAATGAGAGCGCGCTGGAACTGAGCGGCGCGCCCTATTTCAGCAACGTGGTGCAATTACATCCCCTGAACCGCCGCAATCGAGTCGCTCCATGAACATGGCGCAATTGCTCAAAGATTCCGCCAACGCCGTGCAAGCCGCAACCCTGGTAAAGCGCACGTCCACCGATGTCGTGCGGCAACTTCCCTATGCCGCAATCGGCGCCGCCATGATCGTCGGCGCACTGGCCGGCATGCTGCTGCGACGCCATATTCGCGGCGGCTGAGGCGGCCATGGCGACGCAATTCATGGCCGAGAGCCGCGGCTGGCCTCTGCGCCGAATCGGTCTCATCGTACGCGGCTCGATAGCCGCGTGGCTCGAGCACAACGCCTCGAGTCTCGGCGCCGCGCTGGCGTATTACACGCTGTTTTCGCTGGCGCCCATACTCGTCATCGCCGTTGCGATTGCGGGCGCGGTGTTCGGATCGGACGTCGCCGAGAGGCAGGTTCTGGCGCAGATGCAGGGGCTGCTCGGCGACGCGGGCGCGGCTGCGGTGGCGGCGCTGTTGAAGAGTGCGCATCACAGCCAAGCCAAGGGAATCGCGGCGGCGGTCAGCGTGATCACGCTGTTGGTGGGCGCCACCAGTGTGTTTGGCGAGCTGCAAAGAACCCTCGACCAGATCTGGGGGGCGCCGGCGCGCGATACGAGCGTGGCATGGTGGCGCGTCGTGCGGTCGCGATTGCTGTCCGTAGGGCTGATCCTGGGCGTCGGCTTCTTGTTGTTGGTTTCCCTGGTGGCCAGTGCCGCGCTGGCGGGCTTGGGCGGCTGGCTGCGCGGTTATATGATGAATTGGAACGCGCTGTTGCCGGCGCTGGATATACTGTTGAGCATGGCGCTCAGCACGTTTCTATTCGCCATGATCTACAAGTATGTGCCGCGTGAATCGATCGCTTGGGGCGATGTTTGGATCGGCGGCTTCGTCACGGCGGTGCTGTTCAGTGTCGGTAAGTTTGCGATAGGCCTGTACTTGGGCCGAAGCAGCCTGAGCACCGCTTATGGAGCGGCGGGATCCGTGATGGTGCTGCTGCTGTGGATCTATTATTCCGCTCAGATTTTTCTGCTCGGGGCGGAATTCACCCACGTGTTCGCCTACACCCATGGTTCGCGCCGCGGCCGCCGGCGCCCCTCCTGATCTTCGCGCCGCCGCCCACGATGAGATATCTTATGCGGCCATGAAGAACGACGAATTGAAGGAAGCTCGCAAGAAGGCGGCTCTCGATTACCACGAATTTCCCACGCCTGGAAAATTGTCGGTCACGGCCACCAAACAGCTTTCCAATCAAACCGATTTGGCGCTGGCCTACTCGCCGGGCGTTGCCTCAGCCTGCGAGGCCATCGTCGAGAACCCTCTCAATGCGTTTCGCTTCACCGCGCGCGGCAATCTGGTCGGGGTGATCAGCAACGGTACCGCCGTTCTGGGCTTGGGAGCGATCGGTCCGCTTGCAGCGAAGCCCGTCATGGAAGGCAAGGCGGTGCTGTTCAAGAAATTTGCAGGCATCGATGTATTCGACATCGAGATCGAGCAACGCGACCCGGAAAAACTGATCGAAATGATCGCAGCGCTCGAACCCACCTTCGGGGCGATCAACCTCGAGGATATCAAGGCGCCGGAATGTTTCATCGTCGAGCGGGAGCTGCGGCGGCGCATGAAGATCCCGGTGTTTCATGACGATCAGCATGGTACCGCCATCATCGTGGGCGCAGCCTGCAGCAATGGCCTGCAGGTGGTCGGCAAGGAGATTGGCAAGGTCAAGCTGGTCGTGAGCGGGGCCGGAGCCGCCGCGCTGGCGTGCGCCGATCTGCTGTTGGACCTCGGCCTGGCGCGCGAAAACGTCTGGCTCACGGACCTCGCAGGCGTCGTCTATCAAGGCAGAAAGGAGTTGATGGATCCGGAGAAAATACGCTTCGCCCAGCCCACCGCGGCGCGGACGCTGCGCGAAGTGATCGGCGGGGCGGACATCTTCCTGGGATTGAGCGCCGGGGGCGTCCTGACTCAGGATATGGTGAAGAGTATGGCGCCCCGGCCGTTGATCCTGGCACTCGCGAATCCCACGCCGGAAATTCTGCCGGAGGAGGTGAGGGCGGTGCGCGACGACGCGGTGATTGCCACCGGCCGCAGCGATTACCCCAACCAAGTCAACAATGTACTGTGTTTTCCCTTCATCTTCCGCGGCGCCCTGGATGTCGGTGCAACCACGATCACACGGCAGATGGAGATCGCGGCCGTGCATGCCATCGCCGACCTGGCTCGTCAGGAGCAGAGCGATATCGTGGCCGCCGCCTACGGGGGCATTGAGGATCTGGCGTTCGGAGCGGAATATCTGATACCCAAGCCGTTCGATCCGCGTTTGATAGTCAAGATCGCCCCGGCCGTCGCCAAGGCTGCGATGGACTCCGGCGTGGCGACCCGGGCGATCGAGGATTTGGACGCTTACGAGCAGCGTCTGCAGCAGTTCGTCTACCACAGCGGCACCTTGATGCAGCCGATCTTTGCGGCTGCCCGCAAAATCCCGCAGAACAAGAGCCGCATCGTCTATGCCGAGGGGGAGCGCGAGTGTGTACTGCGCGCCGTGCAAGTTGCGGTCGACGAGAGGCTGGCCGTGCCGATTCTGGTCGGCCGGCCGGCGGTCATTGAACGCGCCATCAAACGCCATGGGCTGCGTATTCGCATCGGCGAACATATTACGGTGGTAAACCCCGAATTCGACGAGCGCTACCGGGAGTACTGGCGCTCTTATCATGCGCTCACCGAGCGCGATGGCGTCACCATGCAGTATGCGAAGCTCGAAATGCGCCGGCGCACCACCTTGATTGCCGCCATGCTCTTGAAGAAGGGGGAGGCGGAGGGTTTGATCTGCGGCACCATCAGTACCACCGCGCGGCACCTTCACTACATCGATCAGGTGTTGGGAAGGCGGCCCGGCGTCAACGTCTACGGCACGATGACCGGATTGGTATTGCCCGGACACCAGGTCTTCATCGTCGATACCCACGTCAATCTGGATCCCACGCCGGAGCAGTTGACCGAGATCGTCGAACTGGCGGCGGATCAGTTATACGCTTTTGGCTTGGTACCCAAGGTTGCGCTGCTGTCGCATTCCAATTTTGGTTCGAGCACGGCGCCTTCGGCGCTGAAGATGCGGGCGACGCTGGCATTGCTGCGCGCGGCGCGGCCGGATCTTGAGGTCGATGGTGAAATGCATGGAGACTGCGCGTTGGACGAAGCAGCCCGGAAAGCCATACTCCCCGACAGCACCCTGTACGGCAGTGCGAATCTATTGGTCTGCCCCAACCTCGACAGCGCCAGCATTGCCTACAACCTGTTGAAGTCCGCGGCCGGCAACAACGTGGCGATCGGCCCAATATTGCTGGGTTGTGCCGCACCGGCGCACATATTGACGCCGGCAGCCACGGTGCGGCGCATCGTCAATATGACAGCCGTCACCGTGGTGGAAGCCAACAAAGCGATGGAAGCCAACAAGGCGGGCGGTACATGAGGCCACAAACCGCGATTCTAGGGTTGGGTGCCGCACTGGGGCTGGCGGCACTGGCGGCCGCGGCGGACGCGCCGGTGCCGGCGGCCGATATAGTCCCCGCAACGTGGCAGCATCACAAGATCACCATCAGTTATTACGGCATAACGTCGCTGTACACCTGCAGCGGCCTCGAGGACCACGTGCGGGACATTCTCCTGCTCTTGGGCGCCCGCAAGGACGCCAAGGTGAACGCGACCGGGTGCCCCGGTCCTGATGTTCCGAGCCATACTGCTTGGATACAGATGGACTTCGACACGCTGCGGCCCGCTGACGCTGCGTCCGCTGACGCTGCGTCCGCTGCGCAGACGGTACGAAGCTACTGGGCTGCGCGCGAGTTGAGTCCGCAGCGTCCCAGCTTCATGGGCAGCGGGGATTGCGAACTCGTCGAGCAGATGAAGGATTCGATCTCGAAGAGCTTTGCATTGCGTGACGTGCTGTATCGCACCGATTGTGTGCCGCACGAGATCACCCTCGATGCTTTTGACGTCAAGGGAGAAGCGCTGGTTGCGGCGCCGGCTTCATGAGTCGCATTCGAGGATGATGGTGGCCGGCTCGTGCCACGGACGCGCTAGTCGGCACCTTTCTCGTAGGAGCGGCTCTTCCACTGCGCGCCCGAACCGCGCCAGTGGTTCAGCGCCGATGCCGCGGTTGCCGCCATGTAGAAGGCCGCTATCAGCGGCAGCGCCAGCGCCCACAGCGGATTGCGGCGGTAGCGCATCAGGGTGGGCTGATAGCTCAGGGCCGCCAAAATGCAGCCGCCGGCGCCGAAGGCACGCGAGATATCGCTGCCGAAAGCCAACTCCCACACCGGCACCCACCACACCAGGGCGAGCCCCAGCAACGTCAAACACAGGAGAATGACCGAGAAGTGCAGTTGGGTGTAGGCGGTGCGCGCGATCATGCGCCAAATATCCGCAAACAGCGGATAGCGACGGATCGAAGTCGCCAACCCGGAGTGTCCCAAAAAGATCCCATCGACGCGCTTTGCGGCTTTCGCGAGTGCCACATCGTCGATGAGCGTCTCGCGGATTGCCTCGAGACCGCCGATCGCAGCGAGTATTTCCCGGCGAATCAGTACCGTGCCGCCGGCGGCGGCGGCGAGCTTCGAACGCGGATCGTTGACCTTGGCGAAGGGATAGAGCATCTGAAAGAAATACACGAATGCGGGGACCAACGCGCGCTCGGCGAGGCTGTCGCAATTCAATTTCACCATTTCACTCACCATGCCGAGGCGCGCCTCGAGCAATTTCGCCACCAGCGTCGACAGATGCCGCGGGTCATGCACGATATCGGCATCGGTGAGCAAGAGCACGGGGGCCTTTCCCGCGGCAATGCCCTGGCTCAAAGCCCATAGCTTTCCCGACCAACCATCAGGCTTGGGACGACCCGTGATCACCTCGAGGTTCGGGGCCACAC
>Ga0116227_10014648_pt1 | contig 11873 bp, 9 predicted proteins | sample S1TSphgellanicum_FD_89693 | JGI IMG/M metagenome (GOLD analysis project Ga0116227, IMG submission 89693) | Host-associated microbial communities from peat moss isolated from Minnesota, USA - S1T2_Fb - Sphagnum magellanicum MG | ecosystem: Host-associated > Plants > Peat moss > Unclassified... | reverse complement strand
TTTTGTTTGTTTTTTTTTTTGAGGGGAGGGGTGGGGGGGGGGCGGGGGAGTTAGTATTTTTTTTTTTTATTAGGGTTCCCCTTTTTGGGTTTTTTTTTTTTTTTTTTTTTTAGGGTTTGGTTGCTGGTTGGGGATATGGATTTTATTATATCAGCCTGGTAAAGGATGAATAAAAATTTGACAAGAAATTCACCCTACTAAAGCCAAGACATGTATAAGTAAGTGTGGGGGTAAAGCATACGACGGAGGGCTTTACTAAGGGCTTTATTGAGTGTAAAGACCTGCGTCAATTTCTTCATAATTTTTTTAGAATAAACAGATAAATCTATTTTCATTAAGAGGGCTCAAAAAGGTGAGCATACCAATGTTGGTGCTGGTGAACCTGGGCAGCTAAAAATTTCTAAACTTCTCCACTTTGGCTTCCAGTAAACAGAAATAAATCCACCTAAATGCTCATCATCATGGGTGCACCCAAAAGAAACCTTTAGAAAAAACCCTATTAATTTTTTAAAAAAAAAACCCTATGTTATTATAGGCTGTTCCCTAAATTTTGGGGCTATTGGGCAGTAATATTATGGCATGTAACAAACTTGAGATATTTGTGGCTGCTGGGCCTACCCTTCTTTTGGATGCCCAGGTGTTGCCAATTTGCTTGACACTTTGAAAAGGTCACACCCAGGACACCAAAAATAGGCTCAAACTTTCTTATTTTACTCCAAAAAATCTTCCAGATTGTTACAAACAAACATATGTTCTAGCACCCCAATTGCCGTTTTGGTGTGTTTGCAAGGGCAATATTGTTCCGTATGATGTTTTGGTTCGTTAATTAAGTGTGGTAGGGTTTTATTGTATCGTTGTTGCCACACCCAAGCCGTTTTCATGTTCTTGCCAAACCCAAAGGCAGGATCATGAAATCGATAAAATACAGTTATCCATAAAGTCAGGCGATTAGGGGGCGAGAACGGCCAGGTTCAGCATAATAGGCCATCAAACGCGTAACGGGGAATGAAAATTTTACCCAAGGAAATAACTAGGACCCAAACTAGTTTTTCCACCAATTTTGGTGGTAAACTGAGTCTCATCCTGTGTTTCTTTTTCTTGAGCGCCTGAGCGCCTGCACTGCTACTGCGTATATTTTCACTGCTCCTACCTGCACAACTACTATATTTACTCTCTTTTGCATTAAATGCTGAGTTTCAGCATTTCATACCCAGATTTAATAAAAATTCCTTACTTTGTGGATACCACTGAAAGAGGGGGATAGGGGGCCAAGGCAGAGGAGATAGGGGATGAAACAGAGGGTGACTTTACATATAACTCTAATGATATGGGAGTGTTTTGTGTAATAATGGATCAAGGTGAGATTCCAGGCCCTCACATGTACTGGGGCTGACTCTACCAAGCTTGAAGCACAAAAGCTAATTATATTGTGACAAATGTTTTGTTAGCTTTGGAAATCGCCCATTCTTCCAGACTTGGGTGTTGTTTGCAAAACAACAAAGAGGTTGTTGGCAAAAGTTGGATGCCTACACCAACCTGAACCCCCATGATCTTCATTCATCTTCTTCACCTTTGGAAAAATCACTTGTTTTGATGTAGCCTAGTGCACAAAGGTGATGTAATAATATATGTTGTTCTCATTTGTTGGTGAAGAGTTTTCAACTTCAACATTTATTCAAGTCAGTAGAAAAAAAATTAAAACCTACAATGATCATTGCACAATTAGTGTGAGTTGGAATCTAGCTTTGGGTTTGCTAGGAACCTTGGAGAGAGAGAGAGAGAGAGAGAGTTTCTCCAATGCAGAATTGGTTTTGCCTCACATTCCATCAGGATCAAGGGCATGTTCTCAGATTACACTAGAAAAATCGGCCCAGGTCTTTATGAAAGGCAGAAAGCCCACCTAGAAAATGTGGGTAAAGACCTGCCTGCCATTGTAGTATACAATTGCACTTGTGGTAATGCGGGTTCCAAAAACCCTAAAACAAATCTGGTAGGGTTTTAATGAAAATTTTGGGCCTTCTCAGTTGAAGTCATCAACACAAGTATTTGAACTAGAGTTAGAAATCTTTCTGCCTTTCTTTTGACAGGTGAAATTGTAAGTGCCAAAATGATGAGTTGCAAAAATAAAAAGATCTTTTTTGAGTTAAAACATCATGTCTCACACTTGACATACTCCTTACAAAGTTTTTTTTTTTACCCTAATTTATAATTTGATTGACATGTATTATAATTCACAAGACACATTTAGAAACACACCAAACATTTTTGGTCCTCGTTCAATTACTACACGACCTTGGGTATGAACTGGGAACCTTGAAAATAACAAAAATTGTAGCGCCTTTTCAAGTTCGAGGATAATTAAAAATTATTTCTGAAAATGCTAAATTTTGAAGAAATTATTTGTTAGAAATGTTGAAACTTTAAGGAAATTACAAGGGAGAGAAAAATACAAAAATTGGTGGAGACTTAGGTTTTTTTTCTGTCAAAACTCCATAAATTATTATTTTTACTCCCAAGTGGGATTATTTTAATAAAAGAATTATTCGGCCACTCAGGTGCTGAACCTGAAAAGGTGACCATAATTCCGGCATTTGGAAACACCCCCCATCGTGTGAACAAATTTTGATAAACCCGTTCCCAATTCAACACTCTAGTCTTGAGTCTCCGGCATGAATTTTTGTAAATTGTCAAAATCCATCTTTTAAGTTTGAAAGAAATTGACGGTCTTCTTCTTAGGTTCTGATTTCAAGCGAGGTCTTAAGATTCATGTCTCTGCATTGGTGGTCTGGATTTGAGGTCTGGATTTGAGGTGACCATGATTATGGCATTTCGAAACACCCCACCTCCACCCCGCTCCCCCCACCATCCACACCATCCATGCGCCCATGGTTTCGGCATACCACGTGGTTCATCTTCCCGACTGCAATTACGCATTTGTCAACTAGAGTTGCAGTTTGCAGAGAGTTGCAGTTTTGCATTGCAGAGTCTTCGCTCGCGAGCTTCACATTGAAGCTCTCTCTCTTTGTCTCTCTGTCTCTCTCTCCGTCCTCTCTTCTCATCGAGAATTCGTCCCTCTCTGTCTACATAATCTTCCGGAAAAAAAAATCCTTCTCTCGGCTTTAAGCTTGAATCTCATATGAGTAAGTTCTTCACACGTCTCACTGACTGTGCATGCCTATGTGGCTATGCATCAGTTTCCCTTCTTTGTTTTGTTTCTCTGCTTTCGAAAGCTCCTCTGTGTCTGCGTCTAATGTTTGAACGGATTCTTTCTTGGTTGCTCTTTAATTTTTGGAGCTCGCGGAACGGAGTTCAGCGTTGGATTTCTTTGAAGAAGGAAGGAAGGAAGGAAGTCAGGCCCGGGGTGTGAAGTCTTTTCTGTTTTGGTGCGTGCTTTGACAATGAGTGGGAATTTGTAAAGGACGGACAAGAAAAAGAGTCCTCGGCTCCGAGTTTTGGAGAGTTTTCTTTTGGCTGTTGTGTGCAGAATTCGCAAGTAGCTAGGGCTCAGGATGATGATGAGAGTTCGACGGCAAGGTGAATCCGGAACCTCGGCAGCAATGTCTCGACCGTCGTCGCAGTCGCAGCATCATGCTGTGTATAAGAAGAGTAATGATGATGATCGAGAGGCTTCAATGACAGGAGGAGCAGGATTTGAACTTCCTGCTGCAGCAGGTAATGCGATCTCCATGGTGCGTGAGAATGGAGGAGCAGCATTCCATCTTCACGGACATAATAAGAGCGCGGATTTCGAACATGACACGAAAAGCAACACAAAAAGCTTGATCAGAATGATAAGCCAGCTTAGGAAGGAGCTTCACTTAGGGTTGCCATGGAACAAGCAGACTGCATTGAATCATGGATCTGCATTCCCTTCCAACGAACAGCAGGCTAGAGGAGAAGGATCGGAAGCAGCAGCAGCACTCAAGAATCTCTTCTGCGAAGTCTCGCACCAGGTTTCGGTCTCCCCTCCCCCTCCCCTTGTCAAGGCCGCTGGATTGCTTGATAGTTTTGTTTACAAGAATCACCCGTCGAAGGACCGGCGCACTCTTAGCCTGCCTCCTGCCGCCATGCTGCTGGCAAGGAAATTTTCCTTCGCAACGCGCTTGACGGAGTCCCTCACGATTGCAAACCATGAAGCTGCCGTTAATGATGCTACCTGTGCTGGGAGTACCGATGTCGACGACGTCCAGGTTGATCGACAATTGAGATTCGCGTTGTTTCTGCAAGTCGGTCACTGTTTGCTCAGGATCGTGGCAGCTCTCTTCATAGTTTACGTCTACATCCGGTTCTTGACGTCCAGGTCTAGTGTCCTCCAGTACTACGAGCCCGTGACCGTGCCACTACTGAACAGTTCCGTGAATCTTCTTGATGAAGATCATCATCATGGCCCCGGAGTCGGGTTTCTCTTCGACAGCAATACGTTCTTCAAGGCTTGTCCATTTCTGGGAGTTCTATTTGCATTATTCACCATCGTAATGTCCGGGGCTTGGGAGACCTCCTATGAGGGATGTTTGTGGACCCCCTCCCATGAAGAAGCAGATGATAGCTGTTGGCACTGTCAGGAGATTGAAGACAGGAGGATCAGAATTGAGCTAGCGAATGAGAAATTGCAGCAGGCGCAACGAACTAAGCAGCAGTTCATGGCTTATGTCTTCCACAATATCAGAGGTGATTAGCACCTCCTTACCTGGTTTGTTACATCTTCAGAAACAAACCCAACCAAAAAAAAACAAAGAAATATGGAGAAGAAGCAGATCTTATACATCCAGCAAAGCCATAGCACAGCCTTCGGTATTCATGTGCAATTTGGACTCATGTGGTTTGCAGCAGCTGCAGCAAGCAGATAGTGCCACATTCCTGCATGCATTCTCATGCCCATCTTATGAAATGGAATTTAAGTATGTGAAGAGACTAATTACAGTGCACAGAATTGTGATGGTGGTCACATCAGCAGGAGAAATGTATCTAAAGAGTGTGGAATGTTTTTGTTTCTTTCTGATCTTTTGTGCAGTGCCATTCAATGCCATAGTGCTGGGACTAGGCCACATGAAAGCATCTGGAGATGGAGCGGCAGGCCCAATTGGGGATGTCACAGACAAGATGGACTTGGTGGGAATGATGTTGAACTGTGCAGAAACCATGGCCAGTGTTCTTGATGATGTCACAGATATGGGTTAGTGCAGGACTCCAATGTACTGTTGATGTGGGTTCAATTTATAGCACTTAAAGCCTTCCTTCTTTATTACAGTATCACTTTCTGAATTCTGCCATGAATGCACTGACATGTTGTCCCTGGCTTCACTTGGGTGTTGTGAAGTACATGGGGGTATTGTCCTTGAGTTAAGGTGTACAACTTTGCTGTGATATTAGGATTTGTAAGGGCAGATGAAGGCTGTGAGTAATGAGAAGAAAGACTATTTCACTTCATCTCTTGATCTTCTTTTAGTTCAGATATGCTCAAGTGAGTAGGTAAATGGATAGTCTTCTTTGTGCATATCATAAGACTTTGGATATGCTTTCTTGTTCTTATGGAGGCCTATGTATGGTTGTTGGGTTATCCTCGTTGCTTCTGGAAATGCGACAGAATTTGGCAGATTATTTTATACTTTCTACTACACCCACTGTTGGGAGCTGATGAAGTCAGTGTGGTCATTGCAGCTTGTCACTGCTATTTGTGATGAAGGTGATGGTTTGGCACTTTGTGAGCAACTCTCATAAGGTTATGACTGCATCATTGTCATGTTAACTTCAAATTATTGTTTGGAGATTTGGCTGCAATTTCATAGATATGGTTTTTGGGATGTGAACTAATTTGTAGATGTGAAAGTTGTTTATTGGGTCAGTCTTTTCCCTGTTTGGTGGAAGGTGGACATGTCATCTTCAATTTGAGTTTTTGCTTTTCTTTATTGCAGGGCAATGGGAGGTGGGCCAGATGGAGCTTCACAATGATGAGTTTGACATCCTTGCAGTCATTAAGTTTTTATCTTGGGGATTAAAAGACTTACTTCAGCAAAAGGAGATTGCCTTCAATATGGACATTGATGAAATTGTGAGCAAGCTTTTGGCTTCACATTTTGTGCTTGGGGACAAACAACAGATTGTTCAAACTTTGGGTAAGGCATTTGCCTGAACTGGTTATCCTCTTTGTGCATATCAGACCAGCTCTGATTGTGGTGAAACCATAGTCTTCAAAGTCATTTTGTCAAACAACTTTTATTTTGTATCTTTCTAATTTGAAATATCGGTACATCTTACAGGTAACTTTCTTAGCAATGCAGTGAAATTCACTCCTGCTGGTGGTAAACTTGACCTCAAAGTTCACTGTGAGGGAGTTGTGGAAAGTAAGCATACAGGTCTTTCTCCTCTAGCTGGTATGTCATCTTCGTCATCAGAGCCTATCACTCGAACTGGTGATCCCTTGTTAGGAGCCACTGGTACCTCAATCCTCACAAAGACATCATCCCAGAACAAGCATATAGTTAACAAGGTTGCAAGGCTTCGTATTTCTGTTAGCGACAATGGAATTGGTGAGTCCAATTTTTGATGGATGTTGTGTAAGATTGGTTTATTTGGAGAAGCTTTTTCATGAAGATTGTTGTCAGCTCAAATTTCTATGCTTTTGTTCTCCTATCATTTCATTTACAATACATTCACTTCCATCCATGCCAAATGTACATTATCAAACTTTCCAGTAGTTCTCTGGATTAGCTTGGTAATTGAAACACCACTTAGGAAAACTAATCTCCATTTGTATTCAAAAGGTCTCTAAGAACCTGTAGCTTTGAGTTCTGAAATGAAATTTTCTTAGTTTGTGTGAGGAGTTTGTAATTTGTGACAAGATTATTGTTGTTGGTGTTTAATCAGGAATTTCAGCTGAAGATCAAGCAAGGCTGTTTGAGCCCTACTCATTTGTGACATCAGGATGGGTCCAAAAGGGTGGTGTCTCAGGACTAGGATTAAGCATGGCAAAACGTTATGTAGAGCAAGTGGGTGGAAATATTGGTGTTGAATCTACAGTAGGGAAAGGGAGCATGTTTTTTTTCTCAATTCCATTCCCTCTTGTTCCACGCAATGACAACAACCAAGCTGAGGTTTTGGTCTCAAACTCAGAGGCATTCCAAAACTCTGAAGCTTCTGAAATTACTAGAACTTATGATCTTTCTGTGGCTGAAAAGTCTGTTTCAAGAAGGCGGAAGAGCATGGAACAGGAACAACCTGACACAATGCCAGCTGCTAATAAGCAAATGGACAAAGGACTTGACAAACGAAGGCATTGCTCATGGAAGACACTTGTATGAATAGGGTAAGGTTCTGTACAATTGTTTTATGACTGTTTTGTTGATCTTTGCTAACAGTTGCTCCGGTGTAGTCAACAACATTTATCTGCTTGGGGTTTGGAATGAATTGCTACTACTTGGACTATGATGTGACAATGGGTTTTGCAGCTAATTTTATGAAAGTTGTACAGAATCTCAACCTACTGTGAGGTGAAGCAGAAAATGGACAAATAGCAGTAGATTTATATCTGCAAGGAAAAATATAAGATTTTGTGCCCATAGACAAGGAGATGCCACTCATGAATGTATATGAATTTCTGAACCATTCTCAAAATCAAAGTTTTAGGTTTACAATCTGGGTACAATCAGTTAATTTTTTTCTGTATTTCTAAGATGGGGTATTTTTGTTCAATTTTTGGCAGTTTTTGCAGTGTACAAGACACAAATAGATGATGGGTGCAAAGACACCTATCATTGCTCACTTGAAGAGTATTGCAAACTTTTCTTTTAGCTGGGGTAAATCATTTTCAAATTAAGGTGAGTCATTTCTTAGCATTTCAACAGTACATTTCTAAGTACTTGCTGTTTTGAAGGTTTGAAGTTTGTGTTCCATCTACAATACTGGTTTTCGAGTGATGCATAATTCTGTGCAATTTTGATAGTTCTTCATGCATAGGTATTTGACGAACATCATTTTTGTTTTATTTTGAATGTTGTATTAAGAGTCAATCATGTGCACAGCTATTGACACAACATGGAGTTGAAGGTCGATTGAAGCAGAAATGAGGTATGTGTGTGAAGCATTCTTCTAGCTTTATTTTTGTCCCTTCCATAATAAACATTCTGTGCATATTTAGCCGCAGAGGTTGATTGATGATGATGAGAAAAATTTAGGGTTCAGCAAAGCACAGTGGTGAGCACTGAGATCAGAGATACATTCTCTGCATGGCAGAGCAAATTGCTCAAATTTTGGAAGGAATTTACAATTGATGCAATCAGATCTTCATATTATGCTTGCTGCAGTCTGTGACAATTTCTGGAGTTGCAGACCGTTGGGATTGTTGAACTTTCCACATTATTGTTATTACCATTGTTTGGGTTTTGCTGTATTGATGTGGTATAGAAGTTGATCCCAATGTTGATCGGATTCAGGTATACTTGCAGGTGAACATCATGGTAAACATAATACCCATACCTGGATGGTAGATTATTGTTGTGAAATCCTTTTGAGTTACCCAAGGGTTTAGGGTTTATTTTTCTTTGCACCCTTTTTAATATACCTTGCCTGTATACGAAGGGTTGCTGGCTTTTCACTTTTGTTTGGGCTGTTCTTTTCCCAACCCTGACCTCCATACTACCTCCCACTTAGTTACCCTATTGACCTAGCTACCCTGACGACCTACATCTTGGCCCTACCTACCAAATAACAATCAACCCCCCTACTTACCTACTTACCTACCTATCTACTCACACTACCTACCTATCATCTATCTTTTCTTAATTAAACCTTTATATCTTTGCAAAAAAAATTATTTCTCCTTGGTTAAACATTTATTTTCTCAACAAAATTTCAATCTTTTCTTGGATAAACTTGTTCAACAAAATTTTTATATCTTTTTCATTAAATCTCTACCTTTCAATAAAACGTTTATTTTTTCTTGGCAAAACATTTACGTCTAGGAATAAATAAATAAATAAATCTTAGCTAAACTTTTGCCCAAACCTCTATCTTTTTTTTGGTAAACCTATATTGTCATTTGAGGTCTAAAAATAACCGGTCTGAATGAGACAACATTGTTGTAATACGTGCTTTTTCATATTGGGAAAATTTGAGTATTATAATGTCATTTTATTGCAACTATGAAGACAATTTTAGGACAATTTTGTTTTGATGTATATAATAATCAATGTATTTTTTTGCACTATGGTGAGAAAAAAAATCTTCTACCAATTGGACACATGTTTTTTTGTTGGAAAAACAAATGCAAAAGGCAACACATTGAAATAATAAATTCATATTGGTTGCCAAGACTGGGGAAAACTCAACAAAGCTTCTATTTTTTTATGTGACCTATAACCAAATTTGGCTTCATCTTCTTGTGAATGACCACCAAGCCACCTACTTGAAAAAATGGGGGGAAAAAAAAACCTTGGTAATAATTAACAATTTTGGAAATCATTAATTAATTATTTGACCTAATATATAAAGGATAAATAATAATAATAAAATTAAATACAAGAAAAATTATAATGCTTGGATAGTTTTAAGAAAATGTGATATTTCAAATTGAAATTATATTCTTGTATTCATCTAGATTATTTTTCTTGATTAAAGAGTTTTATTAAATTTTCCCTTTCACAATGAATTTTGATTTTTTAAAATATATTTTAAATAAAATAAACTGAATATTTTTTATAGTGGTATTAGTCAACAAAAATCTTCCCATATTGTTATAACAATTTTTTTTATTAAGATTGTGATACTATAATACCTTGGTAACATTGACACTGACTATATTATTTTCAAGTATGTTGGAATTTTTTCTTTAAATCTTCAAAACCCAAATTATGTCAACAAAATTAATGAATCTTTGGAAATAATCTATTTCCAAATGTAGCTCATTGATTATTCATCAAATATATGTGGAAGCATTGGTTTATACATTTTTGTTGGTTTCTTTTTACTAATAACTAGTTTCATTCCTATAATAGTTGTTTTTGTTTCCAAAATCGTAGCACTTGTTAATAAGAGACCGAAAAAATTGACTAGTTATGAATCAAGTTGAAATTGCCTTTGTATTACAATATATGAAAATGCACATGTAAATAAACCTAAACCATTTTATCTTGTTCCCCACAAAAGGATAATTAATATTATATTACTTAATATTCAATAATTTCTCGATAGTATTTCAAAAATCATTTAATTATTCAATATTATTAAATTGATTGATATTGATTATTGAATAAATTTTCACTATTTAATTATTCAATGTTCAATTTATGCAATTATGAAATCTGAAACATAATATTACAAAATATTCATTTGTTCAATAATTGATCAATATTCACATGAATCAGTCAATTATCAATATACTAAATAATGGAAAACTTATTATTCAATACTTGATATATGTTTAATATTGAAATTGTTCAAATTGTTATTAAATAATTTTTAACCATAGGTTAAAACACTATAAAAGCACCTTGGCATTCTAACCACCTACTTAATCATCATTGCATTCAAGCTTACAACTACCAAAGACGATGCAAAAAAATTGAACATAGATAATACAAAAAACTTTTCAATTACTATTTAAACAACATTCAAGGTCTTGATGAAAAAATATATGCTAACCCTTGAATGTGGGTATTGCATTTGAGGTCAATATTTCCAACAACTCCATTTTTACTTTGACCCATTTAATGCATAGTGTATAGTCATTGATATTTAATTTTCTTGGCTAAAATCAATTTTGGTCTTCCACACAATGAAGGATATGTGTTATATGCAAATATTCCAATCACTAGAAGGAATTTTATCCTTTTCAACCAAGAAATTTATGATTACAAGTTTTAAATGACTATATGTATGACTTTAGTCATAAATTATTACTTTGAATCCTATAAGTAAAATAACATAGTTATATATTAATGGGGCATGTGATTAGTAATTGATGAGTTGGTAACAAAATGGGGGTTGTCAGTTTTCATCATTTTTATTTCATCTATATGGCATCCATGACTAATGACAAAGTAACATAGATGTCCAATTATCATTATAATGATTAAAAAATGATTACAAGTCATTTAATATGAACATAGACAACCCTACGTACCCCCCCACCTATTTGTGTACCTACCTATTTACCTACCCACCCATCTATCAACCTACTTACCTACTTACTTACCCACCAAATAATCGAATTAATATGTTAGTTTTAAACATGTTTTGTATTTTAAACTTCCTACGACATTCTTCGAATCTATGTTCAACATTTGAACAGATAATACAAGGGTATCGAATATGTATTCTAACCAATTTAACACGTTCTATTTTAGTTCATGCAGCAAGTTCTATAAATTTAACTATGGTGGTTGGTGCTACTAATATTTCCTTCTACCCGTTATGAGAAGTTTCAAGAATGTCCTATTTTACCACAATTAATATAAATAGTTGTGGATTTGGTTGTAACAACAAATACTACTGGTTTTGTTACTATATTAACATTTAGTGTGGTTAATAAAACATTATAATTCAAACTAACAAGTCCACTTTCCTCACATATTATAACAGTTTCTTTGTGCCCAATCAAGGTATTTTGTTTCATACCTATTGTGCCTAATTTGAAGTGAAGTAACAAATTTATTTTGAAAATGATAATGAAAAAAACATGATATTATGGCAAATTGATTACCAACAGTTTGTGGTGTTTGTATTAATGGTATGACACTAGGTTGTTCTGGTATTGGAATCACTAGTAGAAATCAGCCAAAATGTAACCAGTCAATTTACGACTACATGCGACTTATAGTCGTTTGCGACTAGATTTGAGAATATTTGCAACTACAAGACCAACTTTCAACTATTTTGGT
>Ga0116227_10014647_pt1 | contig 11873 bp, 3 predicted proteins | sample S1TSphgellanicum_FD_89693 | JGI IMG/M metagenome (GOLD analysis project Ga0116227, IMG submission 89693) | Host-associated microbial communities from peat moss isolated from Minnesota, USA - S1T2_Fb - Sphagnum magellanicum MG | ecosystem: Host-associated > Plants > Peat moss > Unclassified... | reverse complement strand
TTTTTTTTTTTTTTTTTTTTTTTTTTTATTTTTTTTTTTTTTTTTTTTTTTTTTGTTGTTTTTTTTGTTTTTTTTTTTTTTTTTTTTTTTTTTTTTTTTTTTAAAAAATTTTGTTTTAGTTTTTTTTTTTTTTTTCATTGCATTTTTTTAAATATATATTAAGCACATTAAGGTCATATGGTGTTAAGGCAAGTGAACATGAATAACACAAGCTTATGGAGTTTGGAAGCTAGCATCACATATTTTTCTTACAATTACAAGTGCTTAAAAAAAAATTTCTTTTTTTTTGTTTATTTTCCCTTTACCAAGATTTTTTAAAAAAATTCTCTAGGTAATGTTACCTTTAGTTAAATCCTTTTTTAACTAGGTTTTGTTCGGAACTCTTGTAGGTTTTTTTTTCAACTATATTTTTGTTTGAACTTTCATTAAAGTAACTAAAATGGTTTTAGTACACTTAAGTGATTAGGGCAGTCTAGATCCAAAGGGAGGGCTCTTTTGTTTCTACTATCTAGGTAGATGTTGAACACCTTTTTTTAATGCATTTAACGTGTTAAAAATCGTCAAAAATGTATTAGAAATGAGAAAGTTATGGCCCCCTAGGGGGATCAATAACTCAAACCAACAAACCACAACTAGTTCTTGAACACCCAAAAAATTCCTTTTATGTTGCTCTATTGTTATTATAGTTCCAAGATTATTCATATAAATTGAAGTGGCATTCCTATAACACTTTAAATCATTTAAAAATGAAGAAGAAATGAAAAAGTTATGAGCTTTGAAAGTATGAAGGGTCTAAATAGAAGAAAAAACAAAACTTGTTTTGTAGGTGTGAAAGTTTTTTTCTTCAACTCTCATTGGTTTTTCTTCTTTTCTAGTTCCAAAACAAACACTTGGGCAATGAAAGCTAAACTTATGAACCTTTTCAACTATCAATGCAAGTAAGGTTTTGATTATGTTTGTTTTAGATAACTACTTTCAACTAAGTTTCAACTATATAATTTCTCCTATATTTTGATTGAGTTCAACTAGATTTCAATTAGGTTTCAACTATGTATAAGGTAAGCCCATGATGTGTGCCATTTCTACTCGTTATTTAGTTTTAATTTTTCTAGATTTCAAAATGTTTTTTTGGGGGGTCAAACTTCATATTCTTGAGTAGTAAATAATGATGTTTTAATTGATTTTTAATGTGTGTAACTAATACACAATCTTTTTCTTGATGCATTATAACTTAGATTCCTATTAAGTTTTCTTATTTATAACAATTTTAATTTCCTTTAATTAAAAAATGTAGGGTGCAACTATGAACAAGTCAAAAGACGTGGTCCAACAAAGCAACAATCAAATTAAACATGCCAACAACGAGTTCACACCATTAATGCATAAACATAGGATAACCACCTTATAGGAAAGTCATTTCATTGTTCTAATAAATGTTTGATTAATAACATTAACAACTTCAAGATGTAGATGGAACCATTTCCTACATGGGAACATTGTTTCTTTGCATAATTTCATATTACAATAGGTTTTGCATTCTTAGTTGATAATGCATAAGTAAATTATACTTCTATTATGGTTTGATTTTTTAAAGTTAATTTTAACAAGGTGTATTATCTTTATAGTCTAGCTCTAGTATTCTTACAATTGTGATTGTAATTTGTGTATATTTGTAATCTCAACTGCATTTCAATTAATTTACACAAATTTTGATTTATTTTCAACATATTTTCAACTTGTTTTCAATTACCTTATAGTTGATATCTTTACTTTGGCTTGATTTCACATATGTTGGATGACCTACAAAAAACAAGGTGCCATGTGTCATGCAAGTGTGTAACATAAGTGTCCACATGGCACAACATCATACATTGACATTTTCAAAAAATCAATAATTTCAAGATTTTGAGACTATACACATGGCACATGTCAAATAATTTAGTTTGATGGTGGACCATGAATGCCCATGTGACATGTGTCAATGTTCCATTGGTTATAACATAATTGAATAATAATCAAAATTGTAAAATTCCATGCCCTTCCTCAATGACATACATGTGCCAATGCTACATTGGTTGTAATATAGTTAAAAGATAATCATAATTCCAATTCCACACCTTCAAATGACATGACATGTAGGTGGATAAAGTTCATTCACCGATTTGCTAACATGGAGTCAACTAAGTCTAGTTAGCACTTTACAATTGAAATGTTGCATCGATTAGAAATGTATGTTGTTTTCAACTAAAATGTTGTCACTTCAACATTAACCCACAAATTGACACATGTACATTATTTTCAACTGTGTTGTAGGGTCAACGCAACATTGTCGACTATTTTGGAAATTAGTTGTCAACGTCATTTTTGAATTGTTAAAAACATTTTGTAGCTGAAAGTGATGTTTTCAACTATAAATGACAATTGAGAAATAGTCGAAAACATAGTTGGAAAATGGTATTTTTCTCCTAATGACGCCAAACTCTAAGATTTGGGCAAAAGTTGCAAAACTCTAAAGGAAAATTGTGAAGGTTGCTAAATTTTTCCCCTTAATGTCATCTTTCTTGGAGATATGCAAAATGGGCATTTGTTGGGTTGATGATTTCAAAGGGGGACATTTTAACATGTTTATTATGAGAGTTGCCCAATTGAACAAACAAGGTCTATGTATTATGGGGAACTTGTGGAACCCCAAAATTAAAGCTTTCTGCTCTTGAAAAGAAATTAAAGGTAATCATGGGTTGGAAAAGGGTATGAGAAGATCATTTGGGAAAGGATCATAGATAGTTTGTAAAAGAGTAAACCCATAGGTTCATAAAGGGAGTCAAAACACCCAAGGATAAAAAATGGGTAGGATTTTTCCAAATCTGCTCATTAGTTACCCCTTTTTATATGTCAAACTAATATTGACTTTGGACAAGCTTGCAAACGTGAAGTGAAATTAGGTGGCCTATTTCTCGAGCTCGCAATTTTTTCACTCATTGCCCAACCCACCTTTTACTGAAATGTAACATGAAAAATATTCAAACAAATCTTAGGGATCTGTAAGGAATGTTCCACCAAGTTTGAATGACCTTTGTTAAAAAGAGACCTCCCATGCATGAATTCATTATCTATGGACGTAAATTAAAAGATCTATTATTTAATATTAATAGATGGAAATGGAACCATGAAATTAATCTACTAAACTATAGTTCCAAAAATGGTGCCAGTGGCTAAAGCCATATGAATCCTTGGAAAAGTGGGTGCAAGAAAAATGGAGAAATAATTTCACCAACAAAGCAAAGTTGGATTAGAAGGAAGTATGGCACCAAGAGCAAACAAATTTTTTTTATGGATTCATGTGGGCGACATCACATAAAGAAGTGGCAATTGATGATTGGTGAACGTTCCCCAACATGGACATGTCCAAAGTGTGTAGGTGGTGCTATATGAGTGTGTTTGAAACAATTCTCCATCACTTCCATGAATGCCCACAAGGGTAGAGAGCTCGGAAATGGGCCTTTACCATTGTTAAATGCATGCAAGCCTTAGGACCACAATTCAAGCCATGGAAGCTCCCTTCATGGGTGTAATGCATCTTTAACACCAAACTCCCCAAAAGGGTTTGCAAGTTCCATGCAATGTGGGCTTTATTAAGAGGTATTACCTTCAGGTTTATTTGGATTGAACCAATGATATTGTCTTCCGCATTAAAGAATGTTGATAACAAGAGAAATTGCAAAGTCTTCTTTGGGAGGCATTGCTGGACCATGCTAAGCTAAAATGGAATAGGACATTAGTTATAATTATCACATTTCTTCAATTGGAACATGACTATCTTAGTTCTTTTGATAAAACTTGGGGAGGGCACTTCCTTCTCTATAATAGGGATTACTTCATGTTAAATGGTCATACCACTTACCCAAAATAGGTAAGTTTCTTGAATGTCCAGTTGGCATGTGATTACTTTCCCCTTGGTTGTGTGTTTGCTGGCCTCTATGGTGTTTTGTGTTCTTTTTTTCTTTGCAATGAAGTTCTCTTCAATTGTGCCCAAAAACAAAAACCATTTGTAACATCATCATATGCATGCATTAGTTAGAATGGAAAATCTCAACATGCACAATTTGTAATGTCCCAAATCTGAAAATGTTGCAAAGAACTCCCAAATATATCAAGTTATAAATTGAACACAAAATTTTCAATTGCCATAGATATCGTTAAAGAATTCCTACCATGAGTAAGATAAATTATTACTGCCTTCTTTTGACATAAGTAATCGACTTGTTCAACAAATTGTAAAATGTCAATAATCCCAAACCTAGTTACAATTGTAACTTCCTATTATATATGTAACTTTGAAAAGATCAATTGTCACATGAAATGGTACCCATTGTGAGTTGATAAATTTATTACAAAGGCAAAAGGGTCACATGTCCATATCTAGACACCCACAAATCAAAAGACAATGTTGTTATAACACAAGCACCTTAAGCAAGGATCACATTTTATTTTTGGCACCAATGAAGGAATGTCATGTTGAACCATTTACTTCCAATTTGGAAACACCATTTTGGAATTCTAACATAAGATTGAATGCTTTCACCAATGATTTTCTAAGATAAAGATTGGCATACAACCTTTCCTAATAAACAATAAATCCTAAAAGAATTTCCTTTGTCTCACATCCTCCATCTTGTAAGGGATAATATTGTTAAAATGATCTATGATGGTCCCATAATTAGTATTAGAACAATGATGATTTGACTCTTTCTTGTCACCCCAATTTTGTAGCAACATCTAAATTGGTTGTTTCCCACCTTGCTTAAGCATTTGCATGTTTAAATGTCACGTGTTTTTTCATAGAAGTAGTCCCATCAATGTCATTGTTATAATGATCACACCATTCCTCTTATTTGTGGTACTATTAAAATTTAGTATGCTTGGAAGATGAAGTGGCATATCATATAATGCATAGTTTGAACAATTGCAAGTGATATTTTTCTACCATCATTGACCACAAAAAAGAACCCAAGGGAGGAAGTTACCATTGCAAAGGACACCAAAAATTTAATTATGTTTCAATTGAACCTTAATAAGTCTTATATAATCTCTACTTTTGAATATTTGATGCTTGAAATTATAATGCCATAAAATTAAATTCATCTGCTACCCATTAAAATTGAAACACACACTAGTCTATAAACTTTAAGCAATATCATTGTCATATCATCAACTTAACATCATTGTTAGAAACTTGCATTAGTTCCTCAAGGTTCAAAAGTGAATTAAAATTTGCTATTTGGATTTTGAAGATTGTAAAAAAGAATTTAATAACTTCAAAAGATATCATATATGAAATCAAACGCAAATTGAATTCAAAAATTAGGGCTTTGGGTCTTTGAATTTTGAGTTGAATATTGCAAACATAATCAAATGGGGGTTGTGGATCTAATTGAAACTTTAAACACTTTAAACACCTTAAGCATTTTGGGTTTTGAAAAAAAACCTTCAAGTACATCAAGCATATAAACTACAAATGTAAAAAAATTCAAATCAAGGGTTTCAACTCTTGGTTCATAACAAGCATAATCAAAACCAATGAAAGCTTACATAGAAGATAAAGGATGAACACAAAGGTTAGATATGAAAAATGAAAAAAACCCAAGAGAGAAAAATTCACACATTTAAACAAGATGGGATTCTTCATTTTCTTATAGAATTTCATTGTTGAAGGTTGAAAATTGATAATGGCATGTTGAAGCCAAAGTGCATTTGTAATCTTCACACAACTCCTCAATTATAAGTTTTAGATATATCCTTCTAAGAAGTCAAGGTAAATTATCTTGGAAAACCCATATACAAATCACAACTTGAAATTTGCATTCAAGTCAGATTGCAACAATATTGAGCTTTGAATGGAAGCCATTAAAAAATTGAATCTTTCAAAAGATTTATCCTAACAAAAAGACCACCAATAATAAAGAGTCAACATGTGTAGCTTTGAAAAATCAACCTCAAAGGTTTTAAAACTAAAAATGTTAACCTAAGTGGATGAAAAGGTTTCAAAATTAAAACAACAAATAACCTATATAAATGAATTGTCTATGTGCACAACATGATATAAGTAAGGTATTTTTTTCATCCACATAATGCCCTCCCATTATGGTATAGTTGGGTATCTAACATTTAATACTATTGTAGTACATGAACGGTTTTGACATAAACTATTTTTTTTTATTTTGCCAAAATTTTGAAAAAATATTTACTACTTGTGTTGAAATGTTAATAATTATTATAAAATCAAGTTTTGAACTAATAAAATGTTGAGTGAATTTCAAACTTGCCATTTTTAAAAATGAAAAATGTGATAATTTAAACACATTTAGATTGTTTCACAAAGACAACAAAATTATGTTTATTATTTTATATAAACATTATCTTTCAAAAATTTCAAAATTAAAAAACCAACTGCCAAAGTTAATTATTGAAATTTAATTAATTATCTGACAGTGTGTTGTTAAATCTATTTGGGTACTATGTTAAATAGGTAAGGTTTAACTAAGTATTACCCCACTTTTGAATAATTAGGTAGGTTATTTCATGCCCAAACCTAAATTGAAGTCATTTTTCAATAATTGAAATTAGAATGTGGGGGTATTTTTGGAATAGGGCCTTGAGACAAAACAATAAAAAATATGTAAGAGGTTTCTTATGTAAAGTGTCTCCTATTTTAAAAATGCATTATCAAGTGTCAAGGGTTTTATGTTAGTTACATGTTTATATCTTAAGTATTGTAGGTAAACTAAGGTAAATTGTTGTGGAATTAGTCCCAATGTGAACACGGTTACAAGTATTTGGTTTATGGAATATAATCTCAAAATGTGTAATCTTAAATCACTTTTGGTGATTTGAAATTCCAAAGCACATAATGTATGTTCCTTTGCAATTTTTTTTATGTTACGTAAGTTTTATTTTAACACAACGTTTTTTTTTTTCCATCTTGTGTTTAGGGGTTGGATTCTTGCCTTGTTGTAAACAAGTCATGTTTCAAATCACCAAAAGTTTGATCTAATTTTAAGTGGTGCTACAACTAAATTTAGTTTCGTTTAATATTTGGTTTATTCGTGTTTTGCACAAAAGTTGGGTGTGGCAAGTTACCATGTTGTTTTTGTAAAATTTGGATTTTATAGTTTATGCGTGTTTTAATTTGGTAGGAAATGTAATTAGAGGCATTCTTGGTCCACTTCACCCAATGATCTTTTGAGTTTTGGGTTGTTTTTTTTGTTTAAAACTCCATGAGGAGTTGAACCTCAAACAAGGCCTAATACCTTGGAGTTGTGAAACAAAAAAAAATCACAAGAAAGAAAAGGAAACCTTGCCACATGGTGCTTTTCTTTTTTCATTATTTCTCCCTCCTATTTTTTTCACTTCAAATGAAAGTCATCCTCATTGAACATCGGTAGCAATAGCATCAATAGTAATAACACAAGGCAGGGAAGTTATTTTTCCCCATCATTGTTGGCATTGGCGAGCATGGAGTTCTTATCCTCATCATTGTTGTTTTCCAATGGCAAAGGAGGAAATGAGGAATTAGGGGGGCATTAACATTTTGTTGGCTTTCTTTTCTTCGTCATCTTTTCATGTTTTCTAAGAGTTCAACAAAAAAAAGGAAAAGGAGGTCAATAGGGTTGAACTTCCACAAGTAGCCCTATTAACCTTGTTGAATTTTTCACACTTTCATGCATTTTAGGATGGAGGCCCATTGATGATTTGGATTCCAATTCATCTAGTATGGAGGAACCCAATGTGAATGAGATGGAGTGGGCCATGGGGTTCCACATTACCATGACAACAATGTTGGGGCTTTTAAAAGGAATTCATAGGTGAATTTTGGGGTAAGTGATGGATATTAATTGTTTCATTTGGATTTTCAGTTTGGCTTCGGTTGAACAAAGATGTTTTACTAATCCACCCATTTAATTTCTTCACATGTTACACCTTTGATTGGGATAGCCATGTCAATGCAAAAAGGGGGTGATGTTATGCCAAGTTGGGTTACACACCCTTGGTAATTGTGGCATCATGGACACCAAGGGGGATTTACATGGGTGCTTGAAAAGATGTTGGTGACGTGGGGGTGCTAGGACTCATTAACACCCCCTCACATTCTACATAATAATCATAGTAATGCACTCAACCTTGAATCATGGAGATATTCCATCACCCCAACCCAAAATATAGGCGATCATGGAAACATGGGAACTATATATTATCCAATGGTTACAAGAAATGAAATGCAAGTAACAATATGGTAGTTATTATGGAATTACATTCGATGTTTTGTTTTCACTTGAAGGAATTAAGCCAGTTGAAAGGACATGAAATGAAAATCATATTGGAAGATGATAAACTTATTTTTAGGTGACCTTATAACCTTAATGAAATGGAATGGGCCTTGGTTTAGGCTCAAATAACAAAATTGTTAGATGTAGGTTTGGTGGAATTTTATAGGGGTGAAAATGTCTTAACAACAATGATGATAACCAAGAGAGACATTTGTAACAATTAAATAAAACGCCACATGTGTGGGGATTATCATCCAATGGGATAGACAAACTCATTTAGACAAATATGCCCTACCCCAATAAGAAGAGATCTTTGATGCCCTTGGACAAGCCAAGGTTTTTAGTACCTTGGATTTATAGTCTAGTTATCATTAGTTGCCATTAAGGGAAGGTTAGGTCAATGCAACATTTTGGGGGATTGATCATCATGGTTGCAACAATGAAAGTTTTTGCCATTTGGTTTGAAGAAATTAATCCCCTAATTTTTTTAGAAGGTCATGGATCAAATCTTGGTGAATTTTAGTTTTGCCAAATGTTATATCGATGACATCATTGTTTTTAACTTGACCCTAAGGAATCACATGCACCATTTGCAAGAGGTGTTTGGGAGACTTTAAAAACATAACCTTTAAGTTCATCTAGGCAAATGCTGATTTTTTCATACTTAGGTGGAATACCTAGGTCACATGATTTATTCAGATGGATCAAAGGTGTAGAAGGTCAAGGTTGAAGTGATATCATGGGTTCTTTAACCAATGGATGTTAATCAATTAAAATCTTTATGAAACTTGTGTAATTAATTACTGAAGGTTTGTTAAAAGGTTCAATAACATTATTGAACCTTTGACCCAATTTATGAAGATTGATAAGGAATACATATGGGGTGAGACACATGAATGGGTCTTTTGAAAGTTGAAGGCCATGCTCATTTTAACTCCCATTTTGAGATGACCCATGGGAGGGTGACCATTCCGATTACACATTGATTACAACACATTAGGGTTAGGAACAATACTCACATGGTTGGTTCATGATGGCATATGCCAATTGGTCCAAAAATAAAATGTAGGTCAATTATAGCTCATTCGAAGGGTAATGCCTTGTTATTGTTTGGGTAAATTCATCACTTTAGTGTTATTTTGATTCATTTTGGTTACAAACCACTAGCCATTCAAATTTTTGATGGAATCTAATCAACTCATAAAAAGGTTGGTAAGATGGGCCCTTGTTTTACTAGAGATGATTTTGATGTTTTCCATAAAGTTGGTAGGATCAATCAAGATTAGATGGCCATAATCCAAACCCATGTTCTAACGAGAAGGATATTAAAAGGGTAAGGGTTCATTAGCTTGGGGATGCAAATTCGGATGCAACACCAAGATGGCATGTATGCACATACTTATTTATTTCAATTTGGGGTGACAAAACACCTTAAATTGACATGAATACCATGGGTTGCCATGGTGTGGACATTGAGTCAAAAAGTGATGATGCCCTAGATATACATGATGATGCACCTATCATTACATATTTGTAAACATGTTAAATTTTGATTGGAATAACATTCAAGGAACAAGATTGTGTTGTGCATAAGTCCAAACAATTCAAATCAGAAGGTAATTCTTTTTTGCGGTTTGGATAGATGGATGAATGTAGGTGGTGCTTCACCCAAAGTAACATGAAGGTTTTGTGTGACATGCTCACAAGGAGTGGGGCCATTTTGAATTTTGTCGGACTTCTAGTTTGTTCCAAGCATAATATTGGTGATGAAGGTTGTACCCGCAAGTTCAATAATTTGTGTCTTTGGTGTGTGGTGTGTGACCAAACGTGAACATCATTCATGCATCTACACTTAATTTATAACTAGTGTCCATCATAGGATTTGGCTCTTAATGGAATTTGGATTTTTTTCAACACATTGAGTTTAATAGTTTAACATAACTAATATGTTTTGGTTATGATTGAACAATTTTTTGAAATAGCTAGAATTGGTGCCATTGCCAAATCACAATAATGAAAGTGTTGCATATGCATTTTTTGATTTGGTGCTTGGTAGGTTCGGGGTTCTAGTTGAAGTACTCATAGATCAAAATATGAAATTCCATGGGCAGTTTCAAGAATTATGTGAAAAGGCATTGATAGATCCTTGCACTATTTAATGAGACCATTTTGAGGCAAACATGTTAGCTAAACGAATGATGGAAACAGTGAAACATGGCTTGTGAAAATATGGGCTCCAAAACAGTCATAATTGAGATTGGGATTTGTAATTACCATGGTTAATTATGGGGTATAAGTTTAGCTGACAAGCTTTTTTTTCACCGTTTTCATCATATGGCATAACTTTTACTATTTGGCCATGAACTCAAGCTATTACTTTAATTCAACAAAATGCAATGTCAGTAATCTCTTGGACAATCTTTATGTGTGAATTAGGTATGTGAGCAGTGAGCCACCTTGTTTTGACATGTTATGCCTATGGTTATCATGGAGAATTTGACAATTACCCAACATTAAAATAGTTGTGTTATGCCATTATTCGTGGAGCTAATTATCAACTTCATATCCATATATTCAAGCTAGGAGATTGTGTACTTGTAACAAATAGTAGGTCTATTACTTTGGATGTGATTATAGGACATGTTATTATATGTGTGTAGAAAGTTTTACCTTTTAATACATTATTGTTAGAAGGTTAAAATGGTCAAACATGGAAGGACCACATGCATAGTTATGTGTTGTGTCATCTCCTCAATGTGAATGACCAAATTGACTCATCTTTGATAATTGTTCTTGTCAAATTCGTTTTATGTTATATGTGTAGTTTATAAGGGTTGTCACTATGTTGGTGTGTGATCGATGTTCAAGGAGTTGTTGGCATATGGAATCCCTTACACCATCTTTGGATAAAGTACCGATCAGAAAATGATTTTGCTTTCATTGTGCTATGTAAACTTAGGATCCTATTCCTAAAGTTAAATAGTAAGGAAAACACCTTATGCTATTTTTCCAAGGTGATTTATATTTGACCAAGGATTTCCAAGATTGCAATTAAACAACTAACAATGGGTCTCATATTTGCATAAGGCATATTGGTCCTTGCATTTTAAATCTAAAGTGTTTTTTTCGAAAAATTAATAAAAAAGATTTCCGAAGTTGCTATTTGAGTTGAAAAGAACCTTAACCCCCATGTAAGGGGACAATTTGAAGATCATGCATTTTTGAGGAGGGTTGTTGTGTTTTTGTGTGTCAATAGTGATGGTTGTGGTCACCAATATGGTAGCGCACAACACACCTTTACAAAAGGTGAATACAAAATATTACATATAGTAAAAGACGTCGTGAAACATCATTTCATCCATCTGTCCATCCGTTTGGTCATCCATCCGTCTCATCATGGTTTGTTTACTTCGATAGGGCGGAGAAAGAGTGGAATATAGATGCGATGCGACAAATAATAATATATATTAGTGTTGTAAATTTTTATTTTAATTTTGGCGTTTTTGGACTTAGGTACACTCATCCTGTTTCTTTCTCAACAACTCAAAG
>Ga0116227_10014645_pt1 | contig 11873 bp, 11 predicted proteins | sample S1TSphgellanicum_FD_89693 | JGI IMG/M metagenome (GOLD analysis project Ga0116227, IMG submission 89693) | Host-associated microbial communities from peat moss isolated from Minnesota, USA - S1T2_Fb - Sphagnum magellanicum MG | ecosystem: Host-associated > Plants > Peat moss > Unclassified... | reverse complement strand
GGGGGGGGGGGGGGGGGGGGGAGGGGATGAAAAGCCTGGGGGGGGGGGGAAATTGGAAGAAAGGGGAGGCAAATTGTATGGGCGGGGCGGGGTAATTGTAATAGAGAGGCAGAGGGGGAATCGAGTGGGTGGAAATTGTAAGGAAGGGGAGGGCAATTGTAAAGGGGGACACAAATCGTTATGGGTGGGGGGATTGTATGGGAGGGGCGGAGGGGGAATTGTAAGGAAAGGGAAGCAAATTGTAAAGGGGGACAAAATTTGTAATTGGGGGGGGGAGGGGGAGGGAATTGTAATGGGAGGGCATAGGAATAGGCGGCCCCTTTATCACTTACTAAGTCTGATTTTGGCATACATAATTTTTTCAAAAGAAGTTTAAAGTGAGGAATCCAATTTTTTTTACCTAAGTTTAACTAGGACTTATAAAATAAAATGAATGCATGTATGTGGTTACTTCGTTCATCACAAAAGACTAATTTGGTGATTCAAATGACATAAAAGTAGTGTGCTTTCTAACACGCCAAAACTTTAAGTGGGAGTTGAACCCCAATCAAATAATAAACTTTGCCCACTACAATTCAAAGTCCCACCCACCACACCCAAATGTTAATAAATATCATGATGAAGTTTGAACACAACATCACCATGGTTGTCCAAATCATAGAAACAAAAGCACTAAGACATAAAAGACTAGTCAAAGCCCAACACCCATTCTTAAATGGCAACACCAATTTGCATTTTTTGTTTTTTCCAATTGGTAATGGCCTCACGATGAGAAAAATTCTTTTGAATAAAGAATTCTTTTGCAAACATGCGAACAATTGTATCCAAATGTTACCCCAACCGATTGCATATTTGGTTCTCATGAATGCAAAAATGGAGAAAATACGTTCATCTTCCACCAAGTCAAGCAAAAAAACAATTGTTATTTCTTCTAATTTCATATACCCATTTAAACGTTGACATAACAATGAATTGTTGGTAATGTCACCCACAACTTTGTAATTAGATTCATATCAAATGGCTTAACCATAGCCTTGGTTGCTAGTGATTTCATAGTGAGCTTAAACATGAATTGTTGCATGTCCAAAAATTAACATTCAAAGATTCAACAACTTGATCCAATGAAGGTTTCACCTTTTTCAATTCACAATAATGTTTCTTAATGACATTAAGATGCAAAGAAAAAAAAATGATGCAGATAGTTACATCCAAACTTAAAGCTATAGTTCCTTGGGTTTGGCTTACAAGGGTTTAACAAAGCTTATGCATTTTCACCATAAAACAACTAGAGGAAGAGATCCTATTGCATTTTCTTTTTTCCATAGACAAAACGGTACACTTTCCCTCTTTCAACCAAGAAACAACTTCATTAATGTAGTATGTAATTGGGAGTAAGTACAATTGGGTGGCACCAATAGGAACAACTTCAAGAAAATTTGTACAAATGGTCATTGTTTTTTTTTCAAAAAATCATTTTTTCATATTTTTCTTTTTCTTTTTTCCTGTTGGCCCATTTTTGGAACTCGAATTGTCTTCCTAACTTTAGGATGACTTAACACTTTTGTAGTTCATCACATGCGGATGTAGAAGCTCTTCAACAACTATTCTTGCTCTTGAAAGAACTTGACCTTGCGATGTTTGGATCTCTCGTTCTATTGAATAACACAAACATCGAAGAGGTTCAAAATCCTATTGTTGGTGCCATTGACATCTTCAATCTTTTACGTTGTGAGCTTTCTATTTTCTTCAATATGCATGTCAAGTTCGTGTGATGCACTTCAATTTTTTGCAAATTTCTTGAACATTGTACAGAGTGACAAATTCTTGAACCTTGCACAAACTGACCATGGCAAAAATGGTAGGTGTATGTAAATCATATTTTTGCAAATGTTGAGGCATGTTTATTGGATTGACTCCCTAGTTGTGCAACTTGATTTTGACAATGTTACAACAAGTTCAAATGTTTTTGGAAGCATTATTTCACTTAGCTTTGTTGATCTTTCTTGTGTTTATGCTAATAGGAGAATACAAAGATCAACCTGGACAATTTTATGGTCCAACAAGGTTTAGAGAGGTTTTGGTCGTGACATTAAGTCACTAGGAGAGAAGGACGCATCAAAGGAACAAATTTGCAATTTGTTGGGACCGAAGTTTGATAAGAATGATTGGAAGTTTAGGTTGCACACAACCCTAGAGTTACAAGAAGTGATTGTAAACCTTTACATGTGTGTTTATGAAAAGGAAAAGGTGTTGAACAACACAATCACCTTGGAATTTGCTAGGGGTTTAATTACTGAGAACAATATATGGAATGTCACTAAATTGGGCAACATATGCGCTTGCTACCCACGAGAAGCGGGTTTCTCTACAAGTTGGAAGGGACATTAAATGAGCAATTTCCTAGCTAGCTACCATTTCAAAACAAGGCAAAGGTTCACAAGGAGCTCTAGAATCCAAAAATGTGCCTAGCCCAAGTATGCAAAGGGAATAGCTGGAAGTTTTGGGGGAAAAAATAGTTTTGGTGGCTAGTTTGGTTTAGGTTCAAAGGTTCTTAATCGTCCACCTCTGAGTCTTTATAGGTTGAATGGGATGCGCATTATGAAGGGAAAGGTCAAACCTCTCTCTACAAGAAATAGAAACATACCACAAAGTTGTTCAAGGTGCAGTTCGTCATTCTCCTCAAAGAAAATGCCTCCATTCAATTCAGAACCATATCTAATGTTACTAATTTGTTGCTTTCAAAGTAAAATTTTACCCGAGAGTTGAAAGAGAAAATAAAAAGGCTTCAAAAGGATGTAACACATAAAGAGGTTAAGCATAGAAGGGTTCAATTACTTTTAGATGATGTAGTGGCTTTGGATGGGTCTACAAAATGTGATCTTGATGCAATAACAGTTGATCTTAAAGCTGCCCTAGGTTTTTCTATGATTTTTGTAAAAAGGATTGAGGAGCTAATGCAATAAGTTCGATATGAGGAGAGAACTTGGATGCAGACCCAAGGGAAGTTGCAAGCAACAGAAGTTGAATGTCTTCTATGTGATGTTAAAATTGTTGAATGTGAGTGTAAGAACCTTATTTCCTTAGATGATCATGGATGTATTGGGTTAGGAAATACCATTCCTTGTTTATGCAAGATTGATGTGTTTGTTTTCCTATACTTCATCAACAATCTAGAACAATTGGTTAATCGGGAATAATTTGGTCCTTGAATTTACTGCAGTCTTAATGCATTATAAATTCTGGCCAATTTTAGGAAGACTAAAATATTAGAATCCTTAGTTCCTATAATCCTAATGCATTATATGTAGTTCTTGACCAATTTCAATAACATTAAAAAGTCTACATTCCACAATTCCTACAATCTTGATGTAGTTTTGGACTAGTTATGTTGTTTTTTGAAAGTTCTTCAATAGTCAAAAGGAGGTGGCATTAATTCAACTGGAATAATTTCAAATGGTGTTCTACGGTAATTCCTAATGTAGTTTTTGATCAACCACATATTTGTCACAAGTGCATATTTGTTTTCCATGTTTTTTTAAAGTTTTAATTAGGGTTTAAACCTATAACTCATATGTGAACTTTTTTTTTAATGCAAATGGATGGTCCGAATATGGCAAATCTACAACTACTAACCATTTCCTAACTAGGGAGACAAGTATTATCAGCATAACCAAATCAACATCTTTGAAAGAGGCTAGTAATTTGTGTACAAGTTTACAACCTATTGTAACTCCAACATACAATACACAAGTGGAAGTGGATAGTGAAGTCGCTTCCAAAGCATGTTCCCCATATTCAAAAGAAGATGGGAAGGCATGCAAAAGCCCTTGCAAAATAATAGGGCTCCAAACTAAGTAGAAAGTGGACCTACCAAAGTTGAAAGCACAATCTGGTTGTTTAGTTTGCTTGCATTAGAAATGTGGGATTGGTTGTGATTAAGGTTAAGATGATTAACCACTTCATATTTTTCTTCCCATTTCATTTCATAGTTTAGTTGTTGCTAGTTTGAATTTATTAGGAAATGCAACTTAATCATGTGACATGATCAATAATGCTTGACACAAAAAACTCTATTACAAAATTTAATTTGTGCAAATTTAATATAATCAATACTTCATAAAAATTAAGTTGCATAGCCCATAGTTTCATTCCTCATAATGATTGATGATATGAAATTATGAATGGGATGTTGCAAATGTAGTACCTAATTAATTTGTCATGTATGTTTCAGTTACATATGTGCTAAATGTAATTTTGTTTTTCTGGTGCAACCTTGCGGACATGGAGGAATATGTGAAAAGTGTGCACAATAATTATATATTTGTCCAACTTGTTTTGAAGTTATTATAAAAGCAAAAGTCCCACCACTACAAGCTGCAACCCCCATTCAAATTTTACATTAAAAACCTTTAGGACTTGCTTAAACATTCAATTCTACGAGTATTCTTAAAGTTCAGGCTCACCAAAAGAAGTTGTTTAAATCAAAAGAGTTGCTAACCACAACTATTGACATAGACAACCTCCATTCAGAAGCTAATTTCAATTTTGATGATGCAACAACTAGTGAGGATGGTAGTCATCTACTAAAACCCAACAATCCCCATGAAGGTAGGCCAATCCGAAAAGTAACCATATCTTGCAAATGGGGTTAGAAGAAATGACTAATGATGATTATACTAGCTTGCATTCACAATCTGATCAAGAACCTCATCCACTAGATTTGATTTCAATAGAGGTGCATTCAACTTTACTTTCAATAGAAGGCCCACCTAACCAAGAAATTATTCTTGCCCCCAATTTTGCCCATGTATTTAGTCTCCCTAGTGTGGAGATTGAAAAGGTAGAGGTCACTATTTGTTTACCTAGTGTTGACACTAATAAGGTGGAGGCCACTAGTGTCCAATTTCAAAAGTAGCCAGTAGTTGTAAAGAAGAACAAATCAACAGTGCCATCTACCTTGCCAAAGAGGATTACAGAAGTACCGAAGGAATAGCTCAGAACATTGCCACTATTTTGGTTAAATCAAAAGGTCAAAAGAAGGCAAGTAAAGAAGTTCTAAACCTACTAGGTATTAGTCCTTCAAAAAGCCCTAATAGTTGTCATAAGTGTGCAAAAAAATAAAATTATTTTGCACTTGTGAGTAGTAGTTACAATGTATTAAGTGGTACTTATTTGGATATGATAGGAGGTAAGGACAAGATTGGGATCTTGTCATAAGGACATTTGTTGATCCAAGTGGAAGTGTATGAATCTAGACTCGTATGAACTTACTCCAATTTTCAAACATACATCTTGTTGCACATGCACATGATTGAGTTCTTGCATATAATTTCTATCTCAAAGTCCATGTTTTTTTCCAATTTTATGATTGTATTTGAGTCTAATTAAAGATATCAATCCAAATCTAGTGGCTTAAATCTTATTAATCTCAATTTGTTAACCATTTAGTGATTGAAATGCTAGGTCAATTAATTGAAACAATTCTAGATGTTTTAATAGGAAAAATCCATTCCCATATGTTAAATGGATCCCCGCTATGATTAAGAGATACTGCAATATGAAGAAACTAGAGTTTAAAGTAGGAATGGTCATTCCTTCTAATACCCAATTTACATTCCAAAAAATGTATAGTCTTATCCATTCCTGCTTGAAATCACTTCCATTCATCTTGCTAATCATTTTCCATGTGAACTATACTATACATTACTATCCAATCCTGATTCCAGTAAGTGTAAATTTGTCTTCATCTATTTTCAAAGGTTCAAATCATCCATGCTCAATTTTGCATGCCTCTTTCTAATACTAATGATTCATGTACTTGTGAATGGCAATGTACTATGTGTTTAGATTCAACAAAGCTTGGGTCAAGTGGTTAGTGACTTACACCACCCTTTACCTACTTGCAAGAATTTGTTGATTTGTGACCACAACGCATGTTTATTGTTGGTAGTCACTACATTAATGAGAGACTAGCTATGTTTATAGGTTGGTTTCAACTTCCTTTTGAGGATTTACAACTGAAATTGTAAGATGGTTTCAACTTATGGCCCTCAGATTTGGAATTTATGCATGTATGTCAAGTAAGAGTAATGCAACATTGCTAATACCAACTCTTTGTTGGTTGTTCATTTGCAGAAGTTGAAAAACCCAACCTTGTTGCCAGTGGACATTGATGGGTTAAAAGAGGCTTTATTAGGTTTGATAGATCCATTTCAAAATGTTACATTTTGCATAAAAAGGTAATTTGCCTACATTTCACTTGCACTCCCTTACCCTATTGTACATGAGACATGATGTTTTGATGCAAAATAAGTCACTTTAAGCTATTCGAAGAATGTTTTGTTTTCTAGAGAAATATTTGTTTTAACTTCCTATCAAGGCCATCTTTTGTGCAAGTTAGTCCTCTTAGAAGATCTAACCCTAGCTATGGCATTTTCTATTGCCCGATGATGAGCAATTGTGTTAATGCTACTAGTGAATGGAACATACCACTCATCAAACCGGATCTACCTTGACTTTCTAATTCTCTAAGGTCAATTATAGCACATCAATGGTTATGGTTCCATTGCAAGTTACCAAACTATGTATCCTCTTTATTTTGTTAAATATGAATTACTTGTAACTTAATGATAGCAAACCCTACTAAGAGTGAAATCAATGCATGTAAAAGCATAAAATAAACAATGTGCACATGAACTCCAAAATGATTGCAAAAAACCTATATAACAATAAAATAATTGTGCTAGTTAGAAAAGGAGGAAATGGACTTAATTCAACAACGCTTCATTAAAAAATGATGAACATGAGTACAATGTGAAAATAAAATTTAGGATGGTTGGTTTGGGATCTTGACTCTTAATGTTACGTTGAACATAAAAATTGTTATATGCCCATCATTCACACATAAGAAATCTTGGGAAGGAAATTTGGAATTAAATAGAAAAAAGAAAAATGCATTGCAGCAAATGCACACACTAATGATAATGCAAGCATTTATATATGTATGTCAAAATTTAAACAATAATTGATTGAATGGGCAATTATATCTGATGCAAAAGTGGGCATCAGTTGATCTTGGGCTTCACTCTCTTATATTGAAGCAACATCCATAGATAGCTACAATGACTGTGACAACTACCACACCTTGTGTCAAATCAATTGGTATTTCTAATATGTGTTGCTTTGTACATCATATTGGTGCAATGTAGCCACTGGCTTGTTCACCTCTAAATAAAAGTTGTATAAACAAGAACATGTACAAGAAAGTTTTAGTGACTAGACAAACTCAGGTAACAAAAACATACACATTTTGATTAAATTAAGTTTGTTGCTTTTGGTCTTTTGAAAGATCAAACCTTAAAGCTCAAAAATAATTTTCCCAAAGTGACTCTTATTTTATACTTGTAAAAGGATTGCAAAACATGATGTAAGAATGAGGGGAAAAAGCACAGGGAAGTAAAGGACTAACTCTTTTGCATCCCTTTCAAAGTAAGTCATTAGCTTCACCATTTCACTATATCATAAGTCCTCTACCAAACCTACCATATGCACAGGAGGTACACCATTGTTAGGTTCCTCACAAGCTCTTTCAATTATTTGTTTATAATCCACTTTTATTCTTAACATGCATGGGCAATAATGTTGAAGCATTTCCACTATAAACTAAGAAAATCCCAGCAACATGAGTCAAAATGAATAACTCTATCAATGGGCGGTTTGTTGAAAAGATACATACCCACTTCCATAGGGTGATGAAACTTTGGTAATGTGATAACAACTTAGCTTTATGTGCTTTCATGACTCCATATGTTTGTGCAACTATCACAACGTTCAAGAAGTCAACTGAAAGATCAAGTAACATTCACTAAAACTTCCAAAAATAAACAAGTCCATAAGGGACTTAGAATATGGAAAACAAGAATCATTTACACTTCAAATCTTGGGAAGGATACATGTTCATTCTTTTGCCAAAAGGCTGATTCCAATAGTCACAATGTCAACATATTCATCCAATGTTGTGACAAGGTAGCTTCACGCCATTGTGTCACTTTGGAATGCTAAGACTTCCCACCCTTTTGCCGTGCAAGCACCAATGCATGACGCTTTTGAACTCAATGCCAAGCTCATAAGCTTTTTCCTTTACTGTGTGTGACTAAGTCTCATAAGAAAAAGCTCTTAGTATGGGAAATGCATGTTAAACATACATGTTGAGATACCTAACATAGTTGCCCTTTGATATATATATCATCCTTGCTTACAGAGCCATCCATGCCAAAGCTATGGAAGAAAAAAACAAGGGTTTTGATAGGGTACATATGATGACAGAAAGTTGATCAAATATTAACCTAATCCATTAATTAATAATTAATGATCATAGTTCAACTATGGTAAGCCTTAAATAAATTATTCATCTTAGTGAACAAGAAGACACCTCCATCTTATAACAAGGTATTAACTATAAGTGAACCACATATACACAAGAAAGAGGGGCACAAGGGGATACAGTGGCAGTACCTATGATTTACAACAGAATGAAAACACTTTGAAAGCTTGAATTTCAAGTCATATAAAACCACAGTCTAATCAATAGATCACCCAATTGCACATTACACCCACTCATTCTTTGGATTCAAAGGCACTTGCAAATTGCAATCAACCTATAATTTTACATGCCATTGTAAAATCAGAGTTCCAATTGACATTATTATAAGCCAAAATTTGATTATGGCAAAGACAAAACAACAAATCAAGAAAAGTAAATGCATCTATCATAGGATATGAAAAAAAAAATTCATTATAGTTATGCCCATCATTAAGCCCAATAGATTTCCATTTGTATTCAACTATAAGAGTTCATGAATTTAATAGGCCCATTAAAATAAGCTGCTTGAAAATGTAATTGAACAAAGAAAACATCAATGAAAAATTAATAGCTTTTACATATAGACTTTAACAGATTGGATAAAATACATTACATGATTTGAGCATTATAGAAGCCAGATCAAAAAAAATCCAGGCATCTCAAGAAAACACATGTAGAACTATGCGTTTATTGTGGTCTATATGTGGTTGAAGGCCTCAATATGGAGAATGTATACTTGAAATCCACTTCTACCTTGACCTTGCCTATGTCATGCAACTATCATATTGAACTTTGCTACTATCACCAAGTGTGAATATACGAAAACAAGCCCTCCATCACATAAAACATAGGATTGTGGATTGCGTCCTAGCCTTTTGTAGTATTTTCCAACTACAATTTGTTATCTTCTATATACTTCATGCCCCCAATAGTCAACCATACTAACCTCCTACACCATAGCTAAAGTTTCCTCACATATGAATACCTAGAAATCATCACCCTTGTTATTGTTCTCTGCAACAATAATTGCAACATGATCACCCACATCCAAAGTGGTTGCCAAAAGTTCCCTATCATTGCTGATTAAACAATTATTTTCATCAATTTCATCATCATTAACATCTTGTGGTATGTAGGGAACCAAGCGGATCAAAACAAACCTTGGCACATAATTTGCATGGTCAAATGGACCATCACCACCATTTGTACATAATTTGCAAAAATAGGACAAATTTCGTTTTTGCAATGAAATCTTATCTAGCTTGAAACTACATATTTGATGCAAGGTACATGTCCCTACAACTATCTATGCATTAAATTGATCAACCTGATTAACATCTACTAGTTTGATTTCATAAAAAGAACGTCGAACATCTCTACGTACATTTGAATAACTTGCATAAGCTTGATTAAAATGATCTTGTAAGAAGTTCACAACATCTAAGGCATTATGAAGTCTCACCCCATTAGGCTTCACTTGCTCAAATCTAAATGCATGTTTTATGGAAGCTCTAGCTCCATCCCATCTTCCTTTGCCATGCCCACTATCAAAATAGTTCCACGACATGCATGTTCCAAGTGGTAGTTCATCACACTTGGTTAATGATGGATAACGTGCCACATAAAATAGAGATCTTCCACACTTAGATAATGTGCTCTACAGGTAATGGCTGACCCTGGGTTTGGAGGAACTCTCTATGTAAACAAAAAAAATATTGCATGAACAAGTTGTCATGTTGATTGTCATCACTAATGTAGAAGTGATACTCTGCAACAGTCAAGATTTCCATCCCAATCCACTCGCACTCTAAAAATCAAGTGCACCAGACACATGCTACTTCATCTCTTGGTCGACAAATATTGCAATTACACTCACAATTATGGTGAAATAACCCATTCTGCATTACATTAAATCCATCCTTCAATTCTACCATTTGTACATGATAACTACAACAACAAAAGTTGAACTCTTTCAATCTTTTCACAAACCATGGTTTCAACCTCTCAAAAGATCATAAGTTAATTTGCACATTAGGTGTTTGCTCCATGAAGAGTGTGTAGAATGCAAGTTGCAAGCCCATAAACAACATAGAATTAAGGTTTTTGCATATCATTACTATCTTATTTAAACATTGATCTAGAACTTACAAATGTATGAAAGAAGGGTCATGAATGGACAACATAAAAAACATCAACAAAAGAAAATTAAAAAACAAATGTCCAACTTTGAAGAATGGTCCAAATCTTTAAACAATTAAAGAAAGATGACTAAGAAAGTAACCATAAGGAATAGGCACCTTCTTAAGCACATCTTGGATAAAGAACAATCCTTGTGAGTGAACTATAAAGGAAAGCTATTAAAGAAAGGGTCTCCTTAGAAATTACCATAAAAAATAGGCACCTTCCTAGGCACATCCTAACTAAAGGATCAATTCTTGTGAATGAACTATATAGAAAAGCTATTAAGGAAAGGGCTATCTTATAAGTAACCATAAGGAATGTGCACCTTCTTGGCACATCTTAAATAAGGAACCATACATGATATGAAACAAGGAAAATCATTAAGGAAAGGTGTTATTACAAGTAATCACAAGGAATATGAATTTCTTCAAGTCACATCCTAGATTAGGAACAATTCTTGCAAATGTCCTTTTGAGGTTGACACATACTTGAAAACAGAAACCATAAAGGAAACATCAATGACATCAGGAACTTACATCAAATGTATTTGAAAGATCTCATAGTTCAACTAGCATACAAGGTAAATTGGGAAATAAAAAAGAACACATACTTGAGTTTCCAAAAGGAGGTGGGTTGGATGTGATTCCCATGACCTTAAAGCTATTCACCTCCTTACAACATCCTTCATGTTGGGGCTGACACAGGTATTTTCAATTTAAATTGAACAACCAAATCTTTCATATTAAAAAATAATGAATATTTCCTTTTAGCCCTATCACAAAAAGCCCAAAGGGCATTATCCATATGAGATTCAAAACACAACCTCCTTTCTATCCCCCCTTTTGAAATTTTTGTGATGGATCCCTATGAGTAAATTGGTTTGCCATATGTTCTAAATGGAACTAGTTGCCACCATGGGAATGACAACATTCCAAGCATGTTGGTCATCTTTTGAGTGACAACCTTTAAATATGTTGCCATCCTTTTGATAAATTGTCCATAGTGTTCTATGCATTTTCCAACTCACAAAAATTTGATAATACGTCATGCCAAATTGGGTTTTTCAAAATCTTTGGAAGTAGAAGTTGTTGGTATTCCAAACCTCTTTTTGAAGTTTGGTGGAACCTTTTGTGCAATCCTTGTAGTTGACCTTTTTAGGTTAACATGAATATTGTTTTCTTAGATAGGTTCAGCAGCAATAGCCATAACTGACGCACTCCCAACTCCTCAAGGGACTCAAATGTGAGCCCAAGTAGAAAGCAGCGGAATAAGGAGGAGTCGGAGCACGCTCCCTAGCTCACAACCCTTTGAGGGGTAGAGGGGCGGGTTG
>Ga0116227_10014644_pt1 | contig 11875 bp, 6 predicted proteins | sample S1TSphgellanicum_FD_89693 | JGI IMG/M metagenome (GOLD analysis project Ga0116227, IMG submission 89693) | Host-associated microbial communities from peat moss isolated from Minnesota, USA - S1T2_Fb - Sphagnum magellanicum MG | ecosystem: Host-associated > Plants > Peat moss > Unclassified... | reverse complement strand
AATAATAATAATATGCTGGATGCCAAAGGTATTATTATGATGCATGTGAAAATTGGCTGCACCAGAAACCCTAACCATTATGAACAGGGAGGGGGTCTGGATACTGGAACTTATCAACATACAGAAACAAAGAAAATTTTCAACAGATTGATACCTACTAAATAAGTAACTTACTACTTACTTACAAGTTGAACAATGTTGGGGTATATTTGCCATCTCCGGTCTATTCCAATGGTCAGCTGTATGTTGCTATCTCACGGGTCACAAGCAGTGCAAACATCAAGATTTTCAGCGGCCAGGGTCCTGTTGGATACATGCGGAATGTCGTATATAAAAAGGTTTTGGAAATGTAGTTTGTAATTGTAATTTTGTAATATGTACCATCAAATACACACACACCTGTGCATTAGGCACGGGGTTCAAACTAGTAAATTACAAACTGAGGTCTATAGTCAATGTCATGTTCACAATTAGGCCAGTAGCATAGGCTGCATTAGTGCTTCCTTTACACCAAAAAGAAAGTTGATGAGGCCATTCCCCTACTTTAAAATCCAAAGTGCTTTATCCTAAGGCTAGTTTTGTGATTAAACAATTTTTAAAATATCAAAATAAGTTTTCATGAAAATATGAAGCTAAAGTGTTGAAAATCATCATAATCATGCAGGCTACAATCTGAATAATTTCACTCATCATATGATAATACCATTATAGATTGTGGGAAAAAAAAAATTCAAAAAAGTCAAAATCGTTTTGTCCATGTGGAAATTGACATTAGGTTAAGGTACCTTCCAAGCTTAGGGCAGGGCATATGACTAGATTGTGACATGGAATTAGGGTGTAGGTGTTTTGGCCAAGTAGTTGTCCATGAGTTGGTTTGAGTTTGTTCGCATCTTTCAACAATGTTGAAATAGTTCACCATCTTTTGTTTCATAATTCAATGGAGTTGTGGTGTGATGGTTGATGTTACATTGGGAAGTTTTTGGAGGGTGCAGAATATTTGGGATTTACTTGTTTCTTTTGGGTTTGTTCCCTATGTTTTGTGGAGTAGAAAAATTGTTGTAGGGTGTTTTATGGTGCATTTGGATTTGGAGGTGTGGTCTGTCGCATGGAATTTATGTTCATGGTGGCTTATGGAGGATGAAAATAAATATAAAGAATGATGCCCATGAAGTTAAGCAATTCTTTTTCCTCTTGTGATTTTGTTGTTTTTGTTTTTGCGTTTGGTTGATGAGAAGAATGCTTGCTCTAAATTGTAGGTCTTACATTTTTCAGATTTTCACTATGCAAAGAAAATTAGGACAATTTGTTGAAATTGATGATAGAATGTCTAAGGTTAGAAACACATGGATGTGATGAAAGTTTCTAGGGAGTTTTCAGAGCTAGTCCATAATGATTCCAACTACTCAAGTTTGGTATTGTTTCTATGTGGTTTTGGTTTTGAGTGTTGAAAGGAAGTGAGACTTGTGAAATGAGAACTTTGAGAGAAAATGGGTCCATGAATAGCGAGTTTAGCATTTGCATGAAGATGTATTTTCACATTTTTTATTGTTAAAGTAGGTGATGGGGTTATCTTCTTTTGTACAAGCTTCCCGGGAAATGTTGGGATTAGGAGAAATATGGGCCATTGAGGAGATTTTGATCTGGCAATATTGACAAGATCTGCAAAAATATGATATGCTTCTAATTTTGTGTTGTTTGGGAGTATTTGGGATGTTGTGACTTATGGTGATGATGTATGCTACTAGATTTGTGTCAGAAGGGTTTGTTGTGGTGGAATCATTATCAAGGACTAAGATAATTTAGGTCATGAGAGTAAATTGGAAGTGTGCTAATCCCAATTGTACCTTAAGAAAATAAATCATAGATTGTTGTTTAATTAAAGGCCACAAACTTGTTGGTATGCAAGACTTTGTCATTGCACTTATTGTATCCTTTTTTTTTATCATTTTGTGTCAATGGGAATGGCCTACACATTTCTTCCCCTATTTGTTTTTTGTCACCAGATAACATGTTGGATTAATTTATGAGCTCAGAAAAACCTATGAGATGTTAGGAGGTGCCTGCCCTGCTTAAACCATCATCCAAAGGCCAGGTCCATCATGGGTGGGTCCATGACCACTGATGCCTCTTCCCATGTAGATGGTTTGATGATGGTCTGGTACTTTTGTGAGGACTAAACCATGGTCAAATTTCTATTGTGGAGTTTCCACTGAATCTCATAGATACCCTAGTAGCCTGACAGATTTGGCAAATTTTTAATGAATATTTAATTATATATATTTAAAATCATAGAAAATTATTAAAATATTCAGCAAAGGCATTATTTGACAATCGTTTGACAACCTTCTAACCAATGCCAGCCTTGTAGGAACTTGAGGTGGAATTTGAGCATTCCTTGCAGACTTTCTTGTATGGCTTGCTGGAATGATTTCTGTGGTATCTTAATTATCCTATGAAAGGACTTGTAAATGGTTAAGTTTATAGATATGTGAACACACTTTGTTATGTTGTTGTATCCTACCATACCTATGATGGATATATGGTGCAAAACAATTCACAAAAGATCTAGCAAAAAACTAGAAAATTTTATTGAAAATAGTTGAGAATCCAACTCCCTTCCCACCCATTGGGTTACTATTACAAGTACACAAGAGAAGGTGTACTTTGCAGACTTATTCATCAACTGTTGAAAATTTTGAAAAATTCAATTTGAAACTGCTGAACCTCATAACCTAAAATAAACAAGGGCCGTGTCACACTGTCACCTTGCCATTTATATTAAAAAGTATCTTGAGGCAAAAGAAGAATTATGGAAACTCAAATATTTCACCATGCAAAAATATAATCTTCAAAAAATCCCTTAAAAGAAACTAAAATCCTTCAAGACATTATAACTTGATAACTGATCTCAAGTTTGAACACAAGTCAAAATATCATCTTTCAAAAATCCTCATATAAAAATAGACCTTTTATTACCTAGGGGCCTATAAAAATCCATTAAGCTACTATATTCTATAATGAATCTCAACACAATATCCTTGCCTTGGTAGTTAGGCAAGGCCAATAATTATTCGACAAAGAAGTGTCCATTGTTAGTTGTAAGTATGGTATGTGTAGAGTAGGTGGAACTAGACCTAGCTTGTTATAAAACATATCTTTTGAAATGTTTTTATGAACATCATCTATGTTAAAACCTAGTGTTGGGTGATTCTAAAATAATTTAGGATTGCCTTGGTTTTGAGGGGGGGATTCGGAACTATGAGGATTAATTTTTGATTAATCCCTTTCAGCACATAGGTAAACTATCAAACATACTTCAACACAAAACTTGCAATATTCGTCATTCACATGATTTTTAACATGATATTTTATACTCTCTTAGGATAGGATCATTTACATGCGTAAAATCAAATATTTATGTGAGAACTACACCTCAAGGGAGTCAACACATTTGCTTAAAGATTATCTTTTATGAGGATCATTCACCAAAGACTATAAAATTTTCATAATGGTATTTAAAATAATTTACACATTTTCTTTTTTCAAAGCTTTTTATTCACATATGATATTTTTACAAGTTTTGATAACAACTAACAACACAAAATTATTGAATGCAAATTATGAGTCTAAAATTCTAATCACTAGTCAAAATCCTGAAATATTCTAACTTGGATTGTTAAACCTTTTTATATAAAAAAAATTGTTTTGACAATATTTGTCAAATATCAGGTAATGAATATATTTAATTTTTTTTGAACTAATTTTTAAAAAGTTGATGGAAGGAGCCACTACAATTTTGAAGCATGTTTTTTAAAATATTGAACCTTCAATTCCAATTATGGTCTTTTCTTCTTCTTTGTCCAATTTTTTATGTAGCCAAATTAGCAAACATCGACAAGAAGATTTGGTCAAATTTGGTTAAATACCAAATAAGAAAGTAGAAAACTTTAAAATCCTTTCTTATTTTGGCTACTTAATGGAACATGTTGTAAAAATATGGCAATTAAAGATTTTTCTCTTTCAGAATCTAGCAAATTAGGGCCATATTTTTCATTAAAATCATTTTGTGTGTGTTGAAATCATATGAAAAATATGAAAATTCACAAAAAAAAAAGAAGCATTTTGGTTCCAAGGTTCCTAAAGAATATAATTAAATACAAGTCCACTTATTCTACACATAACCCAATATCATAAATTGTGTAATATTACTATTGTACCCCAATTAAAAGACCTTATATCACTAAAAGGTATATCCTATTAGTTAGGTTTTTAATTCAATATCCGTTGGTAGCCTGGAGAACTAGATCATATGTAAAAGAAAAATTATAGCAATAATCCAATTTGGACTTAAGTTTCTTTTTTGGTGGAAATAGGTTATGTGATCCAGTTTTGGGTTTGGTTCCAGTAGTAACATCATAGCACAACTTGGTTTAATGTTTGGTTCCAACAAGGGAGGAAACTAATGATGATAAACAAATCCATCAAGAATGGATGAAAGTTGGATGTTCAAAAAAAGCCTGCATATGTAAATGACAAATAAAATTAAATAAATTAGAATTTGAAGTATTCCATGACTTCTATGAGTAACATCAACCCATCAGTTTTTTACAATCCATAATAGGATTTATGGTATTGTCAACAACACCTTGTAAAATCACTAGAAAGAGTGCCTTTCAGCTCTTCTTGGGAGCTTCACATTGGCTCCAGCTAGAAATGTCAAGTCTACATGTACTACCATTTTGATCATTGTGATCATTTTGATTTTACAATACATAAAGAGGGAAACAACATGATGAGACCAAGAAAGCAACAGTTCTACAGAAAGAATAATGGCAATGGGATTTGAGACACCCTTGCTGAATGTTGCTTTCTGCAGGAAGGTAAAAACCCCACACAAAACTGTTTACACAATATCTTCTTAGCTTAAGCGAAACCATTTCCACACTTGTGGAAACACCCACCTGCCATGGTTTGATTTTGCTAGCTTTTCTGCAGAGCTTAGACTCCTGTTGACACTCTGCCAACACCTTTTGTTAAAGGCTTTTGTGTAGGGTAAAGCTCAAGGGGTCTGGGCTTTTCAGGAATAAGGGACCTGGAAGGCAGGGATGAGCTTGGGTCCAATCCCTGTAAACCCTACACCTTAAGGCTTTACACGGTGTAAAAACTGCATGCAGATCTTTGTTCTAAATGTTCCTGTGATACCCAGTGGGTACACACCAGAGGGAAAAAAATTGATGGCAGGCTCTTCAGATACATAATGCCTGCTGAGGCAGGCAATTACATTTTTGAAAAACATGCTGGCATATTACACTCAGTAATGCTACCTGCAACAACACTAAAAGAAGTCACACAGGTTTTTCTGTTCTCCTAATGGCCATTGTATTTTATGAAGAGAATGACTTAAAGGCAATGGACTACTTGGTTTAGGCTGATACTGGAATTGGCAGTAGGTGGAAACATCAAACAATGGTAGAATTGAGGATTGGTTTTGATGACAGCAATGGCCACACACTGAATACCTTTGACAGCAATATGTATGGCATTGGCCACCTAGGATAACATCCCCATAATCAACAGGAAGGCAAACCTTGCATACAATCACCTTCCAATTTGTCCTTTTAGACAAGCACTATTTTTCATAGCCTAAAACCTTCTTGAACGTAGAACAAGTAATCCAGTTTTCATCCATGAAGAGCCCTTTCTGTCTGTGAAGAGGGCTGGTTATGAGAAATGGTGCTTGATTATAGGTCAGCTCAATTTGCCTTCCCTGTTGATTATGCCCTGTAACCAGTTTGAGGACACCGACTACTGGATATAGTCTCAGCACTCCCAAACGTCAACTATATCTGGTGGCCAGTGTCCTCTTGCTGGATACCTAGTCCATTGACTTCTGGCAATGGGTGCAGGTTATTACATGCATAAAAAGTGAGAAACTTGCAAATAAAGGTCAAAGAGGCTGATGACTAACTGTTGCAGTTGAGTTACAACTTCCTAAACCATAAGGACCCCACACAAGAAGAAATGAAGGAAAAAGAAAATGAGAACAGAAACCAAGATAAACTGGCTCACTCTGAACTATAGGAAAAATTTCCAAATGTATAAACTTTTGAAGACAGTGAAGATATTCTGTAAATAAATTGGTGACTGTGAACCAGAATCTTCTGACAGATTAAAGACAATACAACTTGTTCACTACGTCCATAACAAGAGGGTACCTGTCTGTGGAAAGAAATGCTGACACACACAAGCCATTGTGCCCCATTCTGTCAATGCATCATCAGTTGAATCAGAAATGATGTGAGACACGGCCACTGGTATGAGAGTGGAAAACCTCTGTGCGAATTGCAATCGTAAGTCTCAACCAAATACCAAACAGGAGCTTGACAACTAACATAAGACAGCTCCAACCACAAAAACTCCGCACAACAGCATTCCAGCAAACCCCAAACCCACATTCCCAACTCACCAGGAAAAAGAAAATCCAGAAAGAAATCTTAGTTTGAACAGACGGTGATTCATTTTGGCGAGGAATTGCATGAGGTCAACATCTCATACAAGAGAATGTGAGAACTGTAACCCTAACACATTTCTGTGAAAATCGAATAACCTCTTCTCTGCCTAGGGAATGAGCAAAACACCTCCGGCTTTGCACGACTCGCCGCCTACAACACCAAAACCCTAAATCCAAGAAACAAGGATCCGGTTTCCAGAAAAGTAAAAACCCCAAACCTATTCAGAGGGCATGGAGCGGATGATGTCGGAGTCGCCGGGGTCAGTAATGCTCAGACAACAGACTCGGAAATACTTGCCGCAAGCGGTGCCCAGGTCAACGTTGTTGCCGCTGTAATGGTGCACGCCGGTCTTGGAAAGCATGGCATAGTACTCGATTTCGGACTTGCGAAGCGGGGGACAGTTATTGGCGATGATGATGAGCTTGCCCTTGCCGCCGCGCAGTGACTTGAGCGTGGTCCCATAGCCCAGCGTGTACTTGCCGGACTTCATCACCAGCGCCAGCCGGTTGTTGATACTCTCCTGCGTCTTCTTGGTCTTCTTCACGGCCACCATGGCTGCTGCTGGCGTGCACCGAACGAGCTCCGAATCGCAGCGGCTGCGATGCTTGAAGCCGCTGACGGCGCTGCGAAAGAACGAAAGAAAGAGCAAGCGAATGCAAGAGAGTGAAACTTTGTACGCTTCTCGTTTTTAGGGTTTTGGCTGCATTTCGAGGTCCTGTTCCAGGTCCCGTGTTTTACAGGACGTCATGTCTTGTTCCTTTCAGTAATGCATTTCCAACAACGTAGAGACAAGTGTTGGGCGGTTCTCAAAAATGAGGTGAGAACCGATCTCATGAGAACCTCCCCGGGTATCTGAATGTTTTTTTCTTAAAATATGAAAACCTTCCCGGGTATTAGGACAGACTCAGTTCTCAGTAATAGGGGCCTATGTTAGCATCTAGGGTGTAGTGTGATTGGTAAGGTCTATTAAGTTAAGTTTTAGCCTAAAGATTTTTTAAAAATGAGATTAAGGCCACCCCCATAGCTATTTGAGGGTGAATTTGAGAGGGACGAAATTGTGGACATATGAAAGTTTGGAAAAAACAAACTTGATTTTTTCATTTTTCATTTCTTTTGGCTACTAATTTTCATTATTAAATTTTTTTTGAATTAAAAGAAAAAATACCTCAATTTTTTGAAAATAACCAAACTAGTGAATTGCCTTTGAAAATCACCGGTTAATAAATTTGTGAAAACTAACAATGTGTGAACTAAATGAGCTTTTGTTTTTCAATTTCTTGAAACCTTGGCCAATTCTCTAGGAAAAAAATAATTTAAAAAAAAAAACCTATTTGATTTTTTAAAAGTAGGTTAATGATCAAAACTGGCTATTTTCGTGAAAAAGTGAAAACTACCTAACATTGGTAAAGACCAATGTTGTTTGATTCTTTGATTTTGAAAGAATCAATGGTTTCAATTTTTAATTTATTTAAAAATTTAAAAACGATTGATTCCAATTCTTTGTAAAAAAAAACCAAATCAAAGATGTATTATTTCAAAAACCTTAAAGAAATGTGGGTTCATGAAAAAATCAACCAAAAAACTTTGATTGAGTCTTTGATTTTTTCATATTTTTTGAAATCCATGATAATATACCAAAATTAGTTCTTTGAAAACTAACAAATACATTACCCAAGTTAAATACCTAATAGATATCTACCCCTAATTCTAAAAATCACCTAACATTGATAAAAATCTATTTGGTACCAAAAAAAAACATATTGGAACATTATGCATTACATGTCAAAAAAGAATTTCAAAAAAGTTCATGGCCTTGGGCTTTACCTCCCACATTAAAGGGATGGGGTGGCATATTATGTCATTTTCTTATCACATTATATTATATAATCTTCTAACAATGAAAATATATTGATAATAGTGATCAAAATGTGTTTGTTGAACATGAGTTTCTTTTTAAATTTGGTGAATCTACCACTCAATATTTTAATGTGATGGTCTTGCCTTAACATGTTTGCTTGGTGCCTTGCCCAACATAATAAGCAAAGCATGACCATTCTGTAGTACATTTTTACTCAATGTTCTATTAAGAGTTTTAAGTTTTCTTGGAAGGGGAGGTTATCCTTTCTTATGAATAAAATAAGCTTCTCCTTATTCATTTTGAACAACCACCATGTTGAAAACACAACCATTGAGTTGTACTTAAATTGGACAAAAACATTCAACACAAACATAGAACCCATTCAAATGTATACCACATCACACCTTAAATCATAAAAATATTAAATAAATATTTATCACATGCATAATATAACTATTGCAAACATAAATTTGGTCCAACTCAAAGTTTGAACAAGACAAAAAAAATGGGTTGAAAATGAAGCCAAGGCATGGCTTAGACACCTTTCCAAAGTGAATAGAAAGTGTGTGAAAATATAAAGGAAGAACTCCCATCATTCTCAAGTGCAATTTTGCTTTGAAAGCCAATGCATTTGGGAGTTGGGATGTTGGGAGTCTTATGGAATCTCAAGAACTTTGGGACAATGCTTGAAGATCAAATTTTAGAAATCATTAGAAAGGTCTCAATAAAAACTATAGTGCTACCCCTTGCTTTGCTAAAACAAATTTAATGGCTAAAGGTTATGGTCATCTAAAGAAAAGTGATGGTAGGGAGAAATTCGATTCCCATTCATTCAAACCTTCATCCTAAGGACTAAATGATGTTTAAATTAAAAACTTGGTGATATGACATTGAAAAACTTTTTTCGAAAGCTACAAGATTGATTTTAGAATGTCATTCAAATATGATTAAAACCTTGTGGCTAAGAAAAAAACTTTAGATTTATGGAATATACTATAATTATAATGACAATGGTAACATTAAAATTAGTTTAAGGAGGATGACTATAGGGTCCAGTAATATATCGTCCTACTAAAGATGATTTCACCATGTCAAAATGTATTAAAATGATTGGTTGAAGGATTTTTTTTTGACAAGAATCCCTATTTTTTATAATCTTTATGACATTCCTCACATTGTCAAAGAAATTTTTAGAAACAAGCATGCTCATGAAGAGGAGGAGAAGAAGAAGCAAAAGATGATATATGTCCTATGGTCAAATGTAAAAACAAATACAAAGAAGGGATGAAAAGAAATATTTATTTATCACGGGCACAAAAAAAACTAAACAACAAGATTTCCAAACCACATGAATGAAAGTAGGCCTAGTTTTAAATTCAAGTCATGGAATATGAAAATAAAAAACAATAACACGATGTGCGCATGATCTGAATGTAAAAGCATTTTATAACAAGAACAAAACAAGATCATGATAAAAATACATACCCAAAATTGGTGTTGAACAAACTAAAAATAAAGTGGAATTTCACCTCTATTTATACCCATTGGGCACCTAACTCAAGGAAGATTTTCAAGAAACTTTTGACCTACATGTCGCCCATGTCTATCCATGTGAGAACTAATAATGAACTATGAGTTAATGAAAAATGAATTGAAAGTGAATTAAAATTTAACTATAAATAAATTAAAAGTTAGCTAAAAATGAACTAAAATTTCATTTAGACAACACTAAAAGTTAATAAAAAATAACTAAAAATGAACTAAAGGATAACTACAAATGAACTAAAAGTTAACTGAAAACTAAACAAAAATTTAGGTACAAGTTAATTACAAATCATGAATGACCTCCATTGTGTTGACTGTGACAAAATCAAGGTTATAAGTTTTCCACTAAAAAAAGGGCAAAAAATATGAAAGGAAGTGAAATTCAATTACAAGAAACAACATCAATTTTGAAGTCACAGGGATTCCTCTTTATTTTTCCTTTTGTTCTTTATTTGAAAAGTTTGCAACATTAACGCATAGATACAATTATTTAAAACTATCTCATTTGTGTCAATTTGTGTTTTGTTGATGGTTTAAAAATCAAAAAAATCCATTACTAGGGTTTTAAGACCTTTGAATTGTTCTTTTGTATCACATCTTTGGCAACAAATGGCCATTCTTTTCGAGTTAAAGTTTTTCTATCATTTTGTTCAAACAATTATGTAGATTATTGTGTATGGGTTTTTTTCATTTGAAAATTGATGATAAACTAGCATTATTTGGTCTTCTACAATTATAGGTATTAGTGTATGCGCTCAAAGTAGTGTGTACATAGCCTACAAAGATTGTAAAGTTGTTATATTAAATGCACCAACATTTGTGAATTTTGGAAACAAACAAATTTAATCCGTAGGTGGCCATGAACTTGTCTTCCTTCCTATTCACCTTGTGTTTCAATTTTTATTTACACATGATGAGGCTAGGGTTGAAAGGAAAGGGAACCCAAGTTGTAAAAGTATAGTGGCATAAAGTAATAAAAACATTCATGACGCATAAATTTTGGAATTTCTTTTCAATCTAATTTTGTAGGAGCCATTGTTGGATTCCTAAAGATTGCCTTAGGGGATTGGTAGTAAGATGAAATTTGTAGTGGATTGTTGTAAGATGCATGAAGGATTTAAAAACAACTTTGTGTGAGAATTTGACATTTATACAATGATATTCCACCAAATTGTTACACCCACATGATTATCCCATTCTCCGCCAAAGTTCAAGGTTGTGATATTGGTTAGGTGAAACACATTTATTAATTGTGACAACAAATTAGTAAAAATGAAAAACTTGTCCATGACTAGGAGTTAAAACCTTTAGGTTTCCAAATCCTTTAGCATTAAGCAATTTGAAATATTGAAGTTTTGGCATTTCATGTAGTGAATTTCTTAGAATATCAACATAATTTAATTAATTATTGATCAATTACTATGGTACACGAAATCATGGATTGTATCATCATTCATTTACAAGTCTTTTTTTTAAATTCTAAACATATGTCAAAATTAACATATTATGTTCTCATTTTTAATTATCAATAAAAATGATTATAATTAATAGAACTTTTACTTTGGCAATATCAACATTGTCACCTTCATGGATCCAACTTCTAAGTGAATGATCATTTTGCATACTTTGTTTACATCATTCCTTTCACATGTTGCATGATCTTTTGCATGTTGTTCAATTTTTATGGTTTTTTTTTATAATTGTAATAATTTGTTTCACAATTTTTTTTCACAACATTTTTTTTGTGGTGAATTTTCACCATTTATCAAAAAAGGGCCTAACAACATCAACAAAGGATTATTTTGAATAAAAAAACCCAAAATTTCAATTTTCAATTTTAAAAAAAAAAACACTGAATTTATACTATAGGATGGGGGGGGGGGGGGGGGGGGGGGTTGTTTGGGTGGATGTTTTTTTTTTTTTTTTTATTTTTACTTTTTCTTTTTATTTTTTTTAATTT
>Ga0116227_10014642_pt1 | contig 11876 bp, 13 predicted proteins | sample S1TSphgellanicum_FD_89693 | JGI IMG/M metagenome (GOLD analysis project Ga0116227, IMG submission 89693) | Host-associated microbial communities from peat moss isolated from Minnesota, USA - S1T2_Fb - Sphagnum magellanicum MG | ecosystem: Host-associated > Plants > Peat moss > Unclassified... | reverse complement strand
GACAGTGAAACGACTCCGCGCCGATGATAGTGCGGGTTCCCGTGTGAAAGTAGGTCATCGTCAGGCTCTTACAGCCCTCAAAACCCCCTCCGTCGCAAGATGGCGGGGGTTTTGTCTTTGGGGATCATAGAATTTGATCGCCGCTGATTCGGACGCGCGTTCCATTACAAACTGTGCCTCACACGTGGAATCAAAATGGGGATAATTCGCCATGACTTTCCTGGCTATTGACGTAGGAAATACGCGCCTGAAATGGGCTCAGTACGACTCGCCCCGCCGAGGGGCCAGGCTGCTGTCGCACGGTGCGGAGTTTCTGGAGAACATAGACCAGTTAGGTGAGCGTGCATGGCCCCAGCTTGCCGCGCCGGAGCATATGTACGGCTGCATCGTCGCTGGAGAGGGCGTCAAAAGGCGCGTCGAAGAGCAGATGGAGTTGTGGGATGTCCATCCCCAATGGGTCGTTTCCACGACGGAAGCTGGAGGGGTGACCAATGGCTATGATCATCCTTCTCGTCTGGGAGCGGACCGCTGGGTCGCCATGGTGGGGGCCCGGCATCGGATCTTGCAACTGCCCGTGCCCAAACCGGTAGTCGTGGTGATGGTGGGAACGGCCGTGACAGTGGATGCGGTGGACGCAGGGGGACGTTTCCTCGGTGGATTGATCTTGCCGGGGCATGGCATCATGCTGCGCGCCTTGGAGTCCGGAACTGCAGGCCTGCATGTCCCTACAGGCGAAGTCCATACGTTTCCGACCAATACGAGTGATGCCTTGACCAGCGGCGGCACATATGCCATAGCGGGAGCAGTAGACCGTATGGTCCGGCATCTACGCGCTCACACCGGAGAGGATCCCATCTGTGTCATGACCGGTGGCGCAGGATGGAAGATGGCTCCGCACATGGCCCAGGCGTTTGAGTTGGTCGACAACCTGATATTCGAAGGCTTGCTCGCCATGGCCGAAGAGCGGTTTACGACGTATCGCTGAGCTGCTTTCGATACCAAAATTGCGAGATGCGGTAAGGCCAAGCCTGCCCCAGCACTCTCTAACTAGAAGGTTTTCATGATCATCGTGACGGGCGGGGCCGGCTTCATCGGCGCCAACTTCGTACTGGATTGGCTTGCTCTGCAGGATGAGCCGGTACTCAATCTGGACAAACTCACCTACGCCGGCAATCTGGAGAATCTTGCTTCGCTTGATCAGGATCCACGGCATGTTTTCGTCCAAGGCGATATCGCAGACGCTCCACTGCTGGCCAGTTTGTTCGCGCAGCATCGTCCCCGTGCGGTGGTCAATTTTGCCGCAGAGTCCCATGTGGATCGTTCCATCAAGGGCCCGGAGGCATTCATCCAGACCAACGTCGTCGGCACCTTGCATCTTTTGGAGGCAACGCGGGGTTACTGGAGTTCGCTCGAGAAAGAGGAGCAGCAGGCATTCCGCTTCCTGCATGTCTCCACCGACGAGGTCTATGGCTCATTGGAGCCCGGCGAGGCCGCATTTACCGAGCAGCATCCGTTCGAGCCCAACAGTCCATACTCTGCAAGCAAGGCAGCAAGCGACCATCTGGTCCGGGCCTGGCATCACACCTATGGGTTGCCCGTGTTGACGACTAACTGTTCCAACAACTATGGGCCGTATCATTTTCCGGAGAAGCTGATTCCCCTGATGATCGTCAATGCGCTGGCGGGCCAGCCCTTGCCAATCTACGGGGACGGACAACAGATTCGGGACTGGCTCTACGTCAAGGACCATTGCAGCGCCATTCGCCAGGTACTGGAGCGCGGCAAGGTTGGGGAAACCTACAACATAGGCGGATGGAACGAGCAAGCCAACGTGGACATCGTGGGCCAGATATGCCGGTTGCTGGATGAGTGGCGCCCCTTGCCGGATGGCCGCAGCTACCAGCAGCAGATCGTTTTCGTCAAGGACCGTCCGGGCCATGATCGTCGCTACGCCATTGATGCGCGCAAGCTGGAGCATGAACTGGGATGGACGCCTGCCGAGACCTTCGCCTCGGGGCTTCGCAAGACCGTCGCATGGTACCTGGAGCATCCGGATTGGGTGGCCAACGTCCAGAGTGGCGCCTATCGCGCGTGGCTGCAAACGCAGTATGCAGACAAGGCTCCTGCCTGAGTCGACACCTATGAAGATTCTGCTTTTCGGGAAAAACGGACAAGTCGGGTGGGAACTGCAACGCAGTCTTGCCGTGTTGGGGAGCGTGGTCGCTGTTGGCAAGGACACGCCGGGACTGGCGGGTGATTTTTCGCGCCCGGCGGACCTGATGGAGACGGTTCTTTCAGTCCAGCCCGATGTGATCGTCAATGCCGCAGCCTACACCGCGGTTGACAAGGCCGAGCGTGAGCCGGACTTGGCGCGTACCGTCAACGCCACGGCTCCGGCGGTCCTGGCCGATGCCGCGCAGCGTCTGGGCGCCTGGTTGGTCCACTACTCCACGGACTACGTATTTGATGGCAGCGGCCAGGTGCCCTTTGCTGAGCTCGATGCGACGGGGCCCTTGAATGTCTATGGTCGCACCAAGCTCGAGGGCGAGCGGCAGGTGCAGCAGATCAATCCACGTCACCTGATTTTTCGGACGAGCTGGGTGTATGCCGCCCGCGGCGGCAATTTCGCCAAGACCATGCTGCGGCTGGCACAGGAGCGGACCGAACTGAAAGTGGTGGACGACCAGATGGGGGCCCCCACGGGCGCGGATCTGCTGGCGGATGCGACCGCCCAGGCGATCCGGCAGGTAGTTGCGCAACCAGAGGGCTCGGCACGCGCCGGTCTGTACCATCTGGCCGCGGGCGGCGAAGCCTCCTGGTTCGACTATGCACGCCTGGTCCTGCAGCAGGCTCAAGGCCGAGGTTGTCAACTGCTGGTACCGCCGGACGACATTCAGCGCGTGCCTTCCAGTGCGTTTCCGACTGAGGCTCAACGCCCGAACAACTCGCGCCTCGATACGCGCAAATTCAGACAGGCCTTCGGACTGGAAATGCCTGAGTGGCAGTCTGGTGTCAGGCGAATGGTGGAGGAAATCCTGTGAAGGTACATGCATGACTCAGCGCAAGGGCATCATCCTTGCCGGCGGCTCCGGCACGCGCCTGCATCCGGCTACGCTGGCAATCAGCAAGCAACTGCTGCCGGTCTACGACAAACCCATGATCTACTACCCGCTGAGCACGCTCATGCTGGCGGGGATTCGCGACATTCTGGTGATCAGCACGCCGCAGGACACGCCCCGTTTCCAGCAGCTGTTGGGAGACGGCTCGCAGTGGGGCCTGAGCCTGCAGTACGCTGTGCAGCCCAGCCCCGATGGTTTGGCGCAGGCCTTCATCATCGGCGAGTCGTTCCTGCAAGGTGCGCCGAGCGCGCTGGTGCTCGGCGACAACATCTTCTATGGCCATGACCTGGGTCCCATGCTCGCCCATGCTGACGCGCAGGCAGAAGGCGCAACGGTGTTTGCCTACCATGTCCAGGATCCTGAGCGCTATGGCGTCGTGGCCTTTGATGGTGCAGGCAAGGCCATGAGCATTGAAGAGAAGCCTGCACGCCCGTTAAGCAGCTACGCCGTGACCGGGCTCTATTTCTACGACAGCGATGTGGTCGACGTCGCGAAGGCCGTGCGTCCCAGTGCGCGTGGAGAGCTGGAGATCACTGCCGTGAACCAGGTCTATCTGGCCCGGGGAACTCTGCAGGTGCAGATCATGAAGCGAGGCTACGCGTGGCTCGACACCGGTACGCACGATAGCTTGCTGGAGGCTGGCCAGTTCATTGCCACCCTGGAGCATCGGCAAGGCCTCAAGATCGCCTGCCCCGAGGAAATCGCCTGGCGTCACGGATTCATAAATGACGCACAGTTGGAGCGCCTGGCTGCCCCCTTGCTGAAGAGTGGCTATGGCATGTATTTGAGCCGCCTGCTTCAGGATGGTCAGAAGGCCCCCGCGTGAACATCATTCCCACTTCTTTGCCCGAGGTCCTGTTGCTGGAGCCGCGTCTATTTGGCGATGCGCGTGGCTTTTTTTTCGAGAGCTACAACGAGAGCCTGTTCCAGGCGGCGACGGGCCTGGACGTGAGGTTTGTCCAGGATAACCATTCACGCTCTGCCCGGGGAGTGCTGCGCGGCCTGCACTACCAGATACAGCAGCCCCAGGGCAAGCTTGTGCGCGTGGTGCGTGGTGCGGTGTTCGATGTGGCCGTGGATCTGCGCCAATCGTCCTCCCACTTCGGGAAATGGGTCGGCTACGAACTGAGCGAGGACAATCACAGGCAGCTGTGGGTTCCACCCGGATTTGCGCATGGTTTTCTGGTGCTCAGTGAATCCGCTGAATTCCTCTACAAGACCACCGACTACTATGCCCCAGCGCATGAGCGGTGCATTGCATGGGATGATCCTTCCATTGGCATCCAGTGGCCAGCCGGAACACCGCCTCAGCTCTCTGCCAAGGATGCGATGGGCGTGAAGTTCGCGGCGGCGGAAGTCTACCCATGAGCCCCTGCACTATCGCAAGCGCCGTGGCTGCGCCACATACCATCTGATGCCTAAATCTCTGCCGTCCCGACTAGCATGAATGCCGAAGATACCTTGAGTATGGAACCCCGCCTGGACGTCGTGTCGGAGACGCCCGAGCCGCGCATCGGCGAGCTGTTGGTTCGGGCAGGCAAGCTGACGCCGCGGGATCTGGAGAGGGCACTCGGCGCGCAAGAGGAAATGGGCAGCCTGCTTGGCCGTGTACTGGTCAGGCTGGGACTGGTGTCAGAAGTGGATGTCGTGCGCACGTTGTCCACGCAACTGAACATACCGTTCGTACCGGCGGAGGAGTTTCCCGCTGCGCAGCCGGAAGTCGAAGGACTTCTGCCCGAGTTCCTGGCCGCCAATGGCGTATATCCATTGCGCCTGGAGGACGGCCGGCTCGACGTGGTCATGGCCGTGCCGCAGGACGCCTTTGTGGTGAAGGCCCTGCATCTAGCTACTGGCTTGCAGATTCGCCCCTTCCTGGGCATAGAGAGCGAGATCGAGAAGGCCTTGGCGCAACCGGTGGAGGAGCCGGGTGGCGAAGAGGGCGACGGTCTTTCCGACGATTCTGATTCGGGCGACTTCGTCGAACACCTGAAGGACCTCGCCAGCGAGGCGCCGGTGATCCGGCTGGTCAACACCATCATCGGGCGGGTGATCGAGTTGCGTGCGTCCGACATCCATCTGGAGCCTTTCGACGACGGGCTGCACGTGCGCTATCGCGTGGATGGCGTGATCCATACGGCGGAGATTGTCCCGCCCAAGCACAGCGCGGCGGTCAATTCCCGCGTCAAGCTGCTGGCGCATCTGGATATTGCCGAGCGGCGCCTGCCGCAGGATGGCCGTGTCAGGACCCGGGTCAAGGGGCGCGAGCTGGATCTGCGCGTCTCCACGGTTCCCACCGTGCACGGCGAAAGTGTGGTGATGCGGGTGCTGGACCGCGCCAGCGTGCGCTTCAGCCTGGAGAAGATGGGGTTTGCCTCCGACACCCTGAGCCGCTTCAATGGATTGCTCGCGCGGCCCCATGGCATCTTGCTGGTGACGGGGCCTACGGGGTCGGGCAAGACCACGACGCTCTACGCTGCGCTCTCCAAGCTGGACGCCGACGCGCAGAAAATCATCACCGTCGAGGAGCCTGTCGAGTACCAGCTGGAGGGTATCAACCAGATCCAGGTGCACCCGCAGATCGGCTTGACCTTTGCGAGTGCATTGCGTTCCATCCTGCGGCAGGATCCGGACATCATCATGATCGGCGAAATGCGCGACGGCGAGACTGCGCAGATCGCCGTGCAGTCGGCGCTCACCGGCCACCTGGTGCTTTCTACACTGCACACCAATACTGCCGCAGGCGCCGTGATCCGCATGAAGGACATGGGCGTGGAAAGCTATCTCATTACCTCGTCGGTCAATGGGGTGCTGGCCCAGCGTCTGGTGCGTACGCTGTGCACGCACTGCAAAGAACCCTACATTCCTTCCACTGAAGTGCTGAGAACGTCCGGGCTCGGGCGCTTCCATGATCCGGCGCAGCCCATCTACCAGGCGCGGGGATGCGAGCATTGCCGCGGCGGCGGGTACCAGGGGCGAACCGGCATCCACGAGCTGTTCGTCATCGACGAGCCGATGCGCCGCGCCATCCTGGACGGCAAGGATGCCAGTACGTTGAACGACATCGCTGCGCAAGCCGGCATGTTGTCGCTCTACCAGGACGGACTTCGCAAGGTATCTGCGGGCGTCACCACGCTGGATGAACTGATGCGCGTGACACAGGACCAGGGCGATGCCTGATTTCGCATGGCGCGCCGCCCAGGCCGCGGGACAGGTCGTGCAAGGGCATATCACCGCAGACACGCCCGCGCACGCCATGAAGCTGCTGCGGGAGCGCGGGTTGACCCCCCTGAAGATCGAGGATGCGGCCCCTGGCGCGGCGGCGCAGCCTGCACTTGCCGCCGGCCCTGGCCGCAAGCAGCGGGCGTCGCAGGGGCCGGTCAACCAGGCTGACATCCTGGCCCTCACGTCCGAGCTTTCCATCATGCTGAAGGCTGGCCTGGCGCTGGACAGCGCGCTGCGCGTACTGATCGAGATGAGCCACAAGCCATCGGTTGCCGCCATGCTCCAGCAGACGCTGGAGGACGTCAAAGGCGGGACGCCGCTGAGCCGTGCGCTTTCGCGCAATCGCGAACTGTTCGGGGACTTCTACATCAACATGGTGCGCTCTGGCGAAGCCAGTGGGCAGCTGTCCTCGGTGCTGGCTCGGCTGGTCGAGCACATGGATCGCCTGCGCGCCCTGCGCGAAAGCGTCATTTCCGCGACCATCTACCCGGCCATCCTGCTGGGTGTTGCCATCATCTCTCTCGTCGTGATGCTGGGGTTCGTCGTACCGCAGTTCGAGAAGCTGTTCCAGGATATGGGCGATGCCCTCCCGTTGCCGACGCGGATCGTGATGCACCTGGGGCACGCCTTTTCCGACTATGGTGTAGTAATGGCCATCGCCGCCGCGCTGCTGGGGTGGCTTGTGGCCCGGTGGCTGAGGTCTCCTGCAGGGCGTGCCTGGTGGCAGGCTCGCCTGCTGAGGGTGCCGGTCATCGGGCGCCTGATGTGGAAGTACGAACTCACGCTTTTCTCCCGCTCTCTGGGAACGCTGCTGGGCAATGGCGTGCCCATGCTGGCCGCGCTGCGCATTGCAACCGAGACGGTCAGCAATACGGTGCTGAGAAAGCCGTTGGAGCAGGTCGCCCCCATGGTCAAGGATGGCGGCAAGCTGGTGAATGCGGTGGCTGCAACCAAGATCTTCGAGCCGCTCGCGATCAACCTGATCCGAGTCGGGGAAGAGACGGGACGCGTCGGTCCCATGATGCTGGAGCTGGCCAACATCCTCAATCGCGAAGTCGAGACAGGTATCAAGCGCGCGCTGACGCTGGTCGAACCGGTGCTCATCCTGGTGCTCGGGTTCCTGATTGCGACCATCATCGTGTCCATCCTGATGGGCATTCTGTCGATCAACGACCTCGCGGTATGATCTTTTGCTGTTGAAGGAACTGGAATGGTGAGTATTCACACACGTCGTGTCCGTCGCGCTTCGCGCGGTTTCACGCTGATCGAATTGTTGGTGGTGTTGGCCATTCTGACCATGCTGGCAGGCTTGGTCGGCCCGCGCGTGCTGGGGATGCTGGGCGGGGCGAAGTCCAAGACGGCTGCCGTGCAGATCGCGGACATCGAGAAAGGCCTGGACCTGTTCAAGCTCGACGTCGGCCGCTATCCCTCCACGGAGGAGGGACTGAACGCGTTGGCGGTGAAGCCTGGCTCCGCTAACGGCTGGGCGGGTCCCTATCTGAAAGGCGGCGTGCCTTCTGATCCTTGGGGACATCCGTACAAGTATGCCAATCCTGGTGCCAGTGGCGGCATCGACATCATCTCCTTCGGTGCCGACGGTGCCCCCGGTGGTGATGGCGAAAACGCCGACATCCAGAACAAGCAGTAAGACTGCCGTACGCGCATGAAGCGGCCGCGGGGGTTCACCCTGGTCGAGCTCTTGGTCGTCTTCGCCATTGCCGCACTCATCGTCGGCATTGCTCCGCTGGCGTTTCAGCGCCTGCGCGAATCCGCGGAATACCGGGATACGTTGCGGGCTCTCGTGTCCGACATGCGGCTGGCACGCTGGCGTGCCATGTCCAGCGGAACTGAAACCCGGTTCAGCGTCAACCTCCGGGAGCGCTGGTACGGTCTTGACGGTGCCCCGCAGCATGCCCTGGCGCCCGCGCTGACCTTGCGCGCCACGGTTGCCAGCCAGGAACTGGAGAGCAGCGGATTGGCATCCATCCGTTTTCTGCCGGGCGGAGGCGCCAGCGGCGGCAGCATTGACCTGCTCCGGGCGTCGGGCGTGGGGGTGAGGTTGCGTGTGGATTGGCTGACTGGCCGTGTGGAGCAGGAGCCGATTGCGCCGTGAATGCCGCGTACTCCCCCAGATTCCAGCGCGGGTTCTCCTTGCTGGAGATGCTGGTTGCCTTTTCCATCATGGCGTTCTCGCTCGCCATGATCTACCGCGTAAGCGGCGGCTCTGCGCGCAACGCGGGAGAGCTTGAGCACTACCAGCATGCCGCCCTGCTCGCGGAGTCCGTGCTCAATCTGCGCGACGCGGTTCCGCCATCCGGCTGGAACGATCGCGGCGAATCTGCTGGCTACCGGTGGGAGGTGCGCAGTGCTCCCTATCCCACCGACGTGAACGGCCCGGCAGTACCACCGCTGCATGAGGTGGCCGTGAGCATCGCATGGTCGGAGGGCGGGACCGAGAAGCGCTATGACCTCGCAACCCTGCGGCCTCAGGCGCGCCCGCTACCTGGGGGGCGCCAGCCGTGAGCCGGGTGTGCCGGCCGTCCGCCGCCCCCTTGCGCTCCAGGGGGTTCACGCTTGTGGAAATCCTGGTGGCCATCACTTTGCTGGCCATCGTCATGCTGGCCTTGGGGGCGGCCATGCGCGGCATGGTGCAGACCGAATCGCGCGTTTCCGAGCGGTTGACCCGCCTGGATGATTTCCGCACCGGGACGGGCTTCCTCAGAGGAGTGCTGGGCCGGGTCTATGCCAAGAAGAGCCTTGCTGTCCAGAGCGAGGGTCAAAGCACTTTTGTATTCCAGGGGACGCCCGGCGGCGTGGCGTGGATCGGCGTAATGCCTCCCCGGTACGGTGCCGGGGGACGTTATTTCTTTCGCCTCGCGGCCGAGTCCGTTGCCGGCCGTTCTGCACTGGTCATCCGCTTTGTGCCCTGGAAAGACGTCCCAGGATTTCCTGACTGGTCTGGGGCGGACTCGCGCGTATTGGCCGATGATCTGACGGCTTTTTCCATTCTTTATGAGGACGACACGATCGACACGCCACGCTGGAGCGCTTCCTGGTCAGTTCCCGACCGCCTGCCGGCACGTGTGAACATCCGTGTCTCTACGATCACCAGCACCTGGCCCGACCTGGTGCTGCCTCTGCGGCAGTTCGGGGGGCGGGGTATCAGTGGTGGAGCCGTAGTGGGCGGGAGTGCCTCATGAGCATTCGCAATGCCCGTCGGTTGCAGCGCACATCGCCAGGTATGGCCCTGGTGGCGGTTCTGTGGATAGTGGCGGCCCTCAGTCTGATGTTGACCGGCATGACAAAGTCCGTCAGGCAGGAGGTGCGCTCAGCCACGACTGCGCGGCAGTCAGTCGAAGGCCGCGCCGCGGCCGAAGCCGCCATCAACATGGTGTTGCAGCAAATGGTGGCTCAGCCCAATGCCATCAACCGCATGATGTCGGTGGATGTGGCATTCCGGGGCGTGTCCATGCAGGTGCAGGTAATGCCCATGAGCGGACTGATTGACCTCAACAGCGCGCAGCCCGCATTGCTGGAGGCTCTTTTCACCGTCGCAGGAGGCATGCCGCCGGCCGCTGCGGCGGCGGGTGCGCAGACGGTTGTTCAATGGCGCACCCAGCGTGATGCCGGGGGGCGTACGTTTGGTTTCGATGCCCCGGAGGATCTCATGCTTGTCCCGGGCTTTCCCTATGACGTCTATGCTAGGATCGCGCGGCTTGTGGCGGCAGGCCAGTCAACGGGCGGCACGGTCAATCCCTTGTGTGCTCCGGACGGGGTTTTGCTGGTTTTGGCAAAGGGCAACGCGCAGGTGGCTGAGCGCATAGCGGCCGCGCGGGACGCAAATGCCGGGGGCGTGGATTTGACGCAGCTCGAGGCTTCCTTCATCAGCGGCATCAACTCGCGCGCCTATCGTCTGACTGCGAGCGTACCGTTGCCGGATGGGGCCCGCATGCGTTTTTCCCAGGACGTCACCTTCCAGGCCGGGCCGCAAAGCGAACTTCCCTGGCGTATTTTGCAGAGCGGCGGCGTTGTCGTGCTGCCGCCTGCTGCAACTGATCGGCAATGACGCTCTTATCCAATGATTTTCGGCTGTTCGGTGTGGATCTGCGCTCCAGCGTGCAGGGGCTTGCCACGCTATGGTCCCAATTGCTGCAGAGATCTCCCTTTACCTGGCTGACAGCGTCTGCGGCAGTGCGGGTCGTTCGCGCCGATGGTCATTTGGAGGTTTGGCGAGATGGGCATGTGTTGGCGTCGGGGGGCGAGCCGTCGTCGCGTAAGCAACTCCGTTTCGTCGCCATCGAAATCCCCGAGTCCATCGTCCTGCGCCATACCGCCACGATGCCGGCAATGTCGCTGGCACAGGTTGCGGATGCGCTGGAACTGGAAGTCCAGAGTGTCAGTCCCTTTGCCGCTGGAAATCTTGCGTGGGGGTGGCAGTTGCGGGCCGCCAACGGTGCTCGGCTCCAGGCCGACGCAGCCTTGGCCTCTCGTGCCCATATAGAGCGCTGGTTGCCGCCGGCGGCTCAGGCCCTGGATGTGGAGCAGCGTCAATTGGAGGTCTGGGTGATGCCTCCGCACCCCGGACCAACCGCTGCACCCATTGTCCTACAGGGGTTCGGTGAAGGGGAGCGGGCGCGTGACGCGCAGCGCAGGCGTCGGCGGGCATACGCTTTCCTGGCTGTCAGCGTTTGTCTACTCGGCATGCTCGCGCTCACTCCCTCCATGCAGCTATGGTTGCGTGCGCGCGACGCCGCCTCATCTTTTGCCGAGATCCAGCAGCGCACCCGGCCCGTCGTCGAGCTACGCGAGCAGTTCGTCCGCTCTTCCGGGAGACTCAAGGCATTGGAGTCTGCAGTAGGCGAGAGTGCTGTGCCACTCCGCGTGCTGGAGATCCTCACCAACGCGATTCCGGACGACACATTCGTACAGACCTTGCAGATTGAAGGCCTCAAGATTTCACTGAGCGGCATGACGGAAAACTCGGCGGCTTTGATGAGCCGCCTGGGGAGTACTGCAGGTATTCGAGAGCTCAAGGCCTCGCAGGCCGCCACGCGGCAACTTGGAGCGTCCAAGGAGTCCTTTGGTGTGGAGTTTTTGCTGGATATCCCAGGGGTAGTGCCGCGTTCGGCGGTGGCCAAGCTTGACGCTCCTGCCGCAACGCCTCCTGCTCCTTCCGTCCAAGCGCCCGCGCCCGTGCCGGACGGTGCGCAGAGCAACAGCGTTCCCTTGCTGGCCCCCGTCAGTCCCGCGCTCCTGCCGGCTGCTCCTGGCAAGCCCGCCTATCCACCATTGGCGCCAGCTGAGCAGCCACCCGCTGGGACGACCAGCAATGCGTCCAATCCCTCTAGTTCGCAGGCCAATCCGCTCAGCCGTGCAGCTGTGGGCGGGCGGGCGCCCGAGCCTCCGGCACCCAATCCATAAGAGACGGGAATGACCTTGTATCTCCGCCGCCAGGACCGTATTGCCCTTGCCTGCCTGGGGGGCCTGTTGCTGCTGCCGATGGTGGCAGGCGTTTCCTATGTCGCTGCCAAGCAT
>Ga0116227_10014641_pt1 | contig 11876 bp, 14 predicted proteins | sample S1TSphgellanicum_FD_89693 | JGI IMG/M metagenome (GOLD analysis project Ga0116227, IMG submission 89693) | Host-associated microbial communities from peat moss isolated from Minnesota, USA - S1T2_Fb - Sphagnum magellanicum MG | ecosystem: Host-associated > Plants > Peat moss > Unclassified... | reverse complement strand
GGCTGTTTTATTAACGATTATTCGATTTTTTAACCAATTTTATGCTTAAAATCAATAGTTTTTAGGTGATTTTTGATGAATTTTTCGTTAAAAAAAGTTAAAAAATTGCAATTCTAACATCAGACATTATATATTTGTGTCATTGTTATTATCGGTCTAACAAGCTTGTTCTTTATGATATAATAATGAGGTCAGTTAAAATGAAAAAAAGGGATAGCTGGAATGCTCTCTCTTTTTTTTTGCGCGTACCTCAAGCCTCACCCCCCGTCCTCTCCAAAGGAGAGGGGGCCAAATCTTTACCCCAACACTTCTTCAAGCACACCTTGCGAACGGATGTTCCCAAAACCTTCAATGTGCAAAGCATAATATTCCAGTAATTTATTGAGCAGGTAACGGCGGTCGTCGTTTGTGAGTTTAACCTGCGGACAATCTTCAAAGCTGCATTGCAGCAGCTTGTAAAAATTATGAGTATGCGGCGGCGACAGGTATAAAAAGCCGTCGGGTTTGTGGCGCAGGAAAGCGCCGTTCTTCATATCAAAATAATCGGCACCGTTGGCAAAAGTGGTATCGGGATAAAAACCCAAATAACGGGTTAACTGTACCAGGAACAGCAAATGGAAATTCGCTAAACCATCGGTTTGGTGATCGAGCCATTCTACCGAGCTAAATACAAATTCAAACAAACTCTCATCCGCACCCTGCTGCCGCACGGCTTTATACAGCACTTCATTCAAAAAAATGGCAAGACAGCTTTTTATTACGTCATAGGGGATGGATAACAACACAGGCGAGTTCTTTAACTCGGCTATGCGCTGGACGCTATTGCTGCCTTTATGGTATACCACCACATCCAGCAAATGCAGGGGTTGCAGCATGTTTTGGGTGATCTTTGCCCGCGGCTTTTTTACACCGTTAATAATATAGGATTGCAGTCCGAATTTTTCGGTAAACAGTTGCACAATGACGCTGCTCTCGGCATAATCGGTGGTTTTGAATACGATGGCGCGGGTTTTATGCAGCATGATATTCCTTCATTTTACACCCACTTATTTCAAGCGCGCAACTATTGCTTCGGCGGTGAGTTTATCCTGTAAGCCGCTGTGCATATCTTTCAGGCTTAAAAGGCCGCTTTGTATCTCATCGCTGCCGATAACTATTACGTATGGGATGTTTTTATTATTTGCATACTCCATTTGCTTTTTCATTTTTGCGCCTGCCGGGTATAGCTCCGCGTTTATATCATTGCGGCGAAGGGTGTGCAGCAATGGCAGGGCATATGTTTCACCTTCGGCATCAAAACAGCAGATAAGTACTTTGGTGGTTTGGTTGGTTTCGGTTGGGAAAAGGTTAAGCTCATCCATCACATCATAAATGCGGTCGGCCCCAAATGAGATGCCTACGCCAGTAAGATCTTTCAGACCAAACATCCCCGTCAGGTCATCATACCTGCCGCCGCCGCCGATGCTGCCCATGGCAACTTCGTTGGTCTTCACCTCGAATATGGCACCTGTGTAATAATTCAATCCACGTGCAAGGGTGATGTCCAGTTCTAATTGGGCAGTTTGCAATGGGCAGTTCGCGATGTAATTAAATACCGTTTTAATTTCTTCGCAGCCTTTCAACCCTGTTGTTGAAGTGCTTAAGGCTTTGCGCAGACGTTGTAGTTTTTCCTCGTTCGAGCCTTCCAGCAGGATAACCGGCTTCAGCTTTTCAATGTCTTCATTGGTAAAGCCCTTTTCCAAAAGCTCTTTGGTTACACCGTCTAAACCGATCTTATCCAGCTTATCAATCGCTACGGTCAGGTCGATGATATTATCGGCTTTGCCAATTATTTCGGCTATGCCGGATAGTATTTTGCGGTTGTTGATCTTTACGGTAAAATCCTTTAAACCGAGTTTGCTTAGGGCTTCATCATATATCATCACAAATTCGGCTTCGTTCAGTAACGATGGCGAACCAACCACATCGGCATCGCACTGGTAAAATTCGCGGTAGCGGCCGCGTTGCGGCCTGTCAGCCCGCCAAACCGGCTGCACCTGGAAACGTTTGAACGGGAAAGTGATCTCGTTCTGGTGCATCACCACATAACGTGCGAATGGTACGGTGAGGTCGTAGCGGAGGGCTTTTTCAGAGATTTTAGAAGATAATTTATTATAAGCACTAATTCGGTTTTTTGGTTCAATAGTGTTATAGTTTATCTCATAAGCACGATGAAATAATTCTCTATCTACATCTGTTTGTGCAGAATTATATTTACTGATAAAATCATACATCGAATCATTTATTTCTACTGAATTTTTTTCTTTTAACTCTTGCAATCCTTTATCTAATTCATTAAAAAAAGCTTCTAATGCTCGAGAACCAAAATAATCCCCGCTGTTTAATATCTTAAATATCAGCTTATCCCCCTCATCGCCATATTTACCCATTAGCGTACTCAAATTTTCCATAGCCGGGGTTTCGATCTGCTGATAACCATACTTGCGAAAAACAGCTTTTATAGTATCGAAAATAAAGTTGCGGCGCACCATTTGGGTGGGTGAAAAATCGCGGGTGCCTTTGGGGGTTGATGGTTTGATGGATGCCATGCGGCAAATGTACAAAAATTGCAGCCCTGCCCAAACCTGCATGAAAGAGAGTAACTTAAAATTAACTTATATTTTCGCACAGAATTAAGAGTTAATTCAGAGTTATTATAACCAATTTTATTCCCTATATTGATCGTATTTTTGAAACCTTAATATCCCGTTTGCGTAATAAAAGCTTACCCCTATCCGGAATATTATTTTGAAAAACTTATCAACTACCTTTGACCTGGAAATGTACTACGTTATTGCTGAGACTCCCCGTTTAATTATCCGTGAATTCCTTTTACGGGAAGAAGAAATTTATCTGAACCATTTTAATGATCCGGAAGTTTGCCAATATATACCGCAACGTACCCGCGAAGAAAGGGTGAATATTTTTCTTTCGGCCCTGGTGAATTATATATCGAACAAACAACTGGGCATTTGGGGCATGTTTGATAAAGTTACCGGCGAATTTGTAGGCAGCTGCCTGCTCCGTTTTTTTAATAATGAGTTAGATAAAATAGAGTTGGGCTACAGCCTTGAAAAAAAATACTGGGGCAAAGGGATCGCCAGCGAAATGGCTACAGCAATGGTAGCCTACGCCTTTGAACACAATGAAGCCGCCGAAGTGGTAGCAGTTACCGATGTGGCCAACGTAGGCTCACAACGTGTATTGGAGAAAGCCGGGCTGATACGTGTTGAAAATATTGTAAAAGAAGGTGTGGAGCTGGCTTTTTTTAAGAAGATAGGGTAACTATTTATCTTAATTCCTTCACTATATCCTCGCAGCCGGTCATGATCATTTCAAAGACTGGTTGGAACTGGCTGTCGTCATAATACGGGTCGGGAACTTCTTTGTCGCCCAATAGCAATCGCACTTTAGCAGCCACTTCTTTATTGGGTGCCATGGCCATTACATCGGCATAATTGCTTTTGTCCATCACAAAAATATAGTCGAACTCATCAAAATCACTTTGGCGGAATTTGCGGCATATTTGCTGGCTAATGTCGAGACCGTTATTTTTTGCTGCACGAACCGATCGCCTGTCGGGCCCTTCGCCCACATGCCAGCCGCCTGTGCCGGCTGAATCTATATGCCAGTCGAGATTATGTTTATCAACCAAATGCTGCATTACACCTTCCACCAGCGGCGAACGACATATGTTGCCGAGGCATACCATTAGTATTTTCATATTTTATAAAGGTAAAAGGCGAAAGGATAAAGGTTAAAGGTGTTTAACAGGATAAACGACCTTTCACCTCTATCCTTTTACCTTTCTCCTAAAGTTTTAACCAAAAAGTTGATTCAACACCCCAGCCAATCTAACACCTGCTTTTAGCAGTTGCCAGTTTACGGTTTGAATATGATCGAAATTATATTTGAAACCCAAATTATCGCCGGGTTTGATGTCGGTGTAAAGCAGCTCGGATATCTGGTTCGATTCAAACAACCACCTGCTGATAGGCGCGCTTTGCCACTCCTTGCGTTGCGCCTCGGTGGTATGATTTATAGCAGCAGCATATTCTGTATAACTCAATTGCTGGTTGTCTATCAGCTTTTCATCCCAAACAGCATGTAAGTTTGTTGGTGCGCCGAACCACTGCACTTTAAAATCATTCCCGCCTTTGTCATCGGCATGGGCAACGTGCATGGGTTGGTGCACATCCTCAACAATGTGTATCAGCATGTGCAGGTACACCCATCTGTTGTGTGATGAAATATCTTTCTTTTTTAGTTCGGCTATCAAAAAGTTTAGCTTGGTGTAAGCGTCAACATTGGTGTCCTGTTTTAAGAAATCAACCAGTTCAGGGTAAGTGTAAAGCTTATTCAAATCGACATAATGCCACGAAGACATGTAGCTGTACGATGGGTCAGATTTGATAAAATCGGCCCAGTTGCTGGCCATAGCTATAGACTCATTACCCAAAATAGCCTTTACCGCAGCTTTTGCTTTGGGCGTTAAATAACTTTCGGCAATTTGGCCGCAAATACGGTGGCCGTTTGTTCCCCAGGCCATTGCCTGCACAGGAGCATAAAACAGGGCGATGCCCAATAGCAATTTCTTTAAAAATGTTGTTTTCATGGCGATCATAGGGGTTTTACATGACAGGTAGTGCGTTTTATTAAACGGGCACTAATAGGTATGGTACCCGATGTACTTGAAAGTTGAACCGTAGAATCTGTTAATTTGTTTATCTTAAATATTTCCTGGTAAACGCCGATGCGGAAACAGCCCGCATCCTCTTTTATGCTATAATCAGGGTTGCAAAACTGGCCTTTCAGATATAGCGTGTCGTTCTTCCTGCCATAGTTACCGCGGGTATATTCCACCCAATGGCCGCTTTTCATGCAGGTATCGGTGCCATAGTTTACCTTACTAAAGGTTTTTATCGACACAAAGAACGAATCGCAGCTAAACCTGAAATGATACAGCGAATACGTAAGCAGCTGCTTCTGCATCGGCACCGAATCTTGTTGCCATTCGCCCTGCAACGCCGCCTCGCCCGGCTTTTGCGTGTCGGGGTTCATGTGGCATGAATACAAGCTTAAAGCACAAAGCAGAAAGACCAAAGCCACTTTTAGGGTGAAAGCTGAAAGGCGAAAGCTGAAAGGTAGTTTTTGCATGAGGCTAATCAAAGTCCCTCTCCTTTGGAGAGGGATTTAGGGTGAGGTCTATTTAAGCGACCCTATCATATCTTCGGGCTTAACCCACTGGTCGAACTGCTCGTTGGTTAGCAATTCCAGCGCTAATGCCGATTCGCGCAGCGACAGGTTTTCCTTCAATGCTTTCTTAGCGATCTTAGCCGCGTTCTCGTAACCGATGTGCGGATTCAAGGCTGTTACCAGCATCAATGAATTTTCCAAGTGCTTTTTAATACCATCGTAATTTGGTTCGATGCCTTTGGCACAATGGTCGGTGAACGATACGCAGGCATCGCCAATTAACCTGGCCGACTGTAAAAAGTTGGCCGCCATTACCGGCTTGAATACGTTCAGCTCATAATGACCCATAGAGCCCCCTACCGAGATAGCCACATCATTACCCATTACCTGCGCGGCAACCATGGTAACCGCCTCGTTTTGGGTTGGGTTCACTTTGCCCGGCATGATGGATGATCCCGGCTCATTATCAGGGATATGTATCTCACCGATACCTGAACGCGGACCAGAGGCCAGCATGCGGATATCGTTAGCTATCTTCATTAACGAAACGGCTATTTGCTTTAAAGCACCATGGCTTTCCACAATAGCATCATGTGCGGCTAATGCCTCAAATTTATTTTCAGCGGTGCGGAATGGCAAGCCTGTAAATTTGGCGATATATTCGGCAACCTTCACATCATAACCTTTCGGCGTGTTGATGCCTGTACCTACGGCAGTGCCACCAAGTGCAAGTTCAGAAAGGTGGTCTAATGTATTACGTAAAGCCTTTAACCCATGATCAAGTTGTGATACGTAACCCGAAAATTCCTGGCCCAAAGTAAGCGGCGTAGCATCCATTAAATGGGTACGACCGATCTTTACCACGTTTTTAAACGCTTCTGATTTTGCTTTCAGCGCGTCGCGCAGTTTCTCAACACCGGGGATAGTTACATCAACCACCATTTTATAGGCGGCGATGTGCATGGCGGTAGGGTAGGTGTCGTTTGATGATTGCGATTTGTTCACATCATCATTTGCGTGGATATAGTTTTTGCCCTCGCCCAGTTTGTTACCTTGAATAACATGAGAACGATTAGCAACCACCTCGTTCACATTCATATTCGATTGCGTACCCGAGCCGGTTTGCCATATCACCAACGGGAGTTCACCGGCTAATTCACCGGCAAGTATTTCATCGCATACCTGTGCTATCAGGTCGCGTTTGTCGGCTGCTAATACGCCAAGATCGGTATTGGTGTAAGCGGCAGCTTTTTTAAGGTAAGCAAAGGCAGCGATGATCTCCTTTGGCATTGATGCCTCGGGCCCAATTTTAAAGTTATTGCGCGAACGCTCGGTTTGCGCGCCCCAGTATTTGTCGGCAGGTACCTGTACCTCGCCCATGGTATCATGTTCGGTTCTGAAACTCATCAGTATTAAAATTTTGCAGGGGCAAAGTTAGGGTTTTATGTGGTTGATGAAAACGGGAAAGGGTAATCTTTTTGGTACAAAAATGGTTGGTTAAGCTGGATGCTTAAACCATGCCGTACCACGAGTTACGCTGCGCTAAACTCCCGGCAGCAAAACCATCATTTTACCTCATCCATCGTCACCACCCTGTAAGTTACCCCAAGCCTTTTTGCATTATCTTCAACAGTTTGGTCGAACCCGGCTTTTTTTCTCCGTTCATCTACCATGGCGGCATCTTTTATGGGCCAAACAAAGCATTCGTGCTTGCCATTTTTAAGACCGTTGCAATTTACCTGTGAGCCATAAACCTGTTCGTGCCCCTGATACATCAGGTCGCGGTCGAGCATCATGGCATATAGGTGGAAAGGCAGTTCACCTTCATCAGCAGCCTTTTTCATCATGGGCATATATTGATGGATCTTTTGTGAATGCTGGATGATATACCAGGCTAATTCATTAGCCGGCGTGTCAACCAATGTTTTGCCCGGGTAACCATATTTGCGAAAAATTCCTTCAATAAATATCACATTCAACGAATCGAGCCGGCTTTGTAGTGCTGAATATTTGTTCATGACCTGCCAGGATTTAAGGCCCAGCTTTTTCACTAACGAATCGCTTTGTTCGGGTATCATCAGCATCGATAAGGTATCACGGTATTTTTGGTCGAGCACCATCACACTATCCAGCTGTTTTTTCAATACTTTATTGATCTTTTTATGCTGACCGAAGGCCGATACAGAAATTAGCAGGAGCATACCTATTACAAATCTTTTCATCCTCAGCAATTTACTTAAATCCTTAAAAAGTGCATAACATTTCCCGAATGTTAAAAACTTTAATTTCCTGCGCGGTTATAATTTTTAACTTTTGCGTTTCGTTAAAAGTGAAGAGTATTCCCCCTTATGGCTACATCGTATAAAAACATTCTTTCTGCTACAATATCACTGATTTTTTTAGCTTCCTGTTCGCAAAGTCAAAACAAAAACGTGTCGTCGACACCCGACCTTGGCAAACCTTTCGACGCCAAAAAATACCTGCAATACAACCCCAAAAACGGCGATAAAAGGATTGACGCCTTTATGAAGCACCTGCACCAGGTAGCCAACTTCAACGGTGCCATACTGGTAGCCAAAAAAGGAAAAATAGTTTACGAAAATGCTTTCGGCTGGGCCAATTATCCGCACATGGATAGCCTTACCGTCAACTCCAAATTCCAACTGGCATCAGTTACCAAAACCATTACCTCGACAGCTATTTTGCAGTTGATGGAGCGCGGCAAGCTGAAGCTTAACCAGGACGTGCGTGATTTCTTCCCTAATTTCCCATATCCGGGCATCACTATCCGTTTGCTGCTTACGCATCGCTCGGGCATGATGAACTATGTTTATTTTGTTGATGATATGTACCGGGCACAGCACCTCAACCAAAAAAAGGGCATCACCAACCAGCAAACAATGGATATGATAGCCCAGTACAAACCCAACCCGTTCAATAAGCCCGATAAACGCTTTTTGTACAACAACTCCAACTTTATGGTGCTGGGTTCGATCATAGAAAAGGTGAGCGGTGAAAATTATGCACAATATGTGAAAGACAATATTTTTACCCCGGCCGGCATGGCCAATACTGCCGCTTACTCAAAAGCGGTATATGATAAGATACCTACCAACGTATTGGGCCACGACCGCAATAGTTGGAAATATTCTGTAGCGCCGAACTTTTTAGACGGCCCATTGGGTGCCTACGGTGTTTATAGTACCGTTGGCGATATGTTCCTGTTCGACCGCGCACTTAGGGCCGGAAGGCTGCTTAAACCCGCAACCCAGGATTCGGCCTATACCGACCGCAACCCTATGCTGCGCGGCCACTTTAACTATGGCTATGGCTGGCGCTTATTCGAGGCACCGGGCCAAAAAGTGGTTTACCATACCGGCTGGTGGCATGGATTCAGGCATATTTACCTGCGCGATATGAAGAACGACGTAACCATTGTGCTGCTCGGCAACATGGTGAACGGCAGTCTGCTGCATTTGGATGACCTGTTTAAAATGACAGGTATGCCTATTGTGCGTAAAAGTGCTTACACGGGTAATGGTGAGACGGAAGAAGATCAGTAATTTTATTGAGTGAATGAGTGAGTTAGTGATTGAGCGAATGTAAAATTTCTAATTACATAAAACTTAATTACCCAAATCAACTTAATTTAGTTGAACTTTTGGGTGAAGTGTAGCTAATCAAACTACTCATCCAATCAACTTAATCAACTAAAACCATGTTCGATAAACTGATGGAAGCCCAGCAAAAGGCGGGGGAAGTTAAAAAGCGCCTTGATGCCATAACCGTTAGCGGCAGCGCGGAAGGCGGCAAAATTACCGTTAATGCCAACGGCAATAAAGTGATTCAATCCATAAACATTGACGATGACTTTTTTAAGCAGGCTGATAAAGAGGAACTGGAGGAACTGCTAATAGTTGCCCTTAATAAAGCCCTCGAACAAGCCGATAACGTGAGCCAAAGCGAAATGGCTGCCATGACGCAGCAAATGTTTGGCGGGTTGGGCGGTCTTTTCGGAAAATAAGCACATTAAAAACTTTTTATCCTATGAAAATTACTTATTACGGCCAATCCTGTTTTGCGATAGAAACAGAAGGCAAAACTTTACTTTTCGATCCGTTTATTACACACAACCCACTGGCTAAACACATTGATGTGAATAGCCTGAAGCCTGATTACATATTAGTTTCGCACGGCCACGGCGACCATACTGCCGACCTGCTTACCGTGCAAAAAAATAGCGGCGCTAAAGTTATCTGCATTGCCGAAATTGCTACCTGGCTGGGCAACCAGGGCGTTGAGGATGCGCACGGCATGAACATTGGCGGTGGCTTTAACTTTGATTTTGGTCGGGTAAAAATGGTGAATGCTATCCATTCAAGCTCCATGCCCGATGGCTCATACGGCGGCAACCCGGCCGGTTTTGTGATCTATGCCGAAGGAAAAGTAATTTACTTTGCAGGTGATACCGCGTTGACTTACGACATGAAGCTACTGGCTGATGAAAACATCGATTGGGCACTTCTACCCATAGGCGATAACTACACCATGGGTGCCGATGATGCCATAAAAGCCTGCGATTTTATCAACTGTAAAAATGTTATCGGTATGCATTACGACAGCTTCCCGGTTATTAAAATAAATAAGCACGAAGTGATGGAGAAGTTTGTAAAGGCCGGTTTGAATTTAAAACTGCCTGCAATAGGCGAAAGTCTATCGCTTTAAATTGCAGAAGGTGCGAGTACTGCATCTTAACAGAAATGAAGAGCCCCGTTGAATTTCAGCGGGGCTCTTTTATTAGATACTACATTTTTGTGGTATCTTTTTTCATTTTGATCTTTGTCTTACTAGTGTCGGTTTTCACCTTTATTTTTTTCTTTTTCATTTTGGTAGTATCAGTTTTCATACCGTTACTAAACACCGGCGCGGCGGAACAAACTGTTCCGAAAGAGATCGCTGCTAAAGCAATCATACAACATAGCTTTTTCATAGTGTTAATTTTTTAGTTTTTAATAGTGAGTTTGTCCTATTTAAAAGGAAATTAACCTATTATTGTTTTATTTAATTTAAAATTAAATAACTGTGCCATGTGGTATAACCGCGCGCTTTTTAACTACCACTATTCCATCCTGAACGGTGTGTGTACCGTAATCACCATCCTCTAACTTGGTGCCGCAGTTTATCTTTACATCATTACCTATATAGGTGTTTTTGTCGATGATGGCATTTTTAATGTAGCATCTGTCGCCTATACCCATAATCGGTGAGTTGGCGGCATTGGCTTCCTCTATCTGCTCAAGTGTTTGGTAATTATCACTGCCCATTACGTAGCAATTCTCAATAGTAGTGCCTACACCTATGCGGGTACGTATGCCAATGATCGACCTTGTAATATGGCTGGCGTTGATGATGCAACCATCGGCAATTATGGCCTTATTTACGTGTGTACCACTCATTTTTGATGGCGGCAGCATACGCGCACGGGTGAATATGTAATTCTTATCGAACAGGTTGAACTGCGGTATATCATCCGTTAACCCGATATTGGCATCAAAAAATGATGGTATGGTACCGATATCTGTCCAGTAACCCTCGTACTGGTAGCTCAATACCTTATGGTTGCCGATAGAGTCGGGGATGATCTCTTTGCCAAAATCGGTGCGCTCATTGCCATCCAGCAATTCATATAAAAGTGAGCGGTTAAATATATATATGCCCATCGATGCCAGGTAATACCTGCCTTGCGCAGCCATCTCATCACTCACATCCGATGCCCAGCTTTCAAAATCCTTTTTGGGTTTTTCAACAAACGCGGTAACCATGTTATCATGGTCGGTTTTTAGAATACCGAAACCGGGGACATCATTTGCATGTACCGGGATCGTAGCTATAGATATTTCAGCCTCGGCCTTGATATGATTGTCTATCATCTGCTCAAAATCCATCTGGTACAGCTGGTCGCCCGACAGTATCAGCACATAATCAAACTCATGTACGGCCAAATGATGTAAACTTTGGCGTACCGCATCGGCAGTACCCTGGAACCACGAACCACTGGTAGGGGTTTGTTCGGCAGCCAAAATATCAACAAAGGCCTCGCTGAAACTACTGAAATGATAGGTGTTTTTAATATGCTTGTTTAACGAAGCCGAATTGAACTGCGTTAACACATAAATACGCGTTATACCCGAATGCAGACAATTGGATATAGGAATATCAACCAAACGGTATTTGCCAGCAATAGGAACGGCCGGTTTTGAACGTGTAGCAGTAAGTGGGGATAAGCGGCTGCCCTGGCCACCGCCAAGCACAATGCATATTACTTTTGATGTCATATTATAGGATTTAAACTTTCATACAATTGGATATATTCTTTGGCCGAGCGATCCCACGAGAAATCGAGCGCTATCATTCGCTTGCGTATTTGTTTGAGGTGAGGCGTGTCGCCGTATAAAACTATAGCCCGGCTTATGGATGAAGAAATATCATCAACATTTACATTATTAAAGCGTATGCCATAGCCATTCTCATCGCCAAAATCAATAACCGTATCCTTTAACCCGCCGGTGCTGCGTACCACGGGCACTGTACCATAGCGCAAGGCATATAACTGGTTAAGCCCGCAAGGTTCAACCCGCGAT
>Ga0116227_10014639_pt1 | contig 11878 bp, 6 predicted proteins | sample S1TSphgellanicum_FD_89693 | JGI IMG/M metagenome (GOLD analysis project Ga0116227, IMG submission 89693) | Host-associated microbial communities from peat moss isolated from Minnesota, USA - S1T2_Fb - Sphagnum magellanicum MG | ecosystem: Host-associated > Plants > Peat moss > Unclassified... | reverse complement strand
GTGTTGTAGCCATCGCTTATGCTTCGATAGAGACGGATTCTGAAGCGGAGTGTTCTTTGTGAAGAGGGAATAGCATCTGGATACTCATGCCGCCTTCTGTCCGGTTGCTTGCATGGAGTATCCCACCGTGAAGTCTCACAGCACGCTCGGTGATTGCAAGACCTACGCCAAAGCCACCTGTCTCCGAGCTGCGTGCTTGATCGATGCGATAGAAGGGGCGGAAGATGTGGGCAAGCTCCTTATCCGGAATTCCTTGCCCGCAGTCCTTCACCTCGATCATTGCAAAGCTCTTCGTTTCGATTGACGTTGCATGAAGTTCAATTGTGACCTGCGTTCCGGGATTGGTATAGCGGATCGCGTTGCGCATGACATTCTCAAGCGCGCGATAGAGAAGTTCCCGGTCGCCGAGAATCACGCAGTTGCAGTTCTGCTTGAATGCGACGGTGCAGATGCGCCGCTGGGCTTCGAATTCGGCGTCCGGCAGGATCTGCTCACAGATCTCAGTGAGCGAGACAGGCTTGAAGGTGGAGGTGTTCTCTCTGGCCTCCATAGAGGACAGTGTCAGCAGCTGTCCGATCAGTTGATTGAGCTTCTGTCCCTCGCGTTCGATTCGGTCCAGGTGCGTGCGTAGATCAGGTGTCGCATCCTCGCGCGCAAGTTCCAACGCAACGCTAAGACGAGAGAGCGGCGACCGAAGCTCATGCGAGACATCACGCAGGAGTAACCGCTGCGCGTCGACGAGCGATTCCAGGCGCTCTGCCATGTGATTGAAGTCGTGAACGAGTCCCTGGAACTCGTCGGAGGTTGCTTGCCGATGAGCGGAGGAGGATTGTTCGACGCGGGCGCTGAGATCGCCTTCTGCGAGGGCGCGTGCGGCCTTGCGAAGACGAATCAGCGGGCGGCTGAAGAGGAGCACAAGGGCGAAGGTGGTGAGGCCACCCACTGCGATAGCGACCGGCAGTTGCGGAAAAGCAAAGTGGAAGAAATTACTATGTTGCTTTCGTCGGAGCGAGGCAGGGGGTTGGAACCAGACATATTCCAAATGGTCGCCGCTGTGCGTAACGACCGGGACGAGCCAGACATAGCCATCACCGAGCTGACGTCCGTCGACCCGATCGGGAAGATGAGGTGTCAATCCGGCGATGGACAGGTTGCTCGAAGTTGTACAGATCGGATTCCCAGACTGGTCCAGCAACATCGCACCGCCTGGTTCATGCCGGTTGAGGCTGCTGGTGAAACCTCTGCAGCCGCCGGCGTCATAGGCACGAACGGCGAGATTGCCGTCGTGTTGCAGATGGCTGTCGAGTGCGTCGGAGAGGATGTTTGGGCTAGGGAAGCGCTGCCGGATGATCAAGCTCGTCGAGATGATAAAGATCAGGCTCTGTGCGAGCCAAAGGATCGCGAAGATCTTCAGAAACAGTCCGCGCATCGCTTAACTCCTTCCACTCGTCTGTGTTCGACGGACGGTGAGTTGGTAGCCTGTTCCACGGATCGTCTTCACGCGGTCGTCGCTGCTGTTGTCTCCGGCAAGCTTTTTGCGAAGGCGACTGATATGCATGTCAAGGCTTCGATCGAATGGATTGAATTTGCGGCCGAGGACCTCTTCCGCGAGGCTCTCACGTTCGACGACCTTGCCGGGCGATCGCATCAGGACCTCCAGTAAGGTGAACTCAACATCGGTTAGCTCCAGATGCTCGCCATTCTGCTTGACGGTTCGTGCGGCGGGATCGAGCACGAGGTCTTCGACGATAAGCGCAGAGGACTCGCCACCGCCGATCGCAACTACGCTGCGACGGCGGATGGCGCGGATGCGGGCGAGCAGCTCGCGTGCGTTGAAGGGTTTTGCAAGATAGTCGTCAGCGCCCAGCTCTAGGCCGACGATCCGGTCGACATCTTCGCCACGCGCGGTTAGCAAGAGCACGCTGTCGGTGGAGAAGGTACGAATCTGCTTTAACCCCTCGAAGCCATCCAGGCCAGGCAGCATGACGTCTAGGAGGATCATCGGCCAAGCCCGGCTGCGCACGGCTTGGAGCCCAGCGTCTCCGCGATGCACGGCGTTGACGCGTAGCTCATATCGACCGAGATACTCAGTCAGCATGGTGCACAGCTCAACGTCGTCGTCGATGAGGAGGATGTCTTCCATACGCTTGAACACTGTTCCTTTTCTGCAGTTCTTAGGGTAACTCGGTGAACCGAGCCGCGCTTGCTTTTGATGTAACGAATCGTCACGTGGCCGGTGACAAATCGTTACAAAGCGTTACGCAATGTAACCGCAGGTGGTCGTGAAATGCGGTCTTCTGGAGAGGCTGGAAGAAGGCCCGCCACTATGAAGAGATTAACCGTTCAACTACTCATCACGCTGTTGCTGTTCTGTGTAACTGTGCCCATACTTGCTCAGGTGGCTACCGGAACGATCCGCGGAACCATAACAGACCCATCGGGTGCGCTTGTGCCCCAGGCCGATATCGTCGTCTCGAATGCGACCGGCTTCTCGCGCAAGCTCAAGAGCAATGGCACCGGTTCGTTCGAAGCGGCACGGCTTGTGCCGGGGCGCTACGCTCTGAGCGTGAACGCAAAGGGATTCGCCTCGGTCTCGATTGAAGAGGTGCTTGTCTATGGCGACAAGGCGACGACGCAGGCTGTGCAGCTTGAGATCTCCGCCGAAGCGGAGGTTCAGGTGACGACGGAGAGTGGTGGGGTAAGCGTCAGCCCGGACGAGAACGCCAGCGCCATTGTCATTAAGGGCAAGGATCTCGACGCGCTCTCGGATGATCCCGATGATCTTCAGAATGAGTTGACCGCGCTGGCTGGACCAGCTGCCGGGCCGAGTGGAGGACAGGTCTACATCGATGGATTCACAGGCGGCCAGCTTCCTCCGAAGAGCTCCATTCGCGAGATTCGCATCAATCGCAATCCGTTCTCTGCGCAATATGACAAGCTCGGCTATGGACGTATTGAGATCCTCACGAAGCCAGGCACGGATAAATTCCACGGCTCGTTCATGATCAACGGCAATGATAAGGCATTCAACTCGCTGAACCCGTTTGTTACCGAAGAGCCGTCGTACTACTCGACTTTTCTAACGGGAAATGCCAGCGGTGCGTTGAGCACGAGTGCGTCGTGGTTTGCCAGTGTCTTTCGCCGCGACAACCAATCGAACACGATCATCAATGCCGATATTCTTGGCACGAACGGTGCGGTGCAGAACTACGTTGCCGCTGTGGCGAATCCGCAATCGCGTCTTGATGTGAGTCCGCGTTTCGACATTCAGCTTGGGAAGAACAACACGCTGAGTGTTCGTTATATGTTTGATCGGCAGAAGCAGACGAACAGCGGTGTCTCGCAGTTCGCGCTGCAGAGCCAAGCCTATGACGTGTTGAACTATGAGAACACGGTGCAGGTCAGCGACACGCAGGTGCTGAGTTCGAAGGTGGTGAACGAGACTCGCTTTCAGTACACGGCTGACCGTGATCATCAAGCTGCCAACGAAGCTGACGCGACTATGACTGTGCAAGGCGCGTTCACCGGAGGCGGAAACAATCAGGGAACCGTGGGCGATAACCAGGATCGCTTCGAGCTACAAGACTATGTGACGGCCTCCGAAGGCAAGCATACTCTCAACTTCGGGACGCGTCTGCGGCTGACCCACGAGGTCAACTCGTCCACCTCCGGCTTCAATGGCAACTATATCTACGAGTCGTTGAGTGCCTATGCGGCAGGCACACCGTCTGAGTATGACGTAACCGCGGGCAACGCAATGGCTCGCGTGAACCTCTTTGACGCGTCACTGTTCCTCCAGGATGACTGGAGTGTCAGACCTAACTTCACGTTGAGCTACGGCCTTCGCTACGAGGGGCAGAACCGTATTAGAGACCATGCGGACTGGGCGCCGCGGCTCTCACTCTCGTGGGCTCCCGGCGCTCGTGATGGAAGGAAAGCGAGCACGGTGTTTCGTGCAGGCTATGGCTGGTTCTATGACCGCTTCTCGTCGACGTATGTGCTCGATGCGATCCGGCAGAATGGGCTCAACCAGGAGCAGTATGTGGTGAAGAATCCTTCGTTCACGAGCGATGCGCCGTCTGCCGCTCAGTTGGCAGCGAGCAGCACGGCGGCTCCTACGATCTACCAGGTTGCCTCACACCTGAAGGCGTCGGTCAATATGCAGGCGGCGGTTGGTGTTGACCACTCCTTTGGAAAGATTGCCACGGTCTCGGCGACGTATATCAACTCGCGCGGCGTACATCAGTATCTTAGTAACAACGTGAACGCGTATATCGCTTCGACCTACGATGCGACGACCGACACTGGTATTCGCCCGAACGGCATCAACGAGAACATCTACCAGTTCCAATCGGGAGGCGTGTACAACCAGAATCAGCTTTCGCTGAACTATACGATCCATGCGAAGGCGATCTCTTTGTTCGGTTTTTACATGCTGAACTTTGCGAAGTCCGATACCTCGGGTGCGACCTATTTCCCTTCGACTCAGGCTAACCCTGGAGGAGACTATGGCCGCGCGAGCTTCGATGTGCGCAATCGCTTTCTGTTGGGAGGGAACTATCGTGCTCCATTTGGCGTGTCGCTCAGCCCCTTCCTCGTAGCTGATTCAGGTAGCCCGTTCAACATCACGCTTGGTCAGGATCTGAACGGGGACAACCAGTACAACGACCGTCCTGCCTATGCGACAAGCGCCGACACGGATACGAAGCAGACCGCCTATGGTCTCTTCAATCTGGCCCCCGGTGCCAACGAGGCGCGCGTGCCGTACGATCTCGGAGTTGGGCCCGCGCAGTTCAGCGTGAACATGCGGTTGAGTAAGAGCATCGGGATTGGGCCGCGTGTGGAAGGCGGCTCAGGCGGAGGTGTCGGTGGTGGACCGGGGGGTGGCCCTCCCGGCGGCCCAGGGGGCGGCGGACCAGGCGGAGGCCTCGGGCCGGGCGGCCTGGGTGGGAACAACGGTCCACCGCGGCTCGATCAGTTGGCGCCTCGGCGCTACTCGCTGACCTTCTCTGTGATGGCGCACAATGCGCTCAACCATGTGAGTCTCGCGGCTCCCACGGGTGTGCTCTCATCGGACCTGTTCGGTAAGTCGACTGCGCTGGCGGGTGGCTTCTTCAACTCTGCGGCGTCCAATCGGAGCATCGATCTGCAAGCCAGCTTCAACTTCTAAACAATCGCACCACTGTTATTGCGCCGCTGTCACGATCGATCGTCACAGCGGCGGATATCCCTAGCGTTATGGTGCAACGTCGAGTGAAGACTCCTCGACGTTCCATCCATACATTTTGAGTTTGATTGGGGAGATCTTACTCGCTCCAGGCAGATCAACCGCCACGATGCGCTCCTCACTCGGCATCAGCGAGATGTAGTTATCACTGAAGAACGCGGGCAGGATCTGCTGCCCGTCTGCTGCATTGATCGCGATAAGCTTTGTGTTTAACGCAGCGACAGTGCTCGTATTCTTCAGCTTTACCTGCATGCTGCGTCCACTTGAGGCGTGTGTACTTTGGCTCTGATCGATTGTGACAACAATATGCGCAGGCGCGAGTTCATTCAGCTTGCGGTACGCTCCGTCCGTAGCAGCGCGCCAATAGAGATTCTCTGAGAGCAGTGAGCCATCCTGCGCATGCAATGCTAGATGTACCAGGACCGTTGTGTCTCCTAGCAACGGAGCGAGATCGATTCGCAACGCACGCGTGACATCATCTGCTGGTACAGCATCCAGCTTTATTTCGCGATGCAACAGCCGTTTTCCGTCGAGTGCCTCAACGTCTGCCTCAACGGTCAGCCCTTGTAGGGCATCCCGCGTCGTGTTGATCACCTGCACATCGTTCGTAGCGAGATCGAGCTGCACATGAATCGGCTCGCACGCCTTCTTTGTGGCGTAGTACGAGGCTTGCGTATCGTAGTCGGAGCTAAGAATACCCCACAGCATACTCGGCCAGGAAGGCTGCGTCATCCAGAGCAGACGCCCGCTGTTTGGCTCCCAGAGGTGTGCGTTAAATCCCTCAAAGATGGCGCGGTAGTCGACGTAGTTCATCATCTGCGCCTTCTGGACGTAGTCCTTCAGGTTCGTCGCTGTTCCAAACTGCACCTGCATGTGTCGGTTGAGCTCATCGTTCGGATGCCAGTTGTGATACGCCCAGTCATCGTCGATCGGCCAACGATCTTCCTTGGGTAGCCAGCGGTCGAACCACTCGAGTGTCGGCAAGGAAGAGGTGCCGACCTCAACCGCGAACCCAGGATCGACAGTCGTGTAGTAGTTTGCGGGATCCTGATAGGAGTAGGGCCCGCTCGGCAGAAGATTAACCTGATTCGACGATGGAGAGTAGTAGCGCGTTCCATCGAGCGTATGCGTCAACGAGATCAGCCCGCGATTGATGATGGGCTGCGGAACGCCTTCGTTGCGTCCGCACCAGATCGCAATCGAAGGATGATTACGATAGCGCAGGATTGTATCGCGCGCGTTGGCGAGAAAGAGTTGCGGATCCTCCGCTTCTGCGTTGGAGTCTGTCGTGACCTCCCAGAAGTCATTCCATACCAGCATCCCGTACTCGTCTGCGAGATCATAAAAGACCTCTTCGGTGTTCTGCCCCTGCCAGTTACGAATGATGTTGAGGTTCGCCTCGCGGTTATAGCGAAAGAACGGCTCGAGATGTTCGCGGGAGACACGCTTGCGCGAGTCATCCATTCCCCAGCTTCCGCCGCGCACCGCGATCCGCACACCGTTCACGCGCAAGGTCAGGAAGGGAGTCGCACGGGTATCGTCGATCGCGCGAAAAGTAGGCGATGCATCCTCACCCTTTGCGATCGATGCGGCCCATCCATTTGGAACCTGACGCATGCCCTCATGGGTGACATCCACCTGTGGCTGCACATCCTCGCGTCCTAGGGTCGGATCATAGTCCACGCGACGAAGCGATCCTTCGTTATCGAGAAGGCTTAGCTCGTACGTGACCTCGCGCACGCCAAAGCGGAGCGTGCGCAAAATTGGGGCGGAGCCGGCCACTGCAAAGGTGGTCGTCAGATGGTAGAGCTCCGGCTTACCGTAACCATTCGGCCACCAGAGCCGAGGCTGCTTTAGCTGCAGGGCCGCAAACTCGCTTGGCGCGAGTTGTACGGTAATCCCACCCGGAGGCACCGTGACCTGCTTCTTTATTTCAACCCCTTCGAACGACGCCGTCAGGGTTCCTTCGATCGCCTGTGCGGAAGCGTTGCTGAGGGGAATATTGAGTGTCACGTCGGCCTGGGTAAGGTCGGGAAGTGGAAGATGTGTGACAACCTGCTCATCGCCAATGGACACTGATCCCGTGGCAACCAGATGCACGTTCTGCCACAGCCCGGTGTCGCGATCATGCATAGGAGGATTCCAGTCCCAGCCTTCGGAGGCAACGAAGGTTGGTCCATCCAATTCCATTGCTCCACCATTCAGTCCAGCACCCAGCGCGATCGATTGTACGTTTGGAATACCAGGATGCGGCGCGGGAGAGATACGAATCGCCACTACGTTCTTGCCTTGTGCATGCAACAGCTTGCTGACATCGAAGACACCGCGCGTGAATGCACCCGTCATCTCTCCGAGATGCTCGCCGTTGAACCAGACCTCCGCGTGATAGTTGATACCATCCAGCACGAGCGATAGGTTGGAACGGCCCTCTGTCTGTGGCGCTACGAACTCAGCACGATACCAATAGTCCTGCTTGGCTAAGCGCTCCGGGATGTCGAGATTATTCAGACCATAGTCCGGGTCGGGGTAGCGACCGCGATCAATCATCGTCGTCAACACGGTCCCCGGCACGGTCGCGGGCATCCAACTCGTTGCATCGAAGCCAACGCTCGAGATGTCCTTCGGAGTTGCCGATACCTCCGGTTCCTCGGCGAGTCTCCAGCCTCCGCTCAGGATCCAGTTCGCAGAGGACTCCTCAACAAGCTTCGTCTGAACGGGCGGCAGCGGAGCAGCTTTGGGCTCACTGAACGCAGCCTTGCGCTGGGGCATCGTCCAGGGCTCCTGCGGCGCGGTATTGCCTGCGAACTGCACTACCTGGAGCGGCCACGACTTCGAGCCTTCCTCGAACGCAATCAACTCCGGATCAGGCAACTCGTGTGCAACCTTGGCCACTTCGGAGGCAGAAGATACTCCGCGAGCCAGTGTGAGCGCCGCGATGCGACCGCCAAAGTGGGGGCACGGCAACTTCGAGCAGGTTGCCTCCACCGGCGCCATCACCAGTTGCGGAGCGACCGCAGCTGAATGCATCAGGCCGCTGCTCTGTTCGACTCCATCGATATAGAAGCGAGTCGTAGTGCCGTCGAAGGTCGCACTCCAAAGATGCCACCCCTTGGAGGTAGACGAAGAATTAGACAGCAGCGTGCGTGTCGCCCCTGCGCGAAACTCTGGCTTCCCATCAATCAGTGCAAAGAAGCGAGAGTCTGCATCCGCAGGATCCCCGACCCCGGCGATCAGGAAAGATCGATCTGCAGAGGGCGCGATCTCAGTCCACGCGGAAAGGGTCCACGGAGTAGAGGCTTCGAGAATTGGATCCTTTGGTGGCAGAGCCTTCGTCAGTCCGCGCCCTCCGGCCAGAATATGCGCGTTATACGGGCCATAGTGCTCAAACGGCGTGAATGGCTCGCTGAGGTGCAGCGCAGGAGCGGTGATCACTTGCTGTGCGGCGGCGCAGGGATGAACAAGAAAGAGGGGAGCGAAGAGGAACAGGGTTGCAATGGCGCAGTCTATACGGGTCATCAAGCGGCGGTCGACAGTCATGGATCCCCTGGTGCGAAGTGGTTTTCTTTTGCAAAACTCCAGTATAGCGACCGTCGCATGTGGGGCCCATTATGTCCGAACCGTGTGGTATCTGGAGAGTCCTTCCGAGTTCTCTTAACCACATTCAAACAGCTGTAACAGTAGAGACGCCGGCCAAGGCTAGACTAAAAGAAGGTGATTGCATCATCTGTCCCATGCGTCGCAGTTCCGTCACAGAGTAAAAAGTAGAGTTCGTTGCAACCTGCTGCGAACGCGAGCGAACCTGCTATCCATAACGTACAACGATAAGGAAGATCCCTTGCTCCTTCGGCCCTCGCCACTTGTCTTAGCCGCGACTCTCAGCGTGGCCTCGTTCGTCCTCTCTTCGCCGCTGCATAGTCAGAGTGCGGATGCCGCGCTGAAGCTCAATCAGATTCAGGTCATCGGCACGCACAACAGCTACCACGCGGGCATCTCTCCAAACGAGTCGAAGGTCTGGCAGGAGAAGTATCCCGACGCCTACAAGTCGCTCGACTACCAGCATCTGCCGCTCCCCCAGCAGTTTGACGCCGGCGTTCGCCAGATCGAACTTGACGTCTATGCCGATAGCAAAGGCGGTCGCTACGCACATCCCTCTGGCCCCGGCATGGCCAAAGTGGCGGGTCTGCCTGCTGACCCCGACTTTGATCCAAACGGTGTGATGCTGAAGCCTGGCTTCAAGGTAATGCATGTGCAGGACATCGACTATCGCAGCACCTGCCAACCTTTCGTCGCCTGCCTTGCGCAGGTGCGGGAGTGGTCGCATGCACACCCGCAGCATGTCCCCATCTTCATCCTGGTCGAGACCAAGCAGGGCTCTCCGAAGAACCTGAAGTTGACCGAGCCTGAGCCCTTCACGTCAGAGACCTTCGACGCGCTCGACGCGGAGATCCGCTCCGTCTTCCCGGCAAGCGAGATGATCACGCCCGACGACGTTCGCGGCAACTACGAGACCCTCGAGCAGGCCGTGCTTGCGGAAAACTGGCCGAGCCTCAAGAGCTCCTTAGGCAAGGTCGTCTTCCTGATGGATCAACGTCCAGTCGGCCCCGTCTATCTGGATGGACACCCATCGCTCCGTGGCCGAGTGATCTTCACCAACTCTGTTCCCGGACAACCCGACGCGGCTTTTCTCGAGCGCAACGGCGGGCCTGCGGATGAGATCACCGCTCTCGTTAAAAAAGGTTACCTGATTCGCGCCCGCACAGACGCTGATACGAAAGAAGCCCGGATCAATGACACCTCGACGCGCGATAAGATGATCGCAAGCGGAGCACAGCTTCTCAGTACAGACTATCCCGCCAACGAACCAGCTCGTTGGGACGGCCACTTCTCCGTTGCGCTGCCAGGGAATGCCGTGGTCCGCTGCGATCCTGCGAACTCTGAGGCCGATTGCAAGGTGCCTACGGTAGCGCCTTAGCGTGTAGCTCCTTCAAACGGCCATCCCATGCGAGACAATAAAAAGGTCAGACCTTAAAAGGTCTGACCTTTTTCCGCATCGTTTGCAACTATCCCTGCGCTTGAACACTCTGTACGATCCCCTTCGCCCGCAGTCCGGCCTCGGCCTCGGCAAAGTAATCCTCGACGGTCCCCTGCGTCTTGATCCAATCGATATAGCGGCCGATTCCTTGTTCGATCGTTGTCTGCGGCTCATACCCGATCGTCCGAATCCGGCTGATGTCGGAGATGAGCGAACGAATCTCGCCGGGTCGAAACTCCCCGCGCGCCAGCGGTGCAATCGAGACCCCAAGCTGGTCCGCAATGATGCCTGCAAGGTCGCGCACGCTGGTCGCGCGTCCACTCCCGACATTCACCGGCAGTCCATCGAGCGTATCTGTTGTGGCGACCAGCAGGTTCGCACGCGCGATATCTTCGACGAAGCACAGGTCGCGTGTCTGACCGCCGTCTTCGTACATCACCGGCGGCTGGCCATTCAGCAGCCGTGTGCAGAAGATCGCGATCACACCCGTATACGGATTGAACAGCGACTGCCGTGGCCCATAGGTACACGAGTAGCGCAGCGCCACCGTCGGAATCCCGGTCTGCTTGCCCCATAGAAGTACGAGCTTTTCCTGGTCAACCTTCGTCAGCGCATAGACCGTCTCACCACCGCCCGGCGTAGCCTCGGGCGTGGGCAGGGAAGTGGTTGCTGTTCCGCAGACCGGGCAATGCACGCTGAAGTCGCCTGCGCGAAGCTGCTCCGCTGGGCGCAGCAGAGGAACCACATGCCCATGCTCCGGACACAACGCCGCCCCCTCGCTATACACTGCTTGCGAACTTGCAACGATGACCTTCCTGATCGGTAACTTATGATCGCGAATGATCTCCAGCATCTGTGCTGTGCCAAAGCTGTTGACCAACACATACTTCGCCATCTCCGGCATGTAGCCGCCGTAGGCTGCCTCATGGAAGACAACGTCGATGTCGATCAGCGCTGCGTGTATCGTCTCGTAGTCCTGCACATTGCCTTGACGAAACTCGGCTGCTGGATTCACCCACTCCGGTTTTCCGTTCTTATGCGTCTGCGGTTCGAGGTTATCGAGAATGCGCACGGTCCAGCCGTCTCGCAGCAGTAGGTCGACAATGTGAGAACCGATGAGGCCCGCGCCTCCCGTAACCAGGGCGCGCTTCTGATGCGAAGACATAGAGAAATCCTTATAAAGTCAGGGGACGAACGATCTACAGGCCGGCGTACCAGTCATATCCTAACTTGGTCCAGTAGTCATCCGGCTTGTCGTTTGTATAGCTGATCAGTCCGATGCGCTTTATCTGCTTATAGCCGTACTTTGTCGGCATGTGCAGTCGCAGCGGAGCCCCGTGAAACTGTGTCAGGGGGGCGCCCATCATCTCTGTTACCAGCAGGGCTTGCGGATGTCGACATGCCTCAAGGTCGTAGCCGTTATAGTAGTCGCCATCCGGCGTCTCCATGTAGACATACTTCGGCTCCTCGCCATCGATCGGTGTTGGCGGATACGCTTCAAGAAAATCTGCCAGCCGCACGCCAGCCCAATGCACGATTTGGCTCCATCCCTCGATGCACTTGAACTGCGTGACAAGCTCATGCCGTGGGAGCTTCAAGATATCGTCCATCGTAAGTAG
>Ga0116227_10014637_pt1 | contig 11878 bp, 13 predicted proteins | sample S1TSphgellanicum_FD_89693 | JGI IMG/M metagenome (GOLD analysis project Ga0116227, IMG submission 89693) | Host-associated microbial communities from peat moss isolated from Minnesota, USA - S1T2_Fb - Sphagnum magellanicum MG | ecosystem: Host-associated > Plants > Peat moss > Unclassified... | reverse complement strand
CGGAAACGGCCGCGATCAAACTGCTGCCGAGCCGCTTGCGCGACGTCTACGCGGTCAACTGGGATAGCGCCGTGTTCGCCGGACTCGACAAGCAGATCGACGTCGCGGTCAAACTCGGTATCCTCGCGCGTAAGCCGGCGCAACGGGTGTACACAGCGCTCACGTGACGACAGCGACCGACGAATTGCCGCGCTCGCTCACAGCGCCCCGCGGCAACGTTCATTTCATCAAGCGCACGGGGGCAGTCGTCGGACCGCCCCTGCTCTGCGTTTTGCTCGTTGCGGCATTGTGGCAGACCATGGCTTCGAAGCTGCACAGTCCACTCGTGCCGTCGCTGGCCGAGATCGGGGCCGAGTTTGCGCGCATCGCACTTTCGGGCAAGCTCATTCCGCAAATCGCAGCAACCCTCGAACGCGTCGCGCTCGGCTTCGCGCTCGCGTTCGTGCTGGCGGTGGTCGCGGGTATTGCGATGGGACGCGTCCCGTGGATGCGCCGTTTTCTCGAGCCGGCCGTCTTGATCGGTCTCACGGTGCCCGGCCTCGTTTGGGCGCTCCTCTGCGTCATCTGGTTCGGCGTATCGCTGGCGAATCCGATCGTCGCAGTGGCGCTAAGCGCCGCGCCGGCGATCGCGCTGACGGTCGCGCAAGGCGTACGCGGCGTCGACGCGGATCTGGTCGAGATGGCGTACGTGTACCGTTTCAGCCGCACGGTGCAATTGCGCCGCCTGTGGTTGCCGGCACTCGCTCCGCATCTTCTCAGCGGCTGCCGCTTCGGATTGTCGCTATCCTGGAAAGTCATCGTGCTGGTCGAGATCTTCGGGATGTCGAGCGGCGTCGGCTATCAGCTCAACTCTGCGTTCAGTTCGCAGAACGTCGCCGCCGTCTTAGCCTGGACGCTGTCGTTCGGCGTCGTGATGGCGATCCTCGAATACGGTGTCTTGCAATCGCTCGAGCGCTACTTTACGCGCTGGCGCCGGGAGTCGCGCGTATGAGCGTCGCCCTCACGCTGGAACGCATCGACAAGACGTTCGTTCGACCCGAGAGCGGCGCGCGTGAAGCGGTGTTGCGCAACTTCAACCTGCGCGTGGCGCCGGGTGAACTCGTTGCCGTGATCGGGCCCTCGGGGTCGGGCAAGAGCACGCTGCTCAACCTGATCGCCGGCCTGACGCTGCCCGACGCCGGAACGATCGACGTCCGGCGCACGGATGGTGCGACGCCGCGCCTGAGCGTCGTGTTCCAGCAGCCGCGGCTGCTCGATTGGCTCGACGTGGAGACGAACGTGCAACTGGCGGCCGACGCGGCCGGCGTGCCGCGCGACGCCGTGGCTCGCGCACTCGAAGACGTCGGCCTCACCGCGTATGCGAAGGCGTTTCCGTCGATGCTCTCCGGCGGCCAGCGACAGCGCGTGGCCGTCGCGCGCGCCTTCGTCATCGAACCGGACATCGTGCTCTTCGACGAGCCGTTCAGCGCGCTCGACGAGATTACCGCGCGCAAGCTGCGTCTGCTCACGCAAGAACTGTGGCAGACGCGGCCACGCACCGGCATTCTCGTCACGCACAATACGCAAGAAGCCGCCTTCCTCGCCGATCGCGTGGTGACGCTCGGAAGCGGCGCGACACGCGTGGTGAGCGACATCGCCATCGACGTAACGCGACCACGTTCCGCCGAAGACTTGCGCTTGTTCGAGATTCATCGCCGGCTCTTGGCGGGCCTCACTTGATTAGCCGATAACGCCCGGCCCCGCAATGAGGCGCAGGACGTGCGCCTTGTCGTGCAAGACCGCGGGCGATCCGCCGGGCGCCCAGCCGAGCGAACGGCGATAACTGCCCAGCAGATCGTCGGCGATGAGTTGCTGCTCGTTCACCTCGACGTGGTTATGCGCGTCCGCGGCGACGAAGAGCGCGTCAGCCGGGCAATATGCCTCGCAGAGAAAGCACGTCTGACAATCGCTTTGCCGCGCGATGACCGGCACGCCGTCCGGCGTCGCGTCGAACACGTTGGTCGGGCAGACCCGCACGCAGATATTGCATTCGACGCAGCGCGATTGCGAAACGAGTTCGATCATCGCGCGAGCGCCGGTTCGCGCGTCGCGACGGGCGGTGCGCCGGCATCGGCGCGGATTGCGATCGTGTCGAGTCCGCTCGCGATCTGATAGTGCTGTTGCAGCGGATCGAGCGTGGGGAAATCGACGCGCCGGTGCATGCCACGCGTCTCGCGCCGTTCGAGCGCCGACGCATAGGCCCAGCGTGCCGTAGCCACCAACGCCGCGGCCTCGCGCGATCGTTGGGCATCGCGCGCACTCGCCTGCGGCGCACGATGGTGCAACGAACGCCACAAGCCGTCGAGCGTGCCGAGCGACGACCGCAGCCCGCTCTCGGTGCGGAAGAGATTCTTGTCGAGCGGAAAGACTTCGTTTTGCACGCCGCCGATGTACGCGTCGGGATCCGCCGCCGCCGCACCGCCCGCACCGGACACGCTGCGCGATGCATGCTGCTCGCCAAGGCTGCGCGCAAAGCGCGCCGCGCCCTCGCCGGCCCACGAACCGGACGACATCGCCCAGGCCGCGTTGTGACTGCCACCGCCGGTAAAGCCGCCGCAGATCAGCTGCCGCGTGGCGGCATCGCCCGCCGCATACAGGCCGGGCACGGTCGTCGCACAACTGCCGTCGGTGAGGCGAATGCCGCCGGTACCGCGCACCGTGCCTTCCAGCGTCAGCGTCACCGGGAAGCGCTGCGTGAACGGATTGATCCCGCTGCGATCGAGCGGTAAGAAAAAGTTCGGCTGCGCGAAGCGCAAGAACGCTTGGATCTCGGGCCGGCCTTGCGCGCGCGTCAATTGCGCGTAGACGGGCCCTTGAAGTAGTGCGCGCGCGATGGTCGAGGTCGAGTGATGCCCGTCGTGCACCGCATCGAGATCCTCACCCGCTTCGTTCGTGAACGTGGCCCAGCTATAGTGCGCCGTCTTCGTCACCGAACCGAACGCGGTCGATACCGCGTACTGATTCGAGAACTCCATGCCGGTCAATTCGCCGCCGGCCTCGGCTGCGAAGAGATAGCCGTCGCCGGTGTTGTTATTGCAGCCCAGCGCTTTGCTCAAAAACGCGCAGCCCCCGCTCGCGATCACGACGGCGCCGGCCCGAATCGTCCACGGACGATCGTCTTGGCGTTGCACGCCGCGCGCGCCGGCAACCGTGCCGTCGCCGTCGACGAGCATTTCCAGCGCCGGACTTTGATCGAGAATCCTCACGCCGGCGCGCTTCACGACGTTGCGCATCAGCTTCATGTACTCGGGACCTTGCAAGCCGCGTTTGACGGCCGTTCCGTCTTCGCGCGGGAACGGATAACCCCACGCTTCGACGAGATCCATGTTGTGCCACGTCTTGTCGAGCACGCGATTCATCCAGTCGTGATCCGACAGATAGCCGCCGAGCGCTTCGCGCGCCGTGCGTGCTTTCGTGCGCGCCTCATCGGTGGGCGGAATCACCCACACGCCGGTGCCGCTCGGCGCCGTGGCGCCGCTGCTGCCAACGTAGCCCTTGTCGACGAGAATCACCGACGCGCCCGCCGTCACGGCATTCCAAGCCGCCCAGGTGCCGGCCGGTCCGCCGCCGATCACCAGCACGTCCGTGCTGAGTTCCAACGCGCTACGATCCATCGGAGCCACCCGCAACGTCGACGTCGATATAGTTTCGCTGTGAGATGTTATAGAGTTGCATCCGTACCTTATCGTTGGGATTCGGCGCCCGATTGAACGCCAAGAGAACACCGGGATCGTCGGCGGTCCCGGCCGGCGCGCCGCGCTTCCAGCCGAGTGAACGTTGGTAACTGCCAAGCACGCCGGATGCGCGCACGGCTTCGAGCGTCGCCGTCGGATCCGCAGCACTGCGCGGCGACACGTAGAGCGCGTCGGCCGGACAATGCAGTTCACAGGCCATACACGTATGGCAATCGTCTTTGCGCGCGATCACCGGCGCGCCGCCGGGCACGGCGTCGAACACATCGGTCGGGCAGACGCGCACGCAGATGTCGCACGCGATGCACAGATCATCGACGACGAGCTCGATCACGACGCCAACGCTCGCGCGCCGTTTGTTGCGGCCCGGCGCTGGACCCACACTTTATCGAGGCCGCCGGAGATCAGATGATGCTCTTGCGCGGGGTCGAGATCGGGGAAGTCGCTGCGGCGATGCAAGCCGCGAGTTTCGGTGCGTTCGAGCGCCGAGGCGTTGATCCAGCGCGCCGTCGCCAGCATCGCTGCCGCCTCGCGCGAACGCATCAAGTCGCGCGCCGCGTCACGTGCGGTCGCCGTTTCCCCGGTTAATGTGCCCGCGCCGATCGCCGCCCACTCCGCGCCGAAGCGCACGAGCGAATCGCTCAACTGCGAACCGTCGCGCCAGTAGTTGCGCTCGAAGGGGATCATCTCGGCCTGCACGCTCGCGGTTACATCCGCGATGGTCACGTCGCTCTTGCGCGCGCTCGCGGCGTGCAGCCCCGTTGCACCGGTTTGGCGAACCGGCCGGTCGTTGGCCAAGGGTCCGAGGCGTTTGGCAAAACGCGCCGCCGCCTCACCCGACCACGATCCCGAGGCGAAGGCCCACGCGGTCGCCGGTCCGCCGCCGGGCGGCCCCGCACCGACGACTTTTTCTTTCGTCGCGATATCGCCGGCCGCGAATAACCCCGGTACGGTCGTGGAGAGTTCGTCGTCGATCGCGAGGCCGCCGACCGCGCGGATCGTGCCTTCCAGCCGAAAATCGATGCGGTATCGTTCCGTGAACGGATCGATGCCGAGGCGATCGAGGTGCAAGAAGATATGCGCGTGCGTCTTGCGCAGCATCGCGCGCGTCGCCTCATCTTTCGCCTTGTCGAGAATCGCCCACGCGGCGCCGGTCTTCTCGATCGCTTCGACCGTCTTCCGGCCGCGCGTGATCTCGTTGCCATCGTTGTCGAAGAGCGTCGCGTATTCGAGATGCGCGCCGCGCGAGAGCACGCCGCCGTGCGGAGCCGGCGCATACTGACTCGAGAATTCCATGCCGGAGAATTCCGCGCCGGCTTCGGCCGCGAACAGATAGCCGTCACCGGTATTGCCGCGCGTGCCGGCGACGCCCGAGAGAAATGCCGTGCCACCGGTGGCGAGCACCACCGCGCCCGCTCGCACGCTCCACGTCTCGCCGGTCTGACGATTCACGCCGGTTGCGCCGGCTGCAACGCCGTCACTCACCAATAACTCGAGCGCCGGGCTATGATCGAGCAAGCGAACGCGCGACTTCACGAGTTGTTTGCGTAAAAACATCAGCACGTCGGGTCCGCGCAAACGTGCGCGATACTGCTGCCCGAGCTCGTTGACCGGCCACTGATATCCCCAGCGCGCCATGGCGTCCAGATTGGCGTAGCTCTGATCGAGCGTTCGCTCGAGCCACGCTTCGTCGGCAAGTCCGAACGCAAGCGGCATGCGCGCCGTCACCATACCGGTGCGGTGAATCGGATCGTCAGGCTTGATGTAGTAGATGCCGCTCACGGCACTGCTGAGCGGGCCGGCAGTGCCTGTATAGCCCTTCTCGGCGACGACGACGCTCGCACCGGCGCGGGCCGCCGTCAGCGCGGCCCACTGTCCGGCCGGGCCACCGCCGATCACGAGGACGTCCGCGGACAGCCGAATATCGTACGCACGCTGCGCGAGCCGGGCTGCCGGATCGAGGATGGCCGTCATATCGCTTGAGGAACTCCCGCGAGAAACCTGGACAAAAAGAAAGAGCCCCCGCCGATCGGCGAGGGCTCCTAGCATCACAAACGGATCTGTGTACGCTAAAGCGGCCTCACACCACGGACGTGGTGGGGGTTGCGAGCGCTACAACAGATCGACGTGCTGAACATCCGCTACACCGTAGCATGCGCGCGTAAAGGCTGTCAAACGCGAGCGCGACGGCTGATTTGACAGTCGGGTAGAACCCATGCTATCTTTCGGCCATGTTGGTTCGCCCCGCCGCCTCCGCCTGTTGTACTGCATGTTGCTGCCGTTCGGATTTCCGGGCGAGCCTTGGCATGATGTAGGCGTCGAGTCGCTCCATCATCTCAAGCCCTCGCATCCGCGAGGGCTTTTTCTTTTTTCTCTCTCGTCAGAAAAGACAACGTTCAACGTATGGATTCCACGACGTTCACGCGCCGCACAACCCTGGCCGCCATGGGAGCGCTGCTCGCAACCGGCGCTCGGGCGCTGGCCGCCGAGCCGCTCCCGCCCGTCATCCGCATCGGCGGCGTGGGCTACGGGTACGGTAAGCAATTCGGCCAAAACGCGATCGCCATCGCGCAGAACTTTCATCTCATCGAGAACGAACTCAAAGGCGCGAAAGTCGAGTTTCACTTCTACGATCACACGGGGCCCGCGATCAACGAAGCGATCGCGAACGGTCAGCTCGACTTCGCGGCGTATGGCGAATTGCCGCAAATCATCGGCAAAGCCAACGGTCTGGCGACGCGCGTGATCGCCAACGGCGGCGTCAGCACGATCTACGTTGCCGTGCGCAAAGGCGTCAAAGCCAACACCGTCGCCGATCTCAAGGGTCTCAAAGTCACGATCCAGCGCGGAACGATCTTGCATCAAGCGCTGGACCGGTTGCTCGAAGAAGCCGGGCTGTCGGAAAAAGACATCCAGCTCTACGATCTGCCGACGGCCGATCAACTCGCGGCGCTCACCAGCGGCGATGCCGACGCCAGCGTCGGCGTCGCCTCGATTCTCACGTTGCGCGATCAAGGGATCGTGCGCATCATCTACTCGACCGCCGATAAAGTCACGCCCGACGGCATCAACGCCTTCAGCGTCACCGAAGATTTCGCGAACAAGTACCCCGCCGCCACCGGCAGCGTGGTGAAAGCATTCGTGAAAGCGGCGCAGTGGACGTCGCTCCCGCAGAATCGCGAAGCGGCGCTGGACATTTGGTCGAAATCCGGCACGCCGCGCAAAGTGCTCGCCGAAGATTTCACCGGTCCGCTCAAGCTCGCGCAGATTCCGTTGATCGATGACCTGTTCGTTGCGGGCCTCAAAGTCGGCGTCGACTTCTCGCTGCGCAACAAGCTGATTCGCCAGCCGTTCGATGTCGATGCATGGATCGATCGCCGCTATATCGACGCGGCCTTACGCGATACGAATCTCGTCGGCTATTGGCAACCGCGCCATGCGCCGCCGTCGCTCGCGAAACAGTAATGCTCGCCGACGCGGTGACGGACGTGCTGGTGATCGGGGGCGGTCCGGCCGCCACCTGGGCCGCACTCGAAGCCGCCGCCGCCAGCCGGCGCGTGACGCTAGTCGATAAAGGCTACGTCGGCACCAGCGGCGCGGCCGCACCGACCGGCGTCGGCACGTGGTTCGCGCCGACCAGCGCCGAACGGCGCGTTGCCGCGGAACGTCGCGCCGCGCGGTCGTTCGGCCTGGCCGACGCCGAGTGGACGTTTCGTACGCTCGAAGAATCCGCCGCCGGTCTCGATCAGCTCGCCGGCTGGCAGTATCCGTTTCCGCACGACGACCGCGGCCGGCTCTACACGCCGAATTTGCGCACCGCCGACTACATGCACTTCATGCGGAAACGCGTGCGTGCGGCGGGCGTGCACGTCTACGATCATCATCCCGCGCTCAACCTCATCGTCGCCGACGGCGTCGTCTGCGGCGCGTCGGGCATCGCACGTGAAAGCGCAGCACCGTGGTCGATTCGCGCGGCAGCGGTCGTCGTCGCCACGGGCGGCTGCGTCTTCGGCGAACGCGTGCAGGGCGCGGCGGGGTTGACGGGCGACGGCTACCTGATGGCGGCCGAGGCCGGCGCGACGCTCTCGAGCATGGAGTTCATCGGTCAATACGGCATCGTGCCGTTTAAGACGGCTTCGAACAAAGGCTTGATCTACACCTGGGCGACGTTCATGCGCGAAGACGGCAGCACGATCGAAGATCGCGGTGAAGACCGGCAATTGCTCGTCGCACGCGCGCTCGCCGACGGCCCGGTGTATGCGCGGTTCGACAACGTATCGCCCGAATTGCAGCGGCAGCTGCGCGACGGTCAACCGAATATTTTGCTGCCGTTCGATCGCGCGGGCATCGATCCGTTCGTTCAACGGTTCCCCGTCATGCTGCGGTGCGAAGGCACGGTGCGCGGCGTCGGCGGCATTCGCCTCAGCGACGAATCGTGCGCCACCGATGTGCCCGGTTTGTTCGCGGCGGGCGACGCCGCCAGTCGCGAAAAGATGACCGGCGCGATCAGCGGCGGCGGCGGCCCGAACTCGGCCTGGTCGATCGCCACCGGCCGCTGGGCCGGACGTTCCGCCGCGGCCTTCGCCGCGCGCGTGGGCAGCCGGCACGAAACGCGTCGCGGAGCGGCGATCGGCAGCGCGCGCTTGCAGCCCGCTGCCATCGACGTCGTCAAAGCCGAAATACTGCCGCTCGATCGCAACTTCTTCCGCACGCGCCGGTCGCTCGAACGATCGCTCGCGCAGCTCGACGCGGCCTGGACGGGGCTGCGCAGCACGTCGATCGTGCCGGGCATCGCAGCGCTGCACGCACGCGAAGCGGCCGCGATGACGGCGACCGCGCGCTGGTCGTACTCCGCCGCGCTCGCGCGCAACGAGAGTCGCGGCATCCACCGGCGGCTCGATGCGCCGGCGACCGATCCGGCCCAAGCTCATCCGATCACCGTTAGCGGCATCGATACCATCCGCGTCGGGTCGGACACGACCACCGTTCGTAAGGCGCTCGCATCGTGATCGAAATCGTTTCCGAAACGCGCTGCATCTCGTGCAATATCTGCGTGCGCGTCTGCCCGGCCGACGTGTTCGAAGCCATAGCCGGCGCGGCGCCGGTCATCGCGCGTCAAGACGCGTGCCAAACGTGCTTTCTCTGCGAGCTCTACTGCCCCACGGACGCGCTCTACGTCGATCCGAACGGCGACGGTCCGGTCGCCGCGCGTGAAGCCGAGATTGAAGCCGCCGGCTTGTTCGGCAGCTACGCACGCGCGATGGGTTGGAAGCGCGGTCAGCCGGGCGGCGCGGATCTCGACCCGACCTTTCACATTCGCCGCGCGATGGGACAGCTATGATTCGCACCGCTCCGTTCGCCACGACCGGTGCGCCGGCGGCCCGCCGCGCGCGTCCCGCAGCGCTCCGCTCGACGCAGACCTACGCGCGGCTGCGCGCGATCGCGATCGGCGCGATCGTCCCGCTCGCGGTGCTCGCCGTGTGGTCGATCGCGGTGCAGCTGCATCTCATGCGATCGCAGATCTTGCCGGCGCCGCTTACGGTTTGGCGCACCGGCATCGAGCTGCTGACCGGAGGCGACCTCGCCTCCGCACTCGCCGTGAGTTTACAGCGCGTCGTGCTCGGCCTCGCACTCGGCGGCGGACTCGGCTTCATCGCGGGTACGCTGCTCGGACGTTCGCAAACGCTCGATGCCTATTTCGGTCCGGCGATCCGCACGGTCTGCCAGATACCGACGATCGCGTGGCTGCCGGTCTTCATGCTGGTCTTCGGCATCGGTGAAGAACTCAAACTCGCCGTTATCGCCAAGGCCACGTTCTTCCCGCTCTTTCTGAACAGTTTTGCGGGGATGCGCACGGCGCCGGTGCGCTTTCATGAAGTCGCCGACGTGCTCGAACTCAACGCGTGGCAACGCTTGCGCCTCGTCACGATTCCAGCCGCGCTGCCGCTCGTCGCCACCGGTGTGCGCCTCGCCTTGAGCAACGCGTGGCACGTGCTGATCGTCGTTGAAATGCTGGCATCGGCGGCGGGCATCGGCCATATGATGGCCTGGAGCCGTACGCTCTTCCAACTCGATGTCGTGTTCGTCACGATCGCCGTGATCGGCGCCACCGGCTGGCTGATGGACGCCGGCATGCGGCGGCTCGAGCGGCTCGCGATGCCGTGGAGCGCATCATGATCCGCACGGCGCGTGCGCCGCGCATCGATTGGCGCGCCTACGTGGTGCCGCTCGGCTGCGTGCTGCTGTGGGTCTGGGCCGCATCGACGGGCCGCTGGAATCCGCATTTGCTCGTGCCGCCGCAACAACTAGCGATCGGATTTGCGCAAAGCGCGCGGAATCCCGAGCTGTGGCTCGCGCTAGGCACGAGTCTCGCGCGTCTCGCCGCGGGCTTTCTGCTCGGGTCGATCGCGGGCATCGCCGTCGGTGTTGCCGTCGGCTGCTCGCGCTTTGCCGAACGGCTGATCACGCCCTCACTCGACAGCGTCCGGCAAGTCGCGCTGTTCGCCTGGATTCCGCTGCTGACCGCGTGGTTCGGTGACGGCGATGCGGCGAAGGTCATCCTCATTGCGTTGGCGGCCTTCTTCCCCGCCGCGCTCAACGCGCAGAGCGGTTGCCGGCAGGCGCCGGCCGCGTTACTCGAAGTCGGGCGCGTGCTCGAGTTCGATGCGCTCACGCGACTGCGGCGCATCATCTTGCCGAGCGCGCGTCCGTCAATTGCCGCGGGCTTGCAAATCGCCCTCACGTCGGCGTGGATCGGCACGATCGGCGCCGAGTACTTGATCGATCAAGGCGCCGGCCTCGGCGTGTTTCTCGCCTCGGCACGGATGGATAACCGGATGGACGTCGTGATCGTCTGCATCGTGCTGCTCGGCTTCACCGGATGTGCGCTCAGCGCGCTCGTGCGCTGGGTCTTTCAGAAAGGCGCGCCCGTTCGCGGCGTGGTGTTGGTCGATGACTGAATCCGGAACGCTCGAACTGCGAGCCGTCGAAAAAACCTTTGCCGTCGACGACGCCGACGTGCGCGCGCTCGCCGACGTTTCGTTCACCGTGCGGGCCGGCGAATTCGTGAGCATCGTCGGTCCCAGCGGCTGCGGTAAGTCGACGCTGTTGCGCCTGGTCGCCGGGCTCGAGACGCCGGATGCGGGCGAGCTGATCTTCGACGGCGCGCTCGTCTCCGGACCGAGTTTGCGGCGCGGCATCGTGTTTCAGGACCATCGGCTCTTTCCGTGGCTGACGGTGGAAGCGAACGTCGCACTCGGCCTCCTCAAGTCGGCGGAATCGGAACGCAGCAAGCTCGACGCGGCACGGCGCTATCTCGCGCTGGTCGGACTGAGCGGCTTCGAAAAAGCGTATCCGCACCAGCTCTCGGGCGGCATGGCGCAACGCGCGTCGATCGCACGCAGCCTCGCGGCGCGGCCGCAGATCCTGTTGCTCGACGAACCGCTCGGTGCGCTCGACTCGCTCACGCGCGGCCAGATGCAGGCGGAATTGCTGCGCCTCTGGCAACACGAAGGCGTAACGATGCTGATGGTCACCCACGACGTTTCCGAAGCCGTGTACTTGTCCGATCGCATCGTCGTGATGGACAGCAATCCCGGCCGCGTGCGCGATATCGTCACGGTCGACGCGCCGAAGCCGCGCGCGCGCCACGACGCGATCGTCGCCGCATTGACGGAACAGCTCGTCGATCGCTTGGAGACCGTGGTCCGCTGATTCCGGCGATCGGTCTCGACGCAGTCGAACACGATGCGACCGAAGGCGAGCGCCTGCAGCGTGCGTTGCGCGAGCGGGGCGCATTTCTCCTAAAGGCGCATGGGATACCGGCGGAACGGCTGCGGTTGCTCCTCGATACGGCACGCGACTTCTTCGCATTGCCACATGCGGAACTCGCGGCGATCGACATGCTGCATTCCCCGCATTTCCGCGGCTATTCGGCCGCGGGCTCGGAACGCACGCACGGCGTGCCCGATGAGCGCGAGCAGTGGGACGCCGGACCGGAAGAACCCGCGCGCATGCTGACCGCCGCCGATCCGCCGTATCGCCGCCTACACGGCCCAAATCAATGGCCCGCGTCTTTACCGGCCTTCCGGACCGTGATGCTCGATTGGATGGCGAACGCGCGCGATATCGCGCAACGCATCCTCGCG